>Ga0316209_1000854_pt1 | contig 41247 bp, 41 predicted proteins | sample 6monopyrite_MG_FD_204945 | JGI IMG/M metagenome (GOLD analysis project Ga0316209, IMG submission 204945) | Microbial mat bacterial communities from mineral coupon in-situ incubated in ocean water Damariscotta River, Maine, United States -... | ecosystem: Environmental > Aquatic > Marine >...
GTTAGGCTTATGCGGCTGATTCATGCTGGATATCCCAGCTTGGAAAGACTAGCACAGCAGGATGGCATTTAAGTGCTCTCGCTAGCACTTTTGCTCTTTCTACACCAAGCTGAACCCTGTCATTTTCAATGGCGGAGATAGTTGATTGGGGAATACCAGTAATTTCAGCTAACTCATTTTGGCTAAGTTCTTGAAATTCACGAAGAATTTTAACTGATTCACCAACAGATACATCTATTTGCTTTTTGGCTTTTCTATAATTTTTCATGTTACTTCCTCCTGTAGTCATGTGGGGTAACATTAACTACCTGAACAAGTACCTGCTCATTTTCGACTCTATAAATGACGCGGTATTGTAGGTTTAGACGTGATGACCGAAAGCCTTTCCACTCGCCACTTAGGGCCTCATCACGTAACCCTGATAACTGGCGTAGGCCTTGTGGACCAGATAAACACACAATATCTTTCCACTTTTCGTACTTTTTGAGGACGTCCTGTGGTACAGATGATAGTTGCTTTGAAACGCGACGATGTTCATATATTGACCACATACTATTTATAGTATATATATCATATTTGATATGTCAATATTTTTGAGCATAACGACCGCAGCAGCGGTATTTTACGAGCAGTGAAGCGCGAGTATAATGTCGTGCTGCCTGCACTGGTTAAAGTAAAAGTCAGCCACCTACGTGACCAACAAAATTATTTACAAACACTACCACTACAAATGCAATTCCTGACAATAGAATTACTGTAGGTACACCCACTACGATACGGAAAGAACTTGATCTTTTTTTGAAGAAATCAGAACCTAAAACTAGAGCTCCCAACCAATCTAAGAACAGCCATGCAGGGAGACCAAGTAGAAATAAGGCAAGCCATCCAAAACCTGTTCTAGGAATTTCCGGGTAAAAATCCATCACAAGAAATATTGCGATAAACCCAATAAACGCAAGAACTCCAAACATGTTTACTATATTTTTGAAATTCATAATTAGTACTTTAACAGTGAAGTATACGGCGGCCACTTTTGATGTGCCCGCGGTATATCTAAAATTAATTTTCAGCAACACTAATTCATCAGCTCAGTAAAATCAACCACTCCAGCCATGTTCTAGTCTTTCTTGTTTTTCGACAAACACAGTCGCCGCGGTATATCTCTGACCGTATATGCAAATTAAAACTCATTTATTGAAATTTAAATTACTTTTAAATCAATTGGTTAAATAAAAATCATGATCTCGTCTAATCTGTTCATATAGCGGCCGCTGCTTATATTGAGACTCAACCTTGATCAAGACTACTTCGTCGCCCCTTAAAAACAACCTAACCATTTGAAAATAACAAGCGATTGACAGGCAGGTTTACCGAATAAAGATTTTTGTCACAGTTCTCTTTAGTCTTAAAATTCGATTAATTATAAAAGTCCGAATAGCATTTCAATAAAAACTAAGCTCGACATTACAGCAGCAATCATTCCGAATCGAAGTTGTAGTCCGGAGCGCATTCTATCGTTTTCTTCACAGCACTCCGATCTTAGTTTCAGCTCGGCAAATCGAACCTTTCCAGACGTTTTAACGCTTCGTCAAAATCAGCTTGCGCGCTGGCCAGTACAAAGCGACAATAACCAGGCAGTCCGGTCCAGGTTGAATTATTGATCACCAAATTTTGCTGCTCGAACAATAGTTGCGTAACTTTATCACCGGCTGCTGTAAGCGTGAGTTGCTGGCTATTGATGAAACTTGCTGGTTTTGCCACTAAAAACAAACCGCCTTTTGGTTTAATGACGCGCCAGCCTTTTGTTCCTAACAATTGCCCCAAACGGCTTGCTCGCTCACTCAAAATTTTGCTTTGTTCGGACAAGTGTTCAATCAGTAACGGGCTTTGCGTTAGGTGCGCATCCAGCAGCTTTTTGATCGCGTAGCCCAGAGTAAAATGAGGTTTATGCGTCAACGCTTGATCTAGCTGCTCAAGTAGCGCGCTGGAAGTTGACCAGCAATATCCAAACCGGAGGCCAGCGGCCGAATATTCTTTTGAAATCCCTCCCATAATTGCGAGCTTGGCATTTGACGTTCTGCCTATGCGAGCGATGGCATTTTCCAACGAACAACTCAACATTGTGTTAAATTCCAGACCGCTAAAAATAGTATCGATGATCACACTGGCGTCGAACTCGGCAACTAGTGCCAGCAACTCATCCAGTTCCGACTGGGTATAAATAGCGCCGGTAGGATTAACAATGGGCGCGTTTAAAAACAGCCAGCATCCCGGATTTTCCTGTAGCACTTTTCGCAGTTGATTGGGTTGTATTTTGAAGTCGTCCTGCTCACTAGTGAGCAGCGGGACCACACCCAGACCTTTGTAGCTGGCTGCCGCATGAAAATACCCGTAACAGCCACTGGGAATTACTATTTTCTGTTGCTCGCGCGCGCAAATAGTCAGCAGCGCCGAATAAATTGGTGATACGCCATTGCCAAATACCAGTCGGTTGCTCCGGTTTGCTGGTAATCCAAAGCGTGACTGCATTTGCTTGAGAAGCGCAGCTTGTGGGCTACAGTCTTCTTTGCTGCACTTTCTGACCAGATAACTTTCAAACAGGGCGCGTTTCAAAAACTCTGGCGTTTTAAGTTCATTTTCGCCAAAGTCCAAACGCACGGTTTTTGAGTCAAACGCCAGATGATTGCCGGTTATTGCCGGGTGACAAAACGCCTGCGCTGCGTCCTCGCCTAGCGGCAACTCTCTATTTAACTGCTCAGGCTGGCGGGTTTCTGAGATCACATTAGTACGACGGGTTCTTTGAAAAAACAGCAGCTCTTCCAGCAGGTGGGCATAATAAAGTTGTTTTAGTATTGGCGTGCGGCTGTAGCTCAACTCTGCCGAGTCGGCCAGGTGCTGTAATATTTTATCGTTACTCGAGAGCGCAATATTGAGCGAATAATTCTGGTAAACACGGTTGTTCACCAACGCCGCGGTTAAGATTAAATTATCGGGCAGGCCGTTTTGCGATAAATAACGGTACACGCCATGAATATCCGGCTGACTACTCAGGTCAATACTGTCGGTAATGTCAATCACCAGCAACACTTGATTTTCCTTTGCGCATTGAACCAGTTGAGCTACCAGTTGGCTCGATTGCAACTCGTAAGCCTCCAATTGCGTGATCACAATTTGCGGTTTTAATCGGCCAATCAATTCAAGCAAAAATTCAACTTGTGGCGGAGTTTTAATGATCTGATGCTGTTGGCTATCGAAGTCTGGCGCGATTAAATGACTCAAATTATTGGAAACCAGAGTTAACGCAGGCCGGTAGCTGGTAAGCAGGCTGTGAATTAGATCCTGGCGGCCGGGGGTGATCACCAGTTGTTTTTCATTTAAGTCCAAGTGAAGATAGTAGCGAAAATACTCAGCCAGTTGCTGTCTGAAATAAACCAGACCGGCAGTATCTTCGTAAGGAAAGCATTCAACCTGTTGCAGTTTCTCCGCGAGAAAAGCAAGAAACGAGTAACGCTCTGCTGCGTCCTCAAAATTATCAAAAGTTAAATCCACCGCGCTTCGCAGCGCCTTACCGCCGAGTCGGTCGACCGACTGATAAATTGATTTGACCTGCTCGGGCAATAGCAGCTCGGCTTGATAAACGTCCACCGAGTGAAAAATTTTGCCGCCTGCGTTGGCATATAACTGAGCCGTTCTTGCGTCTACGCTGACGTCAGACGCTGGCGAAAGATAAAACTCAAAACGGTGACCGGTATTTTTTTCGATATCCACCAGCGCGTCTATTTCCGTATCCGCTGCCTGTTCAACCTGAGTTTGCCACACACGCCGCACTTCAAAACCGCGTCGTCGCATCAGCCGCTCTAACACCGCCCTGCCAGGGCGGCCGCCCAGATTCAAAATCAACTTGCCACTGGTTTTTAATAACGGAACTGATTGCTCAACCGCGCTGGCGATCAGTCCCAGACCAAATTGATCTTCAATGTAGCCTTGTTTGGCGGAGTAGTTACTCAAGGATTGCAGGTATTCATCGCTCGCGCTTTCGGCGATCAGGTTTTCCATAACCGCCGGTTCGGGGTTGAGTACTTGTGGAATGCAGCCGATAATTTTGTCCATCGTCAGCGACTGTCCTTCAAAATAGGAAAATAAATCCGACTCAAAAAAACTAACTATTTGCAGCAAGCTTTTTCCATTATCAAGAATTCTTTCGGAGCCGTCCTCATTCAGCGCATTAAGATACAGGTTAAGTCTGGCGCATATAATCGCTTTAGGATTGATGTCCACGCCAATAATAGACTCGGGTAAATAGCGTTTTGCCAGAGCAATGCTGATCCACCCTATACCACAGCCAAGTTCAACCACGGTTTTGTTTTGATACTCATTCAGCGGGTAGCGGATCAACCCTTCATAAAATGTAAACGACCAGGCTTCCGGTAAAAAAGTACTCGGAAACTGCAACAGTTTAAGTTCGACCGCCCGATGATTTTGATCGAGAACACTTTGCTGAAGATAATGAAAATGCGCTTTATCCGGTTTGTTGCTCTGATAAAAATCGCAGATCTGAAGCAGCAGTTGAAACGCATTTTTCCGACTATTGGGATTATCCAGGTCGTTGAGCAATTGTTTAAACGCTTCGTAGGCATTTTGTGATGATTGCTGGCAGCAGTTAATAAATTGTTCGGCCGAAATGCTCTTCATGGATTGTTGGTTGCTCTATGGTTAGCTCACACAGGGGCTGCAATTATAACAGCCTCGCCTAATCCCTAGAAGGTGCTTATTGGCTTGAACCGCGACTCTGTTACACTAGCGAATGACTTTTACCTGATCGCAAACACCTGGAAAATATTATGACCTCTACAAAATCAGTTGTTTTGCTCACTCTGTGTGCAACCCTTTTTGCAACCGGCAGTTTGAACGCGGCCGCCGACAGAGTATCGGGCGGCGAGCGCGTGAGTCGCTCGGAAGTGATCGCGCAGAATGGCATGGTTGCCACCAGCCAGCCGCTGGCGACGCAAATTGGTCTGGATATGCTAAAAAAGGGTGGCAGCGCGGTCGATGCGGCGATTGCAGCAAACGCAGCGCTTGGGCTGATGGAGCCGACGGGTAATGGCATCGGTGGCGATCTGTATGCCATTGTCTGGGATAACGCCTCGCAACGACTTTATGGCCTTAATGCCAGCGGTCGCTCACCCAAAGGAATGAGCCTTAAAGATTTAAAAACCGAACTGGAAAAACTGGGGCGCGACAGTATTCCACCTTACGGCATGTTACCGATTTCGGTTCCCGGAACCGTCGATGGCTGGTTTGAGTTACACGACAAGTTCGGGCGTCTGCCGATGAAAGACCTGCTGCAACCGACCGTTGATTATGCCCAAAAAGGTTTTCCGGTAAGCGAACTGATCGCTTATTACTGGGACAAGAGTGTACCCAGGTTGTCACCACAACCCGGCCATTTCAGGCAGACTTTTACCCTTAACGGGCGCGCGCCGAAAAAAGGCGACATATTTAAAAATCCCGATCTGGCAGCCACTTTGAGTCTGATCGGCAAGCTGGGACGGGATGCTTTTTACCGCGGTGAAATCGCGCGCAAAATCGACGCATTTATGAAAAACAACGGCGGCTATCTGCGTCTTGCCGATCTGGAACAACACACTTCGGCCTGGGTGGATCCGGTATCGGTGAATTACCGCGGCTATGATGTTTTTGAGCTACCGCCCAACGGTCAGGGGATAGCCGCGCTGCAAATGCTGAACATACTGGAGCGCTACGACCTCAGAGAAATGGGCTTTATGTCGCCCCAGGCGTTGCATACCATGGTCGAAGCCAAAAAACTGGTATTTGAAGATAGAGCAAAATTTTACGCCGATATGGACTTTAACAAAACGCCTCTAACGGGACTGCTTTCAAAAGAATACGCCGCCAAAAGGGCCGAGTTAATCACAGATAACTCGGCCAAACGGGTAGACGCGGGTAATCCGGCGTTATATCAGGGCGATACGATTTATCTGACCACGGCAGATAAACACGGCAATATGGTTTCTCTGATCCAGAGCAACTACCGCGGCATGGGTTCTGGCGTAGTGGTACCGGGGCTGGGCTTTGTTTTTCAGGATCGTGGGCAGTTGTTTTCTCTGGACTCTACTCACGCTAATGTCTACGCTCCCGGCAAGCGTCCGTTTCACACCATTATTCCGGCATTTGTAATGAAAAATGGTAAACCCTGGCTGAGTTTCGGCCTGATGGGCGGCGCGATGCAGCCTCAGGGACACGTCCAGATCCTGACCAACCTGATTGACTTTGATATGAGCCTGCAACAGGCGGGCGATGCGACTCGCTGGCAACATTTCGGCTCAACCGAGCCAACCGAGGCGAGCGGTAAATATATCAAAGACGGCGGCTGGGTCGCTCTGGAGTCGGACGCGCCTTATGCCACCGTCAAAGCGATGATGCAAAAGGGTCATAAAGTCGGTTTTGATCTGGGCGGTTACGGCGGTTATCAGGCAATCGGTTATGATGCGCAGAAAAAGGTTTATTTTGGCGCTTCGGAATCGCGCAAAGACGGTCAGGCTGCGGGTTATTAATAATTGGCTATGACAGCAAAATCAAACGTGGTGCTGACTCAGGCGGTTAACCAGAAAGTCACCGGCCCATCGTTGCACAGCGATACTTTCATGTCTGCGCCAAAGCGGCCACAGGCGACATTGGAGTATTGTGTCTGCGCCTCGGCCAGCAGGTAATTAAACAGCAGCTCACCTTCTTCTGGTGGCGCGGCGCTGGAAAAACTGGGGCGTTTACCTTTGCCGGTATCGGCGGCCAGGGTAAATTGCGGTACCAGCAGTAAACCGCCGCTGATATCAGCGACACTGAGGTTCATTTTATCTTCGTTGTCGGCAAAAATACGGTAGCCGAGGATTCGTTGCAGCAGGCGATCGGCATTTTTGCGCTGATCATTTTTTTCGACGCCGACCAGCGCCAGTACGCCCTGCTCAATTTCGCCGATAACCTCGCCATCGACCCGGACGCAGGCGTCAGAAACCCGCTGGATCAGTGCAATCATGAGTCAGCTCCTGATGCATTTCACGCGTCGCGCGGATCAAACCGTCGACAATACCCGCTTCGCTGGAGGCGTGTCCGGCGTCGCGAATAACGTGCAGCTCACAAGACGCCCATTCATTCTGTAGCGCCCAGGCATTTTCCAGCGGACACAACATATCGTAACGACCGTGCACAATGATGCCGGGAATATTGGCGAGTTTATGTGCGTTTTTGAGTAACTGGCCTTCGGCGAGAAAACACTGATTAACAAAGTAGTGCGCGCTGATTCGGGCCATGCTCAATGCGATATGCGGCGCGCTCAGATGCTCCACCACCTCATGGTTTGGCTCCAGTGTCGCGGTTTTTGCTTCCCAGCACGACCAGGCCTTGGCCGCCGCCATTCGTGCCAGTTCGTCCTGGCCGGTCAAACGTCGATAAAAGGCGTTGAGTAGATCGTCTCTTTCGCTCCTGGCGATCGGGCTGATAAATTCCTGCCAATAATCGGGAAAAACACGACGGGTGCCATCACTGTACAACCAGTCAATGTCCTGCTGACGCCCAAGAAACACGCCGCGCAGGATCAATCCCATGACTCTTTCGGGATGCGTCTGTGCGTAGGCCAGTGCCAGGGTTGTGCCCCAGCTGCCGCCCATTAATACCCATTTTTTGAGGCCGATATGTTCACGTACAACTTCCAGATCAGCGATCAGAGCCTGGGTAGTATTATTTTGCAGGCTGCCGTGCGGCTCGGAGCGTCCACAACCGCGCTGATCGAGCAAAATAATGCGGTATTTTTCCGGGTCGCAGTAGCGCCTGTGACTCGGGTCACATCCGGCCCCGGGGCCTCCGTGTAAATAGATCAGCGGGATCCCGTCATCGCTGCCACATTCTTCAACATACAGCCGATGGCCATCGCCCACCTCGAGATGATAATTGCGATTGGGTTTTATTTCTGGATAGAGTTTTTGCATAGTTGTTTTTGCAGGTAATTGGCTCGCTTATTCTCAAGTTCAATGTTGACCTTATTCTTTAGCGCGTTACCGGTTGCTTCCTTTGCCTTTAGTTGTTCCGATTATTCACTAACTAAGCCTAGCATAGTCGCGACAACTACACGGTAAATTTGTGTATTTTTCTACCAGGTTGCGATCTTTTCAGATCAGATTGAGTACCTGGCTTTTCTATTCGCGCTTACCGTTATTGTCAGATTCCTCATCTTCGCTACCGTGGCCGCCATCCCCCTCAAGAATGATCACCACACCTTTGGGTACTGCGCGCGGCTCCAGCCCTTTGACTTTACGCACCACATCGTAAGCGGCTTGCGCACAATTTTCTTCCACCCCGATTTTAGTGCAGCGTTGATATTCCAGACGCAACTCTTCGAGTACCGTCGTTTCTTCCGGCGGCGGCGTGTAACCAAGCAGGCCGCGCGCTGCGTTCAGCGCTCCGTTATCGGCGCAAGCGCCAAGTGCCAGTACCAATGCGAATACAGTTAATGTTTTTATCATGAAATTCCTTTCTCGGCTTGTCGCCAACCGGCTGACTCTATGGAATTTGTTTGAGGCCTAAATGTTGCGAAGGTTCACTTTTTAATAATAAGCAAAAGACAGCGTCAGACCTAGTTTTATTTGAGCCAGTTTTTATGACCAAGCTTCGAACCGGTTAAAAATGTGGCTTGCGACTCCCTAAGAATCGAGTCGAACGCTGAGTTTTGATTCAACTAATTGTTTGCCATGGAAGATGGCAACTATCCAGAGGATATGCGGTGTAATTTGGTAGACAATTCGGTAGCTATAGACGAACCGCTCTCTGATTTTCTCGTCATCTACTTCTGGAACCACGCGGCCGATCTCTGGGGAATCGGGGAGACTTTTTATTTTTTCGATAATTTTTTTGACTACAACTTCAGCATAAAACTCCGAATCGCGGCTAATGAATTCTGCAATTGAAACAATATCTTGCGCCGCAGCTTCGGTCCATTTCAGGATTAGAGCCACTTAGCCAACCTTTTCTCGACTTCTGCGTGGTTGACTTGTCGGCCTTCCTCGATACAAGTTAACCCTTTCTGGATTTTTTCAACAGCATAGAGATGGTATTGAACATCTTCCCAGGAGCAATCTTCCGGGAGGTTACTAATGACTTCATGTGCCTGAGCCTTGATATTGTCGACTTCCATTATATTTACCTTTATGGTGCGAGGTAGGTAATAAAACTATATCATAATTCTTACGGCCGCTTAATCTTAGGCCTAGTTCAATATGAAATGAGCCGGAGCCAAGTCTGTCATTCCTGACAAAAAATGCTATTCAAACCAAGCCGTTTTGGTAAACACCTTCTAATTATCAAACAGAACAGGCGGCTAACTATCAGCCGCTTTTTCTCTCTATTTTACTAAGGTGCTTTAGGCGCGCGTGAAGCACGCTTTCTTTCGCCCTCGGTCAGATATTTTTTACGGATCCGTATGCTTTGTGGCGTCACTTCCACTAATTCATCGTCGTCGATAAATTCAAGGCTTTGTTCCAGGGTCATCTTGATCGGTGGCGACAATTGAATGTTTTCATCGGTACCGGAGGCGCGCACGTTAGTCAGTTGCTTACCCTTTAACGCGTTAACAGTCAGATCGTTATCGCGCGAGTGAATTCCAATTACCATACCTTCGTACACTTCTACGCCATGACCGATAAACAGACGTCCGCGATCCTGAAAATTAAACAGCGCATAACCGAGCGCTTTACCAGTGCCGTTTGAAATTAAAACACCATTGTGCCGCTGCGCCAGAGAACCTTTGTGCGCGGGGCCGTAGGCATCAAAAGTATGGTAAAGCAATCCCGTGCCTGAAGTAGCGGTCATAAATTCGGTTTGAAAGCCGATCAATCCGCGCGATGGGATGTAAAAATCAAGGCGTACACGACCTGTTCCGTCCAGCTGCATATTGCGCATTTCCGCTTTGCGCTCGCCTAGCCTTTCCATCAACGTTCCCTGATGGTCTTCTTCAATATCAATGGTCACGTTCTCGTAGGGTTCCATGAGTACCCCGTCCACTTCCTTCATTATCACTTCGGGACGAGAGACCGCCATTTCAAAACCTTCACGCCGCATGGTCTCGATCAGAACAGACAGATGTAATTCGCCGCGTCCCGATACCTTAAACTTATCGGCGTCATCCAGTTGCTCGACTCGCAGCGCGACGTTATGGATCAGCTCTTTTTCCAGACGCTCAAGAATTTGACGAGAAGTCAGAAACTTACCTTCTTTTCCAGCAAAAGGTGAGGTATTCACCTGAAAAGTCATGTTAACCGTTGGCTCATCAACCGTCAGTGCGGGCAAGCCTTCGATGTGCTCCGGATCGCACAAGGTATCCGAAATTTTTGGCTCACCAATCCCGGTGATGGCGATAATATCGCCTGCGTTGGCTTCTTCAACTTCGCTTCGTTCCAACCCCATATAGCCCAAAACCTGGCCGATTTTCACTTTTCGTTGATTGCCTTCAACATCAACGCTGATTAGTTGTTGATTGCGCTTAATTTTACCGCGAGAAACACGCCCGACACCGATAGCCCCAACGTAACTGGAATAATCCAGTGACGAAATCTGCATTTGAGTCGGCCCGTCAATTTCTACCTGAGGATGACTGACGTATTTAGCGATTGCTTCAAATAACGGCGTCATATCACCTTCACGCACGCTGTCGTCTTCCGATGCGTAACCGTTGAGTGCCGAGGCATAAATGATCGGAAAATCCAGTTGCTCGTCACTCGCGCCTAACTGGTCAAACAGTTCAAAAACCTGGTCAATTACCCAGTCAGGACGCGCGCCCGGCCGGTCGATTTTGTTTACCACCAGTACCGGCTTGAGTCCCTGAGCAAAGGCTTTCTGGGTGACAAATCGCGTTTGTGGCATTGGCCCGTCAACGGCGTCAACCAGCAGCAGTACAGAATCCACCATCGACATAATGCGCTCAACTTCACCGCCAAAATCGGCGTGTCCGGGAGTGTCTACGATATTGATGCGGTAGTCGTTCCAGCGGATGGCTGTGTTTTTTGACAAAATTGTGATGCCGCGCTCTTTTTCCAGGTCGTTAGAGTCCATGACTCTTTCAGTCGGCTCGGCCCTTTGGTCGAGAGTGCCTGACTGCTGCAATAGTTTATCCACCAGCGTGGTTTTGCCGTGGTCAACGTGCGCGATAATCGCAATATTTCTTAATTTTTCAATCACCTGGGTATAGCCTCAAAAAGATCATACTGACGCCGGACAGCAGCAGCGTAAAAAGAGGCGCGTATTCTACGCGTAATTCTGCACTAACGCACCGTTTTTGCTGTTTTTTTCACCAACAGACAACTCTCGCACCCGTCATTTTCGTTGTAAGGGCTGCCCGCGTTGGCTTTTTACCGCAAAATGCTCGCACTTGATATTACTGGTGGTTTGGCAAAATGGCTTCGGACTATCTCAAAATGTAGTGCTCACGGAAGGGTAACTAGAACAATTAATTTTATGTTAATCTGACTAAAACCATTTAGTTTGTAGATAATCATGAAACTCGACCTGGACTCTGTCCGCGTACTCGATACCATCAATAGTCAGGGCAGCTTTGCCGCAGCCGCCAAAAAGCTTCACCGCGCCCAATCTGCGGTGAGCTACCAGATCAAAAAACTGGAAGAAACCCTCAATCTGGAAATTTTTGACCGTAGCGAATACCGTGCGGTGCTTACGCCTGCCGGTCGCGCGATACTGGAAGAAGGCGCAAGGCTTCTGCAGCAAGCTGAACATATAGAGTCCCTGGCAATGCAGCTCAATCAGGAATGGGAGCCCAGTTTTGAGGTGGTAGTGGACGGCATTTTAGAAATTGCCCCGATTATGACGGCCATGAAATCGTTAGTGGAAGAAAATATTCCCACCAGGATCTCTTTAACCATGGAGTATCTCGGCGGCGTTCATCACCGCTTCGATAAAAATCAGGCCGATTTAATGCTGGTCAAGGAATACCGTCGCTCCGCCAACCTGCTATCCAAGCCATTACGCCCGGTTGAATGCCTGTTGTGCGTGAGCGCCAGCCATCCACTCGCCAGCTTATCCGAAGTCAGCCTGCAGCAACTGAGACAATTTGTGGAATTAAGTGTGCACGATTCCAGTGAACAGCAAAATTTTGAAGTGGAGAGAATGCACTTTGGCGGCGAACGAATTTTTTACCTGAGCGACTTTAAGAGCAAGAAACAGGCGCTGCTGCAGGATATCGGGTTCGGATGGATGCCTTTTTATCTGGTAGAAAAAGAGCTGGCGGGCAATCAACTGGTGGAAGTGAACTACCAGCACGGCTCCCGCTTTACCTTTACTCCCCATCTAGTGTGGCGCGCCGAGAAGAAGCTGGGTAAGGCTGCGCAACGATTTATCCAGCAACTGAGCGATCAACCGCTTTAGCAGCGTTTGCATTTAAGCTACAATGCTGCGCCGTGTCTGATCACGCTTTCCTCAATTTAAACGCCTGGAATCTCTCAGCCAATGTCTATCAAAAACTGCATCATCCACTCCCTTAGTCGCACCGAAGACGGCGGTAAAATAAAACAAGAGTTGCGCGATAGCGAGCTGGCGGCCGAAGGCCCCGTTGTTTCACTCTTTACCCAGTTACGACAAAATTTTCAGCGTAGCGCGCAGCGCCAATACGGCATGTTCGACCCGGAACAGGGGGACAACCCCCTGCCTGGCTGGTTGAAACAACTGCAAACCGAATCCATGACTTTTACATCGGTGACAAAGCAGATCACCCAGCACCTCAAATCAAAGCTGGAGGAAGTCAATGACGGCTTTGCCACCCATTTGCTATATGTCTGTGAGGAGTTGCTGGACGAATCCCACTTGTATTTGTTCTGGCTTAATCACCAGCAGGCGCACTATATTGACTCAACCCTGGAAGTGGAAAATCTGGAATTTATCGATAGCAGCAAACTCAGCTATGTTCTCAAGCTGGACTTTAATCAATGGCAGATAGAAAACTGGCAACAATACCTGACGTTGCGCACGGCTCGCGGCGATAAGAACCTCTCCCACGCTTTTACCCAATGTTGCGGTTTTATTTCCAGCGTTAATTTGCAGCAACAAACCGACGAGTTTCTCGGTATAGTCGATCAATTCACACAATCCCTTGAGCCAAAAGAAAGCAATGCCTGTAAACACAAGATAGTCGACTACTGCGTCGAGCAGGATATGCAGGGTAACCCGATTAATCTCAGTCAGTTATCGCAAGAGCTGGACTCCAGCAAACCTGAGCTATTTTCGGAATTTGTTAAAGACAAACAGGCCCAGCCGAAAGAAGAAATTTATACCCACAGAAATAGTATGAAAAAGTTTGTGCGCTTCTACGGCCGCGAGAAAGATCTGAGCATCAGCTTTTCATCCGACATGATGGGCGAGAACGTTATTTTTGACGCAGAAAGCGGCGAGCTGACTTTAAAAGTGGTGCCCAAATCGCTGCAACAGCAGCTGGCCAAATACCTGAAAAAAATCGATTAACTGATTTAAGCGCACTCTAAATGGTCGTGCGTTTCGGTTCCTTCTCCCTCCGGGAGAAGGTTAGGAAGAGGGCGCCAGATCAGCTTTTACGGCTCCTGCATCACCCCATTATCTGGAGATTCAATAGGCTCCACCACTAACTCCAGCCGCTGATTTTCCAGATCCGTATGCAGCGGTTGCAAGTCTGGCATGGATTTGGTGACTTTGGTCGACAGGCTCTTAAAACGCTCAACCTTGCCGTACAATCCCTGCTGACCGACCAGCCCTTTAACCGTGCTGTTGTAATGATTGCTGACAGTCGCAAGCGTGCCGCCCAGTTTGTCCAACCGCTCCGCCACCAGACACACCTGATTAAAAATATCGCCCGCTTTCTCGCTGATTTCGCGCGCTTCTTCATTACCGCGTTCAATCCGCCACAGGTTGGCGACGGTTCTTAGAATCGGCATCAACGTGGTATGGGACACCATGATCACGTTTTTCTTATAACCATAATCAAAAAGCTCACGGTTATGCTTCATTGCTTCTATATAAGCGGGCTCAATTGGCATAAACATGAGCACAAAACTCGGACTGCGCATACCAATCAGGTTGCTGTAATCTTTTTTATGCAGGCTATCAATGTGGTTTTTAACATCGTTAACATGGTTATCGAGGGCCGCTTTTAGTTCACTGTCACTTTCTGCGCTGACTGCTCGTTCGTAGGCGACCAATGAAACTTTACTGTCGATCACCATGTGTTTGTTATCCGGCAGGTTGACCACAAAATCGGGAAAATTTTTCCGGCGTGCCGCGTCCTTGTAATCCTTCTGGCTACTATAATGATCACCGCTGACCAACCCGGCCAGTTGCAGGGTTTTTTCCAGCTGGATTTCGCCCCAGTTACCGGTGGTTTTCTTATCGCCCTTTAGCGCGGTCGCCAGACTGTTGGCCTCGTCGCTCATTTTAACGCCGACCTCGAGAATTTTTTTGATTTCGGCCTCCAGGCTGGCGTTGCCTTTGACCGATTCTGAATGCACCTGATTCACCCGATTCTGAAAACCTTCTATCTGCGCTTTAAAAGGTTTTAACATGGCGTCGAGAGAAGTCTGGTTTTGCTGGCTAAACCGTTTACCTTTTTCTTCCAGTACTTGATTGGCCAGATTATGAAACTCGGTTTTCAGCAACTGTTTTGATTCTTCGAAATCCTGTCGTTGCGCTTCAAAATTAGCTATTTTTTCCGCCAGACTAGTTTCAAGCTGCGCGTGATTCTGGCTGAGCGCGTGGTAGCGGGTTTCCAGCGAGCGGAGCGCATCAACCGATTCTGACAGCTCTTTTTTCAAATCCTCCAGTTGTTGTTGTCGCTGTTCGGCGGTTACCTGATTCGCCTTTGACTGGATCTTCAGCTCGGAGCAGAGCTCTCTGGTCGACTGCAATTCCTGTTTTTCCAGCGACAGTACCGACTGAGCCTGCGCTAACTGTTGGTCACGCTCGACCAACCTGACCTTTAAACCTTCGGACTCTGCCAACGCTTGCGCGTAGCTTTGAGCGAGGGTACGCTTGATCAATGAAGCGACCACATACCCCAGGATCACCCCAAGCAACGAAGCTAACCCGATACTTACCAGCGGCGACAGTTCACTCATTTTTTGTCCTCTATTTCACTTTTCATCAATTATCAATACCGACTAATCGGTCAGTTCATAAACCTTGCGTGCGCCGTCAAGCGGACTGGTAAAAGCCATATAACAGGCGACCAGTTGCAGGTCGGGCAGCATTTTGTCTGACGCTTCAGCCGCCTCGGGCGCGTATAATCGTTCGCCAATCACAGGAAACCCTAGCGCGGCCAGATGCTGGCGAATTTGGTGTTTTCTTCCGGTCTCAATTTTTATCCGCAGTAAGCTACGCTTACTCGCTTGGTCAAACTGGCTTGACAGTATGTAGGTTAACGCATTTTTTCCATCCAGCGGAAGGTCAATTTTCTCGGGCGATGATTTCAGGCAAAAATGCCCCGCCACCCAGGCACGATAATGCTTTTCAATTTCGCGTTTTTCGAATAAATGAGCCAGCCTTGCCGCCATTTTCTTTGTGTGGGCGATGATAATTAGCCCTCGGGTCGCCCGATCGAGCCGGTGAACCAGAAATGCAGGCCGGTTTGCCGTGTCATTTAGCTCGACCCAGCGCGCAATAGATGAATGATCCCCCCAGCGAGTTCCCTGAGAGAACATACCACCCGGTTTGTCCCACACGCTGTAACTACCTTCATCGGCCACCAGAGTCGCCGCCTGCACCGGCGTGTTCAAAATTGACGGGTTGTAGTAAAGGTGAAGAATGTCACCCGTTTGCAGCGTTTTTTTAGACCGTCTTATTCGATTGACCTGTGTGTCTCTCGCCAGCCATACGGCGCCAAACTGCATCGCGCGCTTGAGTTGCTGCCGGGAAATTTGAGGACAGTTTCTGGTCAGACAGTCGATAGCAGTTTCATTCTGGACGACTCCGTCAATTTCCATTTGCAGCGGCTTATCAATTTGTTTTACATTCAACTTTGCGGTTCCTGCCGTTTCGCCGATACTAGGATGCCCGAATACCGATCGGAATACTGCTCTGCTCGACCAGTTCAAATTTTTTCAAGTCAATATAGGTGAATTGTTTATGCCACAACTTACGCTAAAATTACTTGTCGATGAATACGCCGTCGGCCAGCTAAAAACGCTGACACCGCAGCTTTTAGATAAGCTCTCTGGCGGCTTTTATACTATCACACACACCCAGGATGAAATATCTGTGGTGTGTCAGTCGGAGTTGTTTCAGCAACAAACAGCACTTGAATACGAGCATTGCGAGTTCGGCTGGCGCTGTTTTAAAATTGACCAGGTGCTGGCATTTGAACAGATTGGAATTATCGCAGGATTATCAAACGTACTTAAAGCGGCCGAGGTCAGTCTGTTCGTTATTTCAACTTACAACACCGATTACCTGCTGGTAAAAGAAGAATCACATAATACCGCGTGTCAGGCACTGGTCGAGGCGGGTTACATCATTGACCGTTAAAAATAATAGCTAACTATTCAGCGAGATTTCTACCCAATCAAAAGTCTCGACAACAAAAAGCTTAAAGCGCCTCATCCCAATTCTCTCCCTCTGGGAGAGGGTGCCTACAGGCTAAAACTGGAACCGCAGCCGCAAGTGGTGGTCGCGTTGGGGTTATCGACCACAAAACGCGAACCGTCCAGATCTTCTTTGTAATCAACTCTGGAACCGGCCAGATACTGAAAACTGAGGCTGTCGACCACCAAAGAAACACCTTCTTTTTCAATAACCAGATCATCCTCGGCGAGCTTCTCATCGAAGGTAAAGCCGTATTGAAAACCCGAGCAGCCACCACCGGTAACATAGACCCGCAGTTTGAGTGCGGCATTGTCCTCGTCGCTAATTAGTTCTTGCGCTTTGCGACTGGCGGCCTGGGTAAAGATAATGGGACTAACAGTGGCAACTCCGCCGTTAGCACCCTCGACTTGAGACATAATTTCTCTCTAAACTAAACGCTGATGGGCGCGATTATTGACTATTGACCGGTATAAGGCAAATGTCAGAGCCGTAGCAGAAGCCACCTTGATAGTTAAATGCTATCAGGACAGTTCGATGTTAATGACAACCGCCGGACGCCTGAAATTTCTGGCATTAGGCTTTGGGCGAGTCTTCCTTGCTCTTCTCCTGCTTTGAAGATGCAGCGTGATGACCGAGCAATTTAGGTTTCTCGTCCCGGTGAACCATCTGCCCATTCACCTCGGCCCCCATAGCCATTTCTATCAGCTTGTAATACACATTGCCTTCGATGCGGGCATCGGCCATCAACTCGACGTGCTCTATGGCGTGAACGTCTCCTTTAACGCGGCCAAAAATCATTATATGCGGCACGTTAATTTCGCCTTCGATATAGCCGTTCTGGCCAATGGTCAATAAGGAGTTTTCAAGTTCCTCGGCGTTAATATTCCCCTTGACGTGACCATCAACATAAAGGACTCCGGTAAAATTAATATCGCCGGATATTTTGGCTTCCTGGCTGATAAGGGTATCCGCTGCGCCCGCCTTGGCTCTGGGTGACTGCTTTTTGTTGCGACCTAGCATGGAGTCTCTCCGCTGTGAGTATTTATTTCGCTGTGTGTTAAAAAGGGTGATCAGATGTTCCAATCGACCTGCTTTTCGCTGATCTGGTTCTTTCTCAAGCCGCTGGTTCTGGCGGTGATAGAAATTTTCTCGGCAATAAAACCGTCCGGCAGGTTAAGCTCACCTTCGATATTTTGAAAGTATTTGAATTGAAACTGAAAATGCTTGGGCTGGAAAGTACCGAGTTCACGAAACTCGTAGCTGGCCGAACTGCCATTTTTCTTGCCGTGTAGTTTCATGCTGACTTTGCCTTTAAGAAACTGCTCCTGCTTACCGGCTTGAGTGAGTACTAACTTAAACCTTGGTGGACTATTTTCACCATTACGAGTTAATTCGAAATCTGCAATGGTCAGCCCGTCTCTCGCCAATTCGGGCGCCATGATATTCCGATAAAATCCGAGCTCTTCTTCCAGCTTTTGCTGGGTTTCCTGCAATTGTTTGATGGTAGCAATTAGCTGTTGGCTGGACTGGTTATCCACCTTGGCAGACTGGGCCTGCATCACCAGGTCCTGGTTGGCTTTTTGATAAGCTTGCCGGTACTCTTCGAGTTGCTGCTCAAGCCAGCTTACTTTTTCATCGGTTTGCCGCTGTTGTTTTATTTGCATCAACCCGCCAATCCAGTAAGTCAGTGCCAGAATAATTAGTCCCCCAATTACCCAGCCGGCATGCCAGCGTGCTGATTTTTGTTGCTTGATAACTAATTTTGGTTCGCTCATAAACAGCCTTTAGTGAATACCTATTACCGCGATCCAGATCATAAGTCAGGCATCCCTCTGGTATTACAACCCGATAACTGGGCGCTAGTGTAACGCGGATCGTCTCCGATGCCCATATTACAATACAAAAAAAGCGCGAATCACATACAAACATTCGATTTTATTTGTCTTTTTTATCAATAGGTTATATTCTGTTCTTAAAGTTATTTAGTCAATATAAAAACTGCGGCAAGACCCTTTATTGTTAAGCCTATCGGAAACGGGTCGGCCAGCTTAAAACCGGCAAAAAAATTGAAAAACAAATTTAATGTCATTTTTTGAGTCCATACGCCTAAAACTCGGCAGTCTCAACGCGCTCCCTATTCTGTCGGTTATGGGACTTATCAGCGGTCTGCTGGCCGGTGGCGTCGTTATCCTGTTTCGCCTGTTTATCGAGAGTGGTGTGGTCTTATGGCACTCGGAAACCGGCAGTAGTGATTTTGAAACAGCTCCCTGGTGGTTCAGACTGACCCTTCCGCTGGCGGGCGGCTTTCTGGTCGGCTTTGTATTGCATAAAGTCGGAAAAGAGCGGCGGCAGGTGGGCGTGGGTCACGTGCTGGAGCGAATGACCTTTCACCAGGGGTATTTATCCTGGCGAAACGCGCTGGTTCAGTTTGTTGTGGGTGGGTTAACGCTGGCGACCGGCCAGTCCGTAGGCCGGGAAGGCCCCGGTATCCATTTGGGCTCTACCGCTGGCAGCTGGCTTGGCCAGCAGATGAAGCTCCCCAACAATAGCATTCGTATTCTGGTTGGTTGCGGAACCGCAGCCGCAATTTCGGCCAGTTTTAACACTCCGCTGGCCGGGGTGATATTTGCCATGGAAGTGGTGATGATGGAGTACACAGTCGCCAGCTTTATCCCGCTAATCCTGTCGTCGGTGAGCGCGGCAATCCTTTCGCGCATTGTATTTGGCAATAACGTCGCCTTTACTGTTCCCAGTCTGGAGTTAGTCTCCTTGTGGGAGATCCCTTATTTTATTCTGCTTGGCCTGGTTATCGGAAGCGTCGCCAGTTTGTTTATTAAGGCCACCGCCGGGGTATCGAACATCGCCAAAAACTGGTCCAGCTGGTTAAAATGCGGTACGGCGGGCACCGTCGTCGGCATTATCGCCCTAGCTGCGCCACAGGTTATGGGAATAGGATACGACACCGTTAACGCCGCCCTGCACGGTCATTTATCGCTCCAAATTCTGGCGTTGGCCTTTGTCGGTAAATTGCTCGCTACGATTGTTTGTTCTGGCATGTCCCTGCCGGGCGGAGTCATTGGCCCGTCCATGTTTATTGGCGCAATGATTGGTGGCCTGCTGGGTTCCGTTGGAGCCTGGTTCATGCCCGAGTACGCATCTGAATACGCGTTTTATTCGATGATCGGCATGGCGACCATGATGAGCGCCGTACTGCAGGCGCCGCTGGCCGCTTTAATGGCTTTACTGGAGCTGACTAATAACCCCAACATTTTGCTGCCGGGTATGCTGGCGCTGGTTATCGCCAACCTGGTGGTTTCGCAGTTATTCAAACAACCTTCGATTTTTGAATCTCAAATGAAGGTGAAAGGACTGGAAATGCGCATCAATCCGCTTTCCCAGTTTTTGCGGAGCGTCGGCGTCGCGGGTCTGATGGAACGAAAAATGGCGGTTCACGAAAAACTCATTTCCTATCAGCAAGCCGAGCAGGTTCTGCGGGATACGCCGCGCTGGATACTGATCACCGAAGACAAAGTCCCCATATCGTTAATGGCGGCAAACGATCTGGCGCGTTACATTGTTGAAAGCGAGGCCGAAGAAGTCGCTCGTAAAGAGCGAGCCGAAGCTGACGGTGAAGAATTTGTCAGCAGAGAAAGTGAGCAAATTGACCTTCTCAGAATACCGGCTGACCGACAGGATATAGCCTCTATTTATCTGCAGGGTACGCTCGAAGAAGCACTGGATACGATGGATAGAGAGTCAGTTGATGCCGTTTATATTTTTAGAACCACCGCGCCACTCACCGATAAAATCTACGGGGTTTTAACACGCAAAGTTATCGAGTCGCATTACAACTACAAACGCTGATCACTGGTCAGATCGGGCAGTGATTGTATTTAAAACAGGGGATCGCTCATGGAATTATTGTCCTGGTTAACTTCGGCCAACTACCTTTGGTTAAAGGCATTACACATAATTTTTTTCACCAGCTGGTTTGCCGGATTATTTTACCTGCCACGGATTTTCGTCAACATTGCCATGGTCGAGGATGACAATACTTACCAGCACCTGCTGATAATGGCGGGTAAACTTTATCGTTTCGTCACGCCTATTATGTACCTTACCGTCGCTTTTGGAATATGGATGCTCTATATCAACAGCGCCTTGCTGGCCCAGGGCTGGATGCACCTGAAGCTTGCTTTGATCAGCATTTTAATCGCTTACCACCTGGTCTGTGGCTATTACCTCAAGCAGTTTCAACAAAACAATGTCAGCCAAAGTCATGTTTATTTTCGCTGGTTTAACGAGCTGCCGGTAATAATACTATTTGTGGTGGTTTTTGCCGCGATCACCAAAGCATTTTAATATTTCTTTGAGTAATTTTTTCGAGTTACTTTTTCGGCGTTTCTTTATATACCTCGGCCGACTCAATTTCGCTACGTGGAATCATAAAAGTGACTTCGCCTTGAACACTGCGCTGCAATACTGAAATGTTTTTTGCGGTTGTATGGGTTAGCTTTCCAGAATACGAACGCTGACCTTCGCGTTTTATATTAACCTGGTAATTTAAATAATTATCAAGCGCTTCGGGCTTGACGGACTGGAATGATTGACTCACAACCACGCTGCGATAAAGTTGACCCGGTTTTTTTGGCGGCGTTTTTTTGGCCGCCTCTATTTCCGCAATTTTTGAAAAGCGTGAAAAATTCCAATTGTCTAATATCGCTTCGACCGGGCTGTGGTTAATCCGTAAATTAAATCCGCTTAACTTCACAAATTCCTGATAGTCGTAGTACTTGTAGCCCGGGTAGCGAAAATTGGGTTTCGGTGCAAATCGCCAGGTGGTATTGCTACCCGGTTTAATCGCCTGCTCCAGTAGCGGTTTAAATAATTCTGTAAGTTTGATATCGACCTGCTGGAGCAAATTGTCTACTTGCCTGACGTAACCGGGATAATAATCTTGCAGTGGAACCTGTTGCCGTATTGAACAGTATTCGGCTTTTCTCAGATTGTAACCCTGATCCTGCTCTTTAATTTCTATAAAAGTCAGCTCCGGTTTCATGTTTTCCAGATCCGACTCATTGATTATTTTTTTCTCAAACGATTCCAGCCACAGTAATACACTACCAATGCTCAGTTGATAATCAATTTTGGAGAAATCTTCAATATCCAGACGACCAGTCAACACGATACTGCCACTATGCTTATCCAGCCGATAATTGGCGTCCCCGGAAAAACTAAAATAATTGTAGCCCATGGCTTCAATCTGCTTGATGCCGAATTGATCGACTTCGCCACAAAACGCAGATTGCAATAAATCCGAACTGGCAGCCTGGCTTCTTGGTTTTAAAGTGCGTAACAGATTGGCGTCGATCAAAACCAGCGCATCTTTTAGACTGACTCTGATTCTGTCGGGTAAGACACGATTTTTCAGATTGGATTCGAGCCGTATTAATTGAAACAGATTATCGGCGGAAAAGCTCAGCTCTCCGATTTCGAGTGTCGCCCCAAGGGGCGCGATAAATGCCTTAATGGAATTAATACGGACTTCGCCAGCGTAATCGACCCTTGCCGATTCAAAGTCAAACTCCACCACCGGGCTGAGCTGTCGGGCAAATCGCTGGAGATCTTTGTCCAGCTTCCATTGTGAATATAAAACTGCGCCAACCACCAGGATTATGGTAAACAATAAAAACTTAACCAGAAATCGCAACATCATTTGGTGTACACTTCCTCAATTAATATTTCTTCCATGAACGTTTTCTAAAACGCTTGCCGAGTCGGTCAGAATTTGTGTGACCAGGTGCCACGCAGATATCCTACCTTTTTACTAAACTAAATACAAAGTCAGCCATCACAACCGGGAATAACGCTGTTCAATGAAAAATTCAATCCTACTCGGCGGAGGATGTTTCTGGTGTCTTGAAGCCGTTTATCAAAAGTTACCGGGAGTCACCCAGGTTACATCGGGTTATGCCGGAGGTCAGCTCGTCGATCCCACCTACCAACAGGTTTGTAGTGGACAAAGCGGTCACGCCGAAGTGGTGGCGATTAATTGGCAGCCAAAGCAACTCGCTCTGGAAACGCTGTTAACGGTATTCTTTGAAGTACACGACCCCACCAGCCTTAACCGGCAGGGGAACGATATTGGTACCCAGTATCGCTCTTTTATCGGTCTGTCCGATACCGATCAGAGACTTCTGGTCGAAAATACGATAAAGACGCAGCAGGCTAAATTAGCCAACCCGATCGTCACCGAAATTCAGCTAAACCCCATTTTTTATCCCGCAGAAGCGTCCCATCAAAGTTATTATCGGCAACACCAATCCCAGCCTTATTGCCAACTAACGATTAAACCCAAACTTGATAAACTGCTCAAGCTCGCACAAGCGCGCGAAAATGACCTTGAAGGTGGCGACACGCCCAGCTAGGCAGTGGTGCAAAAAAAGATTAAAATAGCGCAACTTTTTTGCTTGGAGTTTCACCCGTGAACTTTAAAGGACAGCATCTTTTATCGGTTAAAGACATCTCGCTCGAACTGATCGACGAGCTATTTCTGGTCGCCGAAAGTATGCGCCCTTATGCAGAGCGTCAAAAGGTCACGCGCGTCCTCGAAGGCGCTGTGCTGGGCAATATGTTTTTCGAGCCGAGCACTCGTACCCGCGTTAGCTTCGGTTGTGCTTTTAACTTGCTTGGCGGTGAAGTAAGAGAGACCACCGGGCTGTCGAACTCGGCGTTGGCTAAAGGTGAATCCCTCTATGACACGGCGCAAGTACTCTCCGGCTATAGCGATATTATCGCCATGCGCCATCCTGAGGCGGGTTCGGTCGCCGAGTTTGCCAAAGGCAGCCGGGTGCCGGTTATAAACGGCGGCGACGGTGCCAACGAACACCCCACGCAGGCGCTTCTCGACCTGTTTACCATCGAAAATGAGCTTAAAAGACAAAACAAAGAGATTCAGCAATTGAGCCTGACTCTGCTTGGTGACTTGAAGCACGGCAGGACGGTTCATTCTCTGTGCCAATTACTGGCACTTTATTCAAACCTGAAAGTTCAACTGGTTTCGCCGCCGGCCCTGGCAATGCCGGATCAATACGTCGATATGCTGGAAAGTGCCGGCCATCAGGTGGAACAGAGTTCCAGTCTGGAAAAAGGGCTGCCGCAAGCCAACGTGATTTATCAGACCCGAATCCAGGAAGAGCGTTTCAGTTCGCAAGAAGAAGCGGATCGCTACCGTGGTTATTTCCGCCTGAACAAAAAAATCTACGCCCGGCACTGCCAGAGTAACGCCGTGATCATGCACCCGCTTCCTCGTGACTCACGGGTCGAGGCCAATGAACTCGATACCGATTTAAATAACGAGCCGGGCCTGGCCATTTTCAGACAAACCGATAACGGCGTGCTGGTGCGAATGGCGTTATTTGCGAGCATTCTGGGTGTCGAAGATCAGCTCAAAAATATCGAACGCAAAGTAAACTGGTTCACCGGGCTCGCATAGCAATTTGCGCGCAACCTTGGAACAACTTTAAATAAAGGCCAAAGCCAAAATGAACAATTCTGAAAAATTATTTAACCAGGCAAAAGACGTTATCCCCGGCGCAGTTAATTCGCCAGTGCGCGCGTTTAACGGCGTAGGCGGAACCCCCGTGTTTGTTGAAAAAGCCGACGGCGCGTTTTTTACCGACGTGGACGGCAAGCAGTACATTGACTACGTCGGCTCCTGGGGACCGATGGTCCACGGACATAATCACCCCGAAATTCGTCAGGCGGTTATCTCTGCGGCAGAAAACGGATTAAGTTTTGGCGCACCAACCGAAATAGAGCTGGTGATGGCGAAAAAAATCTGCCAGATGCTCCCGTCGATAGAGCAGGTCAGAATGGTCAGTTCAGGAACCGAAGCGACCATGTCTGCGATAAGGTTAGCACGCGGCTTTACCGGAAAAGACAAACTGATTAAGTTTGAAGGCTGCTATCACGGTCACGCCGACTGCTTGCTGGTGAAAGCCGGGTCTGGTGCGTTAACACTGGGAGAACCAACGTCTCCCGGCGTACCGGCCGATTTTGCCAAACATACCTTAACAGCGGAATTTAACAACCTGGATAGCGTGCAGGCATTATTGGAAGCAAACAAAGGCGAGATAGCGACTATCATTGTGGAGCCCATTGCCGGAAATATGAACTGTATTCCGCCGGCAGACGGTTTTCTGCAAGGGCTTCGAACCCTGTGCGACGAGCATCAGGTTGTTTTAATTTTTGACGAAGTCATGTGCGGATTGCGCGTCGGCCCAGGTAGCGCACAGCAGCTTTATGGCGTTACCCCCGACCTGACAACCCTTGGTAAAATTCTCGGGGGCGGTATGCCGGTGGGCGCTTTTGGCGGGAAAAAAGAAATTATGCAGTTTCTGGCTCCGGCGGGCCCGGTCTATCAAGCTGGGACTTTGTCCGGTAATCCTATCGCCATGACCGCAGGGCTGACCTCGTTAGAACTTTTGTCACAGGATGGCTTTTTTCAACCGCTTTATGACTATTGCCAGCAACTGGTCAACGGTTTACAGGCCCTCGCCGACAAGCATGGCGTCCCCTTCACCACCAATCATGTGGGCAGCATGTTCGGTTTGTTTTTCACCGAAGAAAAAAATATCAGTCGTTTTTCTCAGGTGGTCGATTCAAATCAGGATGCTTTTAGGAAGTTTTTTCACGCGATGCTGGCGCAGGGAGTCTATCTGGCGCCATCGGCTTTTGAAGCCGGTTTTATCAGCGCGGCACACAACCAACAAACCCTTGAAGAGACGTTGGCGGCGGCGGATAAGGCATTTTCTGCGCTTAAATAAGTTAGTCCGGCTGAGCTAGTATTTTTTGCTCAGCCTTAACAAAGCGCCGTCGTAGTCCATTTTAACGCGATTCAAAAAGGACATTCCCAGCAGAACTTCTCCCGGCCCGTCACCTTGCACCACCAGCGCATCAACATTGGTCAGTTCAATACCGCCGACACGGACTTTTTTCAACATCGCGCGCCATGCTGGAACATTGCCTGCTGCTGTAGAAACCCTGACTCTTTCGCCATCCAGCAGATAGCCTAACCCCACCAGCTTGGCCACTCGCTCATTCATGGCGACCTGTGAGGCACCGGTATCGACCAGAAACCTTACTGCTATGCCGTTAATAGAACCCGGCGTCATGTACATGCCGCCATTGGAGCGCACAATTTTGGCAACAGCCGCCTTTTCCTGCGCCCCCGCCGAAGGTTTTTGATAAGAACCACTAAAGCTTGATGCCGCCTCCAGGCCCAACTCGACTTTTTTGCCGTCGATTAAAAATATCGCACTGCGAGGAGTTGCGCTAACCAGCTTGATTGTCGGCGAAATAGACTGACCCGCGCGGTAGAATTTTTGCTTGCCTGCATAATCGACCATGGCCGCGTTTTTAAACAAACCGACAACCTTGATGGCTTCTTCGGCATTAGTCAAAGCGCTCGCCAGCAGCAAGCTAATCACCCAACAATACTTAACTAACTTCATAAGCTATTTAATCCGTAAACCCCGACCCACGCGAGCGCACCCGCCAGAATATCATCCAGCATAATTCCAAGTCCGCCGCTAACCTGTTTATCAGCCCACTTTATCGGCCAGGGCTTTAAGATATCCAGCAATCGAAACAGAATAAAACCGGCCAGGACATTTTGCCAGGTTGCCGCAAAACCCGCCATGGTAATCAAAAAACCAGCAAACTCATCCCATACGATGCCGGGATGATCGTGCACTTTTAGCAATCTGCTCGACTCTCCGCAAATGTAGACGCCAACCGCGCTGACCAGCAGGCACACTAGCAGATAAGCGCCTAAATTCAGGTTGGATAAGAGCAGAAAAAAAGGAATGGCCGCCAGTGTACCAAAAGTCCCTGGGGCCTTCGGCACCAGACCGCTGCCAAACCCGAACGCAAGAATATGAACCGGGTGGGAAAAAACAGTGCGAGCAGCGACAGCTGTTGTCATAAGTTAGTCGATCCTTTGTGTTGTCTTAACCGATCAAAGCCGCAGTAGAAAAGACGCCTTCTGCGCGGCAAAGCAGCGGGCTTCGGCAGAAGATCTTTCCACTATAACAACAATCGGCTAGAAATGCTGGTAGCCAAGATTTTCCAGCGTGACTTCTTCTTTATGGTGCAAAACCCTTACCCCCGGTTTGCCGGTCATTCGGCCAATGGGAATACACGCGGTTCCCACTGTCTCCAGCGCTTGCGTGGTTGCTTCCAGTTCATTTTCGTCAACGGTAAAGCAGAGTTCATAATCGTCGCCACCGGTAAGGGCCGCTTTTTGTAGTAGCGGTTTATCGTCTATTTCTTGAGCTGCCTGCGACAAAGGCACTCGCTCCCAGCGCAGTAAGACGCCCACGCCACTTTGTCGACTGATATGATTAACATCCGCCAGTAGTCCATCTGAAATATCAATTGCCGCAGTCGCTCGGCCGCGCAGGGCTATACCAGCGGCAATGCGCGGTGACGGCCTGCGGTATTTGTCGAGCAGGTGAGAGGCGGCAGAAGGTTGAACTGACAGTTCACCGCGAGCCACTTTTAAGCCCAGGGCCGCGTCACCGATATCGCCGGTTACACAGACTAATTCTCCCGCGCTGGCGGTATTTCGCCTGAGAAAGACTGCTTCTGGAACAAAACCGTGCGCCTGAATAGTAATCGACAAAGGCCCGCGACAGGTATCGCCACCGACAATGTTGACTCCGTAATAATCCACCATACGCTTTAAACCGCAACTGAAATCCTGCAGCCACTGTTGGTCAAATTCGGGCAGGCTTAAAGACAAGGTCAGCCACGCAGGCTCGGCGCCTGCGGCGGCCAAATCGCTTAAATTGACTGCTACCGCTTTGTGAGCGATATCTGCGGCGTTAGTTTCTTTTAGGAAATGAACGCCGCTAATCAGCGTATCCATCGAAACGGCCAATCGCTGACCTCTGGGTACTTTAAGCAACGCACAATCGTCGCCTACGCCCGCAAGTACGTCTTTACGGGTACTGCCTTCAACGCTCAGATAGCGTTGAATCATTTCAAATTCGTTCATTCCAATCCTTGCACAAACTACCTGGAAAGTACTGCTAATAAAAAATCACTGAGACGGATGAGTTTTTTCCATAGGTCTTAATTGAGTCGCCAGCTTATCTAAAATGCCATTAACAAACTTGTGACCGTCGGTTGCGCCAAAAGTTTTACTCAACTCCAGCGCTTCGTTAATTACCACCTTGTAAGGAATATCCACTCGATCTTTCAATTCAAAACAGGCAAGCCTGAGAACCGACAGTTCAACCGGGTTAACCTCGTCAAACTCCCTGTCCAGCAATGGTTTTAAAAGCTCATCCAGCGCAGCCGCCTGGGTCAGGGTATTGACCAGAATCTCCCGAAAATAGGGAATATCGACTTTGGCGTGTTTCATTGTTTCCAGAAACTGAAGTTCAATTTCCTCAATCGCATTGCCACTGAGCTGCCACTGGTAAATGCCCTGCACCGCGTAGCGACGAGCCTTTTTTCTGAGCGAAGGTTTTTGAATCATCGACTAGTTTTCCAACTGGCTAAACAGGTTAACCATTTCCAGGGCACTCAGCGCAGCTTCCGCGCCTTTGTTGCCCGCTTTAGTGCCGGATCTTTCAATCGCCTGTTCAATGCTGTCCACGGTAAGTACCCCAAAAGCAACCGGAATATTAGTTGCGAGCGATACCTGTGATAATCCCTTCACACATTCTCCGGCGACGTATTCAAAGTGCGGAGTACCGCCTCTGATCACCGCGCCCAGCGCAACAATGGCGTTGTATTTTTTTGTCGCTGCGATCCGCTGCGCCGCGATCGGCATTTCAAATGCGCCAGGAACTCGAATGATTTCAATATCTGTCTCGGCAACGCCGTGACGTTTAAGCGCGTCAACAGCGCCCTCCACCAGGCTTTCCACCACAAAACTGTTAAAACGCCCGACCAATAGCGCAAATTTTCCAGCGCCGCCAATCATGTTGCCTTCAATTGTATTCATGTTTTTCTCTCTTTTGTTCAATCTAAATTTAATTGGTTAACTCCACCGGTGAGGAGCCAGCTCAACCTGCTTACTTATCCTCAATATACTCAACCACTTCCAGCTTAAAACCGGACAAAGCACGATATTTTTTAGGCGGACTGAGCAGTCGCATTTTATGCACGCCCAGTTCCATTAAAATCTGCGAACCAATACCCACGGTTCTTGAGGCGCGGCTGGCCTGTGCCTGCACTTTTTTACTTGATGACGGGCTGCCAGATAACACCGCAATACGGTCGATAATAGCGTCAGCAGATGAGCGGTTACCTAACAACAAGACAACGCCAGTGCCTTCCTGTGCGACTTTTTCGATCGCCCGATGAATCGTCCAGCTACCCTGGCTTTTCTTTTCTTTGGCCAGCAAATCAGTGGCAACATCAGTCACGTGCACTCGCACCAGAGTCGCTTCGGTGGGCTTTATATCGCCTTTAACCAGTGCAATATGCGATTGTCCGTCAATCGTGTCCTGAAAGGCGTGCAATTTAAACTGGCCGAATTCTGTTGGCCAGTCGACGCACAATTTTTCCTCGATACTATGCTCGGTATTCATGCGGTGCTCGATCAGATCCGCGATAGTGCCGATTTTAAGATTGTGTTCTTTTGCCACTTTTTCCAGGTCACTGCGACGAGCCATGGTGCCGTCTTCGTTCAGGATTTCAACGATAGTTGCGCTCGGCTCCAGTCCGGCCATTCTCGCCAGATCGCAACCAGCTTCGGTGTGCCCCGCCCGGTTTAACACGCCGCCCGGCTTGGCCATAATAGGAAAGATATGTCCGGGTTGCACAATGTCTGTAGGTTGCGCATTTGACGCGACAGCCGCGCGTATTGTGCGCGCCCGATCTGCGGCGGAAATACCGGTAGTCACCCCCTCCGCCGCTTCGATTGAAACGGTAAAATTGGTTTCAAAAGAGGCCGAATTTTGACCGACCATCAACGGCAGGCGTAATTGCTGGCAACGCTCCTGAGTGAGCGTGAGACAAATAAGGCCGCGTCCATAACGCGCCATAAAGTTTATATCTTCAGGACGCACCATGGTCGAGGCCATCACCAGATCGCCTTCATTTTCACGATCTTCATCGTCCATCAGGATCACCATTTTGCCCATGGCGATATCTTCAATTAGCTCTCTTGCACTATTTAATTGCATTGTGTTTTTCCAATTCTAATTTTTCCAATTCCGGTTTTTCCAATTCCGTATCTGACTGCTTTTCTCAACTCTGTCTTAAAGATGCAATGCGCTAAAAAACTTACTTAACAAAGCCACTCCGCGCCAGGAAATCTCTATCAATCATCGACGACTCTGGTTCCTGCAGCTTTTCATCTGACTGCGCCAGCAGCAGTTTTTCCAGATATCTTGCCAGCAGGTCGACTTCCAGATTGACCTTGCTACCAACTCGATAGTTTTGCGCGGTGGTTTGCTCCAGGGTATGAGGCACCAGATTTAACTCAAAACAATCGCCTTTTACTTCGTTCAAGGTCAGGGAAACGCCGTCGACGGTAATCGAGCCTTTTTTTGCTATATATTTACAAAGTGATTTGGGCGCTCTAATTTCAAACTGGACGCTGCGCGCGTCTTTTTTAATTGAGATTATTTCGCCAACGCCATCAACATGGCCGCTCACCAGATGCCCGCCAAGCCGGGTTGTCGGCGTTAAAGCTTTTTCGAGGTTGACCAAAGCACCTGTTTCAATATTCTGCAGCGTGGTCAGGTTTAACGTTTCCGCGGAAACATCAGCGATATAATAATCTTTTGCAAACTCAATCGCAGTGAGGCACACGCCGTTGCAGGCGATACTATCCCCCAGAGAAACATCGGACATATCCAATGCGCCGGTATTAATTTTAAATCGTTTGTCGCCGGATTTTCGCTGAACATTTTCAATTCGGCCGACGGCTTCGATTATTCCGGTAAACATAGCTTGCTAATCTCTTTTAAAATTATTCAATGCGTGACTTTTCAGCGTGTATACTTTCAAAACTGTAGGCTAGCCGAATATCCTCACCCACCTGGCGCAACGACTTTAATTTAAGTGACGGTGCCTCACTCATTCTGGTGACCTCAAGGTCAAATAATCCTATGCCAGATTTGCCCATTAATTTTGGCGCCATATAGACCACCAGTTCGTCGATCAACCCCTGCTGAAAAAACGCGCCTGCCAGTCGATGCCCCGACTCCAGCAGCAGATTATTCATTCCTTTTGCAGCAAAGCATTCGAGCAGCCTTTTGAGCGATGAAAATTCAGGCAACTGGCAAATATTTTTCTTTTGCGTTTCTCTGGTAAATTTCTGGCTCGTCCAGAAAACGTCAGCATCGGCCGCAAATAATTTTGCCCTGGGATCTGCCCGGCCAGCCCGGTCGAGTAACACTCTGGCAGGTTGTATAAATCCGAGAGATTGCGCACGGGTAAACCAGCCCGCAGGGTCTGCGCCGCCATCCTGTGCCCGCACATTCAGGCTGGGGTTATCCGCCCGTTGTGTACCTATTCCGGTTATTATAGCATCCTGACGCGCTCTTAGCTTTTGCACATCCTCACGCGCTGCGGGTGAAGTAATCCATTTGCTGCTACCATCACTCAACGCGGTGCGACCATCCAGGCTCATGGCGAGCTTGCAGGTCAACCAGGGGCGTTGACGTTCAAAACGAGAGACAAAACCGCGGTTAAGCTCGCGCGCCTGTGACGCCAGCAGTCCAGTTTCAACCCGAATACCCGCGTCCCTAAGCAGTTGAAAACCCCGACCGGCAACCTCTGGATTAGGATCCTGCATGGCTGCAACCACTCTGGTAACGCCAGCTTTGATGAGCGCCTCGGCGCAGGGCGGGGTTTTACCAAAATGCGCGCAGGGTTCCAGAGTGACATAACAGGTAGCGCCGCGCGCTTGTTCAGCGGCTGATTCAAGCGCGTTGACTTCAGCGTGAGGCTGACCACATTTTTGATGCCAGCCGCTCGAAATTAATTGATCGTTACGAGCGATCACGCAACCGACCATAGGGTTGGGACGGGCTGTGTATTGCCCTTTGCGCGCGAGTTGAAGCGCCAAAGACATCATCTCTGTATCGACTTTTGACCAGTCTTGTCGAAGGGAGTTGTTGGCGGGTGCGCTCATAATCTATTCGGGTATAAAAGGCTGCAATGCAACGCTTATTCAACCGAGTCTTTCGACTCTAAGCGTTCGATTTCCTGGCGGAATTCACTCACGTCCTGAAATCGACGATAAACCGAGGCGAATCGAACAAAAGCCACCTGATCGAGCTTTGCCAGCGCCTGCATCACCATTTCGCCGATGACTTTGGCGGAAACTTCCCGCTCACCCAGAGCGCGCAATTGAGACTGGATATTCAAAATGGCTTTTTCGACGTCTTCGACCGATACCGGGCGCTTCTCGACTGCGCGTAAAATCCCGGCCTTGAGTTTGTTATCATCAAATGGCTGGCGACTACCGTCTCCCTTGATCACGCGTGGCATGACCAGCTCGGCACCTTCAAAGGTTGTGAAGCGTTCACCGCATTCATTGCATTCACGGCGACGCCGAACCTGATCGCCTTCGGCGACCAGACGTGAGTCGATGACTTTAGTATCCTGAAAAGAGCAAAATGGGCAACGCATGGTGGCTCCAAAATTTGTGGAGACTTCAAATATAGAAGCCTTCAAAACTGTTCGACTGCCGCCACGTTCAAACTAAACAGCAATCAAAAAAATCGGCTAAAAAGACCCAAGCCAAACTTTTTGTTTCTTTCGACTAGCTTTATAAGCATTTACTACCAGTTCCATGACCCATCTGTATTCCAGCGGCTTTCGAGTTTTGAAAAAATACCTATCGACTCTAAAAACTGCCCACTTAGAGATCGACCATCTTGAACAAATCCCCCTTGATTGACACACTCTTTGTTAATTTTTAATGTGAGGGATCGAACTTCGGTAATCGTCATTTGCGGCATGAACTGTGCGTCACTTTTGGTTATGCACGGTGGAGATGAATAACTTCCGGAGTTTTCATTAACATGAACAATTGCGTAGCCAGGTGCAGTTATTGAAGTGTCAACACCAAAGCCTGCAACAAAAATGAAAACCGCACCTAGGGCTAATTTTACTGCTATATTCACAACCACTCCTATACACCTGGCATTTTTTATCAATCAGATGTCAATCTAGTCTTTATAAACCGGAAAACGCGCGGTCAGTTCCAGTACTTTTTGCTTAACACTTTCAATCACGGCTTTATTGTCAATATCGTCCAGTATGTCGCAGATCCAGCCGGTCAACTCACTCGCCTGCGCCTCTTTGAACCCGCGCGTTGTAATTGCAGGTGTTCCCATGCGCAATCCGCTGGTGACAAATGGCGAGCGCGGCTCGTTGGGAACCGTATTTTTGTTCACGGTAATAAAGGCTTCACCCAACGCGGCTTCGGCGTCTTTACCGGTAATATTTTTATCAATTAAATCGATAAGGAATAAATGGTTATCAGTACCGCCGGACACGATGGTGTAACCGCGCTGCTGCAGCACTTGAACCATCGCGCGGGCATTTTTGAGTACCTGCGCCTGGGTTGCCTTAAATTTATCGCCCAATGCCTCTTTAAATGCCACCGCTTTAGCGGCGATCACGTGCATCAGCGGACCGCCCTGCCCACCCGGAAAAACCGCCGAGTTAAATTTCTTTTGCAATGCTTCGTTGGCGCGCGCCAGAATAATACCGCCACGAGGGCCAGCCAGAGTCTTGTGGGTGGTCGAAGTCACTACATCGGCATAGGGCACCGGATTAGGATAAAGACCAGCGGCGATCAACCCGGCCACATGAGCCATGTCCACCATCAGGTAAGCGCCAATTTTATCCGCAATTTCCCTGAATTTTGCCCAGTCGACCGTTCGCGAGTAAGCTGAAAAACCCGCCAGGATCATTTTCGGCTTATGCTCCATCGCCATCGCTTCAACTTGCTCGTAATCAATGTAGCCGTTTGCGTCCAGACCGTATTGCACGGACTTGTACAATTTTCCGGAAAAATTAACCGGTGAACCATGAGTTAAATGACCACCTTCGCTCAGGCTCATGCCCAGCACTGTATCACCCGGATCAAGTAATGCCAGATAAACCGCTGAATTTGCCTGCGAGCCGGAATGCGGTTGGACGTTGGCGTAATCTGCGCCGAACAATTCCTTGACCCGTTCAATCGCCAAATCTTCTGCCAAATCAACAAATTCGCAGCCACCATAATACCGTTTATGGGGATAACCCTCGGCGTATTTGTTGGTCAGTACCGATCCCTGCGCCTGCATTACCCGCGCACTGGTATAGTTTTCTGAAGCGATCAGTTCAATATGCTGCTCCTGGCGCTGCTTTTCAGCCTGCATCGAATCCCACAATTCGGGGTCAAATTCAGCAAGGTTCCGGGTATCGTGTAGCATGGGTAGCAATCCTGTAAAAAGGTCAGTCTAAATTTGGGCGTATTGTAGCCGAAATATCGGGGCGTGTCGTTAGTTTGACCCATTTCGTCCATAGCGATTTACGCTAAAGAATCCGGCGTCAGCGACAGCAGCAATGGCGTTTTTTTAATCTGTCGGTGTGAGCTGTGACAGCAATGTCTGGCTTAAGTGCGGCTTAACTGATCCGCTGAAGCTTCAGTTTTGTTAATGCAGGCAACACTTTTTGTACTTTTTGCCGCTGCCGCAGGGGCAGGGATCATTACGACCGACGTGCCGGTTTTCGTTTTCGATCGGCTGGCTGGGAAAAACTGTCTCGGAAAACGCTCCAGACAATTGGCTTTTGGCTAACTGGTGTCCCATAGCCCCAATTTGGCTAACGGCATAACCAATAAACTCGCGCAGGTCACTTTCCTGGATGATTTTTTCAATCATATCGGGTATTTCTTCGTCGTCAGCCTCGCTGTCGGTTAGTTTTTCAGGGTGGATGGAACACTGCAATAACAGCATTGTTAACAAGCCAATCAGTCTGGACTGTTCGCTGCCTTCCCCTTCGTCTTCCTCATCGTCGAGGACTGAATCCCAAAGCTCAACGACCCAGTCGTAGCCGTCGAGATAGCCATCACTGAAGTGTTTGAGCGCCTTTGAAACACCTTCTTCTTCAGAAAAATACAGGCTAGCCGGTAAGTTAAATTGCTCTTCGCTCTGGAAAGTGTCGTTACAGTAATTCCACCAGCCGATAATGCACAGATTGAATTCTGTGGCCTGGCTTTGTGAAGAAAACTCCATCGTGTGTTTTTCGTCCCGCCACAATAACGGCATCCACTCTGACATACTGATCAGTTCTGGCGCAGAGGCTACCGAAGTTATAAACCCCAGAATAAAATATGGCTCGAAAACGGCCTCAGCCAGCTCCCGATCTTCAAACAGCGCCTCAAACTCGTTGATGTCAAACTCTTTAATCATGAGAATACCTTTTAAATTAGCCCGGCCGTCGTTCTGGAACAGGCCGTCGCATTAGAACCAGCTGTCGACGCGATCGTCGAGCTTGCTCTTGCAGGTTTTTAGTTGTCTATTGTACTGGCTGGAGCGCGCTTTGACTTTGCGTGCCACTTTTTTCAACCAGGGTTTACCGCTATAGGTCTTTCGCTCGTACCCGCCGCGCCCTTCATGGTACGCCAGATATTGCCCGTAAGCATCCCACTTGGACAATTTGAGCCGTTTTTGGCTGCCATCGGTGTACCAGCCAATAAAATCTATCGCGTCTTCAAACTCATCTCTGTCGGCACCGGAGTTTCCGCTTTGACTGGTGTACTCCCCCCAAACCGGGTCTTGCGCCTGTGCGTAACCGAAAGCGGATGAATCCCTCGGCAATGGAATAATCCCCAAAAACCAGTCACGTTGCGGTTGCGCGTCGGCAACAAATCGGGATTCCTGGTGCATAATGGCCATCATCACATAAATAGGTGTTCCCCATTTGTGCTGAGCGTCTCTGGCTGCTTCATACCAGTCAGTTTCACCCAGAAAAATATCACAAAGATTATTGGTGTTTTTTGGCTGATAGGTACTGCAGGCAGAAACTAGCAGCAGGCTGGTGGCAAACATCAGAGAAACAAAAATCAATCGAATTTTTTGCCGTAACATTAACAATCCAGGATAAGGTGACGGGAATTGGCCTAATGATATCAAAGGAGAGTTGCAAATGGCACGCCTATTCGCTATAAACTGTGGCTCCAGGCGAGCAGCCAGTCAAATAAAAATGCGGGCGGCTTAGCAAAAACAGACGGCCTTTGTTAATCGCGGTCTGAAATTATCGGAGCGTTTTTATCAATCAGCAACCAATCGGTATTTTTGATTCCGGCGTCGGCGGACTGAGCGTGCTTAAAGCGGTACGCGAGTTATTACCGCGGGAAAATTTAATTTACCTGGCCGACTCGCGATACACCCCTTACGGTGGACGTTCGACAGAATTTATTGGCGAGCGGGTTGAAGCCATCGCGGCGTTTTTACAGCAAAATTCCGTCAAATCAATCATTGTCGCTTGTAACACCGCAACGGCGGCGGCGGTTAATCAGCTCAGACAAAAATATTCCTACCCAATTATCGGGATGGAGCCAGCGCTTAAACCTGCGGTCGAGTGCAGCGCCAACTCGCGGGTCGGCGTACTTGCCACCAGCGCAACTTTGGCGAGTGATAAATATCAGGAATTAAAATCCCGTTTTTGTCACGCTGCCGATATAATCGAGAAAGCCTCGCCACTTTTTGTAGAACTGGTCGAAAGTGCGCCTGAAATTAAAGCGATAGAGCGATCATTGATCGAAAAAGAGCTACAGCCATTTATTCAGGCTCGAGTCGATTCTCTAGTGTTAGGTTGCACTCATTTTCCTTTTCTTACTCAAACCATTTCCGAAATCATGGGTAATAATGTTCGCCTGTTTGAAAGTGCCATGCCGGTGGCGCGTGAACTCAAGCGTCGCCTTGGGGATAATTTTAATCGGCAAACTCAGCCAGGTTGGAGTCGATACTATTCAAGCGCCCCCGACAAGGCGCAGGCGTCGTTCAACGCTTTATTGTCAGATCAGGTTTCAATTGAATCTTTTGCCGGTTGAATTTTATAAAGGTCGATCAGGTAAGAAAAAAATAAATAAACACGAAAAAAACTGGAACATGCGCCATGTATATATTCAGGCTGTGCCGACCGATTAGCGCGAGCAATTTCGATACGGGATCTTTGTTTGTCCATTGTCGAACCAGCCGAAACCTGTCACCGGAAACCACCAGCTGTCCGAGATAAATTCCGATAACCACCACCCCAAACCAGGGTAACAGCGGTACATAATCCAAAGTGATTGGCGCGCGTGTCATTAAGCCTATCCAGAACAATGAAACCTGATTAAACTGAGAGTTTGAATAATTAAGCGCCAGTAAAACCATTGCGCCACCGATCAGCAAATTTTGCCACGACCATTTAACAAATATCAGGCCTAAAATACTGGCGACAAAAATGAATTGCAGAATACCAAAAATGACCACCCGATCAGGCTCCATCAAAAACGTGGTTAAGGAGACGATCGCGCCGTAAATAAATAGTTGTACCAGCCTGCCAAAATAACTTGCTTTTTTGATGCCGCCAACGGTTGCAATTTTCAGGCTGACGCCGACAATCAATAAAAACTGAGTGACAATCAGCGTCCTGAAATTGAGCCAAAATGGACTGTAGTAAAAATCGTCAAAACCCAGATCAAATTCCCGCAATAAAAAACAGAAATGAAATACCAGCATTTGCACAACGGCAAATCCTCGCAAGGTATCGATAAGCTCGAAACGAGCACCACCGCTTTTCGCCACAAAAAACAGGCCAAATTTTGAGCGCTTTTTCAACATTGACATCCGAGCCACCGGTTAGGCTTAACCGATCTTGCGATATTTGATGCGAGTGGGGCTGTCAGCGTCAGCGCCCAGACGGCGTTTACGATCGACTTCGTAATCGGCGTAATTACCTTCAAACCATACCGTCTTGCTATCGCCTTCAAATGCCAGAATGTGAGTGGCAACCCGATCTAGAAACCAGCGGTCGTGCGAAATCACGACGGCGCAGCCGGGAAAAGCCAATAACGCCTCTTCCAACGCGCGCAGCGTTTCTACGTCGAGGTCGTTGGTCGGTTCATCCAGCAACAATAGATTACCGCCACTTTTTAACAGCTTGGCCAGGTGAACCCGGTTGCGTTCACCGCCGGATAAATCCTTAATATATTTTTGCTGGTCGCCGCCTTTAAAATTAAACCGTCCAACGTATTGACGCGATGGCACCTGATAGTTACCCACGGTGATAATATCCGAATCATCGGAAATTTCCTGCCACACCGTCTTGTTGGCGTCCAGACTATCGCGCGACTGGTCGACATAGGCGATATTGACGGTATCTCCCACCACCAGCTCGCCGCCGTCAGGCTTTTGCTGGTCAACCAGCATTTTAAACAGGGTCGATTTACCGGCGCCATTAGGCCCGATAATGCCCACAATGCCGCCCTGAGGCAGGCGGAAATTCAGATCGTCCACCAGGCATTTATCGCCAAAGGATTTTTGCAGTTGATTGGCTTCCACCACTTTGCTGCCCAGGCGTGGCCCGGGCGGAATGTAAAGCTCCTGGGTTTCGTTGCGCTTCTGGAATTCCTGCGAGGACAGCTCGTCAAAGCGATTCAGACGCGCTTTGCTTTTTGCATGGCGCCCCTTCTGACCGGCGCGTACCCACTCCAATTCTTCTTTCATCGACTTGATTCGCGCCGTTTCACGCTTTTCTTCAATCTCCAGACGCTTTTCTTTTTGCTCCAGCCAGGAGGAATAATTACCTTCCCACGGGATACCATGACCACGGTCTAACTCCAATATCCAGCCGGCGACGTTATCCAGAAAATAGCGGTCGTGGGTGATCGCGACCACCGTGCCTTTGAAGTCTTTTAGAAATCTTTCCAGCCAGGCAACCGATTCGGCATCCAGGTGATTGGTCGGCTCGTCCAACAACAGCATGTCGGGCTTGGACAGGAGCAATTTACAAAGCGCGACACGCCTTTTTTCCCCACCGGAAAGATGCTCAACTTTGGCATCCCAGGGCGGCAACCGTAACGCTTCTGCTGCTTTTTCCAACAGGCGGTCGACCTCCCATCCGCCCACCGCATCAATCTTGTCCTGCAACTCGGCCTGCTCTTTGAGTAAAGCGTCAAAATCTGCGTCCGGATCGGCAAACGCATTGCTGACCTGGTCAAACCGCGTCAACACTGATTTGATTTCCGCGATGCCTTCTTCGACATTGCCGCGTACATCTTTGCTCTCGTCCAGCTGTGGCTCTTGCGGCAAGTAGCCTATATTAATCCCTTTAAGAGGAATGGCTTCGCCTTCAATATCCTTATCAATTCCAGCCATAATTCTGAGAAGAGTCGACTTCCCCGCGCCGTTTAGTCCAAGTACGCCAATTTTGGCGCCCGGAAAAAAACTCAAAGAAATGTCTTTCAATATGGTCTTTTGTGGCGGTACGACTTTACCGACCCGATTCATGGAAAATATATATTGTGCCATCTCTCGATTACCTGCTTGATTCGGTTACTGGTCTAGTTTGATTGCTTGTTTGGCTCGATTACTTGTTTGACTCGACTGCTTATTTGGTTCTGCCAGGGTCGCTCTGCCACGGGTGCGCTTGTAGTCCTTTAGAGAATCGAGGAAAATGGCGCTTTATTTATTGGCAGGCGACAGCTTAAACCGTGCGACTTTTACTTGTAATTACCTCTATTTGTTACGGCCTGATCATCGCGCCTGTTTCCGCTGAAAAGAAAAGCGCTATTCCGACCGAACAACCAGCCGCAATCATACCGCAAATTTATCAACTTGTAGATGATCGCGTATTAGATATTCCGTTGTTTATCCGGGCACTGAAGCATCCGGACAGAAAAGTAAGGGTAAGCGCTTTGACAGGGCTTGCACGAATTGGCGGCGAACCTGTCGTCGCGCTGGTGGCCCCTTTTCTGACACATGCAGAGCCAGAAACAAGACAGTTGGCGGCTTTTGCCCTGGGCTTGAGCGGCGCGGCTAAATCATCTTCCTATTTATGGAAGCGAGTTGCGGTTGAACAAAATCTATCGGTAAAACACGAACTTTATCTGGCGCTGGCTAACCTTGGCGGCGACGGGCTGATAACGGCGATGCTGCAACGACTGAACCGGGAACCGGCAAAGGTCACGCAAGCGTCTATTTTTCAAGCCATGGGAATTGCGCTAACATTTCATCGAGAGTTAAAGCTTGATTACGATAGCATCGATTTTGACACTTTAATTTCCCACTTTTCCAGAGGTGACGATCTGGCCGTCAGGGCCGGTTTTTTTCTCGACCGAATTCCCAATATTGCAAACTCATTAAAAGCCAGTCAGCTATTGTCGTTATCAAAGCGACCGCTATCGCCATTGGCGTCAATTTATTTATCCAGGTTAATCGGAAAAGTCAGCGGACAGGATAAAACACACAACCGCGCTTTGCTGGCATGGTTGATAGCCCAATCGGAAAGCGACAACTTAAACCTGCAGATTGAAGCGGTTCGCGCCATGAAAAATATGTTTGACTTTCCACAGGCGCTGATCCAGCTGGGAAAAATGCAGGCGTCAAGTCAGCCGTTGCTCGCGCAAACCGCACTTAAAGTAATTGCCGATTCATCTGAAAATTCTGCAGACATACTCGCGCTTTTAAAAGCACAACTAAAAAATAAAAATGACGCGCTGGTTGTCGAAGCGATTTCCGGCCTCAGTCAGCGGCAGAATAAAGCGGATATGAACTGGGTAGTCAAGCTATTTGCGCATCCATCGGCCTACGTCAAAATTAAGTTAATTCAAATTTTAAAAAACAAATCCATAAAAAATGGTACGCCAACAGAGTTTGACATGGTAATCCGATTTTTAACAAATGACCCTGTCAAAGCGGTCGGTCAATACGCGAAACGCGTACTGGAAAACAACACCGTCTCAGTCGAGACAGTCGCAACTTCGCCTGAATTTTCAGAAGTCAGCAGGCTAGCAGGAACTCAACTACAAATTAACACCAGCGCGGGCGCCTTTACTATCGAATTATTGGGCGACGCGCCTTATACCGGATGGCATTTTTTTAATAATGCTCGTCTTGGCGTATATGACGGCAGCTATTTTAGCCGCGTTATTGGAAATTTTATCGCCCAGGGTGGAGATACTATCGGCGATGGTAGCGGCTCAAGTGAACGGACGATTCGCGAGGAAATCAACCTGCTTGTGCATCAGCCGCTAAGTGTCGCTATGGCCACAGCAGGAAAAGATACCGGCACCTCGCAATTTTTTATTAATACCACTAGAAATTTTCATTTAGATCGACACTATACGGTATTTGCGCGGGTAGTAATTGGTAAAAATAATGTTTATCAATTAAGCAATGGCGTCAGGATTTTGTCCGTTGTACCGCTAGAAAAATAAGAAGGGCAGATATTGTTCAAAAGTCCAATTTATTCTGGTTGGTGTATTTTAAAGCGCGGATTCAACTAATAAGTGCAACTCAGCTTAGCTTAGCTGGAGAATTAGAGGTTATCTGGTATATTAACCAGCTTCTCTTTTCCGGCAAGATTGGAGTCCGCATGGATAAATATAGCCAGATA
>Ga0316209_1000856_pt1 | contig 41232 bp, 39 predicted proteins | sample 6monopyrite_MG_FD_204945 | JGI IMG/M metagenome (GOLD analysis project Ga0316209, IMG submission 204945) | Microbial mat bacterial communities from mineral coupon in-situ incubated in ocean water Damariscotta River, Maine, United States -... | ecosystem: Environmental > Aquatic > Marine >...
ACTCAACGGTGTTTGTTCCTTGTGGGCCTAATCCAACGACTGGATTTATATATCACGTCAATAATACTGAGATAACGGATGTGGATGTTTCTATAGAAACAGCAATGAAAACAGTAATTTCATGTGGCTCAGGGTCCGCGCAATTTATTTCGCCTATGAAGTTATAACTCGATTATAAACTTAGTTTTTTTGTAAACATATTTAATGTAAATAAAGGGGTGAATAAGACTGAGAATATTTTATTAAATTACATATCAAAAATATATATCTTAACTGTATGTACTTTTGGTGTTTATCCCGTATTACTACTTACATCAATCCACTTGTTTTATAAGTGTTGCATTAGTAATTTAGTCGATAGCACATGTTCTTATTGTGTTATGCTGAAGCAGCTTCCTAGCACTCACTAGCATCTCCCAGATTCTCTAGAACTCTCTAGACCTTGGCTCACTAGCTCACTAGTTATCTTTATATATCAATTTAATCAATCACTTAATGAAGATTAACTCATGTTTAATGTTGTAGATAAATGCGCAGGAAAACTGTGTGCCCAGTTATTAGCTTATATAGTATTGTCTTGTACGCTGTTTACTTCGGTTAATGCAGGGTCAACGCAAACTAAAAATTATCTACGGCTCGAACAGAGTAAAATTTCTGATAAGTATGATTATAAAATTAGCTCAATAGGTGCACTGGTCTTTACAGGGGATACGCAAGGACATATTGATTTATCCTATCTTGAATCAGATTTTGATAATAATGAATGGACGATAGATGTTGGTGGGGGATATGTTTTTAACGGTGACATGTCATTATTTTTGGGCCTTGGAATATCACTAGGGTACAACCAATCTAATGATGACTTGATTAGTGCATATTATCCAGAAGTTGGCTTAGTACTAGATGTATCAGAATCTATTGGAGTAACTGTTAGTGTAAAGCGTTTTTACAATCGATTTGTTGATAATGAAGATATTATTATGATGGGATTAGTGTTTCGAGAGTGAACTAGCCCAGCAATGCATAGGTTAAGTTGCTGGAAATTATTAAGTGCTTGTTAAATGTTTTCATAAAATTTTATATGCTTGTAAATATAGGTAAATTAATAAAAAGGTTTAAAAAATAATGCTAGAAAAAATGAAAATATCACGTTTTATACCTACTTTCTTAGTGGTTCTTATGACGCTATGCATTACTCCATTAAATCTTGTTATTGCAAAGGATTTATCTGTTGAGATCCCGGCTAATGCATCAGCAAAAAGCTATGGTGATGGCTGGAATTGTGATAGTGGATATCGAGAGAGTAAAGGAGGGTGCGCTGCAATTAAGATACCGACTAATGCATATTCAACTAATAAATCCTATGGTAAGGGCTGGGAGTGTAAACGAGGATTTAAACAAAGTGATAAAGTATGTAGTCAGGTAAAGGTCCCTAAAAATGGCTATTTGGATTATTCAGGAATTAGGATAAGGTGTAATAGAGGTTATCTGATGAATAAGAAAGCTTGCGAGCTTATTATAGTCCCTGAAAATGGATATCTAGAGGTGTCTTCTTATGATCCTGGCTGGAAGTGTGATCGAGGTTATAAAGTGGATAGCGAGAGTTGCATTGCTTTGAATTTACCAGCGAATGCGCACGTAGGATATTCTGGTAACGAATGGGAATGCGATAAACCATACATTAAGAAACGCAATGTTTGCATTTCGCCAAAAAAATATTGATACTATTTTTTAATAGGCTTTAAAAATAGATAGTTAGTGGGGCATGTCTAAAAAGAATGTAATAAGTGCTTTTTATTTTTCATGAGGCACCAAATGTTCAGGGTTAACACATAATCTATTTTTGCAGCTAGTGTGTATTAGTTTTCCTTCAGTACTTGATTCAACAAATGCCATATAGCTTACTACCTGAGCACTTTCAGTTTTTGTGCCATACACTTCATCCTTGATTTGTAGTTTTCCATATCCGCTATTAGATATCTGGCCTTGCCATATCCAACATCCGCTATCATCGTCCTTAATTATTCTACTCATTATTTTATCTTGTAGTTGTTCTTTCATAAATCCCCCCTGTTAGTATAAATTACAGCTATTACAGGATTTTTTACCCGTTAAAAGAAAAGATATTTTGCTTCTATGTCGTGCAAATAAGCGATAAAACATATCGGCTATCGTTTTAATTATTGGCCATCTCAATATGGTCATCCATTTATGCTTGCCAACTAGAAACCAGGCTTTACAGCTTACATCTAAGCCGAGCAGTAACTCTCCATTATTTAGCTGGCCGTGTAATATTCCTATGGCATCAGCTTTGTTTATATGGGGGTGATCTTCAGAAAAATTATCACTGTGTAGATCTATTAAATTAATCGTATTTTTACTGTCATGTTTTTTTAACGATTTCATTTCTATCATACAAAGTGGGCAATGCCCGTCGTAATATATAGTTAAAATCATATTTTTACTCTCTTGCTACTAGTAATATAATTAGTTAAGCGCCAGGGTTTGCCATTGCATCGTTCATAGTTACTGCATTTTTCAGTGCAGCCCCGGCAAGGTAGTCGGTTTGTTTTATTTAAATTATTGTTTTCGTATAATTTTTTATCATTAGTCATAACTATGCCTAAATTTCTATATGATGTTATTAAGCGCGCTATCTAGCGTGGCGTATTTAAATTGGTAGCCACTTTCTAAAGCTTTTATAGGTAGTATTTTTTTTCCAGACAAAAGTAACTCTGTACCCATTTGCCCCATTAATATTTTTATAACTATTTTTGGCATTGGGAAAAAAGTAGGGCGCCTTAAGGCTTTGCCAAGTGCTTTTGTGAAGCTGTTATTTGATATGGGGTTAGGTGCTGTGCCATTTACAGGGCCTTTTACGTCATTCTGTTTGATGCAGTGCATAATTATTCCCACTAAATCATCAAGATGAATCCACGACATCCATTGTTTACCTGAGCCAATTTTCCCGCCTAATCCCATTTTAAAAGGCATTAGCATTTTTCTTAATGCACCACCATTTTTACCAAGCACTATGCCTGTTCTTAGTATGCATGTACGTACACCATAGGTGTTTGCCTGTAACGCGACAGATTCCCATTGCTTACATAGTTGGCTGGAAAAGCTGTCATCAGACGTGTCATTTTCATCGTGGTCTGTATTCGATTGTTCTATACCGTAATATCCTATTGCTGATCCACTAATCAATAATTCAGGTTTTTCTGTTGAGTTTTTAATGAATTCAATAATACTTTCTGTGGTGTTAATACGGCTTTCAACTATTTTTTGTTTTTGTTCTCTAGACCATTTTTTATCTGCAATGGGTTCGCCAGCTAAATTTATAATAATATTGTATGACGCATCTTTTTCAAGATTATTTAGATTGTTTATTATTGTTATTTTAGTAGAGGTAATATCTTTGTTTCTACTGAGAATAGTAATTTCATTGTTTTTATCTTTTAATAATTCATTGCAAAGGGCTGAGCCAATAAAACCTGTTCCACCGGTAATTAATATTTTCATTGTGTTCACTTTTTAAATTTAAAATAATGTTGGCTAAATTTTTACGTAAATGATTAGTTAGCTTTTGCTTGCCGGATAACATCGTTATATCTTTCAAGTGCAGATACTCGGCTCGTGGCTAAATCAACAATAGCGTCCGATGGTTTCATGGTTGAGGTGTTGTCTAACCAATGATTAATATAACGGCTATGCTTATCGAATTTCTTAGCCTGAGTTTCAGGATTGAAAATTCGATAATAAGGCGCGGCATCAACGCCACAACCTGCTACCCATTGCCATCCCATTGTGTTATTTGCTAGATCGGCATCTATCAAGGTGTCCCAGAACCAGCTAGCACCTTGTTGCCAGGAAATTCCCATGTTCTTAGTTAACAGAGATGCAACTAGCATGCGTACACGGTTATGCATGATGCCTGTTTCCCATAGTTGCTTCATTCCTGCATCTATAATGGGAATGCCTGTTTCGCCGGATTTCCACTTATTAAAATTTACTTTATCTGTGTGCCAAAATTTATCTGTGAATTTTGAATTCATCGACTGTGTGCTAGTGCCTGGAAAATGCCAAAGTGTATAACGTGCAAATTCTCTCCAGACAAGTTGCCGCAAAAAGACTTCTGCTGGTTGAATAATGTTACCGCCCTGTATTTCTATAAGAAATGCAAGCTGAGTAATAATTTGTTGTACAGATATTTCACCAAAGTGTAGATGAGGTGAAAGACTTGAGGTTCCATCTATTTCAGGTATATCTCGTTCGGTTTGGTAATTTATTAATGCATCGTTTATGAAAGTATCTAACTTTTCGCCTGCACTTTGTTCTCCAGGATTCCAGTAATTATGTAATTTTTCATGCCATGAATGATCATCAAGTAAAGTTAACTGCTCTAGTGTTAAAGTGTTTTTTATTTGTTGAGCAGGGTGATCCATTGGCTTTATATTGTTGTTACGACTGATGTGATAGTCGTTAAAGTTCATTTCACGGCGTAATTTTTTATAGAATGGTGTGAATACTCTATAGGGCGTATTGTTGCTTGCAGTAAGAAAACGATTAGGATGGCGTATTAGTCCATCAATAATACGTTCCACTTCTATGCTGTTTTTTTGTAATTCGTTTTCTATACGGTTTTCATATTGAATTCTGTGAGGTTCATGCCTATTCGTCCATACAACTGAACTTACTTGATTGTCTTTCACTAGTTGCGTGATTGCTGTAACTGAGTTTGCTTTAAGAAATTGCAACCTAATGTTTAGTTTCAGTAAATCTTCTGACAGCCTTTTAAGGCTCTGATGTAACCACCAGCGCGATGCTCCGCCCTCAGTCCACATGGCATCTTCTTCATGACTGTAGATATATATAGCGATTACAGGTTTTCCCTGCTGCAATGCCCAGTTTAATGCTGGGTTATCATTGAGTCTTAAATCTCGCTGGAACCAAAGAAGTGTATTCACGTTCTATTCTCAAGATTTCTTTGTGCTGTTATGGATTGCTGTATTTTGTGATGCAGAATAAGCAGGAACATGACTTTCAAAAACTTTTAGCGCTACCGATACATTGGAGCCTAATAAAATGCCGCCATTTGACTGAAAGTCTTCAGTATCGATTAATTCATCAGGGCCACCAATAAATACTGGTATGTTCAATTCTTTAGGTAGCGTGTTTAAGCCATCTTTTGCATTTTCATCTATTACTGTTTGTGCACTGAGTACCACTGCTTTTGCAGCTGAACGTTGTGTAATGTAGCTAAGTTGGTCAAATGGTAGATCAGCACCAAAATACAATACTCGATATCCTCTAGCGAGAGCAGACAGGGCAAATAACATTAAGCCTATTTCGTGGAATGAGCCTGGAACACAGGCGCAGATGATGCGGGCACCGCGGGCCTGTGTATAGGAATGATGGAAGCGCGCACCCAAACGGTTCTTTAACCAGCTGGTGAAAAAATGCTCTTCAGCTATGCCACTTTCTGGGTGGTCTTTCCATCTAGTGCCTAGCGCCACTATGGTAGGTTGAATTAGTCTATCTGTCACCATATCCACGGGGTACAGTGATGAGGCTTCATTATATATGGCATCTATTCGTTCGATATTGAAGTCGCTGGCTGCCTCTAGTGTGCTAGCGATGTACTCATCCCATATGCTGGCCATCGGGGTTTTACCCGAGGATGATCGGGTTGAGCTTAATGATTCGTCTATGTCTAAGTAATCTGTAGAAGTATTTTCAATATTAAGCATCTCAGCAATACTTGGCAGATTGTGTCCATCATTGAGTAAATCAAGAATTTTCAGTACACGTTTAACATCTGAAGCACTATATAAACGATGTCCTTTTGGTGTACGTTCTGGATGAATAAGCCCATAACGCCGCTCCCAGGCCCTGAGAGTAGATGTGCCAACGGTAGTTTTTTCTGCAAGTACACGAATTGGAAATCGATCAAGATCTGTTTCCTGCTCAATACCTAATATGTCTGTAGTCATTCTGTTTAAATTATCCATGAGTTTATTGTACAAGAATATTTGACATGTACAAGTATTATGTATAGTATTTTAATCATTGTACAAATATGTTGTACAACTATTTGAAGAGCGCAGAAGTTTATAGGATGAATTAACGTGATTCTATAAATTTCAAAACAAACACTTATATAAAGAGTCAGGTGATAGAAGTGGAAGAACAGCAAGCTAATCAATTAACGGGTAAACGTTTTAAAGGAATGTCTAATTTCAAACATGGCCGCAAAGCGGGTATGGGTGTTCTGGTGGTTAATCTGGGAACACCTGATGAGCCGACGACACCGGCAGTAAGGCGTTATCTGGCAGAATTTTTGGCGGATAGACGTGTTGTTGAAATCCCCAAGTTAATTTGGATGTTAATACTCCACGGCATCATATTACGTATTAGACCTGCAAAATCAGCTGCAGCTTATAAGAAGGTATGGAGCGAGCAGGGGTCACCATTGATGGCAGGTACAGCAGACTTAACGTCGAAAATTGAAGGGACACTCAATGACCGTATAACTGGACAGTGCAATGTTCAAGTTGCTATGCGTTATGGCAACCCATCTATTAATGATGGCCTGGAAAAGCTTTTAGCAGCAGGTGCAGAACGCATTATGGTGTTGCCTTTATATCCACAATATTCTGGTGCAACAACGGGTTCTGTTGCAGATGGAGTGTTCTCTACATTATCTAAATGGAGATGGGTGCCAGAGCTAAGAATGCTTGGGCCCTATCATGATGACCCAGATTACATATTGGCTGTTGCTAAATCGATATATACGCATTGGCAAGACAATGGGCACTTAACAAATAAAGAATTAGATAAAGGTCATAAACTATTTATTTCATTTCATGGTATGCCCAAAGCAACTTTATTGGCGGGAGACCCATATTTTTGTCATTGCCATAAAACTGCAAGATTAATCGCAGCTGAACTTAATTTACATGAAGACCAGTGGGAAATGGCATTTCAATCTCGATTTGGAAAAGCAGAATGGTTACAGCCTTATGCAGCAAAACGCTTTGTTGAATTACCTAATGAAGGCGTAAAAAACATGACAGTGGTTTGTCCAGGTTTTTCTATTGATTGCCTGGAAACACTGGAAGAAATAGCACTTGAAGGTCGAGATGAGTTTTTATCGGCTGGCGGTGAGTCGTTTGAATATGTGCCTGCATTAAATTCTTCTACACAGCACGTTGAATTGATGGTTAATCGCATCATGAAGAATGCATCTGCGTGGCCCGAATTAAAGAAAGTATCAGATATTACTATCCATAATAACAACCTGGAAATTAGTAAACAGTATGCGCTTGCAGCTGGAGGAATTTGAGATGAAAAAATTTGATGATGTTGAAAATTCACAAATCAATAATGCAGATAATGATAAAAACTCACTTCCACTTCTGGGTGTAAGCGCTTGTTTACTTGGTAAAGAAGTTCGTTTTGATGGTGGTCATAAAAAGAATAACTTTATTTTATCGTCATTAGTAAAGCATATTAATTTCAAATCTATTTGTCCTGAAATGGAAGCAGGATTTGGAATGCCTAGGCCAACAATGCAATTACGTCAGGTAAATAAAGAAATACGTTTGGTATTTAGTAAAAGCCCAGAAAACGATGTGACTGATCAGTTAGTGAATTACTCAAATGAAAAAGTTAATGAATTAGATCATCTAGATGGTTTTATTTTCAAAAAAGATTCTCCTAGCTGTGGTGCATTTAGAGTAGGTGTGGTGATACATAAAGATGGTTTTAGAAATAAAGAAGGTGTAGGACTGTTTGCAAAATCATTTATGGAACGATATCCATTAATTCCTGTGGAAGAAGAGGGCAGATTAAATGATGCTGCACTATGTGAAAATTTCTTTGAACGTGTATATGCATATCGTCGTTGGAAAAAAATAGCTAACCCAGAAAAAAATGTGCAGGGCTTAATTGAATTTCATTCAAGTCACAAGTTAATGCTTATGGCTCGTGGTAGTCACTTTTACCGGGAGCTAGGTCGTCTGGTTGCTGGGACAACAATAAAAGATTTGGAAAATAAGCGTGATGAATATATAAGTAGATTTATGGAGATTATGAAGTTTACGACACATCGTGGGCGTCAGGTCAATGTATTGCAGCATATTATGGGTTACTTAAAGGAGTCTATTACGAGTGACGATAAGCAAGAGTTATTATCTGTTTTTGAAGCCTATCGTCAGCGTCAGCTTCCATTAGTTACGCCCGTCACCCTGTTAAGACATCATCTACGTGTTCATCCACAAGGTTATATTGCTAAGCAGCATTATCTTGAACCATGTCCTGAACAATTAGCATTGAGGTCAGCGCTATGAAGGAAGCATCATTAATGAATGAAATCTGTATTCATGAAAACAGTATTGCGCATTTAAAATTTACTGCGCAATGGAGTAACGATACAGGTGAGCATAAAGCTATTCAACATGTTGAAAAGTTTAATGTATGGCGAGATGTAGATCTTCTACCAGTTGCATTAAAGCAAGATGTTTTACATAAACCTTTAGGTGTGGGTGAAAATCATCATTTTTCAAGTGGCGATGTAGTAGCGGCATGGCAATCATCGCAACGTTATAAGCTGCCATTAAAAAACTTTTATGGTCTGCTTCCTAATGGCACATTAGTTAAGCCGAAAGCAGGTCGATTCTATCCTAAGGGTTGGATAAAAGGTGTTAATGATGTGTACAAGGACAATATGTTTCCAGTACGTATCATTGAAGTTAGTGATACTGAATTTGTAGTGGATTTTAATCATTCATTATCGTCATACGATATTAATCTTAATGTAGAAATTATAGATATCTTCCCGCCATCAGATGAGCATGGTGGACGTTGTAACGATATAGTTGAGGAATTTTTAGGTAATGGACCTGGTATGCAAATGCCGGTTAACGATGCGCCAACAGATTTCAATCTAGACACGACGTTTGAACGTGTAGATGAGCTTGATGATGACGTTTTTTATGTAAAAGAAAGGAAAGTGCATCATCTTGATGCATATGCCAGAAAAACGATTAGTGATATTTATGCAAATGCTATAAAGCCTGGCGATCATGTGCTGGATTTGATGTCTAGCTGGGAATCTCATATACATGACGATATAGAAAATATAAAAGTTAGCGGTCTAGGTATGAATGGAATTGAATTGCAGGCAAACCCAATGCTTGATGATTATCAATTACATGACCTTAATAAAGACCCATTAATTCCATACGCAAATGATACGTTTGATGTGGTGATCTGTACTGCTTCTGTCGAATACCTGACTAATCCATTAAAAGTCTTTAAACAAATTAATCGTGTCCTTAAAACAGGTGGGAAATGCATTATGACATTTTCTAATCGATGGTTTCCTTCTAAGGCGATACTGCTTTGGTCGGAGATTCATGAGTTTGAACGATTGGGTCTAGTGATGGAGTATTTTAAACAGTCAGGTTGGCAGGGTGATATCAATACTTTGTCTAGTAAAGGTTTGCATCGGCCTATTGATGATCCACATTACGCAAAAACGCAAGTCTCCGATCCAGTATATGCGGTTTGCTGTACTAAGTAACATTAGATGTTTAATCACAAATTAATACAGAGGAAATAATCATGAATATACATACTTTAGACCCAATGACACTCAATGACGTAACAGATTTGGAAAATGCACCTTATGTTATAGAAGGCAAAGGAGAGGGAGCAATAAAAATTTATTTTGAAACAGAAGCGAATAAAAATGATTATCTTGACATGGATACTCATGGTTCTGATGGGAGCGGTAGTTCAGCGTTGAAAAATATTTTTGATGGAATGGCAGATAATCCAGATACTGGATCTATTAACTAATATTAAAAATTCACTTACACTGCTTTGAAGGTGCTTTTACTGAAAAGGCTAGCAGTGTTATACCAGATGTAATAAGTAAGCCTTCTTATAGAAAAAATTAATGATATAAACGATCTAGTGAGCTTATAAGTCGAGTTTGATCGCAGAATTGTGTTACGTATGAAGTAAATCTGATCTGCCCGTATACTGTTATATCAATACATTAATATTGTTTTTTTGTCTTCTAACGACAGTTGATTTTTATCAATAACGTCTTTTCTCAATCTCTTAGAATGAAGGTATATTCTTAACTTTTTCTGGAGATTTCATGAGCGATGATTTAATTGTTGAGTCTATCGATGAATCTATATTAACCACCGATAAGCATAAGATTTTATCCAATGCTAATTACCCCTATGATGAAAAAATGCGCAGTAAGGAATATGAGTCTTTAAAACAAGACCTTCAAATTGAATTACTAAAAATGCAGAGTTGGGTTAAAGAAACCGGTCAACGTGTTTTGATTATTTTTGAAGGTCGTGATGCGGCCGGTAAGGGTGGCACCATAAAACGTATTATGGAGCATATGAATCCTCGTGGTGCACGTGTAGTCGCACTGGAAAAGCCAAGTGAATTTGAAAAAGGTCAGTGGTACTTCCAGCGTTACTTACAGCATTTACCTACAGCTGGTGAACTCGTATTAATGGATCGATCCTGGTATAACCGCGCTGGTGTTGAAAGAGTGATGGGTTTTTGTAAGCCAAAGGAGTATCTGGAATTTATGCGTCAGGCACCAGATCTTGAACGCATGTTAGTTCGCAGTGGTATTAAAGTTTTTAAATTATGGTTTTCGGTGAGTCGAAATGAACAATTCAGACGTTTTCAGTCACGTAGGAAAGACCCTTTAAAGCAGTGGAAACTAAGCCCTATTGATTTAGCCTCACTTGATAAGTGGGATGAGTATACAGAAGCTAAACAATCTATGTTCTTTTATACCGATACAGCGGATGCACCCTGGACTGTAATTAAATCAGATTGTAAAAAACGTGCGCGTATAAACGCGATGCGATTTTTACTCAGTAAACTAGATTACTCCAATAAAGATACAGATATTATAGAGTTACCAGATCCTTTAATTGTAGGTAATGCCGATAAAATTTACGAAACAGGTGAACGTGTTCTACAGCATGCGCCTAATATAAATGAATCTGATTAATTTAAGGTATTTTGCCATGCATAAAACAAAACACGCACAAAAAATTACCAAACGCTTTGAAGAGCTAGTTTCTCAAGCTGGACATAAGTTACCTAAAGAGCACTATGACGAATTGGTACTATTGATTGAAGCAGGAATAGATACAGCATTATTAGAGCGACTGGAAAAAATGGCCGACAAACTACAATCGCTGGCACATTCTGTACGTAATGACGCTGAATTTTATGATTGATAATATTTATCTTTAGCTTGGATGTTGTAATTAAAAATATTGATTAATACTTCTAAGGTAATTGATATTACTTAGAGGGATAGCTGTTGTTTATGTGTCATAACATTGCGTAAAGGATGAGTATAAATGTCTACACTTGAAACAGTAACCATTGATGGTAATCAGGCAGCTGCTACGATTGCCTACCAAACCAATGAAGTTATTGCTATTTATCCTATAACACCTGCTTCACCCATGGGCGAGTGGGCAGATGAGTGGGCGTCTAGACAGCAGCTTAATAATTGGGGAACCGTTCCCAGCATTATTGAGATGCAAAGTGAAGGAGGTGCAGCTGGTGCTATTCACGGCTCTTTACAGGCTGGTACATTAACTACTACGTTTACGGCTTCCCAGGGATTATTATTAATGATCCCCAATATGTTCAAAATTGCAGGTGAACTTTCGCCTACTGTCTTTCATGTTGCGGCACGATCTGTTGCTGCTCAGGCACTTTCAATTTTTGCTGATCACAGTGATGTGATGTCTGCGCGGAGTACTGGCTTTGCTTTTCTGTGTTCTAACTCACCACAGGAAGTGATGGATATGGCTCTCATTGCACAGGCAGCTACTTTACAATCACAAATTCCTATTATTCACTTTTTTGATGGTTTTAGAACCTCGCATGAAGTATCTAAAATAACATCAATAGATAGCAAGGTAATAAAGCAATTAATCAAAGCTGAATATGTGGCTAAACATCGTAAGCGTGCATTAAATCCTGAGTACCCGGTTATACGTGGTACTTCACAAAATCCTGATGTGTTTTTTCAGGCGAGAGAATCAGTAAACACGTACTATGATGCAATGCCTAAAATTGTTGAAGACGTAATGAATGAGTTTGCTCAGCTAACAGGTCGTCAATATAACTTATTTGATTATATTGGAGCTGAGGATGCAGAACGCATTATTGTAATAATGGGGTCGGGAGCAGAAACTGTACATGAAACCGTAGATTACCTATGTAAACAGGGTGAGAAAGTAGGCTTAATAAAGGTCCGTTTATTTAGGCCATTCGATAGTCGAGCTTTACTTAATGCACTACCTAAATGTGTTAAAAAAATTGCAGTTCTTGATAGAACCAAAGAACCAGGGGCCGGTGGAGAACCATTATTTAAAGATGTAGTAACAACGCTTGCACAACATATATCAGATGGGGAATCATTCTTTACTGATATGCCTAAGGTGATTGGCGGCCGTTTTGGTTTGTCATCTAAAGAGTTCACACCCGGTATGGTCAAGAGTGTGTTTGATGAGCTAGTTAAAGAAACACCTAAAAATAATTTCACAATTGGTATTCACGATGACGTTACACATAGCAGTTTAGATTGGGACGAAGCTTTTCGTACAGATGCACATGATACTGCATTTCAGGCAGTATTTTATGGTTTAGGCAGTGACGGAACAGTAAGCGCGAATAAGAACAGTATAAAAATTATTGGTGAATGTACTGATAAATATGTACAGGGCTATTTTGTGTATGATTCAAAAAAATCTGGTGCTGTTACGGTTTCGCATTTACGTTTTGATGATAATCCAATTCATTCCACCTATTTAATCGGCAATGGAGATGCAAACTTCGTCGCCTGTCATCAGCCTGTGTTTATGGAACGATATCCTATGCTTGACAATGCGGCTGATAACGCGGTTTTTTTATTGAACACAGCTGTGGATGCTAAAAATGTCTGGCAAACCCTGCCTCAAACTATGCAACAACAGATTCTGCATAAACATATTCAGTTCTATGTGATTGATGCATATAAAGTAGCAGAACAAACAGGTATGGATAAACGCATTAATACAATTATGCAAACCTGCTTCTTTTCTATCTCAGGTGTATTACCTAAAGGTCAGGCAATAAAATCGATTAAACAGGCAGTTGAAAAAACATATGGAAGAAAAGGCCAGCGCTTAATTGACTTAAATTTTAATGCAATAGACGAAACCTTAGGGAACCTGGTTCAGGTTGAAGTACCAGAGAAACTTAGTCACTCCATAGAGTATGAACAAACGCATGAAGATACGTCTGAATATGTACCTGAATTTATTGAAAATGTTACTAAAGAAATTATTGCAGGAAGGGGAGATGCACTACCCGTTAGTTTGTTACCTGCGGATGGTAGTTATCCGTTAGGTACCGCTGCCTATGAAAAAAGAAATATTGGTCTGGAAATTCCTGTGCTCGATGAAACTTTATGTACACAGTGTGGAAAATGCCCTTTAGTGTGTCCTCACGGTGTTATACGCAGCAAAGTGTATGACGCAGCTACTTTGGATGTTGCACCCGATACGTTTAAGTCTATGCCGGTTAAAGGTAAGGATTTCCCTGAAAATCATTTCATGAGTTATCAGATTTCTCCAGAAGACTGTACGGGTTGTGGCCTATGCGTTGATATCTGCCCAATACATGACAAAACAAATGTCAGTCACAAGGCACTTAATATGGTGTCATATACTAATAATTTGCGTCAGCAGGAAAATGATAATTGGGAATTCTTTGTGGGTATACCGGATTATGATCGTACCCTACTAAAAACCAATACCATAAAAGGCGCCATGCTGTTACAGCCCTTATTTGAGTTTTCAGGTGCATGTGAAGGTTGTGGTGAAACGCCTTATATCAAATTAGCCAGCCAGTTGTTTGGTGATCGCATGCTGGTTGCAAATGCGACAGGTTGCTCATCAATTTATGGTGGTAATTTGCCCACTACGCCATGGGCTATGAATGCACATGGTAGAGGCCCAGCCTGGTCAAACTCCCTATTTGAAGATAATGCTGAGTTTGGCCTTGGTATGCGTTTGTCTATTGATAAACAGAAAGAATATGCAACAGAACTGATTACGCAATTAACATCTGAGCTAGGGGAGTCTCTAGTTGATGAAATATTGAATTCTGACCAGTCAACAGAAAAAGAAATTGAAGAACAGCGTCATCGTTTGCATAAAGTACGAGATAAACTGTTACCTATAAATAGTTTTGAATCACAAGAACTACTTTCTGTTTTAGATGCATTATCGCGTAAGAGTGTATGGATTATAGGAGGTGACGGTTGGGCATATGATATTGGTTATGGTGGCTTAGACCATGTACTTGCATCAGGCCGTGATGTCAACATACTGGTATTAGATACAGAGGTATATTCAAATACGGGAGGGCAAACATCCAAAGCAACACCACGAGGTGCGGTTGCTAAATTCTCTGCAGGTGGTAAAGCAACACCCAAAAAAGATTTAGCATTGCTAGCTATGGATTATGAAAATATTTATGTGGCACATGTAGCATATGGTGCGAAAGATATTCAAACTATCCATGCGTTTAATGAAGCAGAAGCCTACAAAGGCCCGTCACTTATTATTGCTTATTCACCCTGTATCGCACATGGTGTAGATCTAAAGAATAACCATCAGCAACAACATCTCGCTGTCGATAGTGGGCATTGGCCGTTATTTAGATATAACCCAGATAATGCAAAAATGGGTATCAATCCTTTGCATCTTGATAGTAAGCCGCCATCTATTCCTTATCGAGATTTTATTGAAACAGAAATTCGTTTTAACATGTTGTGGAGAACGCACCCAGAAGTTGCGGAAGATCTATTGAAACAATCTCAACAGGATGTTTTACATCGTTATCATTTTTATGAACAACTAGCGAGTCTACCATGGGATGAGCTCGATTCTTCACAGCCGCCTCATCGTAAGCTGGCCTCTGCAATGAAGTCTCAAAAAGATAACGCTGAGCCAACTAAGAGCGTAACGGAGGGTAAATAGCATGGTTGATATAAGTACTAAATATCTTGGTTTGGTTCTCAAAAATCCTCTAGTTGCTGCATCTTCTCCTTTAACCGGTAATCTGGACGATGCAAAGCGTCTTGAAGACGCAGGTGCTTCCGCAATTGTTTTACCTTCGTTATTCGAAGAGACCATTCAACATGAACAAAAGCAGCTAGAGAAATATGTGCATTCGCAAGCATTAGGGCATTTTGAAGCAGATTCATATCACCCTGTACCAGCGGAATATAAAAATGAGTTAGATAACTATCTGGATCATTTGCAAAGCCTGAAATCTGAGCTGAATATCCCTGTGATTGCTAGCCTTAATGGGGTTTCAAATACTGGCTGGATTGATTATGCAAAAGAACTAATGGAAGCGGGTGCAGATGCACTGGAATTAAATGTTTATTATGTTGCGGCAAATCACAATCAAACCGGTGTCGAAGTAGAACGAAGATATCTGGATTTATTAAAAGCCTTACGCCAAAACATTAATATACCTGTTTCTATGAAGCTGTCTTCGCAGTTTTCTTCTGTATCTAATATGGTGAAGCAGCTACAAACAGAGGGTGCAGATGGTGTTGTATTGTTTAACCGTTTTTATCAACCTGATATTGATCTTGAAACACTTAAGCTAAAGCCGCAACTTGAATTATCAACTCCATCCGAGGCCTTAATGCGTGTACGCTGGATAGGTATGCTAAGAGGCCGGGTAGAATTATCACTTGCGGCTAACGGTGGATTTCATACGGTTGAAAGTATTATTAAGGCATTGTTAGCTGGTGCAGATGCCGTGTATTTATGCAGTGTGCTATTACATAAAGGTCCTGCATATTGCGAGCTGTTATTAAAGCAGTTGAGTGACTGGCTGATTGAACGTGAGTACGAATCAGTTAAACAGATGCAGGGGAGTGTGAGTCAGCTTTGTGCAATTGATCCGGCTAGCTATGAGCACAGTAACTATATTGATGTTATCAATAGCTATAAACGATAAGAGATATTAAATAATGACTTTTATTACAGATATTGTGTCTAGATATGTACACAAGTCGCAGGTCTCTGCTATTAAAGAAATGGCAATGCGCAGTGCTCAAGTTCCCGGTGCTGTATCACTTGCCTGGGGTTTACCGTCCTTTCAAACACCAGAATACATTAGACAAGGTGTGAAAAATTATCTTGATAGTGATGTGGACGCAGGAAAATATACCCTGCCAGATGGGTTGTTAGAGTTACGCGAATTGGTAGCTAAAATTCACCATAATAAAACAGGTATACAGGTTGATGCTAATAAAAATGTGATGGTTAATGCAGGTAATATGCAGTCGTTAAATACCCTGTTTCACACTATGCTTGATCCGGGTGATGAAATTATTTTAACAGACCCCTGTTTTGCCTCGCATATCCAGCAAATAACTTTATTTAATGGAAAGCCTGTTTATTGGAAACTCGATGAATCTAATGGATGGAAGTTGGATTTAAAAAAACTACCAGAGCTTATTACCGATAAAACACAGGCCATAGTACTTGTATCGCCATCAAATCCGACAGGTAAAATATTTAGTAAAGAAGAACTAATGGAAGTGGGTCGTATAGCAAAACAATATAATAATATTATTATTATCGATGATCCATATAGTGATTTTATTTATGAAAACAGTGATAAGTATTTTAATTTAGCCTCAGTCGAAGAGTTTAAAGAAAATATTGTATATATGTATTCGTTTTCTAAATCATATGCCATGAGTGGTTGGCGTCTTAGTTATATGATTATGCCAGAGGAATTAAAACATGAAGCGATGAAAGTTCACGATGCAACTATGATCTGTGCACCCCGAATATCTCAACTCGCTGGTATAGTGGCTTTATCTCAAGAATCTAATCATAAACACATATTTCAGAAAAGTTTGTCTATAAGACGTGATTTGATTGTACAGCGTTTAAATAATGTTCCTCATGTATTTGAATATCAGAAACCTGAAGGTGCTTATTATGTTTTTCCTAAAATATTAGTTGAACATGAATCTTCAAGACAGTTTTCAATTGATCTATTAAGTAATGCAAAAGTCACAGTCACTCCCGGAAGTTCATTCGGTCCTTCAGGTGAAGGGCATGTGCGTATGGCTTATTGTGTTAATGAAGATGCAATAAATAAAGCATTTGACCGTATAGAAAAGTATTACTCAATATCTAATTTTCAAATTTAATTCTCGGAAGTGTATATATTTTTTTGCTATAAATATTATTCTTTTTATTATTACAGTCTATACAACAGTTAAGTTTTACGGAAAATAAATGAACAAAAAAATACGCGACTTACTCAATCAGATAACCGAACTGGAAGATGAACTACGTAGTTCATTACAGGAGCAGGAGAGCAGCTTACTGTTTAAAATTAAGGATAAGCGTATTGAGTTTGAACGCGATATAAAGCAACAGCATCGAAAACTCAAAATGGGTATTTTCCGCTGGATAGTAACCAATCGACCACAAAACCTGATTACTGGACCTATTATTTATGGCATGTTTATTCCGCTGTTGATAATCGATCTGTTAGTGAGTCTTTACCAGACAATCTGCTTTCCCATATACGGTGTAACAAAAGTGCGCCGCAGCGACTACATGGTGTACGATCGTCAGCACCTTGAATACCTTAATTTTATAGAAAAATTTCACTGCACCTACTGCGCCTATGGTACCGGGCTTGTTGCTTACATGAATGAAATACTCGCACGTACCGAGCAATATTTTTGTCCAATTAAGCATGCCCGTAAAATGCTCGGTACACACACACGTTATGAACGTTTTATTAATTACGGTGAAGCGACAGACTACGAATCAAGACTAGAGGAATACCGTAAAGCATTAGGTAAGCTAAAGTGAATGTTTGTATTAAATAGTGTTACTTCAATAAATAGGTGGTATTCAGTTAGATTCAACATAAAAATATTTACATTAAAACTCGGCATTAACTCTAAAACTCATTAACTCATTTGAAATAGGGTGCTTGAACTCGATTTTTTCTGCATGTAAGTATAGCCGATCGGCATTATCACCATAAAGGTCGTCACCAATAATAGGTGTGTTTAATCCCAGACTGTGTGCGGCATGTACTCGTAACTGGTGTGTACGGCCAGTAACAGGGTGAAAATAAACTTTTGTTTTTCCGTCGTTACGCTGGATAACTTGCCACTGTGTTTTTGCGGGTTTTCCATATTTGTAACATACCAGCTGGCGTGGGCGATCATCTAAATCGACTCGAAGTGGTAAGTCTATAATGCCTTCGTCTTCTAATAATATTCCATCAAGCAGCGCGCAATAACGTTTTTTAATCGTGCGCTTAGTGAATTGTTTTTGCAGGTTTTTATGGCTGTCTTTAGTTAGTGCAATTAATAATAGACCAGAAGTGGCCATATCTAATCGGTGCACAATTAACGGGCCGGTGGCATTGGGATAGGTGTTTTTAATACGCAGGTACACCGAGTCTTCAATGTTTTTTCCAGGCACAGATAATAGACCGGCTGGCTTATTAATAACCAGCATCGCTTTATCTTCGTAAATAATATCAAATGATCTGGCTTCAGCTGGGTTGTGCAGGAAGGGGTTATCATCCATTTCAATGCCATCGAGCATATGCGATAAGATGGGTTTACATTTACCCTGGCAGGCGGGATAATAATGTCGGTGTTTTCTTATTTCTGACTTCGGTGACGCACCCCACCAAAACTCTGCCATGGCTAATGGTTTCATCTGGTGAATAAATGCATATTGTAATAATTTAGGTGCTGCACATTCACCGGCAGCGGCGGGTGGTGTTTTTTGTGGGGTGCTACAAAATATATCAAATAAACTTTTCGATTGTTTATTACTGTTTAGAAACTGATATTGATTAAATATCTTTTTCTGCAATTCAGATGATTGTGATTTTCTTTTGTCTTTTAATACGAGTATTTCACTGTTTAACTGCCTGTGTTTTTGTGAAACTAGTTCTATTTTTTGTTGCCAGTAAATTTTTAAATCTTTTAGCCAGTTTTTTTCATCTATGCTTTGCTTGCTGAGTGTTTGTTTCAATGTCTCAAAATCAACCTTATTTAGTGCTGTTTCAGCTGCCATTCTTTTAATTTTTCTTTGTTTCTTCTTTTCGATCATTAAATGACGCTGCTCATCTATATCTTCTTCAGCTGTTTTTATTATCTTATTTAGATTGACGGCTGACGCCAGAAACTGAGGATTGTTTTCCAGCGCTTTAATATCTGCAGTTAGTTGGTTAATTTGTGTCTGTCCCTGCAGATAAAAACCGGCTTCGTCAAATACATCAAACACTGGAGGTACAAATTTGTCGAGGTGATTGCTGTCAGCCAGTTTCCCTGAAAAGGCGGCAAGGTAACCAATTTCATGATCTTTGTTTTGTACCAGTAAAACCCCAAACATTTTACCGATAGCTCCTTCGTTCTCATTGTTTAGTCCAAAGTTGTGTATCCAGTCTGTTTGTGTGCTTAGGTGTAATTGTAATTCTTTAGCTGCCTGCAAGCATAAAGGGTGTGGCTGGTAATAAAAAGGGAAGGTGAATTTTTCGGGTAAGTTATATGTGCTTATTGAAGCATTAAAGCTATTAAAACAATCGTCTACTAAAATATTATCAGTCTGGTTATTAACAGGCATAGGAAAATGTCGTAGGGCACGCTGGCATATAAAAGTCTTATTATACAGTAGATAATATTGAATTTGAGCTTGATCGATGTAGATTGTCTATGCTGTATCAGAAAGAGCGTAAAGAATAAGAAGGGTGTGAGAACATTTTTTTGGATATTGGTGAAATACAACTCTATTTCGCCTATTCCTGTCAATTTAGGGTAACGCTGTTTTGCTATCTTAAGCAGTATCTTTTAGTCAAGCATAAATAATGCTCAATATGAAGTCTGTTGATTTCTAATCAGCGCTTTTATGGTCTTAGTGGAATTCATATCAGGTTTGTTAACGGCTTTAAATTTATTGCCATTTTTGGCATAATAATACGCTTATTTTTAATAAAGTTATTGATATTTTATAATGATCTATATCAATTGTATCGATTAATAATGGACTTATCATACTAATATGTGTTTGTTATTTTCAATCATCTCCAGTTAATAATTTATTTTTCGCTAAATTTTAATCGTTAGTATTTTTTAAACGCAAATGTTTGTAACTAAGTCATAAAGCTATGGAAACCAGGATATTAGATAAAATTAATGAATTTGAATTGATTATACAAACAAATGATATTCGTGATTTAAGCTCATTATCAGTTCCTATGCAGGATGTTATATGGGATATCAGTACATATGAAGTTCTTCCTAAAAATATCAATAATAAATTTATAGTTGTTATTGATAACGATAACCTGGTAGGTTTTGCATCAATTATGTGTCAACCAGGTAAGCTAGACGGTTGTGAGTTTCTTGCTATTCATTCAGTAGCAGAACCTGGTGATTTAAGATATAAGAATGAATTTGTTCTTGATAAATTGCTTGAAATTTTAGCTAATCTAAATATTCCACTTACATTTCGTAGAATTAGAAGCGACTCATTAACGATACCCGCATTTGATAAAGTTTTTAGAAAAAAAGGTATTGTTGTTCATAGAGAACAGAGTGATTACCCGTATATATTATTAAAATCAAACGATAATGACCCTATGTCATTATTATCTACTCGCCTTAAATCAGATTTGCGTCGTGCACAGAGAAAAGCTGACTCATTAGGAGTAGTTAGTTATGAAATACATACACCTAAAACAGAACATGAATTTTTGTCTTTATATGAAAATGTGATGAATACGGAGGCGGCAGGATGGAAAGGGCGTATCGGTACAGCTTTGGCATGTAATTCAGTTTTAAATGATTTTTTTAGACGTTATGGTATTAGGGCGGCTAACAGAGGTATTCTCAGATTGGCATTTATGCGGATTAATTCTGAGGTTGTTGCTATGCAGTTTGCAGTTGTATATGACAATAGGTTCTGGTTACTTAAAATAGGATATAATGAAGATTACAAAATTTGCTCACCCGGTAATTTATTAATGCTTAAGACATTATGTTATGCATTTGAAAATAATTTTTCTTCATATGAGTTTCTTGGGGCATCTGAAGCATGGACAAATCGTTGGACAAAATTAAGCAGGTCAACTGTTAGATTATTGTATTTCCCATATAATTTCGTTGGTATTTTAGCCTTAAGTAAGTTTACCTTCAGAAGAATAAAAAATAGGCTACTTATTATTCTTGGGTTACTTAAATGATTTCTACTATTAAACGTATAGTCTGGTCAGTTATTAATTATTTAGTTAAAAAATCCAGTCTTAATTATATCGCAGGTCCAATGCAGGAAGATGCGCAAAAAATTAGTAAGTACTTGATTGAGCGTGGTTATTGGGTTACACAGGGATACTGGGATGGTGTTAATGATTTACCCTCTTATGTTTATGATAATTATATGAATGCGTTAAGTGAATTGGCGGGTCTTAATGGTAGAAATTATTTATCAATAAAAATTCCTTCATTAGGGTTTGACGTTGAAAAATACCATGCCCTATCTAGTAAAAGTAGAGATTTAGGTGTGCCAATTTTTTTTGATTCCTTACAACCTGAACATGCAACTCATACTCATTCCTTTATAATCGATAAAACAAAAAAACCGTTGCATGATACTGGTTGCACTTTGCCAGCACGTTGGCGGCGCAGCATAGATGATGCTTCTTTAATGAAAAAACTTGAAGTTAATGTTCGGGTAGTAAAGGGGCAGTGGGAAGATCCAGATAAACCGGTTAAAGACGTAAACAAAAATTATTTAAAAATTATTGATAAATTGTCAGGCAGTACACAGCTTGTGCGTGTCGCCACGCACGATTTAACATTAGCAAGAGAAGCATTAAAGCGTTTAAAGGATACGGGTACACAATGTGAACTTGAATTATTATATGGATTGCCTGTGGCCCCATTAGTAACAATTGCAAATGAATTAAATGTTCCTGTTAGGGTTTATATAGCATTTGGCCATGCCTATTTGCCCTATGCTATAGAAAGTTTTATAGCGCGTCCTGAAATGATTATCCCATTTTTAAAAGAGTTATTTAAAGGAAATTATTTGTCTTCCTTTCCGGAGTGTAAGAGCAACAGGTTATTATGAAGCGGAAGATAACCCCATATAATTTCTACTAATATAGAACCTTACTTGATGTCCGTTAGCTTTTTAAATGATTGCGTAGGCGCAGTGGCATGAATAAAACAAGTTATATTCCGAAGCTTCAAATTACCTATAGTTAAGAGCTTACAGCCTGTTTGTAGTTAGGACATAATGCCATTTTCATGCTGAATTAATTAATTACACTTCATTTTTATGGCTGCTAAATTTAATTCTGTATTCACATTCTGCCTAATGCCTGCATATTTCCTAAGTCAGTAGAAGTTATTTACTTGCGTTTTGAATGAAATTTACTAGTATTTATTAAGTGAAACGCTCGAAACGCTCGAAACGCTCGAAACGCTCAAAGCGGTCAAAGCGACCAGGTAAGCGGTCAAGTACATGAAGCAAGATTATTTTAGGTGGGATTATGAATGTTGGGAGGGCTATGAATGACACAAACCGACTTTTATTAGAAAAGCCTTATCTGACAACTAAAGATGTCGCATCGTATTTAATGGTTTCTGTCGCCGCCGTGCGTCGCTGGGCAGTAAGTGGGGACTTAAAAGCACGAACCACACCCGGAGGGCATCGTCGTTTTTTATCAGGCGATGTAATGGCATTTGCACAACAAAAAGGTATCACGCCTCCAGCAGTTGTTGCTCACAATAAAAAGCTAAAAGTATTGATCGTAGAGGATAATATCGAATTTTCTGTATATTTAGCAGAACTGCTTTCCAGCTATTCAGATAGGGTGGAAACTTGCCTGGCTTCAACAGGTTTTGAGGCGGGTTCTAAAGTACATGAATTCAAACCCAATATAATATTGCTAGATTTAAAACTCCCCGGCTTAAATGGCTTTCAAGTTTGTGCAGATTTAAAAAGTCGCCCCGAGTGTGCTGATTTACGCATTATATCGATGACGGGTTACGCGACTGCAAGTAATGTTGAAAGAGTCATAAAAGCAGGTGCTGAAGCATGTCTGGAAAAGCCAATTAACACTAATGACTTATTTGCCCTGTTGAATATAGAAAGTGAAACTGAATATTAATAGTGGTGAAAGATTCGACTAAAGATATAGGAATGTGATAAACAAGTATTAACTATAATATAAGATGTAAGCAGATTTTTTGAATTTATACGTATTATTTTTTAAATAAAGATAAGCAGTTAATGTCAAAGATAAGGATTTCATATAAATATGTTATTAAATTTTCTTATGGATAAAATGAAGCAGCCACATCAGAAGGTATCAATCAATACTGTTATCAGGGTTTTGGCATTACTATTAGCAGGTGGGGCGATTTATGCTTTATTAGAAACTTCCAATCAAAATGTAAGTATCTCACTTATTTTATTTTCGGTGTTATTTTGGGCGTTCAATGACTATTTAATGTATAAAACTATGCAGTTGTACAATTTTAATCAATCAATAGAAAATAAAGAAATTGATGATGTTTCTAATGAGTGTGAAAAATTACTAGAAGATGCAAATAATGAGCAGATTATACAATGTTCACAGATTGATGATGAACTTAGTCAAGTTAAATCATTGCAAGGTGATGCTATTCAAGGAATTATACAAAGTTTTAAAAATCTCGAAACTCAATCTAAGCTTCAACTTGAATTAGTAGATAAAATAATTAGGTTGTTGACAACTAAATCATCATCAAATGGTGAGTCTAAATCGTTTAGAGATGAAACTGCAGAATTAATGGATTTATTTACATCTAGCATTCAAGATATGAGCGAAGGAAGCATGGTGATGGTAGATGCTCTCAATGATATGAGAGGAAACATTAATAATATTGAAAAATTATTAAAGGAAATAGATGGAATAAGTTCACAAACCAACTTATTAGCATTAAATGCATCTATAGAAGCAGCAAGAGCAGGTGAAGCTGGAAGAGGCTTTGCTGTTGTTGCAGATGAAGTTCGTCACTTATCTCAACGTAGTCATCAGTTTAGCGCTGAAGTTAGACAGAATTATATGGATATTGAGAAAACTATGAATAAAGCACAGGTGACTATAGGGAAGTTAGCCGCAAGCGATTTAACATTAACCATGAATTCCAAAAATAGAATGGATGATGTTATGTCTGAAATAGAAAATGCCAACGAATTAATTGGTATTGAATTAAAGGTTGTATCGGGTATATCTTCGGAAATAACAGGATCAGTTGAATTGGCCTTGCAATCAATACAGTTTGAAGATATGACTAATCAATTGTTGATGCATGTTGACAAAAGAATGCAGACATTAAAAAGTTTATCTGAAGCTTCATTATCTATAAAAAATAACTTCAACCTGGTTAAAAAAGAATCTGTTTCTTTAAATATCATAGATCATATCGATAATTATAGGGAAATTATGAAAGAAGCTAATCAACTAACAGAGAAAACACTAAATAATCCAGTTCAACAAGACAGTATGGATAATGGTGAAATAGAATTATTCTAAAGGAATAGGAGGTTATATGGCGCGAATATTAATAGTAGATGATGAGGCAGAAATAAGAGTAATGTTGAATAATATTTTCAATGATAACTATGAGATTGTTGAGGCTACAAATGGAGTAGAAGCTAAAAAAATATGTGATTCTACAGATGTAGATTTAATGATTACAGATATAGTTATGCCTGAAATGCATGGCGTTGATCTAGTCCTGGAAATACGCAGAGATCATCCGGATATGCCGATTATAGCGATGTCTGGTGGTGGTGGTGTTACAGGGCGTTTTGATTATTTGAAAATAGTTTCACTATTGGGAGTTGATGAGGTAATGCAGAAGCCATTTGAGACGACCTCTTTACGTAAAAAAGTAAAGGAACTATTAGAAAATAAAAAAGAAAAATCTTCATGTTAGCTGTGCTTGGTTTTGCATTTTACAATGATAAAAAATCATATGTATTATATTGATAAAGTGCTTGATGTATAAGTAAATACTTGCAATTACTTCTGATATTTTTACGTCTATTTCGTATAAGATTTGGGTATATAGAGTTACTAAAAAATAAGCAGATGATGTAATGATGCCCGATCGGAGTGTAATGAAGTATTATCTGATGAACAGGATAGGCTTGCAGTTAATTGTGCTCCTCTTTCTTGGTGGTTAGAGAAAACATTAAATATTACATCAGCTTGCTCTCTAACCAACTTATTAAAAGTTGCACTTACAAATTGAATTCCGACGTTAAACAGTATAGTTAAATGTTCACTGCTGTCTCGTTAACTTGTCATTCCTGTCTTCGCAGGTATGAAGGAGTCAATTTTTTTGATTTCATGTCTATAGCAACATGAAATCAATATATAGATTGCTATATAAGCGTATCGGAAGTTATTTCATTTTGTTAACGGGGCAGCAGTGTTAAATGTTAATAAATTTATTTATTTCAGTAACGCCAGCATCAATACTAAGAGTGTTTATTACTGATCCATACAAAATCATAGGGCTCGAGGGTAATATTTTCTCTTGGGTCTCCATAATTATAATGACTGATTAGGTCATGCCAGTCATCAAGCTCGATTAAGTTTACATCTTTCAGAGCTATTGTTTGAGTTTTATTTGTTACATTATATATGCAGAATATACTCTGAGATCTATCCTGGCTTTGACGCCAAAAAGCAAACAAAGCAGTATCAAAGTGAAGAGTAAATTGAGTTGCATTTGGGTGGAAGGCTGCCTGATTCTTTCTTATAGCTAATATATTTTTCAGTTTATCAAATATTTTCTTATGAGTGCTTGCGTCATTAGATAAGTGAGCATTAAGTTCATCATAATCCCAGTTGTGTCTATTTATAGCTCGCTTGTTAGATGTTAAGTCCATTTTTTGATGGTCATTAGATGTGCCGAACAGGCTGTGAATATATATGCCAGGTACGCCTTCCAAAGCAATCATAATGGCATGAGCGCATATAAATCGACCTACCTGATATTGATCCTCACCTTCAAATGTTCCTTTCATTGCATCAATCAAACTTATGTTTAATTCATATGGCCTGTGTTGTCCATCTGGCATGGTACGCCAGGACACATCACCGCCAAACTCTTGCATAAGACCTGCTAGTTGGTCAACAGTGCTGTCATCAAGTATGCCTTCTACCGGACGCATTCCGATTCCATCATGGGAAGCAATAAAATTGAAATATGAGGTACCATTTTGTGCGGGTGGCATGCTCATCAACCATTGTTTTATTAAACTAGATTCACCTGATAATAAAGTGTATAAAATTAATGGTGGCAATGTGAAGTTATATATTAAGTGTGCTTCATTAGCATTTCCAAAATATGACAAATTTTCTTTATTAGGTATATTTGTTTCTGTAATAACAATGGCTTTTGGATTTGCATGTTCAATTAGTAAGCGTAATAGTCGTATTACTTCATGTGTTTCGGTTAAGTTAATGCTCGGGGTGCCTGTTTTTTTCCATAAAAAAGCCACTGCATCCAGTCTGAAAAGGCTTATACCATTGTCCAAATAGAGTTTTATGATTTTTATAAATTCTAATAATACCTTTGGGTTTTTAAAATTTAAATCTATTTGATCATGACTAAAAGTACACCAAACATGTTTCTTGCCATCCAATGTTTCGGTTTCTCGTAGTAAAGGAGATGTTCTCGGCCTAACAACTTCGCTTATATCATCATCAGGATTTGCTTCAATAAAATAATCAGCACCAGGATGTTTCCCTTGTTTGTAATTGTCGAACCAAAGACTTCTGCTAGAACAATGGTTGATCACCAGATCAGCCATAAGAGAGAAGTCGGTTGATATTTCAGTTATTTGATGCCATCCACCTAATGTTTGATTTACTTCTGAGTAGTTTATTACAGAGAAACCATCGTCAGAACTGTAGGGGTAGAAAGGAAGTATATGGATAGTACTAATGACTTCTTTTAGGTTGTCATTAAAAAACTTGTGTAATGTGCTTAATGGGAAAATATTATCCTGTTTTATGCTATCACCGTAAGTGATGCTGACAATGTCATTTTCTGACCATAAGTTTGTATGTTGTTTAGCCTGATAAAAACTATTTTCATAATTCATCAGACGTATGATTTTTTCACATATAGCAATATGATCTTCTTCAGGATATATTTTTGATATATGGTCTTTGATTCTGGATCTTAGTTCGTGAAGATTCTGTTTTTCTGTATTTAGGCTCATGAAAGTTCTTTCCGGTCCTTTTCTACGGCATCTAGTAATTGAGTGAAAATATCAGGAATGGCACTTGAAACACGATTCCAACTAGGGATAAATGGCGCTTCATCAGTGTCATCAAGAAATACACTTCCGGCATGTTTAATGTTTTCAGCAAACATTTCTACCATTTTTTCTTCTTCATGGGTTTCATAGTCTAAGCCATTAAAAATCGCATCGTTCTGATAGCTGTCTATTAGATCTAGCGCGATACGGTAATATGTTGCCTTGGTAGTTCTTAAGCTCTCCTGTGTGAAATTAATACCATCAGTGGCCAGCTTTTTAAATATTGCCTTTGTTATTTCAATTGACATTTTAGACAAGCCTTTTTGCTTGTCTTCAGAGGATAAATTTTGGTGTTTATGGTCGTAGTTCTGCGCTATATCAACCTGACATAAATGGCTGGTTGCATAATTTTTTCGCATTTCCATAAGAATACCTACTTCAAGCCCCCAGTCTGTCGGCATTCTTAAACTCTCCATTGCATCATGACGCATGGAAAACTCGCCCGCGAGCGGGTAACGAAAACTATCCAGAAAATCCAGGTACTTATGCCCACCAATTTGTTGATTAAGGGCACGGACAAGAGGTGTGACAAGTAAACGAGAGGCTCTTCCATTCATTGAATTATCTGCAATTCGTGGATAATAACCTTTACAGAATTGATATTTAAACTGTGGATTGGCTACAGGGTAGAGAAGATGAGCGAGCATATCTCGTCTGTACGTAATGATGTCACAGTCATGTAGGGCAACTGCTTGTGTATTTCTTTTGGCTAGCATATAACCCATGCAATACCAGACATTACGTCCTTTACCTCGTTCAGTTGGAGCTAGTCCTTTTTCACGAAGCTTTTCATCAATGGCTAGTAGGTTCGGTCCATCATTCCATAAAATATCATGCTGTTGTGGCAGTTCAGAAAAAAACTGAATTACATGCTTGAATTCATCACGTGATGCTTGATCGATACCAATAACAATTTGGTTTAAGTATTCTACTTTTTTTAATTCATCAACAATTGTTGTTAATGCGGGCCTTTCTAGTTCTGAATAGAGTGAAGGTAGTATTAATCCCATTGGGCGAATATTAGAAAAATATTTTAATTCTTTTTCCATTTCGTCTAATGTTCTGGTTGATAGATTGTGTAGTGTTGTTACACGGCCATTTTGAAAAAAATCGCTCATTGTAGATCCTTAGTTATTAGTAGTGCGGCATCAATTCCTTGAGACCAACCATCAGGCGCCTCAAGTGTGGTTTGTATGGTGGGAATTATGCTTGCTGTTAGATTGTGATTTGACGGTGATTTTACAATGATAGATATTTCGCCGACATTAAGCATAGCTGCATCATTTTGGCTATCACCCAAAGTAATTGTTTTTATTTCTGTTTCTGTTTCTGTTTCTGTTTCTGTTTCAACTGTATTCGTATGTTTAAGTAAAATGTCTTTTAATGTTTTGGTCGCCATCCCCTTGTCACACTTTCCAAGTGCATGTAAAAAACGACCACCTTGTAAAGTGTTTAAGCTATTGTCTTTGAGTTGCTTCTTAAAAATTTGTAGGTTCTCGTCATTAGAGTTCCATATGAGTGGTTCGCTAAATTCTCTTGAAATAGCTTGTTTAGCCTGTTCTATGGTTAAGCCAGTTAAATTACTGGCTTCCTCTGTGCTGCATTTCGAGAGTAATTTGTAATAGGAACTAGGCGTAGCAATTGTGTTTAAAGTATCGCTAATATTAGAGTGAGATTTTCCTAGTATTATTCCCCAATATTGATCACGTGAATATATTTCATAATCACTTTCTATTATTGGGTATTTAGATTTAGGTAAATAAATACAAGAACCATTTTCTACAATGAATGGATCATTAATGTCCAGTTTGTTTTGCAATGCTTTACTTTCATCAAACGTTTTGCTGGTATTAAAAATGATTTGTATATTCATCATCTTCAATTTTTTAATGGCCGGTAAGGCTTTTTCTATTGCATAGTTATGATGATTTAATAGCGTGCCATCTAAATCTGTTACTACTAACCATTGCGTAATTTTTTTATGTGCCATGTCGTTTAATTATGCTATTTATTGAATGGTCTGCTTCAATCGGTATTACGACATCCGCTGTTAAAGGCAAGTTCTGTAGAGTGTGCCTGGTTATTCTTTCATAATGTTGTATAAAGCGATTTAGTTGATTCTGATCCATAATGCGAGATTCTTCACCCGGTTTTGAATTTTTCCTTAATTTGTCTTCTTGCAGACTTCTCCATTGATATATTTTTTCAAAGTCGGGTGCCTTAAGTATAATGCTCATATCAGCATGATTAAAAATTTTCTTGTGATAAATCTTTAACTGTTCATTAGAAAAATGTCTCCAAATACCTTCTGCATCTTCAGTAGCTTCCAGTTGATTAACAGGTATTATGAGATCTTTTTCATCTTGTACTGGGCTGTGATTACACCAGCCTTCAAATAAAACAATATCTGTGTTTTCATTACATGATGTCCATTGGTCTTTACTATAACGATCATCCATTGCCTTATTAAAGCGCGGTATTAAGCATTTTTTACCGTGTAAAAGCTTAGAAATAGTATTTTCCATTAGTTGAATATCATGCGTACCGGGCACACCACGTGTTACTAAAAGAGGGTGATGTAAAATTGCCAGTTTTTCTCTTTCTATGCGTGTTGAATAAAAATCATCGAGAGATATGTTTGCAACAGAGTAGTCAGTTTCGGCCTCAATTAAATACTTTAAAAAATGACTAAGCGTAGATTTACCGGTTCCCTGAGCGCCATTGATACTAATGAATAGTGGCTTATCAGTTTTTTGATCAAGGATATGCTGAGTAAGTGGAAGATAGATAGAATCAACTATCCGTATAAAGTCTGTTGGTAATTGCATCTCTTTAATTAATGCATGACTGATTAAGTGTGTTTTTTTGGACCAACTCATACTGGAAATCTAATTTAGTTATCTGCTTGGATATAACATAGCAATTTTTGTGCTCATAATGAAATTTCGCAAAAAATAAGTTCAAATACGTGCAAATAGCTATTTAAAACAATCAATGGCGTTTTCCCTGTTCATTAAGTCGTGCATTCGGCGACTAGATTTTCAATGTTTGCGCTAGATTGGTGCAAACAATAGTGAAAATTAATATTATCAGGCAGATCATGAATTGCTATAGGTTCACCAAGGGCCATTATTTTCACAGTGGTTTGCCTATAGTTTCACACTTAAAAATCATAGTTAATCAGTATTAAACCACCCCGATTCCACAAGCTTTATCTGGCATTTATAGCATTAATTTACGTTAAACTAGCAGCATAACTACCTTGTCGAGAATACTATTGAGCAATATTGCTTTTAAAAATCGCTATCTGTCATTGGGTGATAAGTTTTATGAAACCTGTAAACCTATACCTGTTGATAAGCCCACATTGATCCAGCTTAATCATCAGCTGGCAGCTAAATTAGGCTTAGAGGGTGATGAGCTGAACGAGGCTTTTCTAGCAGATATTTTTTCCGGAAATGTTATTCATGCGAGCTGTAATCCGTTAGCTATGGCGTATGCGGGGCATCAATTTGGTGGCTTTAATCCCCAGCTAGGCGATGGACGAGCGTGTTATCTGGGCGAACTCGACCTTATAGGGGGGGAGGCTCTGGATATACAGTTAAAAGGCTCCGGTCAAACACCGTATTCCCGTAATGGCGATGGCCGTGCGGCATTAGGACCTGTACTGCGAGAATACCTGTTAAGTGAGGCGATGCATAAGCTTAATATACCAACAACCCGGGCATTAGCCATAGTAGCAACAGGTGAACCGGTGGCCAGAGAAAGACTCATGCCAGGCGGTGTTATTACCCGTGCCGCCAGCAGTTATATTCGTGTGGGCAGCTTTCAGTATTTTTATATGAAAGAAGATAATGCGTCTGTTAAAGCACTTGCGGATTATGTGATTGAACGTAATTACCCTGAGGTCTCTAACACTGAGTTTCCTTACAGGGCTTTGTTTGAAGCTATTTTACAGCGTCAGGCCAAATTGATTGCAGGCTGGATGCATACTGGTTTTATTCATGGAGTGATGAATACGGATAATATGTCCATTGCAGGTGAAACCATCGATTATGGCCCCTGTGCATTTATGGATTTTTACAAGCACACACAGGTGTATAGCTCTATCGATCGCGATGGGCGCTACGCCTATAGTAACCAGCCCTCGATTGGCCTGTGGAACTTATCACGTCTGGCAGAATCCTTTTTGTCACTGTTTGCTGATGATACGGAAGAGGCTGTGAGTATAGCGAAAACAATACTGCAAAAATACATCAACGCATATGACGCGGAGTGGCTGTCGGGCATGCGAGCTAAATGTGGCTTAACAAAGGCTAGCGGAGTGAATGCCGATGACGATAAGGCATTACTAGAATCGCTATTGGATGTCATGAACGAAAATCAGGCAGATTTCACACTGACTTTTTATCATCTGTCGCAACTATCAATAGAAGTCAGTGATAAAGATGCAGATATTCGGGCGTTGTTTGTAAAATCAGAGATGATAGATACATGGCTGGCTCGCTGGAGAGAACGGTTAGCACAAGAAACAGTAAACGATGCAGATAGACAGGCGAATATGCAATCAGTTAACCCTGTGTATATTCCGCGTAATCATCAGATCGAAGCGGTGATTAGAGCGGCAGAAGATAATAATGATTTCGCACCGTTTTATGCTCTGTATGAAATACTGCAACATCCTTTTGAATACCAGCAAGGGAAAGATAGCTATATGCTACCACCCGTTCCGGAAGAAATGGTGCATAAAACATTTTGCGGTACTTAATACATAAAATGTTAGTCCTGTTCCGTTAACTTGAAAATCGTCGTTATTCCTGCGCAGGCAGGAATCTAATGGCGCTGAAAAGCCGAAGATACTGGATGCCTGCCTTTATAGATATGATGAAGTGATGTTTTTTATTCTCATGTTTAACTTAAATTTAAAAGCAATTAAGCGCTTATACAACAACTTTATTATTTAATGTTATTAATCGTTAGCAGGATAGCAGTGATAAATATATATAGTATTTTCATAATTTTAGAGAAATGTTAGGCTTTGCTTAAGTAGAAAGTTTTTGCTGTATATCAAACATATAATGATGAATTTAGCTGTTATCAATATGCTCAAGGAGCAAGGTGTTGAAAATGAATATATCTCACCGGCTGATTTTGATGGTTGATACTTTTGTTCGCTATTGTCAGTCAGCAGGTTAACGTCCAGTTATGAATGTCAGGTTCTTCAGGAGTCTATTACTACTTTTGCTCATGCACAGTTTGTTAGCTTGCACTGAGCCGCCAGTGAGTAAGCTTCAAGGTTCAACAATGGGTACGAGCTACAGTGTAGTAATACCTAATCTGCCTAATGATATTTCTGAACAATTTGTACAGTCAGGAATTGAATCCGTACTTGAGCAGATTAATCAGCGGATGTCGACATATATAAAAGAATCGGAACTCTCTCAACTCAATCAGTCAGATAGTAGTCGCTGGGTAAGTGTGTCGCCCGAATTACTTAATGTTATTCAGAATGCTAATTCGATCAGCAAACAAACCGCAGGTGCCTTTGATGTAACAATTGGCCCTCTCGTGAACCTTTGGGGGTTTGGCCCCGATGAATCACATCATGGTGTTATGCCGTCAGATAAAGATATTAATAAGGCAAGGCAAGTGGTGGGATATCACAAGCTTCAGATTAAATCAGAAAATAGACTTTTACGTAAACAGTTTAAAAACCTGTATATTGATCTTTCTGCAATTGCCAAAGGATATGGGGTTGATGCAGTGGCCGCATATCTGGATACACTAGGCATTGAAAATTATCTTGTAGAAATTGGCGGTGAATTGATAGCTAAGGGCTTGAGCCAACGTGGTGATTACTGGCGTGTTGCGGTCGAAAAACCTTTGCCAGGGCAACGCATGCTTGAGAGTGTTATCGAAGTAGCCGACTTTGCAGTTGCTACTTCTGGTGATTACCGTAATTATTTTGAGAAAGATAGTGTCAGGTTTTCACATACAATAGATCCGCGCACTGGCCGCCCCATTACACATTCGCTGGCATCGGTTACGGTATTGTCTAAAGAAGCGATGCTTGCTGATGCCTGGGCGACGGCCCTGATGGTGCTAGGTGAAAAAGAAGGATATAAATTAGCAGAGAAAAACCAGCTGGCGGCTTATTTCCTATATCGGCAGGATGATGGGTTTATGAGTAAAGCTACATCTGCATTTACACGATTAACAAAGAATTCAGAATAGAGCAAAATTATGCACTGTCTATTGAGTGCGTTTTTAGTTAGTACCCTGGCTATTCCAGATGTAGTAATAGGCGCGGTATTGAGCGATCGTCGATTCGCAGGAAGTTGTGGAGGCCTAAACACCAGCTTAACGTCAGGTAAGCTAAAATAGTGTATCATTTAAAATTATCGGGCACTGTAAATAGAAGAATTGAGATTATTTAATGAATGCACTTTTAAAACCCAAACTAACGAATGTATTACTGGCAATATTTCTTTTTGGCGGTATTTTTGGCTGTTCACAGATTAGGCAGTTAACCTATCCTGACGATTTTACCTATTTGGAAAATAAGCAAGTCAAAGTTCTGATGAGAAAGATGGATGATCATGTTCAGCGACTTGCCCAACAAGTTTCTGTAATGCCTTCATCTGCAATTGATTCACAACAGGTTATAAATTCACTCGGTGAGATTGAAGGCATTACTTCTCAAATTATTGGCGGTCATTCTGAGACTAATCAATTGTTTATTAGCGAGCATATTGAGCAATTTGTAAGTGATGTCGGTACAGCCAAGATGTTTGTGAAAGCGAGTCCTCCAAATTATTCTAAGGCTAGAGGCATAACTAATAGTTGTAATGATTGTCATAAATCACGCTAGCTAATATAAAGCAATAAAAATAATACGTATTCAGAAATATATTTAACTTAGATAAAATATCACTGCTATCCTGTTAACAAAATGAAATGACTGCTGATACGCTTATATAGCAATCTATATATTGATTTCATGTTGCGATAGAGATGAAATCAAAAAAATTGACTCCGTCATACCTGCGCAGGCAGGTATCCAGTGTCTGCAGGCCTTTCAACGTCACTAGATTCTTGCCTTCCCAGGAATGACAAGTTAACGGGACAGCCGTGATAAAATACCTAATAAGAGAGTGGTCAAAAAATACTATTTATAAGGAGATAAATAAATGATTGTTTTATTAGATAACGGACACGGTGGTTTAATCAACGGTGAATATCAGACATCGGGTAAACGATCACCAATTTGGCAGGATGGTTCTCAACTTTTTGAAGGAGAATTCAATCGTTCAATTGTTGCCAGGATTGTCGAGTCACTTACAGCGTTACAAATGCCCTATATAAATATAGTTCCAGAAACTCGTGATGTCACACTTTCTACACGTATTAAACGTGCAAATGATGTCACAAATAAATCATGTTTTTATTTAAGTGTCCATTCCAATGCAGGAGGTGGAAAAGGTTTTGAAGTATTTACTTCACCCGGAGAAACCACCAGCGATAAGATAGCAAGCATATTTGGGGAGGAATTTAATAAAACATTCCCAAATAGAAAGTTAAGGGCTGATTATTCGGATGGTGATTTAGATAAAGAGTCTTCGTTTGCTGTTATTAAAAAAACAAGAATGCCAGCTGTGTTAACAGAAAACTTTTTTATGGATAACGAAGAAGAATGTAAAAAACTATTAATGACTAGACAGGGTAGAGACTTAATCGCTGATTTCCATGTTAATGCCATAATAAGAGTGGGTAAAGAAATTCTAAATAGCTGAAGATGTGTACCTCTAGTAATTAATACATACCTTGTTTGTCAGATAGCTAGGCATTAATATCACAGTTTACTTAAAATAATATCGTTAATAATATTGTGAGCGCTGAGCTATTCGAGATTATAAAATGCAGGCAATTGTTTCAATTTCTAACTTATCAAAAACCTATGGCAATGGGTATCAGGCACTTAAAAATGTAAACCTGGATATTAAGCAGGGTGAAATACTTGCTCTTTTAGGTCCAAATGGTGCTGGCAAGACGACACTTATCTCGATTATATGCGGTATTGTAAATGCTTCAAATGGTTCTGTACTGGTTAATGGTCACGATAATGTGAAGGATTTTCGCATTACCCGAAGCCTGATTGGGCTGGTGCCACAGGAATTAACGCTCGGTGCATTCGATAAAGTATGGGGTACCCTATGCTTTAGCCGTGGCCTATTTGGCAAAAAACCGAATAAAGAATATCTTGAGGGAGTACTCAAAGAACTATCATTATGGGATAAAAAAGACAGTATTCTATTGGCTTTATCTGGTGGCATGAAGCGCAGAGTGCTTATTGCTAAGGCATTAGCGCATGAGCCAATGGTGTTGTTCCTGGATGAGCCTACAGCAGGAGTAGATGTAGAGTTACGTAAGGATATGTGGGAACTGGTACAGCGCTTACGTGAGTCGGGTGTAACCATTATTCTTACTACACATTATATAGAAGAGGCCGAGGCAATTGCTGATCGTGTAGGTGTTATCAATAATGGTGAACTGCTACTAGTCGATGATAAAGAAGCCCTGATGCATAAATTAGGTAAGCGTCAGTTAATTATAGAGCTTGAATCATCACTATCTTCTTTGCCATCGGTATTAGTCTCATTAGAATTAGAACTAGAGCTGGTAAATGAAGGTAATAAAATCATTTATACCTATGACCCACATAAAACAGATACGGGTATCAGTGAGCTTTTAGCGGCGATTAATGAAGCGGATTTATTAATTAAAGATATGCAATCAACGAAAACATCTTTAGAAGAGATATTTGTTAACCTGTTAAAGGCGGAGAAATGAATTTTTACGCAATCCGAGTTATCTATAAATATGAAATGATGCGTGCATTTGAAACTATTGCACAAAGTTTTGCATCTCCCATTCTTTCAACCATTTTATATTTCGTTGTGTTTGGTGCAGCTATTGGTACGCGCATTGAATCAATTGAAGGTGTTTCGTATGGAAGCTTTATTGTGCCCGGCCTAATGATGCTGGCATTACTAACTCAAAGTATTGCCAATGCTTCATTTGGTATTTTTTTTCCGAAATTTACCGGTACTATTTATGAAGTACTTTCAGCCCCCATTTCGTTTGTAGAAATACTTATTGGATATGTAGGTGCGGCGGCGACCAAATCATTTATTATTGGCCTGGTTATTCTGGCAACTGCCGGTTTTTTCGTACCATTAGAAATAGCACATCCCTGGTGGATGTTATTGTTTTTAGTGCTTACCTGCATTTCTTTTAGCTTGTTTGGTTTTATTATTGGTTTATGGGCGACTGATTTTGAAAAACTCCAACTTATTCCTATGTTGGTTATAACACCACTGGTTTTTCTAGGTGGTAGTTTTTATTCTGTGAGTATGCTTCCCCCAGCATGGCAAACAGTAACTCTATTTAATCCAGTGGTTTATTTAATAAGCGGTTTTCGTTGGAGTTTTTTTGAGGTTGCCGATGTAAGCGTTGCATTAAGCTTAACGGTTATACTGGCATTTCTTGCAATCTGCCTGTTGGTTGTGTGGTGGATGTTTAAAACGGGTTACAGATTAAAGCAATAATCTAAACATCTCATCCTAGCGTGTATCCTAGTGAGATACGTACTGACCAATTACTGATTGGCAGTTTATAAACAGTTTATATTAGTAAAAGCATATCCAAGAGTATTCGTCAGTCTATGGAAATAACACTAGAAGTACCTCAAGGTGTATTTGAGTTAACACGTAATACAAAGCATACACCTGATGCATTGCGTGCCTGGGATGCTGCTGATGAATATTTACTGAATCATTTGTCTGAAAATGATTTGCTAGTAGATGGGGTGCGAATCCTTATCTTAAATGATAGTTTTGGCGCTCTAGCTATTGCATTAGAAGAATACAGTCCTGTGGCTATTTCCGATTCCTATTTATCTCAACAGGTAACACGTAGTAATTTAATTGCGAATAAGCTTTCTCTTGATAATGTTCAAATGTATTCCATTATGGAATTTACTCAAAAATCATTTGATTTAGTGCTTATTAAAGTTCCAAAAACGCTCGCCTTGCTTGAGTATGAACTAATAAAGTTAAGTGAAAATATATCTCCATCGACTCAGGTTATTTTGGCTGGAATGCTAAAAGTGCTACCGCGTTCAGTATGGGAGATTTGTGAGCGTATACTGGGGCCTACAACAACGTCATTGGCTAAAAAGAAGTCACGCTTAATTTTTATTTCACCAGATAAAAATATAAAAAATACAGAAAATCCTTATCCCGTGTGTTATCAATTAGAAAATACAAGCTATGAAATATGCAATCATGCAAACGTATTTTCCAGAGATAGTTTAGATATTGGAACACGGTTTTTCTTACAGCATATTCCTTCAAATACAAATGCAAATCGCATTATTGATCTAGGTTGTGGTAATGGGGTGGTGGGTATTATTGCTGCGGAAAGAAATAAGTGTTCTAAATTATGTTTTGTAGATGAATCATTTATGGCGCTAGCTTCAGCAGAACAGAACTTTTTAGCAGCTTTTTCTCAGCAACGTGAAGCTGAATTTGTTAGCGCAGATGGTCTATCAGGTTTTGAATCCGGCAGTACAGATTTAATTTTATGTAATCCACCATTTCATCAGCAGCAAGTTGTTGGAGATCACATTGCTCAGAAAATGTTTAAAGAGTCTTTGCGTGTATTGAATAAAGGTGGCGAACTACGGGTAATAGGTAACCGACATCTTGGGTATCATGTAAGTCTTAAGCGGTTATTTGGGAATGTAGAACAGGTTGCAACTAACTCTAAATTCGTCATTCTTAAATCAATAAAAACATAACACTTATTTTTAATGGCTGTTCATTTCTTAAAGCCGGCAGGCATGCCGTTGGGCCAAACATCATCCGCGAAATCGCGGCAATCATATCGTCGGCAGCGTAAAGGGCGATTATTCCACACTTCGCATACAAGTTTTTCCCTATCCAGATGCGGACAGTAGCTATCATCATTTCTGGCTATAAAGTAGGGCTTGTCAGGATTTGTTTTTACTAACCCAAGTTCTACTTCTTTTTTTGTTAATGCAAATACAAATGTGCAGCACCTGGCTTTACATATATTGATTACCTGGTTGCAGGGTACATTTGCATCCTGCTCATCTGGCGCTTCATCGCCATAAATGGCAGCCATACCCATATCCATCATCTTATTCATTACACGGATGATACGTAGTTTTTCTTCTTTTGTTATCGATATATAGTCTGGATCATCTTTAAAATCTTCATCCAGTTCGGCTATTAGTTTTTCGTCTTCGTCTAGAAATTTAGTCACGTTACTATACATATTAAATAGTTGTTAAAACTTGTCCTTAAAAGAATTAACCATCAGTGGTTGTGCTGTATGTAATAAATAATACAATACGGAAAAACAAAATTAAAGTGGTTGATTTGAAATTATTATCTAGTTACTTAAAGGGTGTTCTTAGGGAAACTGGATTAGTTAAGCTGGGTACTGTGAAAATATTTGAGAGAATTATGCCATGAAAAAGCCGCTTGTAAAAAGCGGCTTTCGATACTGTTAATCAGTAGATTGTTGATTTAGTCTGTGCTTTTTTGTCTACGTGCAGGCTTGGCAATTATTTCCAGATAGAAGCTATCAAGCCCTTCTGATTCAGCCCAGTCGATTGATGAGTTTATTTCTGACAAATGTATCTCCTCACTCTTCATAACTTCTGTGCCAAAACGGCAGTCAAAATCCCAGTAATCAGCACCTGCGGGTAGTGGCTTTTTTCGTTCTCTCTTTAAATATTTACTAACTTCGTGTTTAGCGGCTTCGAAAAGTCGCGCTACGGCGATTTTTTCGTGTGTTAATTTAAATGTCTTTTTCATTGAGTTCTCAAATTTATATGTAAGCTAAATAGATTCTAATATTATGCGTTTAAAATTATTTTACCTGTTTGGGTTTCTTCGGCTTTTTGGGTTTTTTGGGCTTAATAGGGCGAGTATCAAGCTTGGATTCAGGCAGTGATTTAACAGGCATAAACGCCTTAATATGTTTGCGTATTATAAGCTTTTTGATTAAACGTTCAATTTCACTGAGCTTGGAAAATTCGTCAGCACAGACAAGAGATATTGCCTCACCACTAAGTCCAGCACGTCCGGTCCGTCCAATTCTGTGTATGTAATCTTCAGTGATATGCGGAAGATCGTAGTTTACTACTTGCGGTAGTTGATTGATATCCAGGCCTCTAGCCGCGAGATCAGTGGCTACAAGCACGTTATTGTTACCGGATTTAAATTCACTCAGCGCCCTTGTTCGGGCTCCCTGACTCTTGTCACCGTGTATAGCAACAGCCTTGATATTCTTTTTATTCAGATATTGGACTATTTTATTGGCTCCTTGCTTTGTCTTACAGAAAACAAGTACTTGTTGCCAGTTGTTACTTTTTATTAGATGTGAAAGCAGGGCTGATTTACGATTTTCATCAACTGGACATAACCACTGCTCAACTGATGTAGCAGTGCTGTTTTCTGGGTCGACAGATATTTCTATAGGTTCAGAAGTGATACGTTTAGCCAGTAAGCGAATATCCTCTGAAAAAGTCGCGGAGAACATCAAATTTTGCCGTTGTTTGGGTAATATGCTGATGATTTTTTCAAGTTCATCCTTAAAACCCATATCTAACAGACGATCAGCTTCATCCAATACAAGTATTTCCAGATTGGTAAATTGGATGGCATTTTGTTTATGTAGATCCAATAAGCGTCCAGGTGTCGCAATCAGCACATCTGCACCTCTACGCAGTGTCATCATTTGTGGATTGATTTTTACTCCACCAAAGGTAGCGCATGAGTGAAGCTGAAAGGCATTACAGATTACCTTAATGCTTTGTTCTATCTGTACGGCTAATTCCCGTGTAGGCACTAATACAAGAGAACGAACCCGATTGGGTTTAACTCTGCTGCCTTTAGATAGCCTTTGTACCATTGGGAGTGAGAAGGCAGCTGTCTTCCCTGTGCCTGTTTGTGCAGCCGCCAGTACGTCCTTACCTTGTAATATGGCAGGAATAGCCTTTGTCTGGATAGAAGTGGGTAGTTTATAGTCCATTCCATCAATAATGGTGAGAATTGATGGTGACAAACCCAGTGATGAAAAGCTCATAAGATAGCGATAGGTGATTAGATAGGGCAATAATAATGTGGAATGGCATAAATACCTAGAAACTTTTATCAGCTTATTATGCGTGTTTAATTGTTAAGCATTGTTAACTCTGGCGGTGATTGCTTTCAAGCAAATATAGTGTCCTGTATAACGTTTATTAGACGGGCAACATACACCAGAACAGGTTAAATAATGATCAGCATGAGTAGCAAAGTAATAAATAATAATGAATTTAATTCTGTTATTCGGTTAATCAATAATGATAAGAATCATGTTACAGATAATGAAACTCCTATAAATAAAATTAATGATATCCCTGAAGAGAAAAACAACGAAATGCTTATTAAAGAACGTAGGGTAGAAAAGAGTGAACGTAGAGTTAATGATTACCGTGGTCCTGCAAGACGACTAACGATTGATAGAAGGAAGTAAATATCCTGTATTTAATTGAGGCTAGCAATTGTTATAAAATGTTAAATAATTTGTAAGTGTGTTGTTTTAGCATATCATTCTGCTTAAAGCATGC
>Ga0316209_1000857_pt1 | contig 41177 bp, 39 predicted proteins | sample 6monopyrite_MG_FD_204945 | JGI IMG/M metagenome (GOLD analysis project Ga0316209, IMG submission 204945) | Microbial mat bacterial communities from mineral coupon in-situ incubated in ocean water Damariscotta River, Maine, United States -... | ecosystem: Environmental > Aquatic > Marine >...
GCTAGTACGGGTTCAACCAGTGTGGACATTACCAGTTGGAATAATGATTCGATGTCGGTTACACCGCCATTGGATTTTGATGGGCAGTTTGATTTAACCATTACGGGTACCGCGACAGAAAGTTCAAATGGAGATTTAAGTAGTACAGTAGAAACGCTAACGGTTAATGTAATTGATGATAACTCTGAAGGTGAAATTAATTCCATTTATGGAACTAATAGTAATAATAACCTTGCCGGTACCGCAGGTGATGATTATATTTCAGGACGCGGAGGTAATGACACATTACGTGGTGGCGAAGGTGATGATGTTCTGACCGGTGGTTCTGGAAATGATAACGCATTTGGTGAAGCCGGTAATGATACATATGTGGTGAATCCTTTCGGTGGCGATGATAGCTTTACGGGTGGTGATGCTGGAGGCTGGATTGATGTTATTGATGTTTCAGTGATGGCTGCAAATGATCCTGATAACCCCTGGACGATACAAGTATCAGGTGTGCAGGTGGAATATGATATCGCTGCAGGTGCGCTGGAACTTAATCCTGACACAGCAGGCGTTATATCATTTAGTGATGGAAGTGAATTAACCTTTAATGGTGTCGAGAAAATTGAATGGTAGTGTTTAGTTAAAGTGCTCTATTCTCCAGATGGGGAAGGAGTTGCTATGCAATTAATTTAATTTTTATGAGTCACTATTTAACTTTCGCCATAATGTAGATCGACTTATTTCTAAAATTTTAGCCGCTTTATTCTGGTTGCCATTTACGCTTCTCAGAATATGCTGGATATGTTTTCTCTCAACTTTTTTCAGGCTAACAAAATTGTCATTTTGCTCAGCATGTGGCTGTTCCGGCTCTGAAGGTAAGGGTTCGTCCAGCGTGTCACCGTCTGACAAAATAATACAACGTTCAATATAATTGCGTAATTCCCGAATGTTTCCTGTCCAGGGCAATTGTTGTAGTTTTTCGTACCATGATTTTGAGAATGTTTTGGAAGGCAGGTCGTATTTTTTGGTGAATTCATTTATGAAGCTGTCGATGATTAAGGGGATGTCGCTGCGACGTTGATCAAGGCTTGGCATAGGTAAAGATACAACATTGATTCGGTGGTATAAATCATGGCGAAACTCCCCAGTAGAAACCATCTCGGCCAGATTACGGTTGGAGGCAAAAATCATTCTGGCGTTTATTGGTATTTTTTGGTTAGAGCCGACAGGTACTACAGTATTTTCCTGGCAAACTCTCAATAATCTTGTTTGCATGGCATCAGAAATATTACCAATTTCATCAAGAAAGATAGTGCCTTTACCAGCTGATTCAAAAAGACCTGTCCGATGGTTTGTGGCTCCGGTGAATGCACCTTTAATGTGACCGAATAATTCACTTTCAAGTAAATTATCTGGCAACGTTCCACAGTCTATAGCGATAAACGGGGCGCTTCGTCGACTACCGCAATTATGAATAGCTCTAGCGGCTAATTCCTTTCCGGTACCTGATTCTCCTGAGATAACGACAGGACAGTCAACTACACTTAAGCGATCAATCATTCTAAATACGCGATGAATTTCGGGAGAATCGCCTATCATATTGTAATCACGATACTTTTCTTGTTTGGTTATAGACGAAAGCTCGGAATATTTTATGTTGCGTTCAATACTTGATTTTAATTCATCGATTTCATATGGCTTTTTGATGAAATCACAAGCACCTTTACGCATAGCATTAACTGCACGGTCGATTGAGCTTTGTCCAGTTATGGCGATGACGGGTAAATGCGGCCATTCCTTGCTAACGATTTTAATAAACTCAAAACCATCAATATTCGGCATATTAAGGTCGGTAAGAATAATGTCAGGCTGGTGTTCACGTATTCGTCGTATGCAATCTTCGGCATTATTGAATACTTCACAAGCTAAAGTGATTTTTTTACAAACGCGTTCGAATAACTGGTTTGCCAGTGGATCATCATCAACGAAGTAGACGAGTTTTTTCATGTATTGATATCTTTATGGATTGAAATGGGTAGAGTAAACCATACAGTCAGGCCATTGTTTTCATCGCTGTGAGCACCAATTTCTCCCCGATGAGACTGGATGATACCATAACAAACAGATAAGCCTAGCCCCATTCCCTCGTGGCCTTTTCGTGTTGTATAAAAAGGGTCAAATAATTTTTCGATAACGAAATCGTCCACCCCTTTTCCCTCGTCGGTGACGTTGCAGATGAGCTGATGATTCTGTTGTTCGATCGTTACGTTGATGGTTCCACCTTTGGGGCTAAAATCAATAGCGTTTAGTATTAAGTTAACAAAGACCTGATGTATTTGTGAAGGATCGGCTTCAACATCAGGTAAATCAGGAGCAATATGGCTATTAATATTAATGTGTTTTATGCCGGCTTTATGATTTAGCAACTGGATACTTTCATCAAGGATTGTCGTAATAGAGATTTTTTCAATTGATGGTTCTTTTAGGCGTCCAAAGTCGAGTAGGTTTTTCACTATCGCCGCACAGCGATCTATTTCATGTTGTAGAATTTTAATATCATTATTTAATTCAGTTTCAGGAAGATTGTTTGCTACTTCTTCACGGGCTAGTTGAACAATCATTGACATATTGTGCAGTGGATTATTTATTTCATGTGCGACGCAAGAGGCTAGTTCACCGACAGTGGCCATTTTGTCTGTGTGTCTGACGACAGCCTCTGCGCTAGCTAATGAATGCGAAAGCTCATTAAAGGCTGCGACTAATGTATTGATTTCAGATGTTGTAGTGTCGGGTAATGCGATTTGTTTATTTTCAGTTTTTTGTATTTTCAATCCCTCGGCAACATCATAGATAGGATTAACAATATGTTTTTGTATATAGAAGTAACCCATACTTATAAATATGAGAGTTAATATTCCTAATAGCCAGATGTTCCATATGATGCTGCTAGCGAGATTAGTGAGGGAATATATGTCTTGTTGAAATGATTGATCAATTTCCGTATCTAGTTTGTATAATAATTTTCTGATAGACTGCGATACTGGTTGCAGTTGCTCGCGAATAATTACGTCATCTTTTCGCCATTCATCGGAGGTGTGTATCTCACCAACGATTTTAAAATTGTTGTACCAACTGTCAGCTAGTTCCATTAATTCTTCGGTTGTACCCCTGTTATCTTGATAGAAAACATTATTTTTTTCTGCATCTTTAATGTTTTGTAAATTATCTTTAACACCATAATATAGAGTTTCAATATCAGATAGTTCATTAATCATGCCACTAACTGGATTGTTGAGTGTTTCTGTTCGGTATGCGACGAATAACCGGAATGAAGAAATCATACGATGCCACAATCTTAGTGTGCTTGAAATTAGATTAAAATATTCGAGTTCATCTTTAGATATATTCGTTAAGTCTATGTCATTAATTGCCAGAGTATTAACCGTAATAAATTCAATATTTATTGGGTAAAGTGCATCTTCCAGAATGGATAAGGTGGGGAAACGCTTACTGCGATCTTCTCGAAGTTCGATTAATGAATTAATATATCGTTTCATGGTGACAACTTTTTCATTCAGTTGGTTTAGTAATCGTAATCGTCGTTTAGTCGATCCCCAGCTGTTAAGCATTAGTTTTTCTATACTGTTTGTTAAATCGTTCAGATTGAGCTGTAAATTCTTTTTGTTTTTATCTGATGAAATTAGTACGTAGGCATTAATTGCAGAGTCAGTCTCCCAGATGCTATCGCGGATATGTGCACTAGATTGTTGCACCACTCTGCGATTGTCTACGCTTTTAAGACTTTGTTTGCTGCTTATTGATACGTTGTATGAGGTAAACGCAAGTACAACAACTATTGCTATAAATAACAGGACAGATGAAAGGATGTAATGCGATTTAAGGGAAGATATGACCATGTGTGCCTAATAGTAAATAGGGTGTCTCTTCATAGTATCGTCGTAAATTATGATAAGTGCGAAGGTTTAGTTTAATTATATAGCAAACATATCTGTTATTAGAGATTAACGTTCTCTAATAATTCATACGTTTTAATTACAGGTGTTTCAATTTGAAACACTTGTATCAAATTGAAGCGATAATGTGGTGTTTATTAACCTGATATTCAAATCAGATCACATTCTTTAAATATTTTCTGACATTTACTCACCTGAGAAAAGCGCTTTTGGTAACTAAATTATTAGATTCAATATATATGGTTAAGTTAATTTTAGAGTTGGCATAACGTTTGCTTTAAATTACGTAACTTTACATAGTTATGAATAGTTAGAGATCGGCATTCAGCATTATTCAAATCATATTTATCTGATCTTTAGTCAGAAGGAGTGAACCAATGAAACGATTTTTATTAACGATACTGTCGGTAACATTGTTGATATCGTCAGATTTACTTCATGCGGGACAGTATGAAATAGCCGTTCAACCTGTTTTGCCTGAGTCAGAAATAAAAAAGGCCTATCAACCTCTAGTTGAATATTTATCAAAGAATACGAGCCATACTTTTAGTATTAAAACATATAAAAATTTTTTGACCTATTGGGAAAAAATGAAAAAGCAAGCTGGATTTGATTTTGTGCTGGATGCTGCGCATTTTACTGACTGGCGCATAAAACGACATAATTATAATGTACTGGCCAAATTTCCAGATAGCGTTTCATTTTCTCTAGTGACGCATGAAGACAACCTGATCTTTGATGCCGAAGAGCTTATTTTGTCAAAAATTGCCACAATGTCTTCGCCTGGTTTAGGCGCTGTGCGCCTAAATGAAATATACCCAAACCCTGTTCGTATTCCTCTTTACGTGCAGAGTAAAGATGCAGTTACAGCTATTCAAAAAGTTATAGATGGGAAAGCCGATGCGGCAATAATTCCTACACCATTAATGAGTGGTTTTGAAAATTTGAATCTTGTTGAAACAACTAAATTAGTTCCTCATATGGGGTTTTCTGCTTCTTCAAAAATACCTGATTCTGTGGTTATTGAAGTGAAAAAATCTTTAATAGATGCAATAAAAACTGTTGAGGGAAAAAAGATGCTCAATAATATCAATATTGAATATTTTCAGGAAGCGAATAATGCAGTATATGATGGATACGCAGTTTTACTGGAAGATGTTTTTGGATATTAATTTACGTGTATTTAGGTACTTAAATTTTTATTGAGGTAGTTGAATGATAATATCAAACAAAAATACTGTAGTACTTGGTTTTGTGTTTTTATTTGTATTCGTATCTGTATACCTTCTATATGCAGGTTACAAAAATTTAATAGACAGTCATGAGCAAGCTAAGGACATTATTGGTGTGCAGGAAACTAAGCATAGGCTTGTAACAAAATTATATGCCGCTGCGAGAGAGAGATCATTAATTTTGTTGACGATGCATTCAACCACTGATGTATTTGAACTGGATGAGCTAAATCAAAAAATGGGTAATGAAGCTTCAGATTTTATAAGTGCTCGAGAAAAATTAGATGAAATGGAAATGAGTAATAAAGAGCTTGAGATATATAAAGCTAAAAAGAAGTTAGTCAGGGAAAATTATGTATTACAGAATCAGGTGGCTAAACTATTTATTGAGGATCAGCGCCAGTTAGCTGAACGAATAATGTTTAACTCTGCCATTCCCGGACAACGTTTGGTTTTAGATAAAATTTCAGAAATGCTTGAATTGTATGAGTCCATTTCAGAGTCAGTGATAGATGAAATTGATGGGCACAACCTAAAGGCTCGTAAAGAATTTCAGTTATTATTATTTCTAGTTATTGTGTCCTCGATAATAATTGCAATTATTATTTATATTATTTCGCGTAAGGAAAACAAAGAAAATAAAAAAGCGGCTGATCATATGACGTATTTAGTGTCACATGACCCGCTTACAGGCCTGTTTAATCGGTGGTCATTTGAAAAAGATATTGAAAATCTATTGAAATATAAGAAAAAAACTGATGTCCATTATGTTTTATATCTGGATCTTGATCAATTTAAAATAATTAATGATACATGTGGCCACAATGCCGGCGACAACGTACTTAAAGATATCGCAAATATTATTCAAGGTTGCGTCAGAAAAGAAGATGTCGTCGCACGAATAGGTGGTGATGAGTTTGGTATTGTGCTTAAGGAGTGTCATGAAATACCGGCAAAAGAAACAGCCAGATCTGTAGTTAAGGCTGTTGAAAGATATCGTTATTATTTTCAGAATAAAGTTTTCCGTGTTGGTGTCAGTGTTGGTGTCAGTGTTGGTATGGTCTGTGTTAATGGCATGTCAACTAGTGCTAAAAATATTATGCAAAAAATTGATTCGGCTTGTTATGTTGCAAAAGATAACGGTGGTGGTCGTTTTCATTTGTACAATAATAGTAGCCAAGAAATATTGCAACGTAAAACTCAGATGGGATGGCTGGTAAAAATTGATCATGCATTAGAAAATGATGGATTTGAATTATATGCACAACCTATCGTCCCTGTAGGTATAAGTAATGGGAAGTATAATTATGAAGTATTAATAAGAATGAAGAATGACAATGGCGAACTGGTGACGCCAGATAAGTTTTTAGCCTCTGCAGAACGATATAACAAGATGGTCGCGATAGATCAGTGGGTAATTGAAAATACATTCACGATGATTTCTGCGAATGATAAATATTTGCAATCACTGGACTACTGTTCGATTAATATTTCTTGTCAATCATTGACTGATGATGATTTTCTAGATTTTATTGTAGAACAGTTTTCATTAAACAAAAATTTGGAAAATAAAATATGTTTTGAAATTACAGAAACTGCTGCCATATCAAATCCATTGAAAGCAAATAGATGTATTTCTGTGTTAAGAAATATGGGTGTTAGATTCGCATTAGATGATTTTGGATGTGGTCTGGCTTTATTCGAATATCTTAAAAAATTATCTGTTGACTATCTGAAAATTGACGGCATGTTCATAAAGGATATCGTTAGTGATCCCATAGATAGGGCTATGGTTAAATCTATAGTGGAAGTTGGAAAAATTATGAATAAGACTATTATTGCTGAGTATGTTGAAAATTATGAAATTGTGAAAGAGCTCCAAATGCTTGGAGTAGATTATGCTCAGGGTTATGGTGTGGGTAAGCCTAAGCCGTTGTTTATGGTTATTAATGAAAATTATGTTGAACTAGATGAGTTGCTTTATATTCATAATTAAATATTTAACATTGAATTAATTTTTAATGAAATCGAGAGGGAGAGATATGTCAGAGGAAGAAATTTATGGTAGCTGTTTGTGCGGCGTTGTTAACTATGTAATATCTGGGGAAACAAAGCGTTTTTATCAATGTCAGTGTAAACGCTGTCGTAAAGCAACGGGTACAGGTTTTGCCAGTTCTCTTTTAATTACTCCAAAAACTAGCATTACCTGATTGAGTGGTGAATCTTTTCTTGTGCGGTACAAAACGTCTGGATCGAACGAGTATTATAATAGATTCTGTTTGCAATGTGGTTCATCTATGCCACTGGTTTTACCTGAACTGGATGCTGTATTAGTACCTGTGGGGTCACTAGATACTGAATAAGATGCATTGTGGAGTCATTTGTTATTGGGCTCACATACGGATTCGTTATGTGTCTACGAGCACCTGGAGTGTGCGGAAAATTAATAATAAATAATAGTTTTTGAAATCTAAATAAATGTAATAAAGAAATAGAATGAAATTATTTATTTTCAATTACGAGGCTATAGTCATGACAAAGCGGATAATTTATATCCTGTTGTTTTTAATCAGTACGCCAAATCCAGTATTTGCAGCTCCTGAAGACACTTTAAACTGGGTAGGTTGTGGAATCAGTAAAAAAGCATATGTTACAGATCTTGCGTCAGGCTTTGAAGAAAAAACAAATATTCATATAAATATACAAGGTGGCGGTGCAACGAAGGGTATTCGTGATGTTGCATCATCTAGTGCAGACCTGGGTGGCTCGTGTCGTTACCGATTACCTGATGATCCTCGTGAAGCAGGAGCAGGTTTTTCTCCAGTCGCGTGGGATGCTCTGGTTGTAATTACACATAAACATAATCCAGTCGAGTCTTTGACGATTAATCAGATTAAAGATATCTACACTGGAAGGATTACAAATTGGAAAGAAGTAGGCGGCCCTGACATCGAAATAAAACTGTTTACAAGACAAAGTCGGTTTTCTGGTGTTGGCAGAACGGTTCGTAAACTATTATTTGCTGACTATAAATTTGATATGAATTCTACACAGGAATTTAAGTCTTCAGGACCTTTGGAAAAATTTGTGGTATCAACACCTTATTCTATTGGTATAACTGGTATTAGTAGTGCAAAGTTAAGAGATCTAAAAATCATGAAACTTGATAACGTTTACCCAAGTTATGAAAATATAAAACTGGGGAAATATCAGTTATATCGCCCACTCTATATTACCTATAATCCCCGTTCTGAAAAGATTGGTCTTGTTAATCAATTTATAAATTACACTAATAGTAGAGAAGGCCGTAAAATAATGAGAGACAATGGCACATTACCGTATAGAGAGGCAATGCAATTGGTTATTAAACAGTTAAATCAGGATCTATCAGCATTTAGAAATGGTGCTGATCTGTCTTTGGGAACGAATGAATAAAATCCGCAGGTTAAGTTTGGGTGCCTAAAATAATGCCATGTTGCTGCAATTCTTCAAGCGCGGCTTTGCCACCCTGGTGAACGATCTCAGGGTTGGGGTGATTCATTTCTTTTGCGATGTGATCGATGGCATCTGTTCCAGTGAAATTTTCATTGTCCTGTAATAAACCAATTAATCTGGCTGTAACAGGATTGATTTCAAGGAATCGTACTTTGTCATTTCTATCTCGATAAACAACCAGATACGTTGGATGTTCTGCTGCATCGGGAAGATTGTCCGGTCCCATAGTGTGAACTGGAAACTGATATACCAGTGGCCATGCCAGTGATGAAAACACAGGATGTCTTGTAAGCAGATCGCCGTTAGCATTAATGCTATCCATACTTATTTCGTCATCAGAAACATGTAATGCCATTTCAACCCATTCGTAGTGAGCGAGCTCCAGGAGGCCAGCTGGGTCTTCATCATGTGGTTCTCTTTCATTTTCCAGATAGGCTAAAAATTCCTGTGAGATTTCAAGAAAATAGGGACTATGACTTTTGTGATTTGCAAAAAAATCACGTATCATTTTATTCCAGTTTTTATCGTTAAAAATTTCACGGATGACAGGAAAGCCGCTGGAGATAAACCCTTCGATATTGTTATACAGTAGTTCACGGTATATACCCATGCGCCGATCTTCAATACCATCGGGCATTTTATTCTTTTCCGGGTCACGGATGTGAGCGGTAAACTCATACTGGTTTTTTTTGAAAGCGGGTACAGTCATAATTATTTTTGCTTGGCGGTTGCTTTTGTTTTTTGCCACTGTTTTTGCATGGTGGCAATCTGTTCGACTTCAGCCAGCAGTTCAGGTACCGCTGGGATATTAAAATCACGTTCAAGCAATGTTGGAAAAACACCAAAATGTTCATAGGCTTTATCAAGGATATCCCAAACCGGATCGATGACATCTGCTCCATGGGTATCGACGATAAGATCATCCGCCTCATTATAGTGTCCGGCAATATGTGCATACCGAATACGTTCGGCAGGTAGCTGCTTTAAAAATTCGATGGGGTCGTAAAGATGATTGACCGAGTTAACATAGATATTATTTACATCGAGTAATAAACCACAGTCCGCTTCGTCCAGAACAGCATTTAGAAACTCGATTTCATCCATTTCCTTGCCGGGAGCAGGCGTGTAGTAAGAAGCATTTTCCATGGAAATTTCTTGCTGCAGAATATCCTGTACACGTCGGATGCGTTCTGCAACATAATGCACGGCTTCTTCAGTGAATGGAATTGGCAATAAGTCATACAGGTGACCATCATCTGAACAGTATGTTAGATGTTCGCTGTAATGTTTAACGTCATGCATTTGCATGAATCGTCCAACATCTTTAACAAAGTCTTCATCCAGTGGTGCAGGGCTGCCGATAGACAATGACAGGCCGTGACACATAAAATCATATTGTTCTGTGAACTGCCTGAGTTTTTTACCAAACGTGCCACCAACATTAATCCAGTTTTCCGGTGCGACTTCCATAAAGTCGACGGCGGTCAAATCATTGTCCAGCATCTCGTCGAGTTTTTCTCGTCGTAAGCCGAGACCTGCACCAGAAACGGGGAATTGTTGCTTTGTCATACTTTAACTCTTACTTATTTTATTGACTGAATAACCTGTTAGCACTGACCAAACTTTTTGTATATAAGATGGTCGATGCTGGCTTTTCCAGGACCGACAAAGAATAACACAAGGAGCATAATGGTATAGGTTGCCGCAAACTCAATACCGTTGTTTAATATAACCAGGCTTCCGTTTTCGGTTAACCAGTCATAGTTTGCGTTGGCCTGCAAAATTTCTTTTGCGCGATCGAGACGATCAATTGCGCCCGCTGTTCTCTCAGAAGCAAAAAAACCAGAGCCTTCTGCAATGGCCAGCCAACCATTTTGTATATGCACAGTAACAGCGGCAACTATCATGGTGACCATGAGTGGGACAGAAATCCAACGTACACCGATGCCAAAGAACAACATGATGGCACCACCCGCTTCGGTTAATGAAGCCATCCATGCCATTAATTCTGGAAAGGGTAAACCTAATCCCCAGTCGGGATTGCCAAACCAGGCTGCGGTGCTTTCAATATCGGCTAATTTTTTACTACCGGCCATCCAGAAAATGGGAACCAGGTATAAACGCAATGCGAGGGGACCGAGAAAATCGACGGCGCGTGTCGTGTTAAGAAGGCCTTGGGCCTTACTGGCCAGTGAGCATAGTTTTCCCATGTGTGATCCCTTGGTTATGGTTAATTGTTTTATACGATGCCTGGTTTGTCGTCATCATATAATTTATGTGTCTTAATGGACACGGTTATTTAACCAATAGTTCACTCATGTTAATGAAAATATTCGATATTTTAAGACTTAGAGCCGCCCTTATGCAGTTTTATCCATTTTCACGCTTTCCAATTTAATATCAGGGTAGATATCTGCCAACGTCGTTGAGGTGCCATTGTCCTGTACGATGCGGGCATGACGACGACTTAGTTCACGGGGTGATCGCACACCACAGGAATGTGCGATTAGACCGACTTCATACCCCATGTTTTTGATGTAGTTGGCAACACGTGTCGATTTTTGCTCTGCGACAAGTCCACTTTGCAACTTTTTATTGTGAGTAGTAATGCCTGTTGGGCAAGTATTTTCATGACACTGCAATGCCTGTATACAACCAAGAGAAAACATAAAGCCGCGAGCTGAAGTAATGAAATCCGCACCGACGCATAACGCCCATGCAACTTCAGCAGGGTTAATCAGTTTGCCAGAAGCAATTACTTTTATTCGGTCACGTAAACCAGCCTGGTTAATGCTATCGATTGCCATGGGCAGGCTTTCACTAATCGGCAAGCCTACATAGTCCAGTAAGCTCATCGGTGCTGCACCGGTACCGCCGTCAGCGCTATCTATGGTAATGAAATCAGGCGCGTATTCTTTACCCCGTTTATTGACAGCGTCGAGAAATTCTTTCAACCAGGTTTTGTCACCAAGTACGGCTTTAAATCCGACGGGTTTTCCGGTGACCTTACGGATGTGGTTAATCATGTCGATCAGGTTATCGTTGTTTTCAAGTTCAACGTGACGGTTTGGACTAATCGAGTCAGTATGAGCTGGAATGCCACGAATTTCTGATATTTCTTCGTCGACTTTAGCCGCGGGTAACATACCACCTTTGCCTGGTTTTGCTCCTTGCGACATTTTAATTTCGAACATGCGAACGGTTTCATGCTTGGCAATTTCACGTAATTTTTCATCAGATAGATTGCCGTCTTTATCTCGTGCGCCGTATTTTGCAGTACCAAGTTGAAAGACGATATCGGCACCGCCTTCTAGATGAAAGGGGGATAGTCCGCCTTCTCCAGTATTCATCCAGGCACTTGCTTTTTGTGCGCCGTAAGATAATGCCTGTACAGCGGGTTTTGAAATAGCGCCATAACTCATGCCTGATATATTAAAAAATGAATGAGCCGTAAAAGGAACTTTCGCAGAATTTTCGCCGATTACAACAGGTATACAGTTAACTGCATCTTTACCCAGTGTCGGAAAGGCAGTGTTGACAAAAAGTACACTACCACTTGGTTTTAGATCACGCGTCGAACCAAAAGCGACGGTGTTATCAATGTCTTTAGCGGCACGATAGACCCAGGATCGTTGTGCACGGTTGAATGGCATTTCTTCGCGATCCATGGTGAAAAAATATTGGCGAAAGAAAGTGCCGATGTGTTCAAAATAATATCGAAAATGACCAATGACAGGGTAGTTGCGTCTGATAGCCTGTTTGGTCTGAGTAACGTCAGCGATGTAAACACCGATAAGGAAAATAATGAGAAAGCCTAATGTGAATATAAATATAGTGGCCATCCAGCCAAGAGCCTGCAATCCAAACGATTCATCAGTAAACATTTTTTTCCCCTTCTTGTTTTTTACATTTCATGTATCAGGAACATAATTATATGTTTTGTTCCAAAAGTATATGAATTTTTATATATTTTGTTGAATTAAATAGTTGTTTACTGGTTGTCGGCAGATTTTGTGAAAATTTTAGGATATAGCCTGAAATATTTTATTTATGTCGATAGTGTTTCAATATATATAAAGTTAAAAGGTCTCCACAACAGAAATGAAGAGAATCCATTATTGGTGTTGGGGCCTAAATGTAGGAGCAGTTAGTTTGGTATCTACATTGTTTGTATATACCAGAATAATTATTTTTTATCAGCGCCTCTGTGGTTCAAGATTTTAAATCTTCATATCAGCAATGTTTGTCAGAGGGCACAAAAAAGCCCCGATTTTTCGGGGCTTTTTTGTTAGCGTGGTTGCTAAATTAAGCTGAAAACAACTTACTTCTTGTCACCGCCGCATTTGCCTTCGCCGCATTTACCTTCTTTATCCATCTTGCCTTTTTTGTTCATCTTGCCTTCGCCGCATTTACCTTCTTTATCCATCTTGCCTTCGCCGCATTTACCTTCTTTATTCATCTTCATCTTGCCTTCTTTGCTCATCTTGCCTTCGCCGCATTTACCTTCGCCGCATTTACCCTCTTTATCCATCTTGTCGCCGCCGCATTTACCTTCGCCGCATTTACCTTCAGCAACTTGCATATAACCACTTTCAAGGTTTTGCATACCAAATGGGTTGGCATCTGCATTAGCTACTGGTGAAGTAGACATACCTGCAGCGAAAGTTGAGCCTAAAGCGATAGACAGTGATTTTTTCATAGTTGTTTTCATTAAAATATTCTCCGATAATTTTGGTGTCGCCCAAAAGGGGTCACCGAGTCTACAATGTAATCGCAATTAAAGACAAGGCGCTTACACGTTAGTTCATCTAAATTTAATGAAATCTTGAATATTTCACGAAATTTTAGCGATATTTTTTAAACATTCCAGATATCTGGCTTCATCAGGCACTGTTTCATCACGTTGCGCCTGCCATAACGCTTCGCCCAGGCACTCCATCATTTGGTGTTCTGCGTCATGTGGGCCACCGTGTGTCAGGCACAACTTCTGATAACAATCATTAATGCCTTTCGGTCGATCTGTGCTAATTTGTTCATGCAGGGCGATATGCATGCTCATATGGAGAAATGGGTTGCTCTCACCGGTTTCCGCTGAATAGTCTTTATCGACAATTCCCTCATTTTCTAATAACTCATGGTATTCAGGGTGGAGTTCGACGATAGTGGCGACTACCTCCTGCATGGCATCCATCGGCAGATTGTTTTTTTTTAGTTGCCAGCAGCTTAAATAGACCTGGCGTAATTCGTTTCTGTTATTTCCGAACATGGTGTCTGTATTAGTTAGTATATAAGTGTCCAATGATACAGGATGTGCGCCGGGCTGTATCTGTTAATTATAAGAAGTGAGAGCTTTATCAATATTTTAACTTCATTTAAAAACTATAATAACATCAGATTGTTTAATGTTTTTATCGGTTAAAAGGTTTCCAATATGGACGAGAAAATTGCAGAAGAAAAATTACGAAAAAATAGCCAGCGTGTTACTGGTGTTGCTGCGCTTCGTAAAATACGAAATCTGGTCGATAATTTTGAGGCACAGGGCAACCGAAATAAAAAGCGTTCAATTGCATTATTAGTTATTACTCTACTTATATTTTTATTATTTATTTACTATATTTTGAATCACAAATCGAGTCTTAAAAATATAAAAACGAGTCAAGCTGAAGCAGTAATTGTGTATAGTAAGTACAATGATTTTTTAACAGGTTCGTTTGTTACGTTAGGGAAAAGAAGACTTTAGATCGGGTTTATGAGCGATCGTTGCAATTAGAGCTTATTAATCACACGCAGTAGACTAATCCGTTTTATTTTTGTACTCGCATAGATCTTCTATTAAACATGAGCCACATCTCGGCTTGCGAGCGATACAGGTATATCGTCCAAGAAGTATTAACCAGTGATGTGCATCAACCATAAATTCGTCAGGAATAAATTTAATTAATTTCTTTTCAACTTCCAGAACATTTTTTCCAGGAGCAATTCTTGTGCGGTTGGATACACGAAATATATGCGTGTCGACAGCCATGGTTGGATGACCAAAAGCAGTATTGCGTACGACATTTGCGGTTTTTCTACCAACGCCAGGCAGCGCCTCCAGTTTTTCCTGATCATCGGGAATAACGCTGTTATGTTCATCTATGAGAATCTTGCAGGTTTTGATGATGTTTTTTGCCTTGGTGTTAAACAGGCCAATGGTTTTTATATATTTCTTTAAACCGGTTTCACCTAGTTTGTAAATTGCCTCAGGTGTGTTGGCGATAGCATAAAGCTTAGCAGTGGCGATGTTTACGCCTTTGTCAGTTGCCTGTGCAGATAAAATAACAGCGATTAGTAATTCGAAAGTAGAATTAAAATTTAGCTCGGTGGTGGGATTGGGGTTGTCTTTACGAAGACGAGAAAATATTTCTGTGCGTTTGATTTTGTTCATGCGTAAGGCTTATCTTGGAGAATCGCGGAACAATTTTAACTGGCGGTGGCAGGTTTGCTACTTTGAATCTCAACAACTTGTGCTGCACTTTGGTGTTTGTCTATAACATTTTTTAGAGCGATTAATAAACCCAGCCCGATAAATGCTCCGGGCGGTAATACTGCAAGTAAAAAACCAGAGTAGTTTTCACTGAAGGTTAAGGTCATTGATTCGCCCATACTGCCGAACATTAATTGTGCGTTGGCAAAGAGTGTGCCGAGACCGATCATCTCTCGCAAGCCACCCAGTACGACTAATACCAGTGCAAATCCCAAACCCATCATCAAGCCATCAAGGGCTGAATCAAATAAATTATTTTTAGAAGCGAAAGCTTCAGCGCGTGCAATAATAGAACAGTTGGTTACGATAAGAGGAATAAATATACCGAGGATCAGGTGTAACTCGTGAAACCATGCATTCATAATAAGTTCAATCGAGGTAACGATAGAAGCAATAATGAGTACAAAGACAGGTATGCGTATTTCAGATTTCAACCAGGGGCGTATCAGCGAGACGATGCTATTCGATAACACCAGAGTTATTAGTGTTGCGATACCCAGTCCCAGGCCATTAATGACGGTGCCAGTCACGGCGAGTAGTGGGCATAAGCCCAGTAATTGAACCAGTGCAACGTTATTCGTCCACAGGCCATTTTTACTAATGACGGCAGTTTGATTTGTTGATATTGTGGTTTCGTCTGTCATGGTTATTTCGTATTATCAGGTACGGAGTTATTGGTTTTTTGACTGAACAATGTAGCCTGATTTTTTTCAAAGTATAACAAAGCATCGTGTACGGCATTCACTACAGCGCGTGGGGTGATAGTGGCACCGGTAAACTGGTCGAATACGCCACCATCACGTTTGACCTTCCATTTTTTATTTTCCGGATTGTCGAGTGATTTATTGTCAAAGTCTAAAATCCAGTCTGAATACGTTATGCTGACGGCATCGCCCAGCCCGGGTGTTTCTCTGTGTTTGACCACTCTAACGCCCGCTATTTCACCATTAGCATAAATGCCAATCAATAACTGGATAGGCCCATTGTAGCCACTGGGCGCGACACTGGAAAAAACCACAGCGACATTTTGTCCCTGGTTTCGTGCTCGATAGGCCAACGTTTCTTCCTTGGTGTTCAATAAAAAACTAGGCTGAATATTGAGTGTATCGAGCAATAAATCGTTATCGTAACGATCGGCAGGGATGATGGTATTTAATTTTTTCAGTAGTGTTAGCTTTTCATTGTACTTAATGTCATCGACTGTCTGTGTGAAGGTCAGACCGACTAATGCTGCACCGGATGCGGCAAACAACATCAATGATGATGCAGTAATGAAGATATTTTTCTTATTTAATGCGAATGATTTCATATTAAATTATTTATTTGGATCGCCATACACTTTTGGTTGAGTGTAATAGTCAATTAATGGTGCTGCCATATTCATTAAGACAACGGCGAACGCTATACCATCAGGGTAGCCGCCCCAGCTACGTATAATATAAACCAGTGCAGCGATGCCGATGCCATAGATCCAGCGCCCTTTGGGCGTGGTGCTTGCGGTAACCGGATCGGTGGCGATAAAGAAGGCACATAACATGGTGCCACCACTAAAGACATGAAACAGTGTCGAACTGTTTGTTGAGTAATCGATTACGGAAAAAATATTCGAAATTAAAACCAGAGTGATAAGGAATGCAGTGGGAATACGCCAGTCGGCTACATCCTTTTTTACTAACCAGAGGCCACCCGCTAAAAAACAAAGATTAATCCATTGCCAGCCGGCACCACTGAGGCCCGAGAATAATGCACTAAATTCTTTACTATTGCGGGTTTCGGTAATGTCGTGCATTTGGTTTAGTTGTGTTTTTATCAACTCAATGGGTGTGGCCATTGATATGCTATCGATGGTTTCACCATAGGGAAGTGCGCCGAGGAACACCCAGTTAAATGTTGTGCTGAAATCAGGCCAGCCATCATTTACACCTAAAGGTGCGCTCCATAACGTCATTTCCAGTGGAAAAGATATCATCACGACAATGTATCCAACCATTGCTGGATTGAATGGATTAAAACCAAGGCCACCATAAAGGTGTTTAGCAACTGCGATGGCTGAGATAGATGCAATAGCGGTTATCCACCAGGGCGCAAGTGAAGGAAGAGCGAGTGCCAGTAAACAGGCAGTAAGCAATGCGCTACCATCTTGTAGTGTGTGGGCTACATCACGTTGACGTAGCTTTAATATTATGGCTTCAGTTGCCAGGCATATACTAATGGCGATAGCTAAATTGAACAGTACGCCCCAGCCAAAGAAATAGATTGAAGCCAGCGCGCCGGGCACCAATGCATAAATCACCATAAACATCATGTCGTGGACACTGAGGCTTTGTTTGATATGCGGCGAAGGTGATTGTTTAAACAACATCTATTTTATATCCTGATCCGCTGCTTTATTCTCTTTAAGGCGTTCAGCTTTTTTTGCCTGAGCGCGCGCAACAGCATCTGCGATAGCCGCTTGTTTTGAATCTTTCTTATCGGCTTCCTTATCGTTTGATTTGTTTTTTAACATCTCACGTTTTTTACGTAAACGTTCCGCGCGTTCTTTTTTCTGTTTTTCCAGTCTGAATTGATGCGCTTCATGTCTTTGTCGTGCTATGTCGGAAGCTTTGCGTTCACGTTCTTGTTGTATGAATGTGGTTTTGGCTGCGCGGTAATATTGTACTAATGGAATGTCACTTGGACAGACGTAAGCACAACAGCCACATTCGATACAGTCAAAAAGATTATGTTCGAGAAGGCGGTCTGTGTTTTTGCTGCTGGCATACCAGTATAACTGCTGAGGCAATAGACGTACCGGACAAACATCAACACATTTTCCGCAGCGTATGCACGGCATGTGATGTTGTTCCGGCATCTCTTTTTCTTTTGTGGTGACCAGTAAACAGTTGGTTGCTTTCACAATGGGTAAGTCATCTGATTTGAGAGTAAAGCCCATCATCGGACCACCCATAATTAGCTCGTCACTATCTTCGGTGTAACCGCCACAGTGTTCAATGCATGCTTGCATCGGTGTGCCAATTAATACTTCGATATTCTGTGGCTGTTTTATGCCCTGACCGGTGATGGTTGTTATTCGAGAAATGAGTGGTTCTGCAAAATAGATAGCACGGTGTATGGCATAGGCGGTTGCGACGTTGTGGCATAGCACATCAATTTCCGCCGGGAAGCGATTCATCGGCACTTCTTTTCCGGTGATAATTTTGATTAATTGTTTTTCGCCACCGCTGGGGTAGATTGTGGGAATGGCTTGAATGCGAAAGAAGCCTGTACCGTCTTCATCTATAACTGCTTGTATCGCTTTAATGGCTTCAGGTTTGTTATCTTCTATTGCTATGATGCACCGTCTAGCTTTGATGATGTGACCAATTATGTCCGCGCCAGAGATAATTTCTGCGGCGCGTTCACGCATTAGAATATCATCACAGCTAATGTATGGCTCGCATTCCGCGCCATTGAGAATTAATGTTTTAAGATTAATCTCGGTTTGTTTTACAGAAGCAGGGAAGGTCGCGCCGCCTAATCCGACAATGCCGGCATCACGAATAATTTTTCTCAGGTTAGGCGATGCGGTATGGTTGTAGTCATCTCCCAGAGGATTGCGCTCGATCCATTCATCTTTAAAATCATTTTCAATGAAAATGCATTCGTCACTCAGCCCCGAAACATGGGGTACGGCATGTTGTTTAATATCGGTTACCACGCCAGAAACGGGTGCGTGAATCGCGGCGCTGATTAAGTCGCCTCGTTTTGCAATCATCTGTCCCTTTAATACACGGTCGCCTGATTTAACTAATACCTGACTAATCGCTCCAATATGTTGTTGTAATGGAATGACGTAATGTTTGCCCGGTGTAATTGAAGAAATGGCCGAGCCAGTCGATACCTGTTTATGTCCAACCAGTTTTAAGCCACCGTCGAATTTGGATAGTATCCCTTCTTCAAGTTGGTTATGGTTACGGTTCATTATTTTTAACTTAACCTGCATGTGGTGATGCAAAATCCGCATCAGGTAGTTCTGCTGTCCAGTTGCGGGTGGTCGGTTTAACTTCAAATATATGAATACAGTCTACCGGGCAAGGTGCAATGCATAGATCGCAACCGGTGCATTCCGACTCAATAACGGTATGCATTAATTTAGCGGCGCCTAAAATGGCATCGATAGGACAGGCTTGAATGCATAAGGTACATCCGATACAGGTCTCTTCATCGATGCGGACAATCGTGGGCAGTGTTTTTACTTCGCCGTGTTCTGCATTTAGTGGTTTCACTTCCACGTCGAGTAAATCAGCTAGAGCAATTATTGTAGCTTCACCACCCGGCGGGCACTGATTTATATCGGCTTCACCTTTTGCCATGGCTTCAGCATATGGGCGACATCCAGCATAGGTGCATTGTCCGCATTGTGTTTGTGGGAGCAGGGAATCAATCTGATTAACTACCGGGTCACCTTCGACTTTAAAGCGAATAGCCGAGTAGGCAAGCAGTAAACCAAACAGGCTAGCGATAATAGCAAGTGTGATGATGACGATAAACATGGGGTTATATTTTAATTAGTCCGGCGAAACCCATAAATGCCAACGACATAATGCCAGCGGTGATTAGTGCAATGGATGTGCCTTGAAAGGCTTCGGGCACATCGGCCACTGCTATGCGTTCGCGTAATGCGGAAAATAAAATTAACACTAATGAAAAACCGACAGCTGCACCAAAACCATAAAACAACGATTGTAAAAAACTATGTTGTTCCTGAATATTTAACAGAGCGACACCCAATACGGCACAATTGGTTGTGATTAAGGGTAAGAAGATTCCCAGTACGTTATATAACAAAGGGCTGGTTTTATGTACGATCATCTCGGTAAATTGAACGACAACGGCAATCACCAGAATGAACATGATAGTGCGCATATACTCCAGCCCAAGGGGAGCCAGAATGAATTCATTCACTATATAACTGCTTACTGACGAAAGTGTTAGTACGAACGTAGTCGCCAGCGCCATACCGATTGCTGTTTCAAGTTTTCGGGAGACGCCCATGAACGGGCACAGGCCAAGAAATTTGACCAGTACGAAATTGTTGACCAGTATGGTACTCAGCAAGATCAGTGCGTATTCTGTCATGCGCGCATTCTAGCATTGCGACTTCGTATTTAGTTGATTTAGGTTATAAAAAAATGAATAAAATCAACAAGGAATGTATGCTTTTTACAGCGGTTGAAGGTCTGTTTAAAGGTTATAGGTTTAGCGCAGGTTTTAATCTTGAAACTTCTATGCTCTTAGTATCAGGCGTAACCTGATTTCGTCCTTTTTCTTTCGAGATATAAACGGCCTGATCAGCAGATTTATAAAGTTTGTCGAAGTCTTCGTCGTGGTATTCATTTAGGGTGGCCACGCCAATGCTGGCTGTTACTTTTATGTCAGCGGGTTCGGACATTTCAATCATGGAGCGAATATTTTCAGCTTTTTGCAATGCGTTAGTGACGTCGCAGTGTGGTAGTAATACTAAAAATTCTTCTCCGCCGATGCGCGAAACAATATCACCCTGGCGACAGGTTGCCATCAGTAATTTACCTATCTCTTTCAGCACAATATCGCCTGTCGTGTGTCCTAGCTCGTCGTTAATCCTTTTAAAGTAATCGAGATCCAGGATCATGACGCTCAATGGGTGATTGTAACGCACTGCGTCTTTGATATATTTAGGTGCATACTCGTTAAGGCTATGTCGGTTATGGCAGGTAGTTAATTGATCGGTCATTGCAAGGTTATACAGTGATAGCTGTTGTACACGTACCTGATCAGCCAGTCGTTTATTGGTAATTAAATTATTTACCCGAGCGGCTAATTCTTCTTCAATCGGTGGTTTGGTTACGTAGTCATTGATGCCGGCATGTAATAGGTCGATTCGCAGCTGGACATCGTCATGACCGGTCATCGCCAGTACCGGTGTATTAGACATATGAGTATTTTGCGCCCTGATCATGCGTACTAAGGAAAGACCATCCATCGTCCCTTTTAACATGACATCGGTTATAACCAGATCGAAATCGTCATCGATGAAAGCGTGAAAGGCTTCTTCAGCAGAAGGAAAATGTGTGACATCAAGATTTAGTTTCTTCAGATAGCGAATGACGATATGAGCAACCGATGCGCTGTCTTCTACATACAGTACTTTTCCACCATGGATATCAAATATTTTTTCTCCCTGAATATAATAACGAATGCTGGATTTCAGGTAAGTGATATTGGTTTTAGGAAAAATATCTTTAATGCCGGCTGCACGTGCATTTTGCATTAGCGTCGCATTTGGCTCAGAGGTCAATAAGATAATAGGGGTATTCAGGTCGCAATCTTTACAGTAAGCAATAAAATCAGAGCCGCTGTTATCGAATATATGCTGCGAGGCAATGATTAAATCAAACGGCAATGCTTCCGTTGTATTGCGTAATATATCCAGTCCTTCTTCGCCCGTTCTGACACAGCTGACTTCGCAATCTAATTCGACGAGCAGGTCGCGTAGAATTTTCTGAAATAAACGTCCGTTTTCTAATATAAGTACTTTCATTATCCCTAAGTGTAATCGAGTTGCGATTGTTACCGAGAGTATATGTGACAAAGTGCGATAAATCGTAGATAGACGGAAAAACAGTCTTAAATCTGATGAAACTTACATATTTAGATTTAGTATAATTAGTGGGTTACTTTACCTTCATGCCCGGAAGTGCGCCGGTATCCGGATTCAGAATGAATAAGTCTTTGCCACCGGGGCCGGCAGCCAGAACCATGCCCTCAGATAGCCCGAATCGCATCTTACGTGGAGCAAGATTGGCTACCATGACGGTAAGTTTACCTTCCAGATCTTCTGGTTTGTAAGCTGATTTTATTCCAGCAAATACATTTTTAGTTTGACCATCTAAATCTAAGGTTAACTGCAATAATTTATCCGCACCTTCGACATGTTCTGCTTTTACAATTTTTGCTATGCGTAAATCGATTTTGGCAAAATCATCGAAACTTATTTCATCTGCAATCGGGTCATCGGCTAATGGGCCAGAGGCAGGTTGGTTTTCTGTTGTTGGCATGCTTTCGGTAGACGCTTCGGTGATGGCATCGAGTTGTTCTTTTTCGATACGAGTGAGTAGGGGTTTAAATTTGTTGATACCATGAGAAAGCAATGGTTCGCTGAGGCTTCCCCAGGTAAGTTCTGTATTCAGGAAAGTCTCAGATTTTTCTGCGGTTGCCGGCAAAATAGGTTTCAGGTAAGTCATTAAAAGACGGAACATGTTCAGACCTTGTGTACATATCTTTTGCACCTCATCTTCACGACCGTCTTCCTTGATTAGAACCCAGGGTTTATTTTCGTCGATGTATACATTGGCTTTATCCGCCTGCGCCATGATCTCACGTACGGCTTTATTGTATTCACGGTTCTCATAATGCTCAGCAATCTTTTTGCCAGCGGCAACGATTTCGTTATACAACTCTGGTTCAGGTAGTTCGGTAGATAATTGTTTATCAAATTTTTTGGTAATAAAACCGGCGCAGCGACTGGCGATATTCACCACTTTTCCAACCAGGTCAGAGTTAACACGTTGCATAAAGTCTTCGAGGTTCAGGTCGATGTCATCGACACCTGAAGACAGCTTTGCCGTGTAATAATACCGCAAGTATTCCGGATTTAAGTTTTCCAGATAAGTACGTGCTTTAATAAATGTACCGCGAGACTTCGACATTTTCTGACCGTTAACCGTCAGGAAACCGTGACAGAAAACCCCGGTCGGTTTGCGGTAACCGGCGCCGTCTAACATAGCAGGCCAGAATAAAGTGTGGAATCGGGCGATGTCTTTACCAATAAAATGGTAGAGCTCGTGCTTGCTGTCTGCTGCCCAGTAATCGTCAAAATTAAGGTTTTGCTTGTCACAGAAATTTTTGAAACTTGCCATGTAACCTATGGGTGCATCCATCCAGACATAAAAGAACTTGCCGGGTGCATCAGGAATTTCAAACCCCCAGTAGGGCGCATTGCGCGAGATATCCCAGTCTTTCAGACCTTCTTCAAACCACTCGCTCAGTTTGTTGGCAACTTCCGATTGTACGTGCCCTTCTTTTAGCCACGATTGCAACATGTCTGAAAAGTCACTGAGTTTGAAAAAATATTGTTCCGAATCTTTTTCGATGGGGGTAGCACCACTGACGGCAGATACCGGATTTTTTAATTCAGTTGGGTCATAGGTAGCGCCACAAACTTCACAGTTATCGCCGTATTGATCCTCAGCACCACATTTTGGGCAGGTGCCTTTGATGAAGCGATCGGGTAAAAACATCTCAGCTTCTGGATCGTATGCCTGTTTGATGGTTTCGGTTTTGATGTGACCTTCATCGCGCAATTTTAGATAAATGCTGGATGCAAACTCACGGTTCTCATCAGAATGTGTGGTGTAGTAATTATCAAAACCAATGTGAAAATCTGCAAAATCCGCCTCATGTTCTTTCTGCGTGGCGGCGATGAGCTCTTCGGGTGTGATTCCGTCCTGACGCGCCCGTAACATGATGGGAGTGCCGTGAGCATCATCAGCACATACGTAATAACAGTTATTGCCTCGTAGGCGCTGGAAGCGCGCCCAGATGTCAGTCTGAATGTATTCAACCAGGTGGCCGAGATGGATAGGACCATTGGCATAAGGCAGTGCGCTGGTGACCAGGATATTACGTTCTTGGATTTCTTGTTTGTGGGTCATGACATGATGCCGGGGCTAATGAGGCCGTTTGTGCAAAAGGGCGCACAATTTAGCATTTTGGCGGGTTTTATGCACGTAAAAGGATGGTGCAAGCTATTAGAAAATCGCGGAAACGCGTTCCGCGATCAGAACTTTATGAGAATTAATCAGAGGTGCCCTAGAATTTAACGACCCACGGTTTTTGAATACCAAGCTGATTATTAATCGCACTTGCAAAACTTTTAGCATCATCACGAGTCGCAAATCCTTCGATTCGTAATCGTAGCCAGTTTTGTTCATTGATGATGGTTTTTTGAACTTGCGTTGCATAACCTGCATCGTTTAGCTGCTGTTGCAACTTGTCAGCAGCATGATAGTTTTGCAATGACATTATATTTACCGCCCAGCGACCATCAGCCGTTAATATACCCATGCCTGCCTGAGTTTCCGTTTCCTGTGCCCACTTAGCCAGTTTTGCCTCAGGTACTGGCGCAACGGGCAATGCGGCTTGTCCTTTATGTGCGATGTAGAACGACAATGGGTCTTCCATTGGGAATGCACTTTCACCTTCTCGTTGTGCAGAAATTTTACCTTCGATCAGGCACAGGATATCTTTTTCACTGTTGGAGTGCCCCCAGATATCGGTGCCGCGTATACCAGCGGTGACCGCACCAATTTTGACATTTACGTCACGTTTACGATGTTTACCGAGGCTGCTTGTGGTAAAACGAAATGCACCCGTAATCACTTTCAGTAAGCCGGCGAATACGCCTTCAGTTTTTTCTGGCGGTTGAATGGTGTCCAGATTTAGTTTGCCGTTCTCGCCTAATCTAACCAGACTGCCTTCTTCCAGACGAATCAAGATACGTGCAGAATGCCCTGTGCTAACGATGTCGCCGGAGTTAACGGGTTCACCCGGTTTTAGCGGCTGCTTAACGCCATCGCGCTCGATCCAGGCAGGCATCTGCATGGCTTCGATAATGCCACCATCGGCGGCATTGGCGACGATAGGTGATGACAGTAGACTGCACAGGGTAAGTAACTTCAGCGTTAGGTTCTTCATGATTTTTTGACTTTTAGTAATGGTTAGTGGGTATACTCGCAAATTGTAGGTGTTCTGATTCAAATAAACAGTTTATTTGTCATTCCTATCTACAAATGGCTAGTCGTATCCATTAAAAGTAAGGTTAAATCAGTGCCTTATTACTGTAGAATGCCCGTCCTATTTATATTATCAGTTGTGGAGATTCCGGCATGAGCGTAACCAGAGAACAAGTTGAATCAGCTCTAAAACAATATATCGACCCGCATCTTGAGAAAGATCCAGTTACTGCCGGCGTGGTTAAAGATATTGCGATAGACGGCGAAAATGTCAAAGTGACGATTGTTCTGGGTTATCCGGCTTTTGGATTTGTCGATCAGTTATCTGCCGACCTGAAAGAAAAGGTTGAGGCCGTCGATGGTGTGTCTTCAGCTGAGATTAACGCTAGTTGGGAAATCGCGAGTCACGGTGTACAGGGTGGCATGAACCCGTTAGAAGGCATCAAGAATGTGATTGCTGTTGCTTCGGGTAAAGGTGGTGTGGGTAAATCAACCACTTCAGTTAACCTGGCGTTGGCTCTGCAGATGGAAGGCGCGCGTGTCGGTATTCTGGATGCGGATATTTATGGTCCCAGTGTTCCTCGTATGTTAGGTATTGAAGGCAAGCCTGACTCATCTGATGGTAAATCTCTGGAGCCAATGGGCGGCCATGGTTTACAGGCGATGTCGATGGGTTTCATGATTGATGAAGAAACACCGATGATCTGGCGTGGTCCGATGGTGACGCAGGCATTGGAGCAACTACTTCGTGATACGCGCTGGAAATCACTGGATTATCTGATTATCGATTTGCCTCCTGGTACCGGTGATGTGCAGTTAACACTGGCACAAAAAGTTCCTGTTAGTGGTGCTGTTATCGTTACTACACCGCAGGACATTGCTTTATTGGATGCACGTAAGGGTCTGAAGATGTTTGAGAAGGTAGAAGTGCCGGTTCTGGGTGTGGTTGAAAATATGAGCATCCACATCTGTTCAGAATGTGGTCACGCTGAACACATCTTCGGCCAGGGTGGCGGTAAGAAAATGTGTGAGCTGCACAATGTCGACTTTCTTGGTGCATTACCACTGGATATTGAAATCCGTGTTAATGCTGACGAAGGTCATCCTTCAGTTGCAGATAATCCTGAGAGCAAGGCATCTTTAATCTACCGCGATATCGCTCGTCGTACCGCAGCGAAATTATCACTTAAAGCGAAAGACTATACGGCTAAATTCCCAAATATTGTTATTCAGAATAACTAATTTTAGCTTTATTGCTTAAAAACGGCGGGCTCGTTCATACGACCCCGCCGTTTTTTTTGCTTGAGAAAACAATGTAATCTGCTGAACAGAAAACTAATACACGGGTGCAATTTCTGTATATGTAACTATAGTTTTGTTAACTTAAAAACATTAAACACAGGATAGTAACTATGGAAACATCAAGCATTGTCACTCTGGTCATTATTGGTCTTGTCGTGTTTTATATTATTAGCATTTTTAACCAGCTGGTATCACTCCGAAATCGCTATAAAAATGCCTTTGCACAAATTGAGGTGCAGTTAAAACGTCGCTACGATTTAATACCCAACTTGATCGAAACCGCAAAAGGTTATATGAAACACGAGCGTGAAACCTTAGACGCGGTCATTACTGCGCGTAATACGGCCTCATCAGGTCTGGCAGCTGCAAAAGATAATCCCGGTGATGCAGGAATGATGGGGGCGCTGGCACAGGCAGAAGGGCAGTTAAGCAGTGCAATGGGGAAATTTAATTTAGTAATGGAAGACTATCCTGATTTGAAAGCTAATCAGAATATGATGCAGTTAAGTGAAGAGTTAACCAGTACTGAAAACCGTGTTGCTTTTGCTCGCCAGTCTTTTAATGATGGGGTCATGGAATACAATACATACCGCCAGTCTTTTCCGCAAAACTTTTTTGCGACTTCCTTCGGTCACCCGGTGGATGCCAGCTTGCTTGAGTTTGAGGACAGTGCAGAGATACAGGCAGCACCTACGGTCAAGTTTTAAGTAGTAAGTTGTAAGTTACAAGTTGAGTGAAATTTTCAACTTTCTACATATAACTCATAACTGTTTTTTTCTATGAATTTCTTCGAAGCGCAAGACTCTGCTCGGCGTAGTACTACGTTACTGGTTTTCATGTTCTTCATGGCGCTGGTTTTTTTGCTCGCGTTGAGTAATTTTCTAGTTTTTGAGTTTCTTTATTTTTTACGTTTTGCTGTCCTGACATTTTCTTTGACTGAGTTAGGCTTCGTCTTTGATGCTAACCTCAGTATCATGTTATGCGCAGCGATTGTCTTATTTATCACGCTGGGTAGTGTTTATAAATTATTAGAGTTGTCTGCGGGCGGTTCTGTTATCGCGCAAAATCTGGGTGGCACTATTCTTCCTCGTAGTAGTGATGACCCGCTACAGAAAAAAATATTAAATGTTGTCGAAGAAATGGCCATTGCATCTGGTATGCCAGTACCACAAGTTTATCTTCTAAACGAACAAGGAATTAATGCCTTTGCTGCAGGTTGGAAAAGTACCAATGTGGTTATCGGTATTACTCAAGGTGCAATAGATAGGTTGTCACGAGATGAATTACAGGGCGTTGTCGCACATGAGTTTAGTCATGTTTTTAATGGAGACATGCGGCTTAATATTCGTCTGATAGCAATCTTACATGGCATTTTAATGATTGGTATTATGGGTCGAACCATATTGCGTTCTTTGCGACCTCTACATTATAAGAGAACTGCACTTGTCGACCCATTAGATAGTATCTGGATAGAATTCGAGAATGCCGGAAAATCATTTGTTGCGCTTCATTTGGTCGCTGGTGTTGCGCTTGCGGTGGTGGGGTATACCGGTACTTTTGTTGGTAACTGGATAAAGTCATTGATCAGTCTGCAACGAGAGTATCTAGCTGATGCTTCTGCTGTTCAATATACCCGTAATGGTGATGGTATTGCTAATGCGTTAAAAAAAATCGGTGGTTCAATCTATGGTTCTGCAATGTTGACACCGTCGATAGATGAATATAATCATGCCTATTTTGCATTAGGTAATACAGATTTGAGCTGGTTTCCATTTTCAACTCATCCGCCATTAGATAAACGTATTTTACGTATTGAACCACGTTGGGATGGCATTTACCTTTTTGATGAAAGAAAACCAGCGCCTGTTGATAATGCAGAGAATATAAGGAGTGAAGATAACCTTCGTAAGGAAAAGATTGCTACAGGTATTGTAACCGGTGCCGGCATGAGTGTTGCTGTAGACGATGCTATGCGAGCATTGGATACCATTGGAGAAGTTACACAACAACGTGTTGACGCTGCTCATGCCTGGTATATCGCGCTGTCAGATGAAGTGAAGGCGCATGCAGAAAATCCCTATGGTGCACAGGCATTAGTACTTGCTTTGTTAATCGATGAAAATGCCAGTATTGAAAATTTACAATATTCTGTCCTAAATAAAGTTATCGGTGAATTGCATACTAACAACGTCAAACAGGTGAGAAATGATGTTGCTGAACTAGCTCGTACACAAACCCTGTCATTGATTGATTTAACGTTGCCTACGTTGAGAGAAATGACAGTTGAGCAGTACCAGCGATTTAAGCTTTGCGTGCAGCAATTAGTAACAGCGGATAAAAAAGTAGGCTTGCGCGAGTGGGTTCTTCAGCGTGTGGTTTTACAGCATCTCGACGAGCATTATGGGCATCGAAAAAAACCGATATCAAAATATGTCGTACTTGGATCAGCAAAATATGCCAGTGAGCTGATGTTGTCATTGTTAGCTTATCTTGAACATAAAGATCCGCAAGAAGCCTTACGGGCATTTGATGGTGCAAAACGTTCAGTCAGAGCAGGGGCTCTTAACTTGCTTGCAAAGGAGGAAATTTCTCTGGATAAACTCAATAATGCGATGGATGAGCTGGAATTTTTAAAAGCACCCATCAAAAAGCGTTTTTTACAGGCCTGTGTCAGCTGTATTTCACATAATGGAAAAGTGACGATACAAGCGTATGAGCTGACACGCGCTATTGCCAGCTGCCTGGATTGCCCGATGCCTCCGGTTTTGGTGGATGAAAAAATAACTAATTAACCACAGAGACACAGAGAGCACAGAGGGCAACACTTGTTTTTGATGGCGCCGCAGGCGCTATTAACCAACAAAAACTCTGTGCTCTCTGTGTCTCTGTGGTTATCTTCTAATCCGACTCTATTATTTAGCCAGCTGCGATGTAGTCTGATACAATCCACTTCGATTTTTGTTGTCTCAAAACCGAGGTAAATAGTGAGCATTAAATCTGATAAGTGGATTCGTAGAGAAGCTGAAAAAGGCATGATCGAACCGTTTGAGCCTGGACAGGTTAAAACCAATGATGCTGGGGAGCGTCTCATTTCGTATGGTACGTCCAGCTACGGATATGATGTGCGTTGTTCTGATCACTTCAAAATCTTCACTAATATTAATTCAGCAGTGGTCGATCCAAAAAATTTTTCTGAACACAGTTTCGTTGATTTTACCGGTGATGTTTGCATTATCCCCCCCAATTCATTTGCGCTGGCACGTACTGTTGAAAATTTTAAAATACCGAGAAGTGTGCTCACTATCTGTCTAGGTAAATCAACTTATGCGCGCTGTGGCATTATCGTTAACGTGACACCGCTGGAGCCGGAATGGGAAGGTCATGTGACATTAGAATTTTCCAATACCACGCCACTGCCAGCAAAAATTTACGCCAATGAAGGTGTCGCTCAGATGTTGTTTTTCGAGTCTGATGAAGTATGTGAGACCTCCTACGCTGACCGAGGTGGTAAATATCAGGGACAGCAAGGCGTAACCTTACCTAAAACGTAAGTCTCTATTTCATAGTAATGAAAGCATTTTTCCTGGGTTTTGCTTTACTGGCGGTTTTACTGGCAGCTTATCCCTTTCTGAAATCATCTGATGAAATTGCCAGTCTGGAAGGATTGCCGTGGCAGATTAAGCAATTGTCTGATGGGTCAACACAGGTGTTTGGGCTGCATATTGGGGTGAGTCGATTATCCGATGCACTTGAAATACTTGGTACAGATATGGATATGGCTATTATTGCTGCCACTGATGAAGTTGGTAATCTTGAGATGTATTATGGGCATTACCGTGCAGGTTTACTCTCTGGCAAACTTTTATTGCAGACAGATATCAACCAGCAGGAAATTAAACGTTTAAAAGCGCGCGCGGCCAAGTTTGAATATATGGCATCCGGTCTGGCAAAAAAATATATTCTTTCCACGGATGACTTGCCTCTGGTGCTTGATCAAACAATTATTGGTGTTACTTTTATTCCGGCTGTAAACCTGGATGAGGAGGTGATACAGGCACGATTTGGTATACCACAAAATCTTATTGAATCTGATCAGGTGGTTCACTACCTGTACCCGGAAAAAGGTCTGCATATTGCCTTGCACGTTAAATCTAAAGAAGTGCTGCAGTATGTGTCTCCGGAAAAATTTCATCAGTTAGTAGAGCCACTTCAATAAATACAGTCTTTGTATTCACGGCATGATAAAGGCGGAAATAGACTATTCTCTAAAACTGCGTATTTCCCAATTTCGTTCTATTGCCGTTGTCCGTAAATCATCGTCAGGATCAACTGCAATCGCCGTCGTAACAATTTCTAAAAGTGGAATATCGTTGTGGGAATCGCTATAAAAAGTGCTGCCTTCCAGGTCATGTGAAGTATTCTCCAGCCACTGATTTAAGCGAGTAATTTTGCCGCCCTGAAAGCAGGGGGTGCCAGCGACTCGCCCGGTATACTGTCCATCTATTATTTCAGGGTCAGTTGCGATCAGGTCATCTACTCCAAATGCTTCAGCAATCGGGCCAGTGACAAAACGATTGGTTGCGGTAATGATGACAGTAATATCACCCTTATCGCGATGCGATTTAATCTGGGCAATGCCTTTTTCAGTCATAGCTGAACGAATATGTTTTTCCATGAAAGCGTTATGTAACTCGTCAAGTTGTTGTATGGAAAATTGTGTTAAGGGTTGCAGTGTGAATGCGAGGAACTCAAATATATCTAAGGTACCCTGTTTATATTCCTCATAAAAGCGCTGATTAGCCTCGTCATAGGTGTCTTTATCAACCAGCCCTTTTTCGACCAGAAAGCAGCCCCACAAAAAATCGCTATCATCAGAGAGTAAGGTGTTATCAAGATCAAATAGCGCGAGAGCCATGGTACCGGGTCAGTGAGGTTTAAATGATATGTGATTTTATATTAGAAATTACTAATATCATACTGATTTTTCACATAATATTTATTTATTTTTATTAGTGAAGAACTTTAATTATCAGCATGGTCTGTTATTATTAATGTAATTAAAATTTTTGTGGTATGTCGTAACTAATAAGGCTAGATGTACCCGGATGGTATTCCAGGTGATTGATTCTAAAGGTTTTAGAGCAAACGTTGGCATCATCCTGAGTAATTCCGAAGGCCAGGTTTTCTGGGCGCGCCGAGCTGGTCAGAAAACCTGGCAGTTCCCGCAAGGGGGCATCGACGCTGATGAGTCTCCGACTCAGGCGATGTATCGCGAATTACAGGAAGAAACAGGATTATTGCCAGAGCATGTAAATATTCTCGGTCAAACCGATGACTGGTTACGATATCGTATACCCGATCATCTACTACGTCGTCGATCAAAACCGTTGTGCATAGGGCAGAAGCAGATTTGGTTTTATCTGCGATTGACAGGTTTAGAGAGTGACTTCGATTTATATTGCAGTGATAAGCCAGAATTTGATTGTTGGCGATGGGTTGATTACTGGGCGCCGGTGGATGAGATTGTGGCCTTCAAGCGCAAGGTTTACAAACAGGCGTTGAGTCAGTTGGAGCAGTATATTTAGAAGCAGAAGCTTTAAGTTGTAAGTTACAAGTAAAAGCTAGACAGCGTAACTGCCAACATTATGTGTTACTTACAACTTATCTACTTAAAACTTTTATTACCAGGGCTGTAGTTCGACCAGTAATATCACCGCAATTAGTATTAATACCGGTAACTCATTAAACCAGCGATACCAGACATGACTGTGTTGATTCCTGTCATGTTTAAAATCCTTGAGTAATTTTCCGCAGTAAAGATGGTAGATAATTAACAGGGCAACCAGTGCTAATTTAGCCTGTAGCCAGAAAGCATTGAATATCTCACTGCCAATAAAATAGATTAGCCAGAATCCGAGAGCAATGGTTATGATAGCTCCCGGAGTTGCGATGCCATAATACAGTTTGCGTTCCATAATTTTAAAACGTTGATTGCTGGCATCATCTTTTGCATCAGCGTGATAGACAAACAGACGTGGTAGATAGAATAGTCCCGCGAACCAGGTGACCATGAAAATTATGTGGAAGGCTTTAACCCATAACATGAGTAGTACCGTTATAATTAGAATGGTAAGAATAATACAGTGAATAATGAAGAGTTAATAGTGATGAGTGCAGGTAAAAAATGTTAAAAGTTGGTGTTGTTGGTGGAACAGGTTATACCGGCGCAGAATTATTGCGTTTGTTGGTAATGCATCCAGAGGTCGATTTGAATTATGTGACCTCGCGTTCTGAGTCAGGTAAGAAAATTGCGGATCTCTTTCCCAATCTTCGAGGTTTTACTGAAATTTGTTTTACTGAGCCAGCTGTAGAAACTTTATCAGAATGTGACGTGGTTTTTTTCGCAACACCGAATGGCACCGCAATGAAAATGGTGCCAGCGCTGGTTGAAAATAATGTTCGAGTGATTGATCTGGCAGCTGATTTCAGATTACAGGATGCCGCTGTCTGGAAACAATGGTACGGCATGGATCATGCCTGTCAGGATATTTTGGCCGAAGCTGTTTATGGCTTGCCTGAAATTAATCGTGCTTCTATAAAAGCGGCTAAAGTTGTGGCGAATCCTGGTTGTTATCCTACAGCAACGACTCTGGGTTTTCTGCCATTGATCGAACACGGAATAATTGATGATCAACACCTGATTGTTGATGCAAAGTCAGGTGTTAGTGGTGCTGGTCGTGGTGCCAGTGTAGCCACGCTGCAGGCTGAATCAGCTGAAAATTTCAAGCCGTATGCGGTTGATGGGCATCGCCATCTGCCTGAGATCAAACAAACTTTGAGTGCTGTAGCAGGTCACGATATCGGATTAACTTTTGTTCCACATTTGTTACCGATGATTCGCGGTATAGAAACCAGCTTATATGCTACGCTTAAGTTAGAGGCTACAGTTGATTTGCGCCAGCTATATGTCGATCGTTATGCAGATGAGCCCTTTGTCGACATACTGGATGAAGGGGTTATGCCAGAAACGCGTACTGTAAGAGGGGCGAATACCTGTCGGATTTCTATCTTCCGTCCGCAACAGGGGGATACGGTTGTTGTCTCGTCAGTCATTGATAACCTGGTGAAAGGTGCAGCAGGACAGGCAGTACAGAATATGAACATAATGTTTGGGTTTGAAGAGACGCTGGGATTGAGCCAGGTGGCTTTACTGCCATAAGAGTTAGCAATATCGGGTAAGCAATATTATGAAACCACTACAGACTCACACCATTATTACTATTCAGCAGCCCTTATTGTGGTTAATCAGTCTGATTGGCATTATTAGTATGGTTCTATTGTTAATTTGGTCTAGTTACGAATATGGCCGCAGTGTAGCGGGATTTGATAGTTCAAATTCCGATGCATACATAGAACAATTACAGGCACAATTAGAAGAAACTCAGGCCGAAATTGTTGAAAGTAGCCATCAAGCGACTATGCTTAAACGTAACAGTCGAATTGATGACGATGCATCAGTGCAATTGAAGGAAACACTGGCACAGGTTCAAGATGAGGCGCTGGAGCTCAAGAAGGAGTTGTCTTTCTACAAGAGCATTGTGGCGCCTGAGCAAGGTGATAGAAGCATTGCCATTCAGACAATTCAGATAAAAGAAAATGAAGAAGGTGGCTACCATTATAAAATAATGGTCAGTCAGCGTGGTCGGAATGACCAATTTGCTCGCGGTACGATCGATGTCAGTATCGAAGGAGTAAATAAAGGACAACCGGTTACATTAAAGTTAGCGGAAGTCTCAAATGATACCAAAAAGCCAATGAAGTTCGGATTTAAATATTTCCAGAATTTCGAAGGGGTAATGACTTTACCAGCTGCATTTCAGCCGAATTCGCTACATGTAAAAGTGAAGCCTAAGGCAGGTAAAATCAAAGCCATTGATGAACAATTTGCGTGGTCAGATTTGACCGCTGGTGGGGCTTAGTTATGTTTGGTAGTAAAAGAATCAAATCATCAAAAATCGACACATTGGTCGGGCAGGGTGTAGAAGTTAACGGCGATATCAATTTTCGAGGTGGCTTACATCTTGACGGAGCTATTAACGGAAATGTCTCCACTGCTGATGAAGCAGAAGGTACGGTGTTAGTTATTAGTGATCGTGGTCGTGTAGAAGGAGATGTTCATGTGGCATACGCCGTTATCAACGGTGAGGTAAAAGGTAATGTATATGCCACCGAAAAGCTCGAATTATCTGCACATGCCCGTATTTCTGGCAACGTAGAATATAACCTGCTTGAGATGGCGAGTGGTGCAGAAATCAACGGATCCATGTTGCATGCAGTGAAAACGAAAAAACTATTGGAGCATCAGAAAGAAGCCCCAAAGGCTAATATTCATCATATTGATGACACGGCAGCCGCGCAGAGCTGATCTAAGTTAAGACGCTAAGCTTCAGATTGGCCCAATATGAATACTTGACTAATTTACTAGGTTAATTTAGCATTATCTAATATAGTTAATTAGTCAGGTTATTTTGATGGACATTCAAGTAAGTTTTGCACCTAAACCAAAGGTGATTCAGGGTGCGACCGTTGGGTTCACCGAATCAGCCGCCAACAAAGTAAAAGCACTGGTAGAGGAGGAGAGTAATCCGAATCTGAAACTGCGTGTTTCGGTTGATGGTGGTGGTTGCTCAGGTTTTCAGTATGCTTTCGCATTTGATGAAAATGTGAGTGATGACGATACTGTGGTCGAAAAGAACGGCGCTACTGTTGTTGTAGATGTAACCAGTATGCAGTATCTGAATGGATCGGAAATCGATTATTTAGAAGGTCTTGAAGGTGCACGTTTTGTCGTAAATAACCCGAATGCAACAGCAACTTGTGGTTGTGGATCTTCATTCTCAGTTAGTCTTTAAGGTTCCTTAACAAAACTTCACACATAAATTTCTTAAAAGGCGCACGGGTTTCCCCTGCGCCTTTTTTGTTTGTTAGAATGGATTAATGTCTCGGTTTACTGTGTTGTTAAGTATTAATCGAAATAAGGTGTACGGAATGAAATTGATTTCGGTGTCTTAAAACTATGTATATGAAACAAATAGGTTGGCGTTATGAGCAGCGAATATTTACCGGGTCTGGCAGGCGTACCTGCTACCAAATCAAATATTTCATCCATCGATGGTGAGAAGGGCATACTTGCATACCGCGGTTATGACATTAGAGAACTGGCAGAGAAAAGTACCTTCGAGGAAACGGTTCTTCTGTTGCTTGATGGATGCCTGCCTTCACAGGCGGTACTTGATGATTTTGATGGCCAGTTAAGAGCTGAGCGTCGCCTTAAATATAAAATTCGTAGCATCATGAAAAGCCTGCCGAGTTCAGGTCATCCCATGGAGATGTTACAGACCGCCGTTGCCAGTCTCGGCATGTTCTATGGCGGTGAAGAAGTGCTTTCTGATGGTGTGTCCGGTAATGACCTGGAATACATTCACAGGATGTCGGTTAAAATTATTTCCCGAATGGCAACCATTGTCGCCATGTGGGAACACGTTCGAAATGGCTATGATCCCGTCGAACCAAGAGATGATTTAAGCCATGCCGCCAATTTTCTATATATGCTTAATGGTAAAGAGCCCGAACCTTTAGCCGTCAAAATTATGGACGCCTGTTTGGTTTTACATGCCGAGCACACCATCAATGCTTCTACCTTCGCTGCCATGGTTTGTAGCTCTACGTTAGCCAGTCCGTTCCTGGTTATTGCGGCAGCGATTGGTACCTTAGCCGGTCCATTGCACGGCGGAGCTAATCAACGTGTGGTTGAAATGCTGAGAGAAATCGGACGCCCTGAAAAGGCCAATGGCTGGTTGAAAAAACAGCTGGCAGAAAATAAAGTGGTATGGGGAATGGGGCACCGAGAATATAAAACAAAAGATCCACGTGCTATAGTATTGCAAAAACTGATGGTTGAATGGGGTGAGTCTCAGGGTAATTTAAGCCCCGAATTTGAAACAGCATTAGAGCTTGAAATGGCTTGTGAAAATGCACTGGGTCCAAAAGGTGTTTTCCCTAATGTGGATTATTATTCAGGTATTCTCTACACCGAAATGGGAATCGCACCGGATCAATTTACACCAATCTTTGCTATCTCCCGTGTTGCCGGCTGGTTAGCACACTGGCGTGAGCAGTTATCTGATAATCGAATCTTTAGACCGACGCAGATCTACACTGGCGAAGATATTCGTGGTTACGTGGATATGTCACAGCGTTAGTAGTTTTAATGGTGTAAATGGATTATGTAGGTGTGAATAAATTCACACCTACATAATTCGCAAGAACCAGCAATACTCAGTTTTTCACTGCGCCTCCGTGTCTTAGCAGTATTGTAAGGTTATTCGGTTCAAAGCCTATTGAACTGAATGAGTCAATTTACCCAAAATGACAGCTGCCTTAGCACCAGTAACAGATGGTAGATTGCCTGTCTTTTGGTGATTATTTTGATAAGCCAGCCAGGCAAATGCCATCGCTTCTACCCAGTCTGGATGAATACCTAATGTTTCAGTCGTTGCTACTGGACACTTTGTTATCGACTGCAGACGTTTCATCAAAGTTTGGTTGTGAACGCCACCGCCACATATATAAATCTCGTCTGTTGTCGCTGCATATTGATTTATCGCGCGAATGATAGACGTGGCTGTTAAATCATTTAGTGTGCTCTGTACGTTCGCACTGTCCATTTCATTGATGTCAAAGGTGTTCAGCCATTCGAGATTAAAATATTCAAAGCCAGTACTTTTTGGCGGTGCTAGTCGAAAGTAATCATCCATAAGTAACTTCGCTAAAAGTCCTGCATTAGTTTTTCCAGTAGCGGCGAAAGCGCCATCAGTATCAAACTGTTGTTGTTTATGTCGTGTAATCCATGCATCCATCAATGTATTACCGGGGCCGCAATCAAAGCCGATAACAGTTTTTTTATTGTCTTTAGGTAATACTGTTATGTTTGCAATGCCACCGATATTTACAATGACACGATTGAAATTATCATTGCGGAATATGGCTTGATGAAATGCAGGGACTAATGGCGCACCTTGCCCACCTGCTTTTATATCAGCCGTTCTGAAATCAGAAACCACATCGATACCGGTTGTTGAAGCGAGTGTTTGTGCGTGGCCTATCTGCAGTGAAAAGGGCTTTTCAATATCAGGACGGTGCCGAATAGTCTGGCCGTGGTTACCGATAGCCGTTATGTCTTGTGCCTGGTACGAAGTGTTAGCCAGCAGTTTTGAACTGGCTGCAGCAAATATTTCTGCGGTTTGCCTATCCAGATCGTGTAGCGAAGAAAGTTCACTGTCTGGAAGGTCGCGTGCCTTAATCAGTGCCTGTTGAATGTTATTTGGCCAGGGATGGGCATGTGTGCTAACTAATCTGGGTTGTGTTGCGGAGAAATCAACAAGGGCGGCATCAATGCCATCCATGCTGGTGCCAGACATCAGACCGATGTAAAGCTCAGGTGATGATGTAGGCATGGTACCTGGCAGTAATTAGTTTTTTGTCGTATCAGCCAGAGCGACTTGTTGCGCTCTAGAGACCAGATCAAGCTGGGCAAATACAGGACTTGTGGTTAATTCGAAATCAGCCATATAACGTTTTGGTACAGGGCTGGATACCGGTAACTTCACAGTTAAAGGATTTCTGTGTGTGCCATTAACACGGAACTCATAATGTAGGTGAGGACCTGTTGCTAAACCTGAGCTACCTACATATGCAATAGTTTGTCCCTGTTTAACCTTTGAGCCGACTTTGAGTTTGCGGTTATAAGTCTTCAGGTGTGCATAAAGGGTGGTGTACTTTGTACCGTGCTGCACAATTATCACCTTGCCGTATCCACCTTTTTTACCTTTAAAGATAACTTTGCCGTCACCAGCAGAGTGTATCGGCGTGCCCCTTTTTGCAGCGTAATCTACGCCCTTGTGTGAGCGAAATTTATGCAAGACCGGATGGTAACGATTTACCGAAAAACGTGAACTGATACGTGTGAAGTTAACTGGCGTACGTAAAAAAGCTTTACGCATACTCTTACCATCAGCGGTAAAGTATTCGCTACGATTGGTTTGTGGGTTGGTGTAACGTACAGCGCGGTATGTTTTATTGTCGTTAGTAAACTCAGCGGCCAGAATATCACCATCAGAAATTTTTTCACCGTTACGAAATAGTTCTTCGTATAACACGGTAAAGTTATCGCCTTTGCGAATGTCGAGAGCAAAATCGATATCCCAGCCGAAGATATTGGCCAGTTCCATAATGACGTTTTGCGAGATGCCTGCGTCCTGTGCTGCAAGAAACAATGATGAGTCAATAACACCGCTAGCATGTGTTTCACGTGTTTCGATTACATGGTTATAGGTTTTTGCAACCAGAACGCCGCTGGTGCGCTCAACCATTAAATAAGACTTGTGATCGATGTCATAACGTAGCGCCTGCAAGATGCCTTCGTCATTTGATAACACGCGGATAATGTCTTTCGGAAAAATTTTGCGTAGTGTTTTTACCGCTTTGCCCGATTTCATTAATTCGTCTAGTTGCTGTGGTTTGATTTTTGCACGTTTGAACAGGCGAGCCAGATTGTCGCCAGACTTAACTTTGAATTCGCGCCATTGTTTCGGTGTGAGGTTGTTGGCATCATCAAGAATTTTTTGTTGTGCCTGTAATTCGGGCAGTGTCAGTGAAAAGCTATCACGTGCCATTTCTTCTGCCAGAACATCAGGTGATGCTGCAACTGGTTTAAAAACCGGTAGTTCACTACTTGCGATTTCTTCTGATTTATCAGGCCCGGAATCGGTGTTGGCAACCACAGCGCCAATACCCACAAAAGCAATAGCCAGCATTGCCCAGCGAATGCGTAGGTAACCGCGTTGGTGACTTTGTGGCTGATTTAAGCGAAAATCTTTACTAATCAATGACATTGGCGTTTGTGCTGTGTACAAAAAAAGGGTTCAATATTACTGTGAATGTAGCTGTAAATCGGCTTTTGGTCAATGAAATATGTCACAAAAATGACAATAATTTCGAAGAATTTTAAGTATTTACTCAATATTGCTAATGAGTAGTTGAGAAAGCGCTCCAGCGCGGGTATCTTATACACCTTTTTATCCTGAGACCAGTTTATGAAACCAATTGAAGAGCAATTAGAATTAATCCAGCGTGGAGCGGATGAAATCCTGGTGGAGCAGGAGCTTGTTGCTAAATTAAAAGAAGGCAGACCGCTACGAATTAAAGCCGGTTTCGACCCAACCGCGCCGGATTTACATCTTGGACATACCGTGCTGATTAATAAATTGCGTCAGTTTCAGGATTTAGGGCATGAGGTGCTGTTTTTGATTGGTGATTTCACCGGCATGATCGGAGATCCAACCGGTAAATCTGCGACGCGTCCGCCATTAACACAGGAAGATGTCGAAAAAAATTCAGAAACCTACCAACAACAAATTTTTAAAATTCTCGATAAAGATAAAACAAAAGTCGTGTTCAACTCAGAATGGATGAGCAAAATGAGTAGTGTGGACATGATTAAACTGGCGGCCAGTAGCACGGTCGCTCGCATGTTAGAACGGGATGATTTTAGTAAGCGCTACAAGGGTGGGCAGTCGATTGCTATCCATGAGTTTTTATATCCGTTGATACAGGGATATGACTCAGTTGCCATGCAGGCGGATGTGGAACTGGGTGGTACGGATCAAAAATTTAACCTGTTAATGGGCAGGCAGTTACAGGAGCAGAGCGGGCAGAAGCCACAATGTGTTTTAACCATGCCAATACTTGAAGGTCTTGATGGCGTCCAGAAAATGTCGAAGTCACTGAACAATTATATTGGTATTGCTGATGAACCAAAAGATATGTTCGGTAAAATCATGTCAATCTCGGATGATCTGATGTGGCGTTATTTTGAGTTATTAAGTTTTAGACCCATGAGTGAAATCGATAGTTTTAAAGAAGACATGCAGCAAGGTAAAAATCCCAGAGACATTAAATTTTTATTGGCTGAAGAAATTATTGCACGTTTTCACAGCGAGGCAGAAGCAACCGCCGCGCGAGAAGGATTTATTGCACAGTTTGCAAAAAATAAAATTCCTGATGATATTCCAGAGTTGAGTCTCGACGCACCGGACGACGAAGGCTATCCGATAGCTAATTTACTTAAAGATGCTGACTTATGTGGTAGTACCAGCGACGCCATGCGCATGATTCAGCAAGGCGCGGCTAAAATTGATGGTGAAAAGATTGCAGATAAAACGGTGAAAATTGCAAAAGGAACCGTCGCAGTTTTTCAGGTAGGCAAGCGCAAGTTTGCGAAGTTAATAATAAATTAACGCGAGTTTAGAAGGGGATACTAATGAAGTTAAATGTTCGTTATCTTATATTGCTGACACTGTTATCGTTAACCATATCCTGTACTTCTAATGATAACGAAGCAAGTGTTAGCCTGGAAGATTTGGTTGGTTTGTGGAATAGCTCAGAAAATGTGGATGGTAAATCCGACGTGATTTATACACGTGTAAGCAGTGATGCTGCGATTATCGAATATGACTTTGATGGTGACGAGGTAGATCAGGGTTTAGACTGTTATCAGATTGTCACTGGTTCATTAAAAGCCCTGTCAGGCAATCGGTTTCTGGTCAATGTGGACATGCATGATAACAAACAGTTCGAAGTCGAACTGGAACGACTGGATGCTGGTCAGGCATTAAAAATTTATTTTATGGATAAAGACATACCTTCAAAAACACTTAAATCTCAGATATGGACACGCGAATCGGATACTTCCATATTGGATAATGAACCTTCCTGTAAGACATCTAAT
>Ga0316209_1000860_pt1 | contig 40870 bp, 43 predicted proteins | sample 6monopyrite_MG_FD_204945 | JGI IMG/M metagenome (GOLD analysis project Ga0316209, IMG submission 204945) | Microbial mat bacterial communities from mineral coupon in-situ incubated in ocean water Damariscotta River, Maine, United States -... | ecosystem: Environmental > Aquatic > Marine >...
AGTGACCCAGCAGATCAGTTAATACAATTGAAACAATGGGTTAAGCAATATTTGAACTAATTATCTAGGACAGCCCCTTTTTTTATAAAAGAATGTCACTTATTTTGTATAAACTCCTTTAAAATCAGGCTTACCAAACAAAAACCCTTGCCCGTATTTTAGATCAAAATCCAAAATTTGTAGCAAAGTCTTCTCAGTTTCAATTTTTTCTATGATTATATCTATGCCATTAACTTCAAGATTATGTTTACGGCTTAGTATTTCTGAGAAGCCATGTTCGGAATTACTGTTCTTCAACAGTGTTTGCGCCGCTATTTTTACAAAATATATAGCATTTGCTCGTAAGTATTTTACATCTTCGGGAAGCTCATCTACATGATCAAGTGAAAAGCGGCAGCCAATTTCTGCTAGTCCATTCAGTATTTTCTGTTCCCCCGGTGATAGCATAAGAAAATCACTATATTTAATTTCAAAAATGAGTGCTTTCGCGATAAATTTGTTACGTGATAGTAGAGTTAATAGGTTGCCCATAAATAGGCGATTGCGCAAAGTTGAAGGCTTCACATTTACGAAGTAGGCAATATTACTTCTGTTGTGATTTTTGCGATGTTTGCTCAACATTTTTACAAAATGTGATAAAAGCAGGGCATCGAGGTGGTTTAGCATCGGTTCATTTGCTGCAAGGGGCATGTATTCTTGCGCTGGTAGATAAATTCCTGAACTAACACGTAGCCTCCCATAAAGCTCATGAAATGAAACATGCCTTTGGGGGAGGGTGACTATGGGCTGCACGAAAACATCAATGTCATTATGTTCTACTGCGTTCTTTAGACGTTCACGTATAATAATATTTGATGTTTCATCATACTCTTTTGATGATAATTCAATATTAGAATCTATTTCGTCACTATCTATTATTTTCTTTTTTAAATGATTTCGCTCTAAAATATGGTCGGGGGCAAGAAATGCCGGTATGACATCTCCAAATGTAGAATATTTTACCTCATTTTTAGTATTGTAATTTTCTCTATCCATATAAAACAAGCCATTTAGTAACTTCTATTGGTTGTTACGTTGCAAATTTTATGCCGTTTTATTTATGGTCTGCGCCGATAGCTTGAGAAATATTGCTAAACCCATCTTGGTCTAATAGGTTTAATAATCCCTTATTTATATTATTTGCTATATCAGGCCCTTCATAAACCATTCCTGTATAGACCTGAATCAGCGAGGCTCCTGCGCGGATTTTATCATAAGCATGTTTGGCTGTTGAAATTCCGCCAACACCGATAATAGGCAATTTACCTTTGGTAAGTTTATAAAAGCTGCGTATAGTATCTGTGGATTTATCACGCAATGGAGCGCCGCTAAGCCCGCCTGTTTCTGTCCTAAATTTTTCTGGAAGGAAATCAGGGCGATCAAGTGTGGTATTGGTAAGTATAACCCCGCTCACTTGATTTTCCATGAGGGTCTGAGCTATTTCTTCTTGCTGTTTTTCTTTTAAATCAGGAGCAAGTTTTACAAGTAGTGGTGTTGGGTAATCTCCACCAACCCGTCTTATTGTTTTCATAATTTTAGACAGTAATTCTGATAGGGCATCTTTTTCCTGTAAATCGCGTAAACCGGGGGTGTTGGGCGATGAAATGTTAACAGTCATATAGTCAGCTTGATCTGCAAGCTCCTTTATCAGTTCCATATAGTCTTCTACTGGATTTGCTTGGCCTTTATTCATACCAATATTTACCCCAATAATGCCACCATCAGGGCGAGCAGGGTTGCTTCTGGCTTTATCAAGGTTAGGCTTAAATACACGAACTCCGCCATTAGGAAAACCCATGCGGTTTATTACAGCTTCGTTTTCTGGATCACGGAAAATGCGCGGACGTGGATTACCGCCTTGTGGTTTAGGCGTAACTGTACCAACTTCGGTAAAGCCGAACCCTAATTTTAGCACAGGAACAATAACCTCAGCGTTTTTATCAAATCCTGCCGCCATTCCAACTGGGTTTTCAAAATCAAGTCCAAAAATTCTTTGACCTAATGCCGCGTCATCTATATTCGAGCAACATGAACGAACCAATCCCGCTTTCATGGCTTTAATAGTCATTCCGTGGGCGGTTTCAGGGGCGATCTTAAATACACAAGGGCGTACAAGTTTATATAGGTTTTTCATGGCTCAAGCCTTATCTTTGTCGGGTTTTTCTTTCATATGTTTAAGCCCGATAATCAGATAAGACAAGCCTGTAATTAAGGTTAATATAGTGGCAAGGGATAGCAGGATAATACCGATCTCATAGGCGTAAGGGGAGTAACCGCTTAATATTAAAAAGCCTAAAGCTAGCATTTGCACAGTGGTTTTCCATTTTGCCATCATAGTTACTGGCATTTTAACGCCTTTAGGCCCTAAAAATTCACGTAAACCCGAAACCATAAATTCACGCGCAAATATAAGCATTACCAAAATTACCCAAACACCTGTAATGCGTTCGAACGCTACTAACATTATAAGTATTGTAGATACAAATACCTTATCAGATATAGGATCAAGAAAAGTTCCAAAATCACTGATTTGATTTAACTTTCTTGCAAAATAACCATCAAAATAATCGGTAATTGCAGAAATTACAAACGTAAAAAAACATAGCCATATAACTACTGATCCCTGAGTTTCCTCTAAATAGAAAAACAAGACCATAAGTGGCAGTAATAATATGCGTGAAATGGTTAGAATGTTTGCGATGTTATTTTTAACTAAGCTCATGTGATTTACTCTAATGTAAAAGTTGCAATAAGGGAATGATGATCCGATCCTGTGGCTTTATCTCTGTTGATAGAATTAAGGGTTAGGTCATCACTGAATAATATATGGTCTATTGGTATTTTTAGAAATGGTAGAATGGCAAATGATGGCCAAGTTGTTTCTGGAAATATATCGTAATTTTGGTAATTGAGTTTTGATATTTTGAGTATATTTTTAAATGCTGGGCTGTAGGGTGTTGAGTTCCAATCGCCCATAAATATTGTATTTGGCAAGTTGTCACTAGCTATCCACTGCGCCATGCCGTTTAATTCTGCAAAATTTTCTTTATAGCCTTGTGCTCCTATTGGTGCTTCGGTGTGAACGCTGTAAACGGTGATTTTATCCTTATTAAATGGAGAAATAGTAAATCGCAGACCTTTTGTTTCGCATATATTGCTGCATATTGATTTTATTGTAAGGTTCTCAATCGGATGCTTACTATATATGACAACGTAATTGGGGCGTTCGCTATCCTTTGGCAGGGCATAGGGAAATATTTTAAGCAGCTCATCATCTAGCATTTTTAAATATTTGCCGTGAACTTCTTGTATTATAACTAGATCAATTTTATTGTTTTTTGCCCATTGCCCGATTTGTTTGTATGAGTGGTTTTTGTAATATTTATTATATTGCGCAATTTTAATTTTATTGCCTGCGTTGTCATTTATAGGCGCGGTAAAAGCCAGCGGATTGCTCATAGGAGCTCTTATCTGTGCATAAGAGCCTATGGCTATAACAATCATAAACACCGATAATAAAATATCTTGGTTTAGCAATATCAGGAATGGAAGCAGGATAATCGCTCCAGCAAAATACTGAACTATAAAATTGGATAATAGAGCAAAAAACCAGTGCCACCGCGCCAATAAAGACAGCGCATATACTGCTATAAGTATAAGGGCTAGGACTGAAATATAATTTTTTATAAAATCCATAAGGGTTTGCTTATTATTGTAATGCGAAAGTAGCAATCAGAGGGTAATGATCCGAACCCATAGCGGAGCCACGGTGTTTATCTGTCAATTCAAGATTACCTTTATGCAATATATGGTCAATAGGAATTTGGAATATATAGTTATAAAATTGTGTAGTCCAAGTTGGAGGGGGTAAAATGCTTGTATATTCATTCTTTAGTTTGGTTTCCTTAATCATATCCTTAAAGAATGGTGAGTATGGCGTAATATTAAAATCTCCCATAAATATAATGTTTTTGCTGTCATCATTTTTTATTAATTCAGCCATGAAATCTATGTCGTTATTGCGCTGTATCTGAAATTTGTAACTCATAGGCGGCACTGGGTGAGCGGAATATAGTGATATATTGGAGTCGGTTCCTTTATTAAGAGTGGCGTTGAAATAAATATTGTTAAACATATGTTTTTGTATTGTACCTATTTTAAAATCGATAATAGGGAGCTTGCTTAGTAATATAAACCCGAATGGGTTGTCTAGAATTTCTTCTACTAAATACGGATATTCTGTAAGCTCTTTAACTCGCTTTGAGCTTTCAGGGTCAGCTTCTTGTATAACTATAATGTCAGGGGATTCTTGCTTTATCCATTTGATCAACAGGTCATGATTTTGTGAAAAATATAATTTATTGTAAAGGGCAACTTTTAAAGTCCTTTCTGAATTATTGTGATTCAGTGCGTAAGTAACAGCCATAATCTCACCGCCTGTCATAAGGGCAGTAAAAAACATAATCCCTGTCCATATTCTTGATTTACGCCATGTAAAGAAAACCCCAAGAAAAGCAGCTCCAATAAAATACTGAAATACAAAATGTCTGAGCAAATCTAAAAACCAGAGGTAGCGTGCTCCAAAAGAGGCTACGTAGCACACAAAAAGTAAGAGAGCCAAAATAATGGCTCCCTTATAAATATATTTCATTATGCCTTTTTCTTGCATAGAGTTCTATTTAGCCGTTAACAGCTTTTTTATCATCTTCATGCGGGTCACGAAGCACATAGCCACGCCCCCATACGGTTTCAATATAGTTAGATCCGTCAGTTGCATCGGCAAGTTTCTTACGGAGTTTGCAAATAAATACGTCGATAATCTTAGCTTCAGGTTCGTCCATACCACCATAAAGGTGGTTAAGGAACATTTCCTTGGTAAGTGTTGAGCCTTTACGCAAAGATAATAGTTCTAAAATACCATATTCTTTACCAGTTAAGTGAAGCGGACGTCCTGATGCTTCGATAGTGCGCGAATCAAGATTAACTTTGATCTCGCCAGTTTCAATGACGCTTTGTGCATGCCCTTGAGAGCGACGAACAATTGCCTGAATACGTGCTACTAACTCGCGTTTATCAAATGGCTTTGTCAGATAATCGTCTGCGCCAAATCCTAGACCTTTTAGCTTATCATCAAGAGCAGTAAGTCCAGATAGAATCAATATTGGAGTATCAACTTTTGCAGCGCGGAAAGCTTTTAAAACTTCGTATCCGTCCATATCCGGAAGCATTAAATCAAGAATTATAATGTCGTAATCATATATTTTTCCCAGATCAAGACCATCTTCCCCAAGGTCAGTAGTATCAACGATATACCCTTCGGATTTTAGCATTAATTCAATGCTTTTTGCGGTGGACGCATCGTCCTCAACTAATAAAACGCGCATGGATTCTCCCTTTAGAATGTAATTAAAACAAAAAGTTATGCAAAGTGCGTTAACCTTTATTAACGAATATATTAACAAATATTAACAAAGTTAACAAATTGTTTAATATTTTTTACACAGATTTATCAAAAGCTCTAGGATTTATGCTCTCTGATCTTTGTATTCTTTGCAAATAAGGGTAAGCTGTTTTTTATGGAACGTTTAGCATATCAGGTCGCAAATATAATATCATCAGTCCCCGAGAGTGAGCTTTATGGGCGGGTAACAAAAATCCTTGGGCTTTTGGTTGAGATTGATGGCGTGTCAGAGGCATTGACCATTGGCGCGGTTGTCCACTTAAAGCCAAAAAACGGAGGGGATATCCCTTGCGAGGTTATAGGCTTTCGCGGTGGGCAAGCTCTTTTAATGCCCTTTGGATCATTAGATGGTGTTGGCCTTGGCTGTATCGCCGTGGTGCAAGATAGCGCACCTAGTATAACACCTACAGATAAATGGTTGGGGCGGGTAATAAATTCTTTGGCAGAACCAATAGATGGTAAAGGAGCGTTGCAACAAGGAACAGCTCCAGTGTTGCTAAAAAACAAAGCGCCAGCTCCCCATGCAAGGCAGCGTGTGGGGCATCAGCTTGACCTCGGCGTAAGGGCTGTAAATACATTTCTTGCCACCTGTCAGGGGCAGAGAATGGGAATATTTTCAGGATCTGGTGTGGGTAAATCCGTTCTTCTTTCGATGATGGCGCGCTATACCGCGGCTGATGTTTCTATCATTGGGTTAGTGGGAGAGCGCGGGCGAGAGGTTCAGGAATTCTTGCAAGATGATCTTGGTGAAGAAGGCTTAGCGCGCTCCGTTGTTGTTGTGGCAACAGGTGATGAGCCAGCTTTAATGCGCAGGCAAGCCGCTTATGTAACAATGGCTCTGGCTGAGCATTTTAGGAATCAAGGTAAACAGGTTTTATGTTTGATAGATTCGCTTACCCGTTTTGCAATGGCTCAGCGTGAAATTGGTCTTAGTGCGGGTGAGCCACCAACATCTAAAGGCTATCCTCCCACCACATTTGGAGAGCTTGCAAGATTATTAGAACGTGCAGGGCCAGGAGAGCAGGATCAAGGATCAATCACTGGGTTATTCTCGGTTTTGGTTGAGGGAGATGATCATAACGAGCCTATATCAGATGCAGTGCGCGGTATTGTTGATGGTCATATTGTTATGGAGCGTGAAATTGCAGATCGTGGGCGTTTTCCTGCGATAAATGTACTTAAATCTGTATCGCGTTCACTTCCTGGAGCTATAACGACAGAGCAAAATGAAATCCTTCGCCATGCAAAGAAAATCATTACTACTTATGAGGATATGGCGGAGCTTATACGTCTAGGGGCATATCGTAAGGGTAGTGATCCATTGGTTGATGAGGCAATATTGCTTTATCCTAAAATAGAAGAATTCCTACGTCAGAATAAGGAAGAATGCACTGGCATTGAAGAGGGGTTTCAAAAACTTGCCGATATTCTTAGGATTGAGTATAAGTAGGTAATAAAAAGCAAGAAATATAATAAAGGGTTTGATAATGAGCGTACGTTTACAGGATTTTACAGATAAGAAAGAGCGCATGGCAGCCATTATGAATTTGCCAAAAGCCCCTTATATCGAAGGTGCCCCAGAGAGCTTTGATCCTTCCGAAGCCGTAGCAGTGGAAATGCATGATGGGGCTGTGACTAATCCTGATGCGCAATATCCAGCTCTTGGCACCGTGGCTTTATCAACATGCATATGTGTTGTTGCCCATAATCCTATTACAAAAGCGACAGGGCTTGTTCATATAGTTTCTGATGGGGTTGAGGAATATCCATCACCAGATAGTGATGATAGTTTAATACACATGCTTAATGGTGTTAAGGGTGGTATGGGTACAGAGTTAGAGGTTCGTCTTGTTGGTGCTCATATTGGTGGAGAGATGCAAAATGGTATCCTTAATGTCATAATGGATACTTTATCAGAATATGATGCAGTTATTTTAAGCGCAGATGTCAAAGGAAAGGCTGGTCCTAAAGATGTGGCTGTTGATACTGCTCGCTGGGGCGAGGGGTTAGTTCGTGGCAGTATTGATATGGTTGACTTTATGAATGATCCTCAAGCTGGTGGTATGGTAGAGATGATACGTCAGAGATCAGCGGTTGTTGACCTTAGTAATATGGCTGAGATTCCTGCCAAATATAGCGCTCTGGTTTATAATTCGTCAAATAGTGATGATTTAGACTATCAACCTGAAATATAGTTTATATAAAAAGCCAAAACATATATAGTTTGGTAATGGCAGAGCTTGATCCCTTAATTCGTATTCGTAAACATGAAGTAGAGCAAAAGCAAAAATCTTTGGCCGCTCTTTATAAGAGAGCGCAGGATTTAAAAGATGAGCGCGATGCCTTAGAGGCACAGCTCGCGATTGAAGCAGAAAAAACTCGAGAAATGGACGCAGATTATTTGAGCTATTTCGGGGCATATTCTGACAAGGTACAAAAAGAAATAGAAACGATAGATTGCAAACGCTCTAAGCTAGAAAATCAGATTAAGATGGCTCAAGATCATGTGCGCGATGCCTTTGCCGAGCTTAAAAAGGTTGAAATTATAAATGACCGCCGCAAGGAAGAAGAGCTAGCAGCCCTTGATAAAAAAGAAGCTGATGAACTTGATGAAATCGCGATTGATGGATTTAGACACAAGGGGGAGTAGTGATGGAAATTAAACCTTTAATTGGTGTTGATGACCTTATGCTTGGTATGAGCAGGGATGAGGTTTCTAAATTACTAGGAGAACCTGATAAAAAAGGGAAAGCTCTTTGGTCAGATACTACAAAAGATGAAACTTGGGAGTATTATGAATTCGATTTGGAAGCAAACTTTTACGAAGATGATGATTTTCTTTTAGGGACAATAGATATTAACTCACCAAATGCAGTTTTAGAGGATAAAAAACCAATTGGGGAAAGCGAAACAAAGTTTTTATAAATGTTTCCTAAAGTTATTCTGGATGAAGACTTTGAAGAAAATGGAAAATGTTATGTTTATACGAATAAAGAAATTACGTTCTGGGTTTCAGATGGCATCGTTGATAGTCTAACAATCTTTCCTGAATATAACTCTACTGGTGAAATACCCATATGGCCTAAAAGGAATTAAACCTCCGCCTTATATTCCTTAATCTCATCAGGTATGATACGAACCCAGCTATCCAAATGATCTTGGAATGATAATTCTCCTGTAATTTTGGTTTCTGATAGAGCTTTGCTATAAGCTTGGCGCATTTCCTGTTTCATTGCGGTGCTAAAGCTTTGCTCTGTACGTAAAATAAGATCAAGCCGCCCAACACTTTCCGAGAGCCCTGTAAATATTCCGTCAAGCTGTACTTTACCCATTTGGCTTAGATCTAAATCCATAATAAAGCGGGTTCTTTTGCCAGTTCCTTGGAGTGTGGAGCTATGATCTTCGCTTTCGCTGCGGTAATGCAACGCCATTCTATGGATTTCATTTTGCCAAGCAAGAGGTAGAGAAAGTGCTTTCCAATCTCCTGAAATGCCATCAGAGTTCATGCGCGCCAAGCCTGAAAGTTCTTGCCCTAAACGTCCTAAAACGTCAGATTTTCCCGCGCGTTTAAGGGCGTCAACGGCTTTATCGCCAAGCCACCCTTGAATATCACCAGAGCGTATAGCTGCAACGAAGAATAAAATACTCGCGCCCATTTGCGAAGGAGCGGCAGCGTTAGGTAGCACAGTATTAAACGTTAGTGCGGCTTGTGGGTTTGTTTGGGTTAATGCTTGTTCTATTTCTTGAAATACTTGCCAAGATTGCGGGGTTAGGTAATAAGACGCAGTTAATATTGGGGGTGGTAGAGTAGATTGCGGTTCTGATTTAACAATATTTATAGATAGTTTTGAGCCAACGGGAATATCTTCTATTGGCACTTGGAGCGTGTAATCTTGCCCCGCCAGACCATCAGGCGCAGAAATGCGCAAAACTGCAAAATTTTGATTTTGTGTAACCCCTTGTAAAACCGCGCTGGTTTCCCCTATTTTTGTATTGAGAAGGGCAAAATCTTTTGGTGTGTCTGGAAATATTGATGGCTCAGGCGCAGAGATCTTATCTATATTTATGGTAGATATCCTAACGGGGAGTGGATGCTCTTCATTTGTTATCGGATCTTGCAATTGTGATGATAGTATTTGCGATGCAACCGTACGAAATGGAATATTAATTTGATTTCCAAATTGGCTTAAGCTCTGGCTTTCTTCGTCTGTAGGTGGGCTAAGTACAGTATTAGTGGACAGAGCAAAGCTTTCGGTCTTTGGCGGTGAGTTGAGGTTAATATCTCCCAACTCATTAAGTGATATATTTAGCGGAGCAAGCGGGGATATTTGGCTTTGAATTTGCTCTAAAAATGGTTGGGTTATTCCTAGGGGGGAATTAAGTTTAGTTAAATTTAACTCTGCCCCATTTGTTATTTCATTAAGTGATAGAGCTTGAGGTAGGTTAATTTCTGGCAATAATATTTGAGTTTGTGGCTGCGCCGTTTCTTGTGGTGCAGGGCGTAAAGTCGCTTGCAATGGCGGGTTTCCAGCATCAATACGTATCTCTATTGGCGAGCCGTTTTCAAGGCGGATTGCTTGATCGGCGCTTATAACAATTTGCCCTTGATCGGTGTTGATTGTTATATTGCCGTTATTCTCCACTTGAACAATTTGCCCGCGTAAATTTTGAGGGTTTTCTAATGATTGCAAGTTTTGCGGAAGAGTTACTATCTCAACCTTTGCATTGGCAGATGAACGAGCATTTGCCACTATGGTTTGAGTTAATAATGATGCAATAGATGTTGGGTCACTCATAATTTAAGTTTAGCGTGAAAAATGCGCAAAGGTGTAGCAATATTTTATCTAGGGGCAAAGCCTAGCCTTGTGCACTTCTTCTTTGTGCGTTTTCAACATTTTTCCATACATAGCGTGCGATTTTTTCAACATCTTCGGCAGCATCTGCATTTGGTGATCTTATTAAAATCGGAGTTTGCGAGCGTATTGTTTCTTTTACCTTTGAGTCAACGCGAATTAACCCTGCCATAGTAGGTGATAAGCGCAAAAAATTTTCACAAGCTTTTAGAAGGGTTTTGTAGGTCTTTTGACCTTCGGCAACGCTTGATGACATATTTACAACAATGCTGATATTTTTTGACATACCAGCCGCATTACCAAGTTTTATGAAAGCATAAGCGTCAGTAAGTGACGTTGGCTCATCGGTAGTTATAAGTAATGTGCTGCTTGCAGTAGCAGATAGCATGCGCACAGTTCGATCAACTCCTGCGCCAAGATCAGTAATAACCACGTCATATTCAGAGGATAAGTCTAGTAATTGATCTCGAAGAAGGCCAAGTCTTTGGCTCGGTAGGGCAGAGAGTGAAGCTTGACCAGAGCGACCAGCCACAATATCAAAACCGCCATCTTCATACTCTTGTACTACGCGGTCTAGTCCCAAACGCCCGCGAATAACATCATTAAGGTCGCGTTTTGGCATTAAGCCAAGCTGGACATCTACATTGGCAAGCCCTAAATCACCATCAAAAAGCAGAACTCTTTTGCCCATTTTTGTTAGAGCATGAGCAAGGGTAATTGAAAACCAAGTTTTACCAACTCCGCCCTTACCGCTGGCTACAGCAATTATATTAGAGGATCTTCCAAAAGTAGGATTGGCAGTCGATGGTGCTTTGTTAGTTACTGGCTTTCCTGTCATTATCTGGTTCCTGTTCTTTTGGCTGCTTGTGAATGCAAGCTTTGTTTGCCTACTATATCATTTTTTGAAGATTTATATAGTCGTGGCATTAGTAATTGTGCGAGAGCATTAGGAGAAAGGGGTACAAGACCTCTTGCGACTTTTGAGGTTGTGCTTACATCTGTAAAGCTAAGATCTCCCTGATGTGCGGCTGATAGTAAGCTTCCTAGGCGGCGAGCCATATCAACGCGGGTCGGTAATATTTCACTAACCCCAATAGTTGCAAAAACTCTTGCCATCTCTCCAGCCTCATCTGCGTCAGTTCCAGCGGGCAGTACCATTACTGGGCGGATATCTGTGGCATTTATAAGGCGGGCTAATATTTTCACCTCATTCTTATCAAAGGGGTTTAGTCCCGATGTATCAATGATTACTTGGTCTTGACTTTCCATTAGATCATCTGCAATCGTTCCAAGTGATCTATAATCAACTGCTTTTTTAAGTTTTATATTTAGTAGGTCAGTAAAGGCTTTTAACTGTTCTATACCACCTGCGCGCACTGTATCAGTAGAAATCACTCCAACATTAATTCCATTCATGGCCCCTCTAGCAGCGAGCTTTGCCACGGCTAGTGTTTTACCAGCCCCTGGTGGGCCAACCATCATGATAGGTTTATTAAATGCTCTTACAGGTAGGGGACGATAGGAGAATAATTGCTCTAATGTGCTTACCAAAGCAATTTTAATATCATCAAACCCCATAACTGTTGCGCAAGAAATCATATTATCCATGACATCTTCAGGAACGCAGTGACGTAACATTATATCGGTTAGCTCCTCAGTAACCGCATTGGAATTAATCTCATCATCATATTGTAGCCAGCTATCTCCGCCTGCTATTCCATCATCACCAATCTCAAAGATAGGTTCAATTGCCGCTGTAACACGTACATCACCTTTAGCGCGATCTTCACCAGTCGCAACAATAATGGCTTCTTCGCCAAGTGTTTCGCGTATCATTTGCATCGCTTCAGTCATTGTATTGGCATGAAATGTTTTTAGCCGCATAGGAGAGTTTACCCGAATCAACTTAATTATATGGTTTTCAGTAATTATATACTAGAGCATAAGCACAAAAAAATGCTACAGTCTTTTGAAATTTGTATAACCCATATTTTTTAGGAGATTATCTTGCCTTGTAATTTGTTTTTAAAATCCCCCATACGCCTTTTTGTGATTGGATTATCTGCTATTTCTATGGGGTATAATACATCAGCTAAAGCTAGTGATGAAATAGAGCAAGTTGTCGAAGTAAAAGAGGTGCAAAATGACAAGGATCAGGCGATTGAAAAATTAACAGAAGACCTTATAAAGGATTTTTATAAGCAAGCTGAGGTGGCTTCATTAGAGGGCGGTAAAACTATATTGGAATTTTTGGATAAACATACTGCTGAAGATGCCAAGAGCAAACTTCATATGCGTACTGTTATGCCTAATAAACCACCAGAGAAGAGCATAGTCACATCTGATAAGCCTACTATTCTTGCTGATACTAAGGCAGCATACGAAAAGGGTAGTGTTGATACTATGAAGACTGAGGTTATGTCAGTTAATATCTCAGATGATGGTAAATCTGCGTCTGTAATAGAAAAAACTATTTCTGATTATTCTTTAACACTTTCAGAAACCCAAAAGTTAAAAATAAGAAGTGAACAAAGCTGTGATACTTCTATTATTCTAAATGATGGCGTTATACAAAGTGGTAATTCTGAGTGTGATGTTGAAGCTAACATTGAGCCAGTAAAATAATGAAAACTTATCTTCCGAAGCAAAGTCTCTTAGTTGTTTCAGTCTTTTTTATAGCATCTCTTATGTTTTTTAAGGTAGCTACTGCAAATAGTGAGCTTTTAACAGAAAGCAAGATAAAGGCTTTTTATAAGGAGTATATTTCTATTCAAATGGGGTCTACAGACAAAGCAATAGTATTTTTGAAACGCCATATTCATAATGATTTTGAAATGATGGTTAATGTTATTAATAATATGGAAGGATCTCCATCACAAAAGCAGGAGCTCAACTTTAACAAAGATGAATTATTAAGTGCGACTAGAAAAGGTATGAGTATAGGAAAGACCAAGTCAGTTGATCATAATATAATATCAATAAAAATAGCAGATGATGGTAAATCTGCAAAAGTTAAGGATAGTAGCTTTTCCATTATCAATCTCTCAATCGGAAGTGCCCAAATGTCAGCTAAATTCATTGATGAACAGTCGATGCTTTGTGATACTACCTTGGTTTTAGGTGATGATGATAGGGTTTTAATTAGCAATAGTGTTTGTAATTCTGAAGATAATATAAGGCATGCAGAATGATTATAAATTATCTAAGATTTTTTAGTGTCATCTTTATTTTTGTTAGCCCGAACCTTAGTTTTGCAAGTGAAAATATTTTAAGTGATCAGTCTATTAAAGATTTCTATAAAGATCTTGTTGAGTCTAAAATAGCTGGAGGAGAGTATTTGATTTCCTTCCATGACAAGCATTATAGCGATGATCTGAAAATGATATTAAATCTAAAAAGAAAAGTTGATGATAGCGATATGCCAAGGGTTTTTCTTGATCATAATAAGAAGACGTTCATGGAGGCTGTTAGGAAGAATGCTGAAATTATAAATCATAAAGGCGGTCGATATGATGTTGTTAGTGTATCTTTGAATGATGATGGCCAAAGTGCAGAAGTTCATGTCAGGTTGGTTAGTCAGTTTATTGTTCAGGTTGATAAACTTGCCCCTAAAAGGTCAAGTATAGAAGCTATGGATTGTAAAGACCGAGTTGTTTTGTCTGATTCTGGATCTATACATATTGTATCCTCTAAATGTGATGTTAATGTTTCAATGGATTAGATCAGAAAATCATTAACAATAATTTTAATTTATACTTGCCCCATAGTTTTTATCTTGGCTTTGGGGTGGATTTCGTTTTGTGACATGATTGTAGTTTGCGGTCTAAAACGCTCTATGACTGACCTGACATAAGGGCGGATCATAGGTGAGGTTAAGAGTACTGGCGTAATCCCTTGTGTGGCCAAGTTATCATATTGCTCACGTACAGCTGTTATAAAATCTTGTAATTTAGTTGGCGGCATAGCGAGCTGTTTATCTTCGCCATCGCCGACTAGAGCGTCCATAAATGCTTGTTCCCATTCTGGTGAAAGAGTTAGTAATATTAGAACTCCTGATGGGTCGGTATTAGCATCACAAATCTGTCTGGCTAGTCGAGATCGTATATGTTCTGTAATTCTTGCCACGCTCTTGGTATAGGCCGCGGCCTCTGAAAGACCCTCTAATATTGTGGCAAGGTCACGCACTGAAACGCGCTCGGCCAAAAGATTTTGTAATATACGTTGCAGGCCACCAACTGTTATTTGTGCAGGTATTACATCAGCAACAAGTTTTTGATATTCCTGCGGTAATTCATTTAGAAGTTTTTGCGTTTCTGCATAATTAAGCAGATCAGGCATATTATCTTTTATTATTTCTGTAATATGGGTTGTGATTACTGTTGGCGCGTCAACAACTGTAAATCCCTTGAAATGTGCTTCTTCACGATATTGTTCTTGTATCCACATTGCAGGAAGACCGAAGGTTGGTTCAACTGTGTTTTCACCTGGCAGGGAGATTGTTGCTCCATTAGGGTCCATGCACATAAGCATATTAGGACGTACTTCGCCGTGCCCAGCTTCAATTTCTTTAATACTTACTACATATGCATTGGCGGCTAGTTGTAGATTATCTTGTATTCGAACTGCGGGCAGAACATAGCCCATATCTTCTGCAAGTTGGCGGCGTAGTCCCTTAATTTGATCGGTTAGCTTGTTTCCACCATCTCCTTGCACAAGAGGGAGTAGGCCATAACCAAGTTCTAATCGTATAATATCCATTGCTAGGGCATTAGAAATTGGCTCTTCTGCAATAGGCGCACCAGCAGTTCCTTCCCCTGTGGCCTGTGCTCCGCCGTCAATGGCTTCTTGTTCCTCTTTCATGTTTCTTTGATATGCAAAATATGCCAACGTACCTGTGATTGCAGAAATAACGGCAAAGGGAATAAAAGGCATAGCTGGTACAAGTCCAAGGATAAGCATAAGTGCAGAACTCATAGCCAGAGCATTGGGGTAACGGCTGATTTGTATGAATAGTTCTTGTTCGGCAGAACCTTCAACACCTGCTTTTGATACTAAAAGACCAGCAGATACAGAAACGACTAGAGCAGGAATTTGACTAACTAGCCCGTCACCAATTGTAAGAATGGTATAGTTTGCAGCAGCTTCGGCCAAAGTCATGTCTTGCATAACTGTACCAATTACAATGCCGCCAATGATATTAACAAAAACGATTAGCAATCCTGCAATAGCATCTCCACGAACAAACTTGGCGGCACCGTCCATGGCTCCGTAGAATGTGCTTTCAGATTCCAATTTTTTACGTTTATCTCTGGCTTCGTCTTCGGTAATCATACCAGCCGATAGGTCACTGTCAATTGCCATTTGTTTTCCTGGCATGGCATCAAGGGTAAAACGAGCAGCAACCTCTGCAATACGCCCAGAACCTTTTGTGATAACAACAAAGTTTATAATTACTAGAATTGAAAATACAATAGCGCCAATAACATAGTTATTGCCGATAATAAAAGTTCCAAATGCCTCGATAATACCGCCAGCTGCATCGCGTCCAGTATGGCCATTTTCTAAAATCAAGCGAGTAGATGCAATATTTAGCCCAAGTCGCATAGATGTTGTAACCAGCAATATTGTTGGGAATGTTGAAAATTCTAAAGGCGTTTGAATGAACAAAACTGTCATTAGAATAAGTATTGAGAACGTAATAGATATAGCTAAGCCGCCATCAAGCATAAATGGTGGCATTGGAACAAGCATGAATAAAATTATAGTAATAATGCCAAAAGCAAAAATAATGTCGCTACGGAAGAATGAACCCATATTTAGGCTATTATCCGAGGGGCTATTTTGTGTTTGTAATACGTTATCGGCCATGAAATTATCCGCGGGGCAGAAAGCCCTGAAAATTAGAACAACAAAATTATGCTCGTGTTTTAGGCACAAGCTAATGGTAATACTACCCTTGCATAAATAAACATGCAAATGTTTAGGCTGTTTTAGTAAAACAAAAAGCCAGATATAATTTCTGGCTTTATAGTATATTAGATATATATGGCAGAGTTTAACCTAAATCGTTGTCACTGCCAATAAATGGAGGAACTTCAGGAACTTCTGTATAGGCTTGTGTTTTTGCCATGTCGGGACGCTGAAGATCAATTTCTTTGCCAGAGCCATCAACTAATACTACATTGTGTTTTTTTGTAGTGTCGGTGTTTGGCACATATGAAAGCCCACCATCTTGAGCAGCCTTTTGAATGGCTTCTTGTCTTTTTGCATCAGGCGTTGAAATGAAAATCAAAAGCGCGTCTTTTTGGCTGGAGCTAAGATCGTTATAAGCATCAATATCACCGCCCAGTTCTTTTTTAAGGGCTTTTTCATGCTGTTTTTTCTCTGCTGAGCTTACATCTTTAAGGTATCCACCTTTAACCAGTTTTTGTGAAAATTTAGCAACAATAGCAACGGTTTCATCATTTGTAACAACGCCGTCTTTTGCTTTTGCGCCACTAATATCCATACCAAATTGTTTTTCAAACATAGGCCCTTGATTAGGATCATTAAGCATAGCCGTTATTTCAGTAAGCTCACCGCTATCATTGTTTTTTCTTTGATTTTGTTTTTTTCCCGTATCCATAAGGCTTTCTGCGCCTTTTGTGAAATCTTTCATACTTGGAACTTTATCCATAAAGCTATCCCAACTCATAATTATTATCCTTTATTAAAATTTGTCCGAACATTATACATCGTTTTATGAAAATACAACATGAAAATCAACTCTGCCCTGCCGCAGGTATGTTTACACCATCGTCTTTATATTGGTTAAGCTTGTTTCTAAGAGTACGAATAGATATTCCTAATATATTTGCGGCGTGTGTACGGTTTCCAAGGCACTGATCAAGAGTATTCAGTATCATTTCTTTTTCTACTTCTGAGATTTTTCTTCCAATTAGTGACTCTACGCCACTAGCATTTTGAACATCGGTGTTTTTAATTTCTGTATTGGCTGTGATTTGTGAATTAGCAGCAGGAGTAGGGATTTCCATTCCCTCGCTTTGAATAAATATTGCATCGGCCTCTATTTCATCTGCGCTCGACATTAATATTGCGCGGTGCATAGTGTTCTCAAGCTCCCGAATATTACCGCGCCATTGGCATGATTTGAGTTTTTCTTGCGCTTCTTTTGAAGTGGATTTGCGTTCTATATCATTGGATTCTGCGAACTTATCAGCAAAAAATTGTGCTAGTCTGACTATATCAGATGGACGTTCACGTAAAGGTGGAAGGGGGATATTAACTACGTTAAGGCGGAAATATAAATCCTCACGGAAATCACCTTTTTTTACAGATTCTTGTAGGTTTCTGTTAGATGTGGCTAAGATACGTACGTCAACTTTAACTGTATTATTACCGCCTATGCGAGTTATTTCCTTTTCTTGAATTGCACGTAATAGCTTAGCCTGTAAAAGCGGATGCATTTCACTAACCTCATCAAGTAGGATAGTACCGCCATTGGCTTCTTCGAATTTACCAATGCGCCGCCCTGTTGCGCCTGTGAATGCCCCTTTTTCATGTCCAAATAATTCAGATTCCAAGAGATTTTCAGGAATGGCCGCGCAGTTTACGGCAATAAATGCTCCGTCTTTGCGCTTTGACTTATTGTGGATATAGCGCGACATAACTTCTTTACCTGTTCCAGATTCACCAGTGATCATAATGGTGGCATCAGAAGGAGCAATTTTATTAGCTAAGGTTACAATTGGCTTCATTGCGGGATCATTGGCAATCATCGAATTATTTTCTTCGGTAACGGCTTCTAAAACTGCGGCAATTAACTCTGCATCAGGGGGTAGGGGGATATATTCTTTTGCACCTTGTTGAATGGCTTTTACGGCTGATCTTGCATCGGTACTAATTCCACAGGCAATAACGGGTAGATGTATGCGCTCAATCTTTAGGCGTTCTATGAAATCACTGATTTTTTGCTTAACATCAATCATAACAAGATCAGCACTTTTACCATTTAGCAGCGCGCCAAATGCTTGATCTATATCTTCGCAATGGATAACTTTAGCCCCGCGCTGCAAGGCGATTTTACCTGCCTCAGAGATATGCCCATCTAAACGACCAATAATCATTAAACGCATGTTATTTTTGCTCCTGATGCAAAAGAGTAGAAAAATCTATAATATTTACTATAGGACAACCTTTTCAAGCTATAATGTCATCTTATGACACAACTAGATTATATACCAGAGGGTTATGAGCTAATAAAGGTCGTTGATGATCTGTTTTCATTTTTTAAGACAGATTTTGAGCCTAAAGCTAATGTTGTGCTTTACCCTAGATTTTTATCAGGTGATTTTGATTTTATAGCTACAGAAATGGCACGTTTTTTTGATTTAAAGGAGGGAGAGCTTTTTATCAAATATAGTGATCGTGAAAAAATAGTGAAATTTCAAGAGACATTAGTTAATGACGAGCTTATTAAGGCGGTTGATATAATATTGGCAGATATGGAGTGCTTATACTCTGCTCGAGTTAAGACACATATGCGTTTAGTGGTTAATGAATATAAAAAGCATTATGATGTTCATGAGTTTCACGTTGACGGTCTAAACCAGGATTTTGATCGCTTTATGACTTGTTATAATGACCCTGTAACACAATTTATTCGTAATGATGATGTTATAATGGTTGAAGGCAACAATGTAGAGGTTAAGCCTGAGGCTCCTATATATCAATTCGCAATAGGCGATATATGGAAGGCTAGGGTTCGTAATAAGCCGAGAAACAGTGCCGATGATTTTCTTGGAAAAGTTCTTAGAGATAAAGAACGTAGATCCTTTGTTCATCGCGCTTTGACTTCAGATATTCCACGAATTATGGTGGTCGGTGATAAAAAAATATCATAATATAGTAGTATATTATTTCAGGTTTTCTATTTGAAATACATTATGCGTTTCGATGGTGGCAGGAGGCTGTTAATCATCATTTCTAAATTGCGCGGGTTTTCATGTTTTAACATGGATTGAACCGTTCTTAGTGTCATCATCTTGGCTGTTACATCATCATCGGCATTTTTTTCCAGCTTTGCTGCAAGTGGAGCCATAATAATTGTACCAAGTATCGCGCCATAAAAAGTAGTAAGAAGTGCAATGGCCATTGATGGGCCAATAGCATCAGGATTATCAAGGTCGGCCAGCATTTGTACGAGCCCGATTAGCGTTCCAATTAAGCCCATAGCAGGGGCAATTTCCGAGCCTCGGCGCAAGATGCTTGCTGCTCTTTTATGGCTTTCTTCTTCCTTATCAATTTGAAGCTGCAAAATACGCTTTAAGTCTTCCTCGTTATATCCATCAACGACAAGGCGCATTGCATAGTTTAAGAAAGGCTCATTTTTAGTTTGTTTTTCGTAATTAGATAGGGACAGCAACCCTTTTTTGCGTGCAATCACTGCAAGGTCAACCATACTTTTGGCAAGGGAAGGGAAATCTCTTACTGGCCTCACAGCTGCGCTAGCTATAACTTTTATTGAACCCATCAGCTCCTCGCCATTATATGATGTGCAAGTGGCTGTGATGGTTCCAAGCAAAACAATTAACAGTGATGGTACATTGAAGAATTGAGCTTCGCTAGGATTGTAGAAAATTGCACCAATAATCATACCAAATGTGAATACCAGACCTAGAATAGTTGCAAAGTCAGGTTTTGTAAGGACACTCGGTACATTTACGGCAGGTAATTTTATATTTTCTTGTTTTTGATCAGGCTCTGCCATGGTTTTAATACGATCCTTGTATCAATAATAGCTTAGGGTAATTTAAAGTAGTAATTTACACAGTAATAATTTGTAATTTAAGTGCGATCAGATTTTACAATTTCTGTCATAGTAATTCCGAGTTTATCTTCAACAACAACAACTTCTCCGCGGGCTACTAGGCGGTTATTAACATATATATCAATGGCTTCGCCCACTTTACGATCAAGCTCAATAACGGCTCCTCGACCTAGTTTCAATAGCTGGCTAACCTGCATTGTAGAGCGTCCTAAAACAGCGGATACATTTACAGGAATATCATATATCGCGGTAACATCACCAGCCATGGCCTCGCCAATAGCAAAATCCTGACCATCATCTTGGTTTTGAAGCTCATCGGGTTCGCTGATTTCATCAAGATTAAGATCACTGCTGCTCGACGAAGGTGCTTCATCAAACATGTTGTCTATATCGTCTTGATTTGCATTTTCATCATCGGCCATTTATGTCTCTCCCGATTCGTTAGTATCATTGTTTGGCGGTTCGTTGCTATCATGAAGGCTTATGCCACGCTCTGCAAGAGATTGGTTTAAAATATCAAATATTTTTTCTATTGTAGCATCACGATTGCATATCACACCACCGCCCGGCCAGCCAATGCGGCAGTCATTATCAGATAATTCATTATCTGTTTTTAGCGATATTTGTTTATTAAGTATATCTTCCTGAGTTTTCAGAAAAACGGATAGAGCTTCATGTAAATCTTTATTAAGACTTATTGAAATTTTTTCAGGAGTCATATTATCAGATAACGCCGCAATTATTATAGCCTTAAGCTCTTCATGGCCATATTTTTTCATATAACTAGGGAAGGCTTTTGTAAAAAGCTTTACAGTTAAATGCAGAGCTTCTTCTTCATATATTTTATTTCTTTTATCCTCTGCTGAAAATAAGACAGAAATATCTTGTCCTATTTTTTGCAGTATACCAAGCATTTTGCTGGTTATGCCGTCTTCGCTTTCTTTAAACCCTACTTTTTTACCTTCTTCAAAGGCTGCTTTTTGAGCTTGAGCCATTTGATCCTGAGTGAATTCAGGCTGGGCAGCAATTTCTTCTTCTGATAACTGGTGATCGTCATCAAATATATTGGAATCAAAGAAAAATGGTTGGCCTTTCATAGTGTTTACTATCCTTGGTTTTTTCTATGTTGCTTTTTAAGCAATCATTTCTTCTTCGCCTGAGCCAGTGTTTATGGTTACTTCACCTCTGGATTCTAGATCTTTAGTGACCGTAACAATATATTGCTGTGACTCTTCAACTTCTTTAAGCCTTACAGGCCCCATAGCGGCCATATCTTCTTTCATGATTTTGCCGGCTCTCTCTGACATATTATCGAAAAATAAATCTTTTAAGCTGTCTGTTGCTCCCTTAAGTGCCAATGGTAGTTTTTCTTTATCTACAGCGCGTATAACAGTTTGTATGGAGGCTGGGTCAAGGCTGAGGAGATCCTCAAATGTAAACATAAGGCTGCGAATTTTTTCTGCAGAGTCGGGCGTTACTTTTTCTAGCTCTTCCATAAATCTAGTTTCAACAGCACGTTCCATATTATTAAATATATCAGCAATAAGCTCGTGGCTGTCGCGGCGCTGCGTTCTTGCAAGATTGGACATAAACTCTTTGCGCAGAGTTTTTTCAACCTCTTCTAAAATCTCTTTTTGGACAGTTTCCATTTTAAGCATACGACTTATGACTTCAAGTGCAAACCCATCAGGTAGAATAGCCAAGACTCTAGCCGCATGATCCGTTGATACTTTTGATAAAACAACAGCGACTGTTTGCGGATATTCTTTTTGAAGGAAGTTAGCCAGAATTTCTTCATTAACATTACCGAGCTTTTCCCACATAGTCCGTCCAGCAGGGCCACGTATTTCTTCCATTATCACATCAATTTTTTCTTGTGATAATCCAGATTTTGTAAGCATACGCTCGGTACTGTCTTGTGAGCCTACCAAAGTGCTTGTTGAACTCATTTGCTCTGTGAATTCAATGAATAGACGTTCAACTACGCTAGGGCCAATTTTCCCTAATCCTGATATTATTTGAGATAATTCCAATATTTCATCATCGTCCATATGGCTAAAAATTTGCGCTGTATGCTCTTCACTAAGTGATAGCACAAATATAGCGGCTTTTTCAGGCCCTGATAATGAACGATAATCATCTCTGACGCGGACACTCATGTTATATTAGCTCTCCTGTGTCATCCAGCTTCTAACAACCGATACTGTTTCGGTTGGATAGCTTTCGACTATTTCTTCAACTTTTTTAACGGTAGATGCTTTGACTTTGCCTTCAACACCTTGAATATTTATTAGTGAGTCTTCTTCATCATCAACAATGGGAGAGCTCTCCGCAAGTGACAATGGTTGTCCATCAGCTCCAAGCTGCTGTTGTGGGGGCGGGGCAAGTGCTGGGTTTGCAGGAGAGGCTGCCAGTAGGTCATGCTGAAGTAGGTCATCGAGCCCTACTGCGGGTTTGTTGAGGCTTTCTGCATTCATAAGTTTAGATACCATTGGCTGTATAACCAAAACAACGACAAGAATAAGCATTATTGCAACAACAAGCATTTCTGCTGCATCGATTAAGTCGCTTTTCTCAAAGCCAAATAACATTCTATCATCTGCAATTTCTTCTGCTGTATCTATTTGTGCAAACTGAAGGTTAGCAATTTCAATTTCATCTCCTCGGCCTTCATTAAATCCGACTGAAGTTTTAACTAATGAGGCAATTTGAGCCATTTCTTCTTCTGATCTTTGTGCATAAATTTCATTACCTTCTTCGTCTTTTGTGTAACGACCATCAACCAATACGGATACCGAAAGTTTTTTGATGTTACCAGATTGGCGTACTGTACTTTTTATGGTCTTACTGATTTCATAATTAGTAACCTCTTCATTTCGAGAGGACTCAAGGCTCGGAGCGCCATTAGATAGTAGATCTCCACCAACACCAGGGAGGTTGTTTCCGACAGAAACATCGCTTGATGCCGGCTCACGTTCTTTACTGTCTTCTTGTGTGGATTGTGATGACCTTAAAACTTGACCAGCAGGGTCGTAAATTTCTTCATTCAGGCTTATTTGGTCAAAGTTCATTTCTGCATTAACAATGGCTGTAACTTTTCCGAATCCAACAATTCTACCGATTTGATCTTCTATTTGCCGTTGTAAGCGTTTTTCATAGTTCCGCCTTAAATCTTCTGTTTTAAGGGACATAAGGTTTTCATCATCGCCACTACCTTTTGCCAGTAAGTTACCATCGCTGTCTATAACTGAAACACTTGCAGATTTGAGGTTAGGCACAGCGGAAGATACAATTGATTGGATAGCCTGAATTTGTGCCCCTTCAAGAGATGATCCAGACTGAATGCCAAGGAATACACTTGCCGATGATGACCTTGTTTCTTTGCTAAAAAGTTCTCTTTTGGGGATTACAATATGCACTCTGGCGCTGCGAACGCTATCTAGAGAGCTTATCGTCCTAGCTAACTCACCTTCCAATGCTCGTACTTGATTTATATTTTGGATAAAATTTGTAGTGCCGAAGCCAGACTGTTTATCAAAAATTTCATATCCCATAGAGCCGCCATTAGGAAGCCCGGAGTCGGCCAGTAACATTCTTGCGCGCCCGACCTCGTTCCCCGGAACTAATATCCGAGATCCATCTGTAGAAATCTCGTAGGGGATTTGAGTTTCCTCTAACTTTGCGGCAACGGCTCCTGAGTCCGTAGATGATAAATCGGTGTATAGTAATTTCATCTCAGGCGTAGTTATGCGCATTGATAAAAACACAAAGAACATAAGCAAACTAAGCACAATAGCACCCATAACACCTAAACGGGCGGGGCCTAATTGTTGTAATGTAGCAACAAAATTATTCACATATAATGCCTTCTTAAGAACGCGAGAACTCCAGTGATGACAGGAGCAGCTTTAGTATAACATAAAAACTATGCATAAGACGAGGGGGTGATTCGTCAAAAACACCCATGTAAATTACTGTAGTTTTTGTATTCTGGCAAATGGCAATGTAAAATTACTATCCCCATAATGTCTGTAGGGTTAAATCAGAATGCTTGACTTTATGGTAATAGATGTGTACTATGATAGTAGGGTAGTATATCAGATTTCTATTTGTTATTTCAAGAAGTCTGGTTAAGGTAGAAAGGTTAGGGTTACGCTCATGGTTGATGCGGTAAATTCTACAATTGCGAATATAGCACCATCGCGAGATGTTGCTTCTTCGGGTGGTGCTAACGTTGCTCCGCCAGTGCCGTCGGAGGCGCCTCGCGCTCCGCAGGCTCCTTTTGTGTCGCCGTATATTTCTGTTGACCTTAATTTTGATAGAGCTGTTTTGCAAATTCGTGATTCTGAAACAGGTGATGTTGAGCAGCAATTCCCAACGCAGAGTAGATTGGTACAGCTTAGCCGTTCACAGGCTACTCAAGAACGTCTGGACGTTAGACAAACATCACAACAACAAAGCGTTGAACCTACGCCACAACCTCAACAGGGGCCAGATGTCGTTACTATACAAGATGTGACTTCATCTCAGGCATCTAACACGTCATTTCCTGCTCCGCAAATAGCGGCTGCGGCTTTATCAACAGGGGCACAATCAGGTCAAGCTAGTGAAAGCGCTGGCGTTAGTGTTCTTGCTTAAGTCTTTGTATTTCTCTTTTTGAATTATTTAATGTGTTTGTTAACGATCCGCTTTTGTGCGCCGATTTGTATTTATTGATTATATATTCGTGGGTTTTAATGGCGTCTGAAATATTGCCATCATATCTGTAAGAGTTAGCAATCGTTAAATAAACTCTGGCTTCGTAATAATCGCTCATTTCCCCGTCGCGGCTTTTTAAAAACTTATTGGCAATTTCTATATATTCAGTATTAAGTTTTAATTTTGCCATAGAGCTGTGCAAATCCTCTAGCATGCTTGCGATGACATCTCCTGTTTTGCAATTCGCACATTTATTTAGTGGCTTGTTATATTTGGGGTAGGTGTCTAGGGCTAAAATCTGTAAGTCATATAAGCCATTATAATCGAGATATGAGAGGTTCATCAAATTAACGCCATTCATTACAATATCAGGATTATTAATATTATTTATAATTGCAATGTAAGTTGTTTTAAAAAATTGACGGTTAGTATGTTCGATTTCTTCTCTAGAGCAGCAGCGTTTTTCAGATTGCCAATAAGAAAGTAATTCATCGTAATTTGAGATTCTTACATTTGATGCTTCAACTTCATCCCACCATTGGGGAAGTGGGGATAATGCTTTTTCAAACTTTTTACTCAACATTATTTTTGAGTAATATTTATATGATGGCACAGCTAAGGTTATTAGCAGGGCAACTAACATAAATGCATATATGGATATTTTTTTATTCATGATGATTATTTAGTAATTATCCGGAAATATCAGTTCTTTGTTGTTGTGATGTTTGTTGTGGAGGTCGTGGTTCTTCATTTTCCTGACTAACCATCAATCCTGCGGAAATTTCACGATTTATGCTTATTAAAATATCCAGCTTGTGTTTTTCAGGTTTTGCCATGATTTCCATTTCTCTTTTAAAAATAAAATTGGCAAGATTTACTATATTACTCCGTAAATCATTTGGGCGATCTCCGTCTTTGTTTTCCAGAGCCGTATCATAAAATAACATCCATATCTGACGATTATATTTAAGTGTTTCTTCTAAAAGGTCTTTTGGGCGATCGTCCCAACCATCTATTAGTTGCTGTATCATGCGATTTGATTTGAGCAGGATTCGAGCTTCTAATTCTCGCTGGTTTCCTGCATTTGCCTGAGCATTAGTATCATATGCGCCTGCGGCTTGAGCGTAGGGGTTGTTTGTATTATGCGACATTTTCTAATAACTCCCGCTCATGTTCGATAAGTTGTTTTGCTAGTTTCATGGCCTTGTAATAGGTGCCATCAATTATTTGCTCGTTTATCTGCATAAAGAATATAGAGCTGGACGGAGATGCTTTTTGTACTTCGTTTACCAAGCTGAAATACCGATCATGATACTCCTTAGGATTACTGGAAATATACATACATTGAATTAAAAAATATATTTTTTTACATGGAGTATCTGCATCTTCTTCGCGCATAATATCTTTTTCACGAATGATTGGTGCATCACCTGCTATATGTAGGCGTGTTCTATGTGAACTGTTTGTAATAACAGCTTCGCCAATTAGGATTTTTTCTTGGGGTTTTAGATCAATAACTAGGGCCATGGAATTCTTCCTTATCTTGTAAAACGCGTTTCTTGCGACTAAATCATTGGTAGTTACTATATCATATAGGATATGAGTAAAGGAAGGCTTAAAAAATGATTTAATAATATAATAAAAAGAGGCGGAAAATTTCTTTTCCCGCCCGCTTTATTAGAATAATGATAATTCTTGTTTTCCTTACCGGAATTAGAATAGTCGTAAAACAGCCTGTTGTGACTGAGAAGCCAATGACAACGATGTAACACCCAATGTTTGACGTGTCTGCAAAGCCAAAAGGTTTGCACCCTCTTCGTTCTGATCTGCAACGGTCAAGTCATCTGCGCCAGCTTCAAGAGTATTAATAGTTTGCTCTGTGAAGTCCTGACGTGTCTGAATTATTGATAGATCGTTCGCTATTGATGAACCGAAATTTCTAACGCTGTCTAGTGCAGATCGAATATCATCAACAGATAGCTGAATGGAAGCAGAAGTTGTAAATGAACCTTCGTCAATACCTAGCCCTGTAGCCGTAAAGTCAGCACCTTGAGTAACAAGTGAGTTGCTTCGGTCTTCATTGAAGAATGTAGTAAGGTCGTCGTTGCTTAGAAGGTTTACACCGCGATATTCTGCATCTTCTACTATACCATCTATTTGCTCTCTGATGTTATTATAGTCAGCTTCAAAAGATGCTAGGTCAACGCTTGTCCCAACAAAAGAGAAACGCTCTGAGTTTACATCATTAGCAGTACCAATAACACCATCACCAGCATTTGTACCAAATGCGAACTGTGGGTTGGCTGTACCGGTTAAATCTTCATATTGAATTTCAACTGTACCAGTACCATTTGCACCCTGTAATTCAATCTGACCTGTGTCAGTATTGAATGATGCAGTAATAAGAGAGCCGACATTTGCATCATTATTGATATTATCAATCAACTCTTGAATGGTTGTGTCATTTGCAACATCAATGTTTGCACTGGCTGTATCATCGACGGCAATGTTAATACGTAGTTCGTCAGTACCTGCCGCACCTGTAGTCAAGAATCCAGCCGCATTTAATGTAGCAGAAGCAACATAGTTACCATTGACCTGAGATGCCAGTAACGCACGGTTAGAGCTGATAGTATTACCAGCGATCGCTGTACCACCGTAACGGATAGCAGCAGTACCACCAGCGTCATTATCCTCAGCCTGAACAAAGTCGCCAAGACCGATTGCTGTAAAGCCGGCCAAGTCAAATTCTGTACCACCAGCACCTGAGTTGGCAGAGTCTTGAATTCTAATTGAAGCACCATCAACAAGTGATTCGATTTGTAGCTGGCCTGCTGATGTAACGCTAGCTCTAATCAAATCTGTATTGTTAGTGTCGGAGTTTATTTGGGCAACAATATTATCAACTGTGTTATTGGCTGCAATTGTAACTGTAGCAGCAGGGCTAGTTAATGTTGGGTTAGTTGTTGCTGTGCCATCAGCTTCTTCAACAACTATAGTAAAGCTCTCACCGCCTGCAAACTCAGCTAAATCAGCGGTTAGGTTTACACCGCGAAGATCTTCTGTTCCGCGAATAAGTGCAAAACCCTCTGCTGTTCTTGCTTCGGATTGCGCTTCGACAGCAACTGATTCTGCCTGCTCTACGAGGTTTGTTAGAGCAGTGATACCATTGTCAGCTTCTTCGATTGTTCTAATTGATTGTGAAATACCATCAAGAAGTCTTGTTAAGTCGCCTGCGCGGTTATCAAGGCTTTGTGCTGCGAAAAAGTTAGACGGATTGTCCAATGCGGAGTTAACACGTAAGCCAGTAGCCAAGCGTAACTGTGTTTGGTCAATAAGTCGTTGTGTATTTTGAAGTGATAGTAGATTGCTTCGTAAAGCAGATGTTAATACGATATCTGAAGCCATAGTGTGGTTCCTTTCCTAGGTTGTAACACTGAAAAATCCTATTTCAGCTTTATACACTATCATAATAGCATAATAATTAACAAAGAGTTAAATAAAATTATTATACCGATAAAAATATTGTGTGTAGATATTTATATTAGATAAAAAAGGACGCACCGGTTATTGCTTCTGCAATTTCACCGATGCGTCCAAATTGTGAACCTCATACTTCTGTATGAAATCTTCACAATAATTCGGATACTGAGCTTTAGGGGTTAGGGTCGCGGGTAGCGTTCCTAAAACCCAATATCCTGAAAATAAATTATCTTAGTTGCAATAGCTCCTGCGTCATTTGGTCAACCGTGTTAATAACTTTTGTTCCTGCGGAGTAGGCGCGTTGTGCAACGATCAGCAGGGCGAATTCATCGGCCAAATCAACATTTGAGTTTTCAAGAGTTGATGGCTCAATAAAGCCCGCACCACCACTTCCTGCTTCGCGTAAGTTATCCTCACCAGAATCTTCTGTCTCTGTATATGCCGTACCTGAAACTTCGGATAGGCCGTTTGCATTGGCAAAAGTAACAAGCGGGAGTTTGTATAAAGTAGCACTAGCACCATTCGAGAATTGAGCAATAACCTGTCCATCACGGTCAATACTTATGCCTGTTCTAAGCCCTAACTCTGCACCATCTTGGTCTGAAAATAGAACGGTATAATCACTTGAAAACTGAGAGAAACGCTCAATATCTACTAAGATATTTTGTAGTTCAGATCCATTGTTCCAGTTTATTTGATTAAGCTCTATGTTTATATTGCCGCTTACATCAGGGCTTGCGTTGATTGTACCATCACCGTTAAAGTTAATTAGGCCATTCGTAAGCTCGCTATTGCTTGGATCACGAATCGTTACTTCCCACCAGCCACGAGAGTTATAAGCCGGCGCACCCGGAAGGAACTGTATGGTTGGGAAGTCGCCTGTACTATATGGTGGGGTGTCTGTTGCAAGACCGTTTGAATATGTAGCAGCAGCGAGGTTATCTGATGTATATGTCGCGGGTGTAAATCCTAGAGATGATAGAGCTGTTCCCGCTCCGACCTCTGCAAGTGTGAAATCTTCTGTTCCTAATATAAAGTTGTCATTTTGTATTACTATTTCGCCGGCATTACCTAGGAATGCTGTTAGATTTACAACATTTGTATTGATGTCATCTATAATGTCACCAATATCAAAAACCATTACATCAACACCAGGGGGGAGGGCGGCTCCATCGGTTGCACTTATTTCGTATGTTCTAACTGCTCCTCCATCAACTGCAATAGTAAACTGATCGCCAGCGGTAAGGCCAAGATCATTTACCATTTCATCTGTTGAAGTTAGGGTTGTTCGTGTACTTGTAACCGTTGCCTGAGGGCCAAATGTTTTTGTGAATTCAAAGGTCATGTTTTGCGGATTACCCAATGTGTCAAAAACTGTTAGTCCACGAGTAAAATCAGCGGGTGAGGTTGCAAGAGATTGTAATACAACATCTGTCTCTGCTGAATCCAGATTGACTGAAAGTTCCGCAGTATTAGTTGGGCGTGTAAGGCCGCCAAGGAATGCAACATCAATAGGAACAAGAGATTCTAGATCTCCTTGGTTTGCAGGAAGGTCTCCAGCTTGATCTATTGGCCAGCCATAAAGAAAAAATCCTGCTGAGTTTTTCAAGAATCCTTGTGAATCTTCACTGAATTGTCCGTTTCTTGTATATAAAAACTCGGTTAAAGCAGAATCATCTCCATCACGCTTAACTGCAAAAAAACCATTTCCTGAAATAGAGGCATCTGTGCTTGATGATGATTGGGTAATAGGCCCTTGCTGAGTTACGCGCTGTATGCGGTTGGCAGTAACTGTCCCAGGGGAATAGCGGCTGGTATTACCTTGCGTTGTTACAAGAGAGAAAAACGATGCTTCGGAACGTTTAAATCCTGTTGTATTGATATTTGCAATATTATTGGAAATGATCGCAGTATTCTGTGATTGTGCTGTCAGTGCCGACACGCCTGTAAATAATGCTCCGAATAGTCCCATAGTTTTTCTCCTTCTACGCTTTAAATTTCGTTGTTATTTCTATTTTTAATGTTTGCATTAGGCGTTGCCCTTTGCATCATCTTGATTTTGTTGTTCTTGAGATTCTTTAACATTAATGATGTTACCCACTGATACTGCGCGCTCTCCAACTAAGAGGAATGTTGTTCCATTTTGAGTTTCAACACCTGACACATGGCCATTTACAACGGTTGTCGTTGTAAGGGGAGTATTCTGCCCATCAATGGCGTCTACTCTTATCTCATAAGTGCCAGCAGGCTGGATTACTCCATTTTTATCTTTTCCGTCCCAAGTGAAATTCTCTAGATTGTCGTCATCACTGACTTTTTGTGTTCGTATCAGTGTTCCATCTTCACTAAAGATATTTATTGTTGTATCCACGGATACGCCATCTATTGAATAGCTTATGTCCACTGGGGTTTGCCCATCAAAATAAGACTCAGAGCTAAGGTAGCTAACATCTTTTCCAACATAATTTAAGGCTGATGAGAATGCCGTACCTAGGTTAAGAGCGACTAAGCTTTCTAAGCGTTGATTTGCATTTATCTGTTGTTCAACACCGGCAAAAGCTACGAGCTGATTTGTAAATTCGGTTGAGCTTGCAGGGTCTAGAGGATCTTGATTTTGTAGTTGCGTTGTAAGCAAAACCAGAAATTGATCAAAATCCTCGGCTAATTGCGCAGAGGCATTTGCTGTTTTCTGTGAAAAATCCAGAGCGTTATTTATTGTTACATCACTTGCCATAGTCCCTTACTCCTATTCCTTAAACCACAATGTTATAGTGCATGCGCCCGGTTTCAGGGTTTACATACCAGTCCATTGTGCTTTGTAATATTTGTTCGTCTTCATCGGCTGAATTACTGTTTTTACCAGAATTATTGCCATTATTTTGTTGGTTGAAATCATGATCTTCACTTGCCATTTCAAAGCTTAAATCCGCGCCATTATCCAAACCTGAGTCGCTTAAAGCTTGTTGTAGAGCTTGAGAATCTCGCTGTAGCATTAAGTATGTTTCAGGTTTTTCTGCTGTAAGTACGATTTTGGTTTTATTGTCTTTATCAACGCTCATTTTAACTTCGACGCGCCCTAAGTCCGGCGGGTCAAGGCGTAGTTTTATATTTGTATCATCACCGGCTTTTACGGCCTTTTGTATTGTAAGTGATACAAGTTGCGTCGCTGGGTGGGCTTGCGTGGCACTTTGTGCTTGCGTTGTTACATTAGTAAGTGCGCTTTGTAGCGGCGTTAATGTTTGAGTAGTCGCAGTTAATGCGCCTTGCTGTAATGATCCATCAATCCCTGTGGTTAAAGATGGTAAAGCACTTGAAATTTGTAAGAATCTTTGCCCTGCGCTTTTATCCGAGCTTGTATTTTGTGGAGTAGGGGCGGTATTTCCTAAATCTTTGCCACCAACTTCTTTTAGGGCTGTTTCAAAGGTTTTTCCACTATCTGTGTCAGTGTTTGATCGTGATTGTGTAGAATCGTAACGTGCATCATAACGCGCATCATAACGATTTTCTTTTGGTTGTTGATCTTGTTGCCCTGAATTTTGACTTTGAGTGGTTTTATCTGCCTGTAAGTCAGTTTTTAGAACATTATCTGAAATTGTTTTAGCATTATCGCTTACGGGCTTTTCAGTTTTTGCTTCGGGTTGGGTTAGCGGGAAGAACTGGCTTACTAAACTAGCGAGAGCCTCTTTATTTTCATTGCTAAGCTCATCAGTTAAAAAGTCATTTATTTGAATTTTTAGGTCGGTGATTTCTTGCGGTGTTAGACCGCCAAGGGCTGTGAGTAATGGGTCGCCACCTAGCGAATCTTCTGTGTTTGTAGTTTTGTCGCTATTAGCGTTGTTCTCACCTTTGATTACGTTTATTAGGCTTGAAAGCAAAGAGCGTAGTGCTTGATCATCACTTGTTTTATCACTTCCTTCAATGATTTGAATGAGGCCATCATTAGGTTTTTCGGTTTTGCTAATCTCTTCATCTATTAACAATTGTAGCTTTTCACTTAGAAGAGCAATTGTGTCAGCAGGGGAGGCTTCGCCATCTCCTGTCAGAGCAATGAAATCAACAGCACTTTGCTGGGTTTGAAATGTAGCTATAGATTCTGGCTTTTCTTTAGGTGCGGCGCTTTGTGTTTTATCGGACTTATCTGTATTCTTAGCCGCGTCTTTATCATTGTTAGAATCTTGCTTCTTTTTTAGCGAATCCATAAACTCGGCAAATTGCTTTTTATTTTGTGCATTATCAGAATCTGATTTTTCAGTCTTAAAAGCATTTATCTTATTTTTATTGGTAGCAACATTATTATTGGCGCCAATCGTCGAAGATAAGTCACTTATGCTCTTATTAAAACCTTGCTGCGATGTAAAAAACTCTAATGCCATAATTTTAAATCCACTTTATCTATACTGTTTCACTTAGACCCGATGACACGGCCTTTTTACGCGAAATGTTGCTGATAGCTCCGGTTTCTCCATAGCTATAGCCACGTGTGTTGTGCGCTGATTTAATTGCGGCGCTTCTAATTGTATTGCCTAATTTTTCGGTGCAGCGTTGCATACGTTCGATTGAACGCATATTTTCCTCTGAAATAGTCGAAAAATTATTATGCAACTTTTTCAGCCTGTCTTTCATGGCAGGGTCTGCTGTTTTTAGTTCATTCTTGCGGGCGATCATTTGTGCCATGGCTGACTGATAATCATGGGTCGCTGCTAATTTCTTTTCTTGTAAAGCCATGAATCTTTTCGTATCAGCATGTTTTAAGGCTTCATTTTCTTCTGAATAAACTTTGCCAAGGCATTTTATAATGTCCATAACGTCTTTTATTGCCACATTTGTATCACGAGGCAGTGATTTTGCTTTTAGCTGTTCTTGCTCAGGAGTTTGTTTCGTGTTCATGCTTATTTCCCTCCATAGTCTTCAAAATTCACTCTTTGTCCCATTTGCTGGGCCGTGAAAAGGGTTGCTTGTGTATTGGCAGATGTTCGTTTCTTTATTTGATCAATCATTACGTTGTTATGCTCAGTCTTTTCTTTAATCTCGTTTTGAAGAGCGTTTAACTGCGCGATTATGTTTTTATCTGCCATACGAAATGCTCCAAGGCGGTTACGGAATTCTTCCGACGCTTTCGCATAGCGTTCTGCCATTTTTTCTTTATCGCTCTGTGCCAGGGCAAATTTCATGTGATCTAAGGTAACTAATGCTTGAGCTTCGTCATCGGCCAATCTAATTAAATCCTTACTTAAAGATATAAGTTGGCGCACCGCTTGATTTACATCGTTTGCTAGAATGTAATCAGCTTGCTTTTCTTGCTCCATAATTGCATGTGCATTCATAATTTATATGTTCCTTTCTTTAGTCACTATTTTTTCACTAAATTCAGCGTCAATAACTGCATTATTTTGAATTGCGCTGGTTTGTTCTTGCTGCGTTTTATCGGCCTGTATTTCTATCAACTTGTTCATAACCTGAGTTTGAATACCTGTTATGTTTTTGCTGGCTATCTCTTTACCGTATTCCTGAAGCATCATTCCGCGGAATATTTCTTCGCCCTTACCGCCGCCGAATATGTCATCTGTTTCTATGCCTTCGAACATGGGTTTAATCATTTCCCCAATAAATACAGCCTCAAAATCACGCGCTACTTCTTCCATGTTTTTCTTGTCTTTGATCTGAATATTATTCAAATCTTTGACTTGTGATGTTTGCATCAGGTTCATAGCTGTTTCAGGGGAGAGCATCTGCATTACATCACCTGTATTTCCGCCTGCAAAGCACCTGCGGCTTTTATGGCTTGAAGGATAGTGATTATATCGCGTGGCTTTATACCAAGTTGGTTTAGACCAGTTACAAGTTCTTGTAGCGTCACGCCAGTATCAAGGATAGCAAGTTTGGAATCCTCTGATGTTGCCGATACATCAGTGCGAGGAACAATTACTGTTTCGCCCTGATCTGCAAAGGGGTTAGCTTGTGAGACTTGCGGAGTTTCATTTATTTTAAGGGTTAGATTACCTTGTGCAATTGCAACACTGCTTACTCTTACATCTGCGCCCATAACAATAACGCCAGAGCGTTCGCTTATTACTACGCGAGCAGGTTGATCGGGCTGGATAGGTAGTTGTTCTATATCTGTAATAAGGTCAACAATAGAGCCGTCATAGTTAGTAGGGCGGTGAAGTATAACGCTGGCTGAATTTTCTGCTTTGGCAAGCCGTGCATTGGTAAAGCCGTTTATTGCTTGAGCTATTCTGCGTGATGTTGTGAAATCTGGGTTTCTTAGAGCTAAACGTACTTGTTGAAGCTCCTCTAGTTGAAAGTCTATCTCGCGCTCTACTATTGCACCGCTAGGAATGCGCCCTGCTGTTGGAATGTTTTGTGTAATAGAAGCTGCATCGCCTTCTACGGAGAAGCCGGCAATATTTACCTCACCTTGGGCAACGGCATAAACTTCACCATCTGCGGCAAGTAGAGGAGTTACAAGCAAAGTCCCGCCTTGCAAAGAGCTGGAATCTCCAAAAGCAGATATATTTACATCTATCTTTGATCCTTGATTTGTGAAAGGAGGGAGGGTGGCTGTAACCATTACGGCGGCAACATTACCAGTATTCAAATTTTCTCCGCGGATATTAACGCCTAGGCGTTCTAACATTGCGATAAGGCTTTGCTCGGTAAAGGGGGAGTTATTAAGGCCGTCACCTGTTCCATTAAGGCCAACGACAAGACCATAACCAACAAGTTGGTTTTCTCTTACGCCTTCAATATCAACTATATCTTTTATGCGCGAGGTTTTTGCACTCGCGATATTTATTGTGTTTATAAGGAAAAGCGCACAGAGTCCGATTGTCACAAATACCCTAACGGTACCCACTTGTGACAACCGGATAACAACCGAAGTGTTCTTATTTTTATTATGTATTTTACACTTTAGCATGTCTGCACTTTTCGTTCTTTTTTAACTTCTCTACTTTTACTATTACTCTTTTGAGAATTTTAAGGAGGAAACTCTCGTAATAACCTTTGCGAAAGTTGTGCCAATTTTGAAAATCTATGTTTTTCAAGTATTTCTAGGGAAAGTAACCGCTATATTATAGTTTTAGTGCGTAAATAAGAATGCAGCACTTGCCGATAATTTGTTTTAATAGGCAATTCTTACCGACTTGATTAAAAAAACTAGCCGTGTGTAGAATTATATATATGGAGCAAGTCGATTCATGTATAATAAGAACGTAACATATATATAAGGTATGCTTATGAAAGTTGGTGGAACAAAAGGGCCTAATTCAACGTCTAAAAGTAAGGGCGCATCTTCGTCTTCCGGAGATAGCAGTGTTGATTTCAGCCAGTATGTAAAAGGTGGGGTTTCGGAAAATTCTTCGGCCTCTGCTACGCAATCTATTGCCCAGCTTGATGTTCTTTTGGCGGTTCAGGAAGTTGAAGATCCAACTAAAAAAGCAGCTAAAAAAAGAGTGGTATCAAGAGGCGATGACATTTTAGATAAGATGGAAAATTTACGTGTGAAAATGTTAAGCGGTGATCTTACAGTTGGGCACATGATTGATATAGCCGATGTAGTGGCATCGCACCGGGATAAAATAGATGATCCTCATCTGACTGCAATTATGGACGAGATTGATTTGCGTGCACAAGTAGAACTTGCAAAAATGCGTGTTGCCTTGGATCATGGCTCTGTTTAGGCCGTATAAATCATAATAATTTATCAGGAATTGTTAATTTTCTTGTTTTTGAAGCAAAACAGACTTATATTCTCTGATCTTTTAAATTTATAGTGTTTATATTTTGAAAATATAAGGGAAATCACAGATGGCAACACCAAGCAGCGTAACTCTTCCTCCTGATTATGATCCTGAAAAAGATGATGGGGAGTTTATGAACCCAATTATGAAAGAATATTTTCGTCAGCAGCTTATTGCTTGGCGTGAGGAATTGTTAAGAGAGTCTGAATCTACTATTCAAGATACATTGCAAGGAACGGAGTTGCAAAAGCCTGATATGGCAGATCGTGCTTCGGCGGAAACCGACCATGCGTTAGAACTTCGTACTAGAGATCGTGAGCGCAAGCTTATATCAAAAATCAATTCAACTATTCGTAAAATTGATGAAGATGAATATGGTTATTGCGAAGAAACAGGTGAGCCTATTGGTATTGCCAGATTAAAAGCCCGTCCGATTGCTACATTGAGCTTAGAGGCACAAGAGCGTCATGAGCGTATGGAAAAGACTCAACGCGAAGCGTAATATCTATATATTCCTATATATTGGGGTATAAAGAAAAGGGCTGTATTAGCCCTTTTTGTTTGTTTTGGTCGTTATGATTTAAAATGGGAATATTATATCATATAGCTGCTGACCATATTTAGGTTGCTGGGCATCTATCAGTGAGCCTTCTCCGCCATATATAATACGGGCCTCGGCAATTTGGTCATATGATATAGTATTATCGACAGATATATCTTCCGGCCTTATAACTCCATCAATTTTCAAAACTCGTTTTTCAAAATTAACAAGAACTTCTTGTTTTCCATGGATAACCATATTTCCATTAGGCAGAACTTGTGTGATAAGGGCAGCCAATCGTAGCTTTATTTCATCATCGCGCTTTATATTTCCAGTTGTTTTATAGTTTGATTCTGAATCAAATCCTACAAGATTTACATTATCAACAGCTTGAGGAAGGAAGCGGTTGAGGGCTTGTTCCATACCAAGAAAATTATCCAGACCCGCATTTTCATCATTAGTGCGTTTCTTATTGATATCATTTTTGATTGTTGCTTCATCTTCTATATCAATAGTAACGGTAATAACATCGCCAATATTATTTGCGCGCTGGTCTTTGAAAAATGTAACGCGGTTGCTTTGCCATAGTGAGTTTTTCTGTGGCTTTATGTGAGTTTGTTTTGGCATAGGCAGGCTTACAGGCTGGTACGCTGCGCTTGCCATTGGGTTTGTGATTTGAGACATTGCCGGAGGTTTTCCTATATTGGCAATTTTATCCGCCGTAGCGCAGCCACTAAGCATGGAGCAAGTTAGAAATCCTAGAGCTATATTATTAAATTTACGCATTTGATCCTCATATATTTGTTTTTAGTTGGATATAGTGCCAACTTGATTGTTGTCAGTTACAATGGCTTGAAGTGATTTGTTGCTTGATAAATTAACAACTCGAATAACATCGCCCTTTGCTCCATTTTCAAGGGCTTTAACCTGAGTTGAAATATTCATTGTTCCCTTATTTAGAGATAGGGTAACGATTTGTCCGCGCTCTACCATTTGCGGAGCTATTACTTCCGCTTCTTTGATAGGTCGTCCAGCAATTAACATGCGCTTTGCTGTCATGCCAATTAGCTTATTTGCATCAACTATAATTCCCTTGGAGAAGTTCTTTTCCTTTATTGTAATTATTTTAATATCAGAGGGGTGGATTATTCTTCCGTTCTCAATATTATTTGATAATACGGGAACATGTATTACTTGGTGTATCTGTCCCTTAACTTTAATTTGTTGTATAGGGTTTTGCGCGGAAGGGGCGGCCAACGTTATTTCAAAAACGTTTCGGTTACTTCCAATATTTATATTTGTTACTGAAATTTTTGCAGGTTCATTCGCAGGCAATATTATTTTCTGGTAACGCGCAGGTATGGATATTTCATAATCGCCGTAAATTCCCTCATCATAAAGGGCGGTATATAGAGCCTCTTTAATTTGACTATAACTTATTATAGTAGCATCTCTTCGCAATACAACTTGATCTGCATTGCTTGATGGCCGCCAAGGCAGGTCTAGGGCTGTGGCAATACGTAGCAATGTTCTGGCGTTTAAAACCATATCCTTGCCAGGTTGCGGGGCATTGCCAAGGATACGGTTTTCATCACGCGTTAAGCCATAGAATATATCACCTAGTTTGATAGTATTATCGGTGATAATGCTATTTTCTTTGATTCCAACAGCATAGCTTACGTTAGAGGGGAAAAATAACATGCTAAGAAGCATTGCCAATAACAGTGCCTGATTTTGTGTTTTCTTGTTCATGTTAAATTACTCCTATGATTTAATGCTTAGACTTACCTAAGCTGTGATACGGTTTGCAGCATCTCATCACTTGTAGAAATTACGTTTGAGTTCATCTCATAAGCGCGCTGGGCAGAGATAAGTTTTGTAATCTCTGAAACCACGTCAACATTAGATTGTTCTAGTGATCCTTGCTGAATTCGACCGAATTGAAGTTGGTTAGCTATACCTGTAACCGCAGTGCTTGATGCGGTGGTTTCTAGGTACATGTTGTTACCAATTGCCTCAAGACCAGTTGGATTTACAAAATCAACCATTTGAAATTGTCCAAGATTTTGAACAGCCACTTGACCTTGAACAGTTGCAAGGACTTCTCCTTCTTGGTTTATATCAATAGCCGTAGCATTATTTGGTACGGTTATTGTGGGAGCAATAGGGAAGCCTTGTGTGGTTACAATCTCTCCATTTTCGTTGATCTGGAATGTTCCATCACGTGTATATGCGAACGTTCCGTCAGGTAAGTTTACTTGGAAAAAACCGCGCCCCAAAATTGCTAGGTCAAGCTCATTTTCAGTGATCTGAACTGTACCTTGGCTATGAATTCTATAGACCGCGCCAGTTTTAACCCCAAGCCCGACCTGCATTCCAGATGGAACAGTTGTACCTGTATCTGATGATGTTGATCCAGGGCGCGTAAGGTTTTGGTATAATAAATCTTGAAAAGCAGCTTGCTGTCTTTTATATCCCGTTGTTGTCATATTGGCAATATTATTGGATATAACATCAACATTAAGTTGTTGAGCTAACATTCCTGTCGCGCCTATATCAAGTGATCTCATTTTATTACTCCTTTAATTTATCTTATATATCGGTTGTTTTGTTGGCCTAAGCTCTCGTTAATGTTCTTATTGCGCCACGTAACCTTTCATGCTCACTATCCAGTAATTTTTGTGTTGATTGATATTCTCTTAATATTTCAATCATGCGCGTCATTTCCGTGATTGAATTGACATTTGAACCCTCAAGATAACCTTGAGCGACTCTAGTATTTTCTGCTGGAATTGTGTCACCTTCAGTTGCATATAGATTGTTTCCCGTGGGGGTCAGCTCTTGAACATTTTCAAATTCTACAATCATTATTCGGGCTACGGGGCCATTTTGATCTGAGATGTTGCCTTTTTCATCAATATTAAGTTCCGTAGCTTCATTAGAAATAACAATGGGGCCTCCATCACCAAGCACAGGTAATCCCGAAGATGTAACCAGCGTTCCGTCTTCTCTTTTTTGGAAATTCCCATCGCGTGTATAGGCCGTTTCTCCGTTAGGCGTTTGTACTCCAATAAATCCGGGGCCATTAAGCGCAACATTAAATGGGTTGTCTGTTTTCTGGACGGATCCTTGAGAAGTCATTTGGTATTGACCATAATCATACACAAAGGACATAGGATCATCATTATAGCGTGGATCAGTAAGGTATTCCTCAAATAAGGGGTTTTGAGCGCGGAAACCTGATGTACTCATGTTGGCAATATTATTGGCAACAATATCCATGTTGGTTTTAAGAACCGTTTGTCTGGATAATCCAAGGTAAATACTATTTTCCATTTTACTATTTTCCTTTTGCACTTAACTGTGCAGATAAAAATCAATTACGCATCATGCATTGCATAGATCATGCCAAATTAAAAATCTATTTGTAATCAATGGCTTGATATGAGGTATATGGGTGTATTATTTACTATTGTTTGTATTTCCATAGAATAAATGACCAGCAATAAGGCATTTTTTTCCGTGTTTATTACGTTTACATTAAAAACGATGTTGATAGTTCGTGGTCTATGTTAGACGAAGCAGAGTCTTTGGTTTATACTGCGATAAATTTATTCTCGTGTTTCTATTGATATAATGGCTTTCTTACAATTACGGAAAATTTAAATTATGGCATATGAAGAAGATCAAGTTGAAGAAGATATAGACGCCGAAGATAGTGAGGAAGGCGAAGAGGGGGAGGATAAAAAAGGCGGCAAGAAAAAGCTGCTAATGATACTTGTTCCTGTGATATTGCTTATTGGTGGCGGAGCCGCTGCATATTTCACTGGAATGTTAGATTCTCTTTTGGGTAAAGAGCCTGCACAAGAGTGCACCGTTGATGAACATGGTGAAGAAACATGCGTACCTGTAGAAGAGGGGGAGCATGGTGATGAAGAAGGTCATGGTAAAAAAGACGGTGAAGGTGAGGAGGGAAGTGAAGTTGGAGAATCTGCTTTTATTCCTGTGCCGCCAATGCTTGTGAATTTGAAATCCGAAGATGGTATTCCTCGAAATTTTCGCCTTAAGGTTTTTCTTGAATTAAAAAATAGCAAAGATAAAGAGGCTGTAGAGGCGATTTTGCCGCGTGTAATAAATGAATTCCAAATTTATTTGCGAGAGCTATATGTTAAAGATTTAAGAGGGTCGGCAGGTATTTATCGCCTTAAAATTGAGCTGTTATGG
>Ga0316209_1000861_pt1 | contig 40864 bp, 36 predicted proteins | sample 6monopyrite_MG_FD_204945 | JGI IMG/M metagenome (GOLD analysis project Ga0316209, IMG submission 204945) | Microbial mat bacterial communities from mineral coupon in-situ incubated in ocean water Damariscotta River, Maine, United States -... | ecosystem: Environmental > Aquatic > Marine >...
ATAAGAACCGGTATGTTAGAGCAGCCGCACGTATTAGATAAATGTGTTGGCTGTGGATTATGTGAACGCTCTTGCATACAAATACCACAAGCTATACGCGTTATTCCGCATCAGCAAGGGTAAGCTACATTATGGAACAAATAGAAACACATGCCACATCTAAACTGCGCCATTTAAATAAGTTGCGTTGGTTAACACTGTGTCTTGTGTTTTTTATGTTAATTTTGTTGCCCTTTATGTACTTATACCAAACTTATGAAGCAGCACATGCGTATGACTTATTAACCCCAACTGAAAAAACTATTTCAGATACGATGGAGGCATTAACCTCTCCCTTTGTTAAAGAGCCAGAAGAACTTAATGCCATAAAAGGTAACACTTGGTCGGGGACGTTATTTGGTCTTAAACTAAGCGATCCTTTATCAGTCGTAGGGCAAGTTTCGGCAAGCTTATCCTTATACTGGCCATTTATTTTAACGGCATTAATACCGTTGATTGCAACATTACTCTTTGGCCGTTTTTATTGTGGTTGGATTTGTCCTGCAACATTAATTTATGAATTGAATGACAGTCTTGCAGCTTGGTTACGAAAAGCAGGATTACCGGTGAGTCGACGTAATTTAGATCGGCGTATTAAATATGTTGTTCTTGCAACAGGCATCGTACTTTCGATGTACTTTGGTGCGGTGATGTTTGCTTCAATATATCCACCAGCGATTATTGGTCGCGAAATTTATTATGCAATTGCTTTGAGTGGTTTTGGAGCAGGGGCAGTCTTTTTCTTAATGACCTTGTTATTTGATTTAATGGTGACACGTCGTGGTTTTTGTCGTTATGTCTGCCCCGGTGGTGCATTATATTCTTTACTTGGTCGTTATCGACTTTTTAGGATTAAACGTAACGTTGAAACCTGTAATGATTGTGCAAAATGTAATGTTGTTTGTCAGTTTGGTTTAGATCCTTTACAAGATAATTTTGGTATGGAGTGCAATAACTGTACGGCATGCATCGCAGTATGCCCAACCGATGCATTAAGTTTTACGATGAAAATTAACGATGTTGCTTATCAAGGTCCGGGACATCTTGGTCATAAATATCGTAAAGATAATGCAAGTTAAACCTTGGAGTTATCATAATGAAACGACGTAGCTTTATGAAAACTCTAACAATGGGTGCAGGTATCATTAGCTTTGGCCTGTTACCTTTTTTTATGGGGCGCTTATTACGTCCAACCATAAAAGCACATGAAAGTAATCGTATCCCGCTGCCAGGCGCATTAGAAAACGTGGAAGATTTTTCTCGTGCGTGTATTGGTTGTGGTTTATGTGGTGAAGTTTGTCCACCTCGTTGTATTCAGTTTCACAAACATGATGGTGGTTTTTTAGCCGACACCCCTTATATTGATCCGGTACAAAAGAGTTGCACTTTATGTGGTGAATGTATGAAAGTATGTCCAACCGATGCACTTACCATTACCGATATACGTAAAGTTAATATGGGAACCGCACAAATTGATCGTGCCGCCTGTTACCCTTGGGTAGATGCGGGGATATGTGGTGCATGCGTTAGTATTTGTCCATTGGGTAGTAAGGCAATAGATTTTGAATTCGGCAATTTTTATCGACCCGTGGTTAAAGATGGTTGCGTAGGATGTGGTCAATGTGTCGAAGTTTGTCCAGAACCGAGTTTACCGATTAATATTGTTTCTCGTTCACATGGTGTGGTTGCTCAACATGGTATTGGTATTCGTAAATTAGAGCGTGGTCAGCGTGGTTTTTAAGTTAATAAATTAAGGTGTAGTAGATAGTAATGCGATTTAAAAAGATAGTTGTAGTTGTTGCTTTACTGGTCGTTACGATAAATGCATTTGCTCATCATGTATTAGGTCGACCTTCTTATAGCTTGGGTGAAGATTCAAATACACCACCGAGTATGCAAATCGAAACGCAAATCGGTGAATACTATGTTACCTATATGGCGTTCCCTGCTTTTCCAAAACCAGGCGATTCTGGTCGGGTTAATTTATATGCCAGTCGTATCGATAACGGCAACCCTTTTAATGGAAAAGTAACCTTTAAGGTTAAAGATAATAGTTGGTTCTCATCGAAACAAGAATTGCTTGGTGTGCAAGATATTGACGATGGTGTTTATCGGCAAGGTTTTGTTTTTAAAAAAGCTGGAAACTATATTGTAACGGCTGAATTCCACTCTAATGGGCAACCTTATTATATAGATTTCCCTCTTCAAATTGGAGAACCTTTCCCTATTGGGCCGCTGGGTATTAGCATTTTAATCATTGCTTTAATATTGATTTTTGTAAATGTTACTCAACGCAAGCGTTTAGCAAGAGTGAAAGCAAGTCAGCATCATCAAAGTAATTCTAAAGAATAATTCATTAGGTCTATGCAGTGATTGAGTCATTACTTACACAAATAGAGCGTTTGGTTTATCAAACTAGCGAGGGCATGGTGCATCCCGGTCTATCTTCGGCTTGGGTTTTAATTGTACTGGTGTCAATGGCTGTGATTTCTTTGTGGCTGCTTCGTGCAAAATCAGTTAACACAACAAAGCAGCATGCTGTATTCAGTATATCTAGGCTACCTTTTATTGGTAAAAAAATCCAAAGCATTATCAATCGGCCGATTGTAATAACATCACTACGAATAATAACGGCTTTAGTTTTTTTATTGGTGATTGCTGCTGGATTATTTGGTACTCAAGTTCCTGAAAAAAATATTGCTACAACGTTAACGTGGACTTTGTGGTGGTCTGGCGTTGTTATTAGTGTGTTCTTTGTAGGCTCGGCATGGTGCGCAATATGCCCTTGGGATGCCATTGCAACGTGGTTAGTGCGTCGTCGGTTATGGCGACGTGGAAATGAGCTTAGTAGTTTAAATATTAAAGTCCCTAAGCTTGTGCGTAATATTTGGTCGGCAACATTAATGTTTGTTGTATTAACGTGGTTAGAATTAGGGTTTGGAGTTACAACAAGCCCTTATGCAACAGCATTATTAGCTTTACTTATTGTTGTGCTGGCAACGGTTTCATTAGCCATTTACGAGCGTAAAGCTTTTTGCCATTATTTTTGTGCTGTTGGACGAACATTAGGTGCCTATGGTGGGATTGCCCCTATTGCGTTACGACCTATTGATAACGAAGTATGTGCAAACTGTAAAACACTCGAATGTTATAATGGCACAAAAGATATTGAACCCTGTCCAACGCACCTCGTAATGGGTAGTTTAAAGCAAAATACGTATTGTACTTCATGCGGCTCATGCACACAGAGTTGCCCAGAAAAAAATATTAATTGGCAAATTCGAAGTGTTGGTGATGAAGTCACATTTTCATCTCGCCCACATGTAGACGAGTCTTGGTTTATTTTAGGGTTGTTATCGTTAACGATTTTTCATGGTATTACCATGATGCCTTACTGGGAAGATTGGATGCGCCAGTTGGCTTATAGTATTGGTGATTCAGGTCGGATTTTAACAAGCTTTAGTATTGGTATGTCTGTTGCGATGGTTGTTCCAATACTAATTTACAGTGCATGTATTTTCTGGTTACGCCAAATTATTCATAAAGCCGAATCATTTCAAAGATTATTCTCGTCAATGGCATTAAGTGTTTTACCGTTGGCTTTTGCTTATCATATAGCACATAATTTAAGTCATCTTGTTCGTGAGAGTCAGGGCTTTTGGAGTGTTGTATTAAATCCATTTGGTATTGATACTTTACCCTTATCGATGGCTGAAGTTCATATGCGGCATATGAATCCTGTTGTATCTGATGATATCGTTTTTGCACTGCAAGCAGCACTTATTATTTTTGGTTTTTGGTTGGCGTTAAAAGTATTAAAAAACCGATTATTACAAGTTGCACCTTCGAAAGAACTAACTCCCCGTTTTATTCCGATGCTAGTTTTTATTTTTATTACAAGTATGGTCAGCTTATGGTTGTTGATGCAACCTATGATTATGCGGATGTAAGTAATGTCGTATGCTAAAACAGAAGCTAAATAATCACACTGTAATTTCCTGGGTGCTGATGCAAATTCATTTTTCTTAGAGGTTTATTTTGTTTAATAAATTTAAAAAATATTTACAAAGCTATTGCAGCTTAAGCGCTCGTTGTCCTATTGGTGTGTTTTTTAGTGTTTTTGTTTTAGGTATTCTATTTTGGGGGGCATTTAATACCAGTATGGAATTAACCAATACAGAAGAGTTTTGTATTTCTTGCCATGAAATGAAAACAACGGTTTATCAAGAGTATAAAAAAACGATTCACTATAAAAACCGTACCGGAATTCGTGCAACATGCCCAGATTGCCACGTACCAAAAGATTGGGTGCATAAAGTCGTACGTAAAATTGGTGCAACCAATGAGTTATTTCATAAGATGATTGGTAGCATTGATACAAAAGAAAAATTTGAAGCAAAGCGATTACAGTTAGCAGAAACTGTATGGGATACCATGAAAAGCACCGACTCACGCGAATGTCGGAATTGCCATGATTTTAGTTATATGGACTTAAAAAAACAAAAGGCAAGCTCAAAGAAAAAACATGCCGGTGGAGTAAAAAGTGGGATGACCTGTATTGACTGCCACAAAGGTATAGCGCATAAAATTTCTAAAGATTTTGATAAAGATGGTAAATTACATCAATCATATAAAAAAACTAAACGCCCTTGCAGTGATTGCCATAAAGATATGGTGGAAGGTGAGTGGTAACGCGTATAAATAATCTGGACTTTATAAATGGATAGACGAGAATTTTTTAAACGCGGCTTGGGTCGTGCAGCTGAAAAGGCTGTAAAAATTGTTGACGATAAAGTTGCTCAACGTGCAGTGCGTTGGATTCGTCCACCCTTTGCTATTCCAGAATTGGAATTTTTATTAGCATGCACTCGTTGTGATGCCTGTATCAAAGCATGTCCTTATGACGTTATTTTTCCACTTTCATCGAGTAATGGTGCTGAAGTAATGAATTCACCGGCATTGGATTTATTAAATAAGGGGTGCCATCTTTGTGAAGATTGGCCTTGTGTGAATGCGTGTGAAACGGGTGCGCTTAAGATGGTTGTACCTGAACCTGATAATGAACAAGAGCTTGCTGTTGTTAGTCAATTACCAAAATTAGCAAAAGTTAGAATAGATGAAGATAGTTGTCTTCCATATTTAGGGCCAGAATGTGGAGCTTGTGCATCTGCTTGCAGTGTTGAAGGTGCATTACTTTGGCAAATGGAACGTCCTTCAATCAATGAAGAAATTTGTACGGGTTGTGCAATGTGTCGGGAGGCTTGTATTACCTCACCCAAATCTGTGAATATCATTCATAAGGTTTCGATGAATACAGAATAAGCTCATCACTCATGTTAACCTTGTAATATATGTGGTTAATAGGTGAATTAGGGTAAGCTCAAAGAAATAATAGTTAATATTGAGACAGGGATAGCCGATATAGTTGTTGTATAAAATACCCATTAGATACTATCTAGGCTTATACTTATCGGAAAATCCATGACAAATTTAAAGCTTAATAAAGTTCTTGTAATTGAAGATAGCAAAAGTATTAATGAATTATTAGTACAGAGTATCACCTCCGAACTGCATATCGATGTCGCATCAGCGTCAAGCTTTAAAGACGCTCGTCAAATTATTAAGGATTTTAAAGATGAATTTTTTGTTGCGGTAGTAGATTTGAATCTACCCGATGCACCTAATGGGGAAGTTGTCGACTTTGTTTTAGAAAATGGTATTCCACCTATTATTTTAACAGGAAGCATGTCGGATGACCTTCATGATAAAATGATGGATAAGGCGATTATTGATTATGTTGTTAAAAGAAACCTTAATGAATTTGAATATGTTTTAGAAACGATTGAGCGGTTACGTAATAACAGTAAAAGAAAAATATTAGTTGTCGATGATTCAAAGTCTTCCCGTGATTTAATTACTTCATTATTGAAAAGGCATAACTTTTCGGTTTTGCAAGCGGCTGATGGTGTCGAAGCCATGAAAACGCTTGAAGAAGAAAAAGAAATATTAATGATTATCACTGACTACAATATGCCAAACATGGACGGTATGGAGTTAACGACAAAAGTTAGAGAAACTTACTCTCGAAATGAGTTATCAATCATCGGGATATCGACGGCTGGAGCTGGTTCAACGTCTATAAAATTACTTAAGTCTGGTGCAAACGACTTCATAAATCGCCCATTTATGCATGAAGAATTTTACTGTCGTGTTAATCAAAATATAGATGCGATAGTCAGTTACCGTCAATTAAAAGAATCAGCAAACAGAGATTTTCTTACAAACCTTTATAATCGGAAATACTTCTTTTCGACAGGTGAAAAATTATTTAGCAATGCAAAAAGAAATAATATCACACTGATGATTGCGATGTTTGATATCGATTATTTTAAAAACATTAACGATACTTATGGACATCATATTGGGGATTTAGCTATTCAACATCTGGCATCTATTCTTTCAGATAATATCCGTGATACAGATATTATTGCCAGGTTTGGAGGCGAAGAGTTTTGTCTGTTAAGTATTAATATTGATAATTTGTCTGCTGAGAAAATGCTAGAGAATATTAGGAGCGTGATTGAAAATACACCACTTGTTGTTGAAAATATCACGGTACCAATTAAAGTTAGTATTGGCTATACGACTGTATTGACAGAAACAATTGATCTTATGGTTAATGACTCTGATTCAGCATTATACCAAGCTAAAGAAAGTGGGCGAAATAAAGTCGTTCAATTCCATTCTTCTTAAAACACCATCTACATTAGATTCTTATTAAACTCGTTGGTAATCAAAATTAAGCCTGTGATAATCTGTAATATTGCAATTAAATAACTCGGCTTTTTGAGTAATCTAAGATAACATTCTATTCTTTATCAGCCGTTACTTTTTTTGCCGGAGTCAGAATATGAGATGTATTATTTTTCGCTGTAGTCGCAAGGAAGAAATGTACCTCTATTTACCTTATAGTGACGACGAAGATAGATTGATTAAAGAGTTGTCTGAAGATTTAGTCAAGTTAACGGGTAATCTCGAAAAGGTAATGGAGCTTGATATCACCCCCGAGCGTACCCTTGCGCGAGCAAAAGCTTGTGATGTGATTACTTCTTTAAAAGAAAAATATTATTACTTACAAATGCCACCGAATGCTATTTTAAGAAAAGATGATTCGATGTTACACAACGCTGATGATTCATTCTAAATAGACTTTCCTTAATTTAAATATATGATAAATTTAAAATCTATTGTTAAGAAGTGGGGTGGAGATGATTTTCCTTCTACTCTAAAAGCCGCTGTCGAAGAAATGAGTGTAAAACAACTTCCGTTACAGCAAGGCCTTTCTTTTAGTAATATTGCGTTAGATACAAACCTTAAAGTTATCGTATTAAACTCTAGTGATACAGAAAGTTCTATTGCCGTTAAAATAGGTGTGTTTTATTCAGGACTTATTGCAGGTTGTAATTGTGCTGATGACCCAACTCCGGCAGACGAGAAAAATGAATATTGCGAATTACAATTGAATATAAATAAATCAACCGGCCTATCAACGGTTGATTTACTACAAGATTGAAAACGAGATTAAATTATGGATAAGTTTGATCGATATTATACTGTGCATGGGCTGTTACGAACAGAAGAATCAACATCAAAGCTTAACATCCAAGAAACTTTAAACTGTTCAGCAGATGAAGTGGAGCAGGTTATTCAAGATATGCGTTTATATCTTGATGCACCAATTAAATACGACGTCGAGTCTAAAAGCTATTATTATGATACCGGCGTCAATCCTAATTATGAATTACCAGGGCTATGGTTTAATTCTTCAGAGTTATATGGGTTATTTGCTTCTTATCAATTACTTTCTGACGTTGGCCCTGGCTTACTTGAATCTCATATCGATCCGATAAAAGAAAAGTTAGAATCACTGATGCAATCAAATGCTATGCAAAAGGGTGATTTAGAAAAACGTATTCGAATATTGAAAATGGCTTCACGTAAACCCAGTGCAAAACACTTTAGTGTTGTCGCAAGTAGTTTACTTATGCATAAACAACTGAATATAAAGTACGCTGGTCGAGATCGTAACAAGTTAACGGAGCGCACCTTATCTCCACAACGCTTAGTTCATTATCGAGATAATTGGTATATCGATGCATGGTGTCATTTAAGAGAAGAACTCAGAACATTTTCTGTCGATAGAATTGAATATAGCTGTTTAATTAATACCAGCGCATTAGATATTGATGATGCGATACTGAAAGAACATTTTTCAACAGCCTATGGAATTTTTAGCGGTACACCTAACAAGAGGGCTGTATTAAAGTTTAACAAATCGGTTGCAAAATGGGTTGCGGATGAACAGTGGCATCCCGACCAAAATGGACAGTTTGATTTTGATGGTTGTTATCAACTTGAAATACCCTACCGAGATCAGCGTGAATTAATACAAGATATATTACGTTTTGGACCTGATGTTGAAGTGTTAAAACCTGAACAACTACGAGAAGAGATTAAAGAAAAATTAACAATGGCCAAAAATCAATATGGCTGAATTTTAGGATACGAAAATGTCGACAGAAATATTAAATAAAGTTTATGAAGTTATTAGTGCCGAGCCTCATTCAGCTCAATCATTATTACTATTCGCACTTATGAAAACATTAGATATCCCCAAAGGTGGACATATGTATTTGTTAAGTAAGCTTAAAGATATGACTGCTGAAAATCGTGAACTCGCATTTGGTTTAATGAAAATGATGGCGGAAAATAAAACTCAAGATGATGAATGGAAAGATAAAATACAAATGATTGAGTCGGCGATAAGAAATAATGTTTAGTTAAATATTATTATATAGTGTAAAAATCCCCATGTTTTTGTCTGGAATCAGCATGAATTAACAAATCGTTTACATTCTTGCACGTTTTTCATATGAGAATAGAGATAAAATACGCAACACTTGATTGAGTGTCGGCAGTTTTAATATATGTCGAATACTGATAAGTGCGACAAGAAATCAAATAGATTTATATACAGAGCCGAAAATTTACTAAAAATTATAGGTATTTAGGAACATAATCGAATATTAGGAAGAATATAATGACTAAAAATAGAAAACATTTAATGACAGTTTTATCAACAGCGCTTATTGCTTCGCCATTAGTCGCTTCTGCAGAAGACAATTGGTATATCGCACCTGGCGTTAACTATGTGATTGCTGATGGTGATCGTAATGCAGATGATGATTTAGGCTTGAAACTGGGCCTTGGCAAACAATTAAATGAAAAATGGGATATTGAAGCCAGTCTTGTTATGGATAAACTGGATTTTTCAAATGGTAGCGGTGATTATGACCAGAAAGGATTAATGGTTGATGGTCTTTATTTCTTAAATCGTAATGCTAATTATAAACCTTATCTAATAATGGGCGCAGGTCTTTTACAAACAGATATTGGCTCAAGCAGTAATACGAATTTAGCGCTAAACGTTGGTGTCGGTATGGAAAGACGTGTAACGGATAGTGGTGTCGCTTTACGTGGTGATATTCGTTATAGACTTGATAACGATGACAATAGTGTCGCGGGTAAAAGTCGATTTGGTGACTGGATTGTCGGTTTATCTGTTAAAGTACCATTCGGTGCTAAATCTAGTAAACCTGTAGCTGCTGCAGCTGTTGCCGCAGTCGCTGTTGTTGCTAAGCCTAAACCCAAAGCTGTTGTAAAAGATGGTGATGCAGATGGCGTAATTGATTCAAAAGATAAATGCCCAAAATCAGTTAAGAATGCAAGTGTAGATTCTTCTGGTTGTGAAGTCATTATTCTTCGTGGTGTAAACTTTGAAACAAACTCGGCAAAAATCACTTCAGCATCAACGCCAATTCTTGATGCCGCTGCAGCTACTTTAAAGCAACGTGGTGATATAAAAGTAGAAGTTGCAGGACATACCGATTCTCAAGGTGCAGCTGCATATAATCAGACTTTATCAGCTTCACGTGCTAATGCGGTACGTAAATACTTAGTTAATAAAGGTGTAGACGCGGGTAATTTGTCAGCGAAAGGGTATGGTTCATCTATTGCTATAGCCGATAACAAAACTTCGTTTGGACGTGCTGCGAATCGTCGTGTTGAATTACGAGTGCAAAAGTAATCTGATAACACAATTGTAATGAACGGGTGGCTGAGCCCACCCGCTCATTCATTCAGATGTGACACAATCCTACTATTTATAAGATTATGACGAGTTAGACTGTGTTTTTTATAACTATTGATGTAAATATACACACTCAAGACCATACCCTTAGGAGGGGAAATGAAAAAAATAATAATAGCAGTTATGCTTATCGCTTTTATGGCTGTGAGTGGCGTTAGTCTTGCAGACTCATCCTGTAAAGGTTCAAGTAAATCACAGTGTAAATCAGGCTGTACTTGGGTAAAAGGTTACAGCAAGAAAGATGGTTCTAAAACGAAAGGGTATTGCCGAACTAAAGGTAAAAGTTCTGATAAAAAATCGAAGAAAGATAAAAAATCTAAGAAAGATATAAAGTCCAAAAAAGATAAAAAAGATAAAAAATCTAAGAAAGACAAAAAGTCTAAGAAAGACAAAAAGTCTAAGAAAGATAAAAAGTCTAAGAAAGATAAAAAAGCTAAGAAAGACAAAAAATCTAAAAAAGACGATAAATCTACAAAATCTAAGTAAGGCAGCAATATCTTTTTTCTTATAGCGTGATATCAAGCTGCTCGGCATTTTATAATGTTGAGCCGGTCTGATAAAGCGCTTACAACTGAGAGTTACCCATTTTCATACTGGTGCACAAACATCCAAATGAAACGAGATAGGGTAGCTCTCATTTCTTCATAGTTATATTCCAACGATTAAATACCTTCTAGCTTGCTTTATAATTCGGCAAGACTTGTAGCTTTGGGGGTTTGTATTGTTAGATAGGAACTGTAGTGGTCTATCTCAGTCGAGATCTTATGGCGCGCCCTGAAACACTTCAAGGTAAGTAATCTTCTCAGCTATAAAGACTTTCTTGCGCGTGCCAAGTTGATTACAGCTGATTATGTTTTTATTGATTCTGATATTCATGTCTAGCGAGGGGTAGCTGGAGGCTGTATTGATATTTTTAAAGTGTATGTTTGATTACGAAAATTCTAAAGTTAAAAGACAATGCTCCTTTAATAATGTACTTCTGAGTTAACTACTTTTGCTTGCTCTACCCATAACTGCACATCCGATACGCCTGGTATCTTACGAACTATTTCTTTGTCATCATTGATTGCCTTCATTGCTTTATAAAGGTTTAGCGCACTACGATTACGTAATTCTTCTATTGTTTCAATTCCCGCCATCTCCAGTAACTCTAAATACTGTGTCGAAATACCGTATACTTGACATAAATCGCAAAGATTGACCCATCTCAATATTTTTGTATATCCAATCCCTGTTTTTTCTGAAATCACTTTTCTTCCAGCAGGGTAGGCGCCTTCTTTAAGCATGCATATTGATGTGTTAATGCCAGTCGCACGAAGAATTGCACCATATTTAAGCCCAATGCCTTTAATTTTTTCTATCTCCATGTCTTAATTATTAACTCCTGAATTTAAATATATTCTTATAAAAGAAATATCATGACTAATATTTTTTGTATTAATAACTACAATCAAAAAATTTCTTAACAGGCTTTATTATTAATTTCGCTATACCATTCTTACTTCTTTCTTTGAGTACAATCGGGAATAATTTTTGTAAACCTGTGCTTACTAGTAAGTTGTGAGTCCCTGATTTATTTGCAAGCATGTAAATATCGTCATGCTCAAAGATATAACGCCCATTAGAATCTCGCTTATCTGCCGACTCAAGTAAGAAAGGAACTGCTTTAGGAATAAAGTTCTTTGCTTGATGCGCTGAAAATCCGCTGTTAAGCAGAATAGAAAACATCGTTAAGTACTTGTCGTTTAATAATTTCTCTGAATCATCCATGCTTCTATCCATGGTGGCTTTAAATTTACGATTAATTCTTAGTATGTGCATTTTATAATTTTCGAAGACTTTAACCAATGTACTCAATCAATGTTTAACAATGATTTATCATTTCGTCGATATGTATTAATTGCAATTAGATGGGGAAGGGTGCTTGTGAATTAAGTGATAACTTAATTTGTTACACGAACTGCGGTATTTATCCTGCTGTCAATGGCAAAGAAAGATGCTCGAAAAATTACTTTGTTGTTTATCGTCAAGAGTGCTTTGATAAACCGCTATAGATATTCACAACACAATAAAAATATCAGAGTTAGTGACGGTGTCTTCGAAACGTAGTTCGAATTTGTGTTATTGACACGTGCGCAGGCTTACTGACCTCACAAAAAAGTCTATGGTAAAAAAAATATATAAAAAAATCCTGGTAGCCTTTTAAAGAAAAAGGCTGCCAGGATGTATTTTCAATATTTAAAGATAGAACGAAAGCTTAGTACTTTATCTTTAAAGATTTTAGTGTTTCTAAAGTAAGGCCGCCACTTGGTAACTTGTTTCTCTTTTGGTAGGTAGTTACTGCCACAGCAGTTGTATTACCATAGTAACCATCTACCGGCCCTGGGTTTATGTTTTTAGACTTGAGCTTGGTTTGTAATTCACGAATGATATTTTTTGTGATATTGGTTTTGCATAAAACGGGTTGCCATTGAACAATACCGTCTTTAACCTTAAAGCGCTTGACCACGTTTGTATACTCTTCAGATACCGGTATAACACGCGTTGTTTCAGGTTGAATAAGTTTTCTAGCCTTAACCATTTTATACTCTGCAGGAACGGTAATCTTACGAACCACTGGTTCTTTCTTCAAGGTTCGTCGTTTCACAATTTTATATTTAGCCGGAACAATGACTTTTTTTGTTGTGGCATTGGTTACTAATACACGCTTTTTGACTATTTTGTAAGTTGCGGGTACTGTAATCAAACACATGATCTCACCTGTGGCTTCATCAATTTTTGAAATTGGTCCGTTGCCTTTTTTCCATACAGTGTGTTCAGGTTTATCTAAGACTTTTTTAGATACGACTTTGTATTTAGCTGAAACAGGTACCAGTTTAATTGTTTCTGGTGAGACTAAAACTTTGTCTTTTACCCATTCATATTTAGCCGGAATTATCTCAAGACGTTCTGATTGCTCTTTGATCAATACTTTTTCTTCAATGGCTTCGTATTTAGCTGGTATTATTTCTAGTCTCTCAGAAGACTCTTTTTTCAATACTCGAATATTTTCAGTATTGTAAACAGGGGGGGTGAATGTTCTTGCGAAACATTGTCCTGCTTTAGCATTTGGTGGAAATAGATCATTTTTAATTGTAGCAGGCTGCTCATTCTTAATGACGTTTGCTACAGGCTTTTCTTTTAGTGATAACTCAAGGGCCGCAATTTTTTGGTCACGCTCCTGTATTTTTTTCTCATAATTAGTTTTCACTAGATTATCTATTTCTGGTTTAGTTGAGCCAGATGAGGTGCAGCCTCCGATAAGAAATATACCCGAAAACAAAGGCAGCGATAAATACATAAATTTTTTCATTTTTCTCTCTCCTCTCAAGATTTTTATACTATCTACCGTTGTATGTTGTGACGGGATAATTTTAACACTTAACGATTTGGCTAATCTACTTAGCCACACTCACCATATATTGAACAGAAGCTGAAACTTCTTCATCCAATAAACTAGAGTCTCCACCTTTTGCTGGCATATACCCCTTTTTACCTTTGAATCCTTTTAGTGCACGATTCACGAGAACATTTATACCTTGTTGTTTGCGTTCAGTCCAACTCGCGTCACTCAAAGTGGGTGCGCCTGCTGCACCGGTGCCATGGCAGGCAAAGCATGTAGCAGTATAAATTTTCTTACCTGCGGCTAATTCAACGGCATTCGATTCAGCTTCAGTTGAAACAGCTTCAGCGACTTTACTTATTGAGCTCACTCCAACAGTATTGGCTGACACTACGGGAGTGTCTGAGGCTATATTATTCTTTGCTAACCTTACAGAAGAGTCTACCACTCCATTCACCGATGCTGTACCACCATTTAGCTGAGATTTAAGCTTGTCCATATTGATACTGCTTTTTAAGTCTTCTTTTATCTCGGAAGACTTTTCATTTAATGTTGTACTAACCGATTCCTTAGCCTCTTCAATAATTACGCTGCTGCCTTTTTTAACAAATGATGCAGCTTCTTCTGCTGCACTGGTAACATCGTTAGTGACATTATTCATGACAGTAGGTGAAGCTTCGAGACTAGTTTCGATCTTGTTTTTCACATTGTCGGACGTTTGGCTATTACAGCCAAATTGAAATACGCCAACAAGTGACACGATAGCTATTGTTTTAATGTTCATTATATTATCCCATGAGCGGTTTTGTAAAAAGCATCGCCGAGTTATTACTCGGCGATGATGGTGTTAGTTACTGACCAATTTTCGTTAATATATTAGGTTAGTATTTTAGTACTGTACTGCAGGATCCATTGTTTTTGCCTGTTCAACCCAGTTTGATACACTTTGTAGACCTGGTGTTTTACGAACAAGTTTTTTTTCTGCATTGACTTCCTGCATTTTCGTATGTAGGTTTTCAGCGTTACGATTACGTAATTCTTTTACCGTATCGACACCAGCTATTTCTAGTAGCTCGGAATACTGTGTTGAAATACCAGAAATTCGACACAAATCGCATAGATTGACCCATTTTAATACTTTAGAACTATCAATGCCTGTCATTTCAGAAATCATTTTTCTTCCGGCAGGATTAGCTCCTTTTTCCAGCAAACTTTCTACCGTTGCAATCTCCACTGCACGGAGTTTTGCGCCAAAGGTAGGTCCGATTCCTTCAATATCTTCAATTTTCATAGTCATGTTGTAAATCTCCTGTATTCTAGATTAATGATAAAAGTATTAGTTTGTTCTACTGTTCTCAATTCTCGCTATTTATACGAATCACAAAATATTTTTTTCAGTCTTTAAATCCCGTTTTCAGATTCTAAAAATTCTGTATTGAAAAAGTGCCATATGCGGGTACTATAATCTTCGGAATCTTTATCGCAATATGCACAGCCAATGTTTAACAATGATTTATCATTTTGCTGAGGTGCAGCTATAGAAGGATTAGAGGATGAGACACATTTTGTGAAATATGTGTTAACTTCACCTAATTATATGAGACTCAGCAGGTATATTTATTTATCATGCTTAGTAATACAGTATGACGATTCATTATTAGCGAAAATCATTTTATATTTATCGTTAAGAGAATTTTAATAGTCTGCTCTATCAATTCATGACAGGTTTAAGGATTTAGTATTAATGACGACACTAGAGCAAAGCACCGTAAAAATAGCATTATTGGAAGATGAGCCTGCACAAGCGGAAATGATTAAGCTGTGTCTTAAATCTGCCAATTTTAATTGTGACCATTCCGATAATGGCGATACTTACACCAAAAAAGTCCTTAATAGTGATTACGATTTATTAATCATGGACTGGAATGTTCCCGGACTTTCAGGCCCGGAAGTTCTGGAACAAGTAAGATCGGCCCGTGGCTCCGACGTTCCGGTGTTGTTTATTACCAGCCGTTCAAATGAAGAAGATATTGTTTTTGCATTGGAACATGGTGCAGACGACTACATGATTAAACCGGTAAAACAGTACGAGCTAATTGCCCGTATTAAGGCCTTACTACGTAGAAATTCAGCCCAAATCTCAGGGCAGAATAATGCGCCAGTTAATGAAACCTACGATTTTTTGCCTTATTCGTTTGATACAAAAAATCGTGTTCTCACCAAACATGGCGAACCAGTTGTGTTGACGCAAAAAGAATTTGATGTGGCTCTGATACTGTTTCAGGCTGCAGGGCAATTAACCTCCAGAAAACAGTTATTACATGATGTATGGGGACATTCAGTTGAACTCAATACGCGTACAGTCGATACACATATAAGCAAAATCCGCTCTAAACTAGAACTGACGCCCAAAAATGGCTGGCGTTTGAGTTCAGTGTACCAACATGGTTATCGACTTGAGAAGATTGACTCGGAGAGTTGATTTAAGTCAACACTATACGCCGCTCCGATGTTGTTTTCTGTGATTATCTTGCTAAAGATTCGTTTATAATGGCGAACAAATAACTATAATAATTAATATCTGGATTCCTACAATGGCACAATTACGTCGGTTTATTGTTTTAATCAGTATTTTACTAATGAGTTCTTCAGTCTTTGCGAATGACTGGATATACACCGTCAGGCCGGGCGATAATCTTACTGAGCTCGGTAAAAAGTATCTGCTAAACCAGACTCATCTTATAAAATTACAGCAGCTGAATAATATCACTAAGCCGGCAAGTCTTTCGCCAGGTACTGTCATTCGATTTCCTATTGAATGGTTAAAAATACAACCCAGCTCAGCATTGGTCGTTGATGGGCGGGGAGATGTTACGATTGTAAGATCTTCTTCTACTAATATTAACGCCAATGCTACGGATGTTAGATTGTATGTTGGTGATCGTATTTCAACAGGCGCTAAGAGCAGTGCTATGTTAATTTTTGCTGATAAATCGCGCCTGCTTCTTCAATCGAATTCAGAACTGATCATGGATAAGCTTAGTGTTTTTGGTGATGGCAGCATGGCTGATACTCGCTTACGTTTACCCGCTGGTCGGGTTGATGCGCACATTATACCTCGCAGCCGTAATCGTTCTCGTTATGAAATAACAACCCCTGCTGCTGTAGCCGCAGTGCGTGGTACTGAGTTTCGAGTTAGCGCTGAAAAAGCAAAGCCGATAGCACGTAGTGAAGTATTAAAAGGACTGGTTGCCGTTGGCAACAATGGTATCAGCAATAATATTCCAGCCGGTTTTGGGAGTGTAAGTGAAGCGGGTAAGCCACCCCAAAAACCAAAAAAATTACTGCCTGCACCAAGTATTAACGATAAGCATTCGCTCTATACGCATATTCCTATCGCTTTTTCCTGGAAGCCAGTAAAAGGTGCGTTGCAGTATCGTATTCAGTTGTTTAATAAAAATAATTTGAACATTCTACTGTTAGATGAAGTGATTACTAAGAACGAATATATATTCAAAGAACTCGCCGACGACGGTTATATGTTGAGAGTGCGTAGTATCGATAACGATAAACTTGAAGGACTTAATAGCGATCATGTTTTTACTGTTAATGCTCTGCCAGGTATTTCACTATTAAAAATGCCGAACAACAATCAAGTAACACATAGCCAGCGCCCTGAATTTAGTTGGTCAACGTCTAAAGCTGCACTAAAATATCGCTTCCAAGTGGCCACAGCAGCAGACTTTAGCTCGCTTGTTATCGATCAATCAGGTTTAGTTGAAACCACTTTTCAAGTTAAAAGCAAATTAGAAGCTGGTAAATATTTTTGGCGTGTTGCCGGCATTGACGATGGTGGCCGAGGGGCTTATTCCAGGATAAGCCATTTTATCGTCCAACCGATACTCCCAATACCGCAAATTAAATCACCTGATATAGATGAAAAAAACATCCATTTTGAGTGGGATGAAGTTCTATCTGGAGTGGAGTACCACTTTCAGTTCTCTTACGATCTGGATGAAAACAATAAAGATGAACACAGAACAATGGTTGTAAATAAAACATCACTTACGTTACCGCATCCTTATTCAGGAAATTATTACTACAGGATTAAGGCCGCAACGCATGATAATTCTTATGCGCCAAGTGAATACAGTGCATGGAAAAAAGTTGAGGTAGCCGTTGAAACTGACTTACCTTGGTACATGTTAATTGTCTTTCTATTCTTGCTTTGATTTTTAATAAACGAAATTTTAAGAGCAAACGCGAACAGATAGTCTTATGGCTTTCTATTATCATCTGTACCGTGGTGGTTATTCAGCAAGATTGGTTATGGCGGCTGAATAATGTTATTTATGATGCACAATTACGTCTTTGGGAAAGACCCGCTCCCGACAATATCATTATTATTGGTATCGACGAATATAGCCTACAACACCTTGGTCGCTGGCCATGGAGTCGCGATAAATATGCCAAGCTGTTAGATATCCTTACAACTGAAGAAGCCGCTGTCGTTGGGCTCGATATTATTTTTGCCGAGCCATCGTCTACCAATACTCAAGATGACATTAAGCTTGCTAAAGCGGTGAAAAGAAATGGACGAGTGGTGTTACCCATACTCGCAGAAAAAACAAGTTTAACTGGTCAATTATTAGAAACGCTTCCCATACCGATAATAGCAAACGCCGCCAGAGCAATGGGGCATGTTCATGTGGAGCTGGATCAAGATGGTATAGCACGTAGTGCTTTTCTTAAAGGGGGTTTAGGATCTCCACACTGGAATCATTTAGCTTACGAGATGGTTAAAATCGCATACCCTAATAATAAAATTAAGTCGATCGGTATCAAGAACCCAATAAAAAATCACTCAAAACAAACGACTTCGTCTATGGTATGGGTACGCGATAACAAAATGTTAATTCCTTATGCTGGCGCGCCAGGACATTTTCAAACTTTATCTTTCTTTCAAGTGCTTAATCAACAATATCCGAAAGGTATTTTTAAGAACAAAATAGTTTTGATAGGCGCTACTGCCAGCGGTCTTGGTGACGCGTTGCCAACACCAGTCTCGGGTGAAACGCATTCCATGGCTGGTGTAGAAATAAACGCAAATATTATTAATAACCTGACAGCAGGTATTAATATTTCAATATTGCCGATTGAAATTCAAATGCTAATATCTATCGTTATCTTATTGATAACGATTTATTTCTATTCAGTGCTTACTCCAAAGTTAAACTTGATAAGCATTGCATTTATGATCGCCAATAGTTTAATTCTTTCATTATTTCTATTGCAATTTTTTCATATCTGGTTTCCTCCTGCCCCTGTGCTGCTTGCGCTTGCTTTGAGTTACCCATTGTGGAGTTGGCGTCGACTCGAAAATACCATTCGTTATTTAGATCAGGAATTAGTTCAACTCACTGGTGAATATGAAAATGTTCCGAATAATAGCGATATTGCTCCGCAAGCGTCACTGAGATTTTTAGCCAAGTTACTGCCAATAGAAGGCTGGGGTATTTATAATTCTATGGGTGACGTTTTGATATCTGAAGGAAATTGCCCGACATTTGATTGTTATATTAACGATAGGACAGAACAGTGGTTGTATACCAATAGTAACTATTGGTTAACGGTAGGCACTGGTGCCAATGGAAAAATATTTTCCTTAAAATGGAGTGATACAACACAAGCTAACAAAGAACAGCAAGCCTTGCTGAATGACTTTGTTTTAAAAGTTAAACCAACTTCCTCCATTGGCAACAAAAATCGTGTTGATTCAGTCGACAATCGTATTGAACAAGTTCAAAAAGCAACATCTCGAATGCGGGGATTACGTCAATTCATCGCGGGTTCGCTATCGCAGATGGCTAATGGTGTTTTGATTGTTGATCCGTTGGGTAATATCGCAATCGCAAATCAACGTGCTGCAGATTACCTTGGCTATAATCATGACTTAGACATACATGGGAAATCACTTCTGGACGTATTGGAAAATATTATGATTTCACATAACGATAATTGGATACAAGTCTATAAACAAGTTCTTTTAAATCATAAAAGAACAAATATTGAAGCAAAAAATGTTAAAGGTAAAGATTTTCTTATTCAATTCGCACCTCTTGATAGACAGCACAGAGAACTTGGCGGGCTGATTGTTAATATGGCTGATATATCTGAGCTTAAGGCTAGTGAACGTCGCAGAGACGAAGTACTAGGCTTTCTTTCTCACGATTTACGTACGCCACTTGTATCACTTATCGCGTTACTCGAAATTGCGAAAACAAAAAAACCTAATAACGAGGTTGGTAAAATTCTTGGCAGGATAGGCACTTATGCTGAAAATACAATTACGTTAGCAGAAGAATTTCTGCATCTGGCGCATGCTGAAAGCGGTGAGAATATAAACTTTGTAGATACTGACCTGACATCTATAGCATTGAACGCAATTGAACAAATGTGGGTACAGTCTGAAGCAAAAAATATAGAATTAAACTATCACTTTGAAATCGACGAGGCATGGCTACTTATTGATTCAGGTTTAATTGAGCGTGTAATTTTAAACTTGTTAAACAATGCAGTAAAATACAGCCCAGAGAATTCCACGGTCACACTTACACTTAGTGCAGATGAAGACTCTTACACCTGCTGTATACAGGATCAGGGCATAGGAATACCTAAAGATGAAATAGATGATCTGTTCGGACGTTATTATCGAGTTAAAGCTTCAAAACAGAACATCAAAGGTATCGGTCTTGGGCTCGCATTTGTTAAAGTTGTTATGGACAAGCATCAGGGTGACATTAGTGTAACCAGCGAAGTCGGACAAGGTTCTCGTTTTTGTTTTAAACTTCCAAAAGTATCAGGCTAATTTAGTTTTCAGATATTTATTTTGCTTTTATTTATTTTGCTTTTATTTATTTTACTTCGGGCACAGCTCTCTGAGTCGCCAGTTCAAGTGTAAAGTATTGAGCTGACTGAAAATTGAAAAGCTTGGCCAGAACATTACTTGGAAAAGATTGTACTAGAGTATTGTTTTTTCTTACCGAGTTATTATATGCACTACGTGCATCGAGAATTTCTTCTTCCACTTCACTTAGACTGTTTTGTAAAGCAAGAAAATTTTGGCTTGCTTTTAAATCAGGGTAGGCTTCAGCAACTGCAAGTAAACCTTGCAATGACTGAGTAATCGCACTTTCTTCAGCGGTACGGTCAGCTAGTTTACTGGAGTTATGACGTGCTTCAGTCGTTTTGGTAAGTACGTCTGCTTCGTGAGCACTATACATTTTTACTGCATTAATCATATTAGGTATAAGATTAAATCGACGCTTCAGTGCAATATCAATTCCACTCCAGCTTTCCTCAATCATGTTCCTATACTTAATAAAACGATTATAAGAACTAACTGTTATAATCACTAAGAAAATGGCAGCGAAAATTATAAAATCAAAATATTGAGAATCCATTGTAAATACCAGTTGTACTTTAAATAATAAATTTTAGTCTTAATTGAAAATCGTAATAAAAAATAGAGATTGAAACTATATTAATGCATCTTATACTATGTTATCCCATCAATATCCTCAACTAAATACTAACAGAAATAAAGAAACCGACCGAAAAATAGCTTGTAATAATAATTAACAATATGGTAACAATTCACGTATTGCTTGTAGTACCTGGTTTGTTTATCGTGGTTACAGTTAGGTTTGAAAGTAAGGAAATAGTGCAAGGCGATTTGTTTTACTTTAAAGTTATTTGTTAATCAGCTTTAAAGTAAAATTTAATCGTCGTTTATAGTTTAAAAAATTAGTAACAAAAAATTCAATCATTAAATTTCAGGGATAAGTACAATTATGAGTATTCTAAAAGAATTCAAAGATTTTGCGGTAAAAGGAAATGCTGTCGATATGGCAGTTGGTATCGTTATAGGTGCTGCATTTGGTAAAATTGTTACAGCGTTAGTAGCAGGTGTAATAATGCCACCAATCGGTGTGTTGTTAGGTGGGGTAGACTTCTCGAGTTTGGCTTATGTAGTTAAAGATGCTGTAGGTGCTGCACCTGCGGTAGTTATTAGCTATGGTAAATTTATTCAAACGGTCGTTGACTTCACAATTATTGCCTTTGCAATTTTCATGGTAGTAAAAGGGATTAATTCACTTAAGAAAAAAGAAGAAGCAGCACCAAAACCAGAACCAAAACCATCTGCAGAAGAAGTTTTGTTGATGGATATACGAGATTTATTAAAAAATAAATAGTCAGTAATATTCCGTAAAAAATTGGGATTAGAATATAATTCGTTTCTATTTTTAAAAGCAACGATGTTCTGATCTCAATTTCCCCTTAAGTTTTTATCATTTTCATTAATAAGCTAATGATGCCTTCCATACTTGTGATCTTTGAGATGTAATCTGTGTTTACTTTTGAAAGCGTCAATTCTTTTCTAGAGAGTCTTTTTGATAGTATTCATTGTAAAAGATTTTTTAAAATACGATTAAAGTCCCGGTGAATAAAACCGGAATATCTAATTTGTGGAGGCGGTGGAATCGAATATTCGTCTTTCTTTAGTATTAAATATATTATTTATATAGTTAGAATACTGAGTAAAAGGTATGTGGCAATTCTGTGGCATTCATTAATAGTTAATTAATGAGCAGTTAATGCTCGATATAGTTGTTTGGATAGATGTAGTGACTGACCGGTTGAAACCGCAACGCTTTTGTGCCTTTCATTGTTCGCGAAATATTTATCCCTCCAATAAAAATACCTAGCATAAACCCTACTCGAGAAAAAAGATCTTCATCCGACTCAGCCGACAAAACACGCTGCAATAATTTATGCGGGTTGCCACTCTTTTACATGTGGTACACAAAAATCTATAAACAGTCTTACTATTCGCGAAATATTGCGATTGCTAGAGTAAACAATAGATAATTTTGTATTAGGTAAATGCCAGCTGGGTAGAATTTCGACTATCTTGCCAGAGTGAATTAGAGACTGGCAAATAATGGATGGAATTTCTGCAATTCCTTGGCCTTTTTCTACCGCGTAAATAATTCCAGCATAATCATTTATAGATAGAGAACTGTTCACTATAATTTTTTCAGTTTTGTTCTTGTTAGTTAATTTCCATGTGGTTGGAGTATACCATTCTGAGAATGTAACAATTCGATGATTTAATAAGTCTTCAGGGTGCTTTAATTTTGGAGCAGTTTTTAAATAGCCCTTTGATGAAACTAGAATATGTCTGTATTGCATAATTTCTTGGGCTATGAGATTACTGTCTTTTAATTCGCCAACACGCAGGGTTACATCCACACCATCTTCAATTAAATCAAGGTTACGTTCTGAAATAAGTATTTTAATATTTACCTTAGGATACTTTTCTTGAAAAGCACAAACCATGGGGGTTATTAAAACTTGTGCAAGATTAGGGGGGGCGGAGAGGCGAAGCGACCCGGAAACTTCAGATTGCTTATCGTTGATCATAAGAGTGCCGGCTTCAAATTCTTCCAAACCACGACGGCAGTACTCATAATATTCCTGACCAATTTCAGTTAATCGCAGTTTACGTGTAGAACGTTCTAGTAAACGAATATCTAATGATTTTTCAAGTTCACTTATCTTACGGCTGACGGTCGATATTGGAATACCAACACGTTTTGCCGCTTCCGAGAAACTTTTGGTCTCAACCACGCGTACGAATAAAGCCATTGCATTTAAATCTAGCGACATTTTATATTCTCATATATGGAAAAGTCTTTTCGATAAATCCTATCTAATCTCATAGATGGAAATTAAGTATGCTCTACCAATCATTAATCTGCAACAAATGGAGAATACAAATGTTTGAGAAAATATCGAAAAATAATGTAGTGATGTTGATATTACTGTCCGTGATATTAATTGCACCTTTAAATGTAGCGATGGCAGGTGACAGTAAAGAATGTAAAACCGATATTAAATCGGTAATAAAAGCATATGAAAAAGCATTAAACGGAAGTGATGTACGTGAAGTTATTAAGAATTATTCGCAAGATGGGGTTTTTATGCCGTCTGGAAAACCAACATCAGTTGGTCGGGATAATGTGATTCAAGCATATGAATATGTTTTTCAAGCACTAGATTTAAATGTTGAGTTCCATATTGATGAAATTGTTAGACGAGGCGATCTTGCCTTTGTTAGAACAACATCGGATGGAAAAATAAAACTTTTAGATAAAAATATCACGATAAAAAATAACAGTCGGGAATTATTTATTATGAAAAGAATGGATGGTGATTGGAAAATTTATCGCTATATGTTCAACGAAACGAATAAGACTTAATAATTATATATCTCAGGAGATAAACCATGAAAGCAGTCGTTATAACGAAACCTGGTAACGTAGATGAACTTAAGATTAAAAATGTAGACGAACCAACTACGCCAGATGGATATATAAAAATTCGCACCAAGGCTTTTGGTCTTAACCGAGCTGAAACATATTACCGCGCAGGAAACTTTGGTGAGATTAAGGAACCTAGAATACCGGGTATTGAAGCGGTTGGTGAGATTGTTGAAGACAATAGTGGAAGGTTTAAAGTAGGACAAAAAGTTATAACTGCAATGGGTGGTTTGATGCTGGCGAGAGATGGTAGCTACGCGGAGTATGTTATTGCACCTACAACCAATGTCCTTGTTGTAGATACGAAACTCCCATGGGAAGAATTGGCCGCTCTACCTGAAGCTTACTTAACCATTTGGGGTGCTTTGGATAAATCCATGAACATTAAAAGTGGACAAATACTTTTAGTCAGAGGTGGCACTACAACACTCGGGCTTGCTGCAATATCCTATGCTAAAGCTAGAGGCTTAAAAGTTGTTGCATCCACGAGGAGAGATGAAAACAAAGAGCTATTAATATCTAAAGGTGCTGATGAAGTGATCGTTGATGATGGCGATATCTCAGAAAAAGTTCGTGCTATTTTTCCTGATGGTGTTGATTGCGCTCTGGATGTTGTGGGGATAGCTACCATCAGAGACACATTAAATGCAGTTAAAACCTTTGGTCAGCTATGTGTTGTAGGTGTTTTAACCGGACCACCTATTTTTGAAAACTTCAATTTGATGTCTGATTTACCCAATACCGTTCAAATTAATTTCTTTTCAAGTGGTTTATTTGGTTCACCGCAAATGCCGCTCTCTGAATCCCCCATCCAATGGATTATTGAGCAAATAGAAAGCAAGAAAATGCCTTCTTTAGTTTCAAAAATATATGAGTTTGATCAAATTAAGAGCGCTCATCAAGACATGGAAAACAATCAAATATTAGGGAAAGCGGTTGTAAAAGTACAACTAACATAAATGATTAATATTATTGGTGATTACCGTTAGGCACAACAGGAAAAGTCGATATGAAGATGACAGAATATAGATTAAATTTCCATATATTAATAGCAACCATTTTACCAATGAATATGTTTGTTTCTACTGATTTTAGTTTAGCTCATGCTCTAAATAATCAAAAGACTTATGATAAAGTCGCGGGATTAACATGAAGTACCTGAGCTACTAAATGCATTGGTGTAATACACATAATCATTGGGGCCTGATTACGATTGTGATTCATTGGTTATCGACCATAATAATATTTGGTTTGTTTGGACTTGGCTTATGGATGGTTGAGCTGGATTATTACGATGCATGGTATCGTAAGGCCCCTGAGATTCATAAAAGTATAGGAATACTATTATTAGTTTTAACTTTGGTACGTTTAGTTTGGCGTCTAAGTAATTCCATTCCGGTAGCATTGGACAGTCATAGTCCCAGAAAACGAAGAATAGCTGAGGTAACTCACTATTCTCTCTATCTATTGTTAATCACTATCATGCTTAGTGGCTATCTAATTTCTACTGCTGATGGTCATGAAATCGTTGTTTTTAATTGGTTAACTATACCTGCAACAATTTACGGCATCGACATGCAGGAAGATATCGCTGGAATGGTACATCTATGGTTAGCTATATGCTTGATTAGCCTTGCAGTGATACATGCCATGGCTGCTTTTAAGCATCATTTTATTGATCGAGACCAAACATTAAAACGCATGTTTGGTCTTTAATATTTAAAAAATCACGACTAATACTTAACTTTAAAAAAGGAATTATCATGAAAAAATATATTACACTTACGGCATTACTGGCAATGTTTGTTTTTGGTGCATCAACACAAGCTGCAGAATATGAGGTTGATGCCGCAGGAGCTCATTCGAGTATTCATTTTAAAATTAAACATCTTGGCTATGCTTGGACAATGGGTCGTTTTAATACTATGAAAGGTAGTTTTAGTTATGACGAAAAAAATCCAACTGCATCAAAAATAGAAATTAACATTGATACCAGTAGTGTTGATACCAATCACGCCGAGCTTAATAAGCATTTACGTAGCAAGGACTTTTTAAATGTCTCAAAATATCCAACAGCTAAATTTAGTAGCACTTCATTCAAGGAAACAGGGGGAAGCAAAGCGATACTTAAAGGTAAATTAACGCTTCGTGGTATTACGAAAAATATCACAATTAATCTTGAGCATGTCGGCCATGGAGCGGATCCTTGGGGTGGCTATCGTCGTGGTTTAGCTGGAAGTACAACACTGACTCTAAAGGATTTTGGTATTCCTATGGATCTTGGGTCAGCTTCACGTCAAGTTGAAATGTTTCTTGCTATAGAAGGTATTCGCAGGAAGTAATATTGAGAACTCATCTATCAGTGCGCCTGAATTTCAAGAAAATATATTTATCAAGGCCAGTTGCCACTGGGTGTTAATGCTCAACCGAATAAATAATGAATTATATTTAAGGAGTGATAAGTGAAAAAAGAATATTATTTGATTGCAGATTTTAGATAATATAAATTAGTAGTAGATAATGATTCTGGTATTGAAAATGAATTACTAGAAAATACTCCTATTTCAGGAAAAGGAACTAATATTGGAGGGGAGATATATTTTATTACGGATATTGACATCCCTTTTAATGAAAATGAACGAGAGATATTTGATGTTGGATATTTAGTTTATTGACGTTCGCAAAAAGAAAATATTTTTGCCATTGCCATTTTTTACGGCAACACAAAACATGGTAATGGTAATGCCCCAACTGCTGCTAGCCCATGTATTAAGTTTGCTACAATATTGGGTGATTGCTCTGAATTAGAATCAGTAAAAACGGGAACTAAAATTCAACTGATATGCGAATAAATTTCCAACAAGAGCATTAAGAGTATTCGCTTGTCGCTCATTGGGACAACCAAAAACCGTGCTCCGCACGTTTTTGGCTGCCCCTTGTGCTAATCGTTGAATATCTGCTTTCAGTATAAAACTCGGTAATTTCTTAGTGCTTAGGTGACTGCTTCTGGCCGATAGTTGCCTAGTCAGTTATCGACCAAAGCCACCGATCAATCTAGGTCAGTGAATTATCAATTAAGATTCAACATGCTCCATTATTATCTGGTACGCTATATTTTAGGTACATCTATAACAGCACTTTCTTTTGCATTAGTAATACAGTACTCTATTTTTTAATGAGATTAAATTTCATATAAAACATTCTTTACTAATAGTCATCATGTATAAATGCAATTAACAGTGATACTTCAAAAACAGCTACTCTCTTCGATTATTGCAATTTTATTTGCTTCCGAAGTTCTCGCTGATCCCGATATAAATGTAGCAGTGAAAGAACGTCCACAAATTGGGTTGGTGCTAAGCGGTGGTGGCGCACGTGGTGCCGCACATGTTGGAGTGCTAAAGGAACTAGAAGAGTTACGCATTCCAATTGATATTGTAACTGGTACAAGTATGGGAGCGATAACGGGTGGGTTATATGCATATGGATATTCACCGGCAATGCTTGAAGAAACACTCGTCACTACAGACTGGAATGATTTATTTCAGGATAGTCCTTCGCGCGCGCAGCGCAGCATGCGTCGTAAACAGGATGATTATAACTATTTAATTAAATTAGAAGCAGGATTTAAAAATGGCTCAATAAAAATACCAACGGGGTTGATTCAGGGACAGAAGATGGATTTGTTGCTGAGATCTCTTATGCCAAATGCGCCTGATAACTTTGATGAATTTGCTATGTCTTTTCGTGCGATAGCAGAAGACATTGAAAGTGGTGAAGCTGTTGCAATGGGAAGTGGAGACATAGTTACCGCGATGCGAGCGAGTATGTCGATTCCAGGTGTGTTTTCTCCGGTAGAACGAGAAGGCCGCTTGCTAGTAGATGGTGGCTTTGCTAATAATTTACCAGTTCAGCTCGCACGAGAAATGGGAGCAGATATATTAATTGTTGTTGATTTAGGCGACTACCAAATAAATCGAAATAAGCTTGCTTCACCTTTTAGCATACTTAATCAGAATATGGGGTTTATGATTAAACGCAATACTGCTGAGCAACTAGATGCCCTTAGAAGTCAGGATATTCTTATTCAACCCAATCTTACAGGGTACTCTTCTACAGACTTTTGGCATATAACGGAAATGATTAAACAGGGTGTTGCCGCCGCAAAGATACATGCTTCAAAACTGATGCAATATTCGATGCCAAGTAAGGCTTATCATGCCCGATTGAAGTTATTGCGCTCAAAGAACCCCGTTACTCAAACTATAAAAAAAATTATAATAAATAATAATTCTAAACTTTCTTCAGATGTTATTCGATCGTATATTACAGCCCAACCAGACGAAGTTTTAAATATTGAATTACTGGAAAGAGATATTCAGAAACTTTATGGTTTGAATATATTTGAACGGGTGAATTATGAAATTACGAGTTCGGGTAATCAAATTATTTTAACGATTAATGTTGTTAAAAAAAGTTGGGGGCCTAACTATATTCGTTTTGGTTTGAATCTGGAAAGTAACTTCGAAGGCTCAAGTCGATACAACGCTGCCTCCAGTATTACTTCTACACCGCTTAACAGCTATGGCGGAGAATGGCGAACAGAATTACAGGTTGGTAGTGACCAGTCTATATCAACTGAATTCTATCAACCATTGGATAAAGCGCAAAATTATTTCGCCAGTACCAAAGCCGAATATTCAGAATTACATTTTGCAAGATACCAAAATGGGGAACAAATATCTGATTATAAAAGTTCATCGGCAACGGTTAATGTTGTCGTAGGTCGGGACTTTGGCAACAATGTTCAACTTTCGGCGGGATTGGTTAAAGGTAAAGGTGATACGGATATTCTTATTGGTAGTCGGCCGGCAACAGAACAAGATTTTGATATTGGTGCCAGGTATGTCAACTTCGCTTACGATAAACTTGATAATATAAATTATCCAAAACATGGGGCACTTTCAACTATTCGGTGGGTGAATAGTCGGGAGAGTCTTGGTGCTGACGTAAATCAGGACACTCTTTCTATTAATGCACTGTGGGCTGAAACCTGGAACAGGAATACTTTTATTTTCTGGACTGGTCTTACAGGTGTAGTGAATAGTGACACTCCAGCTGCCGATAGTTTTGGACTTGGCGGATTTCTTAATTTATCTGGCTACAAAAAACATGAATTAACAGGACGCTATGCGGGTGTTGCACGACTTATTTATTTAAAAGAAATTAATAAAAATGAATCTTTTTTTAACATCCCTTTCTATATAGGTGCTTCTTTAGAAACAGGAAACACCTGGAATAATAAAGATGATATTAGTACTGCTTCATTAAAAACTGCCGGTAGTTTGATAGTTTCTTTTGATACCCCTGTGGGGCCACTTTATATAGCGCAAGGATTCGCCAGAGATGGAAAGTCCGAATACTATTTTTTTCTTGGTCGAAGTTTTACATTTTTTTAAGTATATTAAAAATTAATAGTGTGAGTGTTTTTTATTAAAAGCATAATTCGACTAATTGAGAAAATTAATAATTTGATATACGTATTTGTCCTTATTGTTTGAGTAAAGGATTATCTTTACAATTTTTGCGATGGTTGGTTATGGCGGCGAAGATTTATTACAAAGTAAATGTGCGCAATATTTTGTTAATATAATTCAACTCTTGAATTTAATTTTTCATGAGAAAAGTTGATGTGAGGATGTTTACACAAAAAAATAACAATAATATGGAGCTAATCCTTGCGTGGATCTTGAATTATGTATCATGGTAAATTAATTGTTTTTCTATGGTCTGCTTTATTAGTAATGCCTGTTGTTTACGGGGAAGAATCAGAGGCTAATACAAATGAAATGTCAGCTCTTGATCGACGTATAAAAATAGAACGTGCAACACGGTTCCAATCTTTTGTCATTACACCTCATAAACCGAATTATATCTTACCAGTTTCTTATAATTATATACCTAATAATTCAACAATTGATGTGTCGCGTGATGGCGAATTAGATAATAACGAAATTAAGTTTCAGTTTAGTATGAAGTTTCCCATCATTGATAATGTTTTTGGTGAGCGAGGTTAATTTCAGTTTGCATATACAAATCTTTCTTTTTGGCAAGCTTACAATAAAAATGTATCAAGTCCATTTCGTGAGACTGTTCATGAACCTGAGTTCTTTTTAGTTTTTGAGAACGATTGGGAATTACTGGGGTTTAAAAATAGAATAATACAAATAGGGGCTGTTCATCAGTCGAATGGCCGTTCAGGAGAGCAGTCTCGCAGTTGGAATCGAATCTACGCGGATTTTATTTTTCAGCATGAAAATTATTATTTGAGTTTTAAACCCTGGTACCAGATAGAGAGTACCGGATCATTAAATGACAATCCAGACATAGTAAAATACATGGGGCATGGTGAAGTTCGGGCCGCATACGCAGGAGGTAAGCATACACTGAGTATTATGTTGAGAAATAATTTTCGTAACCCAAGTTACGGTGCGCTTGAAATAAACTGGAGTTTCCCAATGAGTCGGCGTGCCAAATGGTTTGTTCAATACTTTAACGGCTATGGTGAAAGTCTTATTGATTATAACGCGCGTGTAAATCGGGTTGGAATTGGAATAGCCTTTACTGATTGGTTATAGATAAACTTCAAAGTGTTTTATCGCGATAGCTTGTGAATAAAACCCTAAAAGTTCGAGTTTAAGCTTGAATAATATAATTCATATAACAATTGTCTATTGGGGAAACTGGGCTGGGTTGAAAGTTTGCACGCAGTGATTGCGATTAGCAACGCCTGTGTCAATAAATATCAATAAGTCATTGTCTCTCATTCTAATTTTTTTATTGATTCAGTTACTCGCATTACATATCGAATACATCATTTTCTTAATCAAGAAAGCTGTGGCTAATGTGAAGTTGGATATTTTAGAGCATATGTCGACACTATATTTGAAATATCCAACTTGGCTAAGCACCAGATTTATTCAAATGTATTTAAATTTAGGTATAAGTACGTATTAACATTTAATCATAGATAATATTAAAGTAGTGAGAGGTCAACACAATATACCAAACGCTAAAATCCTGCCTTATATAATTTAAGGCTAACGAAATAATAATTTAGTTAATGAATTTTAAATGACAAATCTGGATGAGTCTTCATGATAGTGATGAATAGGATTGTTCGATTTATTTTAATGTTTACATAGAACGATACATTAGCACTAAGAACCTTGGCCACTGAAGGTGACTTAATGGAAAAAGCTATACTGATTATCAACGCCGGCTCGTCCAGTATTAAATTTGCTGTTTTTATTTGCGATAAAAATAAAACCGATGTGGATGCTTTATATTATGGTGTGATTGAAGGTATCGGAAATCATGCTCATTTGAGCATTCGGTGTGAACGATATGATACCGCGCAGATTGATCAAAGTGTCGCAGCACAAAATCACGATGATGCTTTACAAATATTATTGAGCTGGATTGAACATGACGCTATCGCTGTTGACATTGTTGCGGTAGGCCATCGGGTTGTACATGGCGGAACATTTTTTTCTAGCGCGGTCATTATTAACGACGAAGTTGATTTTAAACTTGAAGAGTTAATTCCTCTGGCGCCACTTCATCAAGCTCATAGTCTTGCCGCTATACGAACATTTAAACAATTACAGCCGCAATGGTTGCAGGTGGCCTGTTTTGATACAGCATTTCACCGCACCATGCCGCGCGTGGCACAAAGCTTTGCCATACCGTTTGCACTTTTCGACGAAGGTGTACGTCGTTATGGATTCCATGGTCTGTCCTATGAATACGTTGCAAGCTGTTTGCCGGACTTACTTGGTGCGCAGGCACATGCTCGAGTGATAGTTGCCCATCTTGGTCATGGTGCCAGCATGTGTGCCATGAAAGATCTCAAGAGTATTGCGACTACCATGAGTTTCACACCATTGGACGGGTTACCAATGGCAACCCGGAGCGGCGTCATTGATCCAGCTGTACTCCTTTATTTAATGCGTGAAAAAAACATGAGTATTAATCACGTGTCGGAAATGCTGCACCATCAGTCGGGCTTGCTTGGGGTGTCTGGTATCAGTGATGACATACGGGAATTATTAGCCAGCGATAACCCTCACGCCAAACAGGCCATTGATTTGTTTGTTTACCGTATTACATGTGAACTGGGTTCACTCGCAGCGGCTTTAGGCGGTTTGGATGCTTTAGTCTTTACCGCCGGTATTGGTGAAAATGCAAGCGAAATAAGAAAATGGATTTGCAATCAAGCAAGTTGGCTTGGGGTTGAACTGGATGAAAGCGCTAACACTACAGGTAAGACTCGAATTAGCAAAGAAGAGAGTTCTGTTTCGGTATGGGTAATACCAACTAACGAAGAATTAATCATTGCACACCACACATTCGCATTGCTCAATAATTAAGGAGCTCAAAGAAAATGGACGAAACGATTTTTAAAGCAACGCACCAGAAACTTCCGCTTTCTGGCGAAGAAATAAAACTCTTGCATGGTTATTGGCGTGCAGCGAATTATCTTTCAGTCGGTCAGATATATTTACTTGATAATCCATTACTTACTAAGCCGTTAACGCTAGAACATATCAAGCCCAGATTACTTGGGCATTGGGGTACCACTCCCGGACTTAATTTTATTTACGTGCACATGAATCGTGTGATCAAGTCACACGATTTAAATGTTATTTATCTTACCGGGCCTGGGCACGGTGGCCCGGGGCTAGTCGCAAACACTTATCTGGAAGGTACCTATAGCGAAATTTATCCGAACATTTCTCAAGATGCAGAGGGGATGAAGAAACTGTTCAGACAGTTTTCATTTCCTGGCGGTATTCCCAGTCACGTTGCACCCGAGACACCCGGTTCCATTCACGAAGGCGGTGAGTTGGGTTACGTTGTTTCGCATGCGTTTGGTGCGGTATTCGATAATCCCGATCTACTAGCTTGTTGTGTCGTTGGTGACGGTGAAGCCGAGACCGGACCATTGGCCGCCGCCTGGCATTCTAATAAATTTCTTAACCCCGTTCGTGATGGCGCTGTATTACCTATCCTGCATTTGAATGGTTACAAGATTGCAAATCCAGCAGTACTGGCTCGTTTAAGTCATGAAGAGTTAGAGAGTCTGTTTATTGGTTACGGTTACAAACCTTATTTTGTCGAAGGTTCGGATCCAAAGGTGATGCATCAAGTTATGGCGGCAACACTTGATAGTATTATTCTTGAAATAAAAGATATTCAACACAATGCGCGTGACAACGGTGTGACTACTCGACCGCGTTGGCCAATGATTATTTTACGCAGCCCAAAGGGTTGGACTGGCCCCAAGGAAGTTGATGGTAAAAAAACCGAAGGCTATTGGCGTTCACACCAGGTACCTTTTGCCGAAATGGCAACGAAACCGCAACACATCAAGTTACTCGAACGTTGGATGAAAAATTACAAACCGGAAGAGCTATTCGATGCTGATGGTAAATTAATTCCTGAACTGGCTGCCTTGGCACCGGAGGGGAGTCGCCGTATGGGTGCCAACCCGCATGCCAATGGCGGTCAGTTGCTTAAAGATTTACGTATGCCGGATTTTCGTGACTATGCGGTGGAAGTATCGGAACCCGGTAGAGTATTAGCTGAGTCAACCCGTGTGATGGGTACTCTATTGCGTGATGTTATGCGGTTTAACATGGGTGAAAAAAACTTTCGGGTAATGGGGCCGGACGAAACTAATTCGAATCGACTGGGTGCCTTGTTCGAGGTAACCAATCGGGCCTGGATGGCTACCAAGCTTGCCGAAGATGATCATCTTACTGCAGATGGACGGGTGATGGAAATTTTAAGCGAACATACTTGTCAGGGCTGGTTGGAAGGTTATCTATTAACTGGCCGCCACGGTTTGTTTTCCTGCTACGAAGCATTTATTCACATCATTGATTCAATGTTTAACCAACATGCCAAGTGGATAAAGGTGAGTAAAGAGATCCCATGGCGGCGTCCTATTGCATCACTGAACTATTTGCTGACCTCGCATGTCTGGCGTCAGGATCACAATGGCTTCTCGCATCAGGATCCCGGCTTCATTGATCACGTGGTTAACAAAAAGGCCGACATTATTCGCGTTTACCTGCCACCCGATGCCAATACCTTATTGTGTATTACTGATAAATGCCTGCGCAGTCGCGACTTTATAAATGTGATTGTGGCGGGTAAACAACCGCAGCTGCAGTGGCTTAATATGGACGCAGCGATTAAACATTGCAGTGCTGGTGTCGGTATTTGGGAATGGGCAAGTAACGATAAAGATAGGGAACCCGATGTAGTGATGGCATGCGCGGGTGATGTGCCCACTTTGGAAACGCTTGCCGCGGTAGCTATTCTCCGCCAGCAACAACCGGATTTGAAAATACGCGTGATCAATGTCGTGAACCTGATGACCTTGCAACCACAGGAAGAACATCCGCATGGCTTGTCCGATAAAAATTTTGATACGCTGTTTACAACCAACAAACCGGTCATTTTTGTTTATCACGGTTATCCCTGGTTGATTCATCGTCTTGCTTATCGTCGTACCAATCACAACAACCTTCACGTGCGCGGTTTTAAAGAAGAAGGCACAACCACCACGCCATTCGATATGGCAGTGCGCAATGATATTGATCGCTTTCATCTCGTTACCGATGTTATTGACCGGGTTGCTACGCTTGGCAGTGGAGCAGCCTATACAAAACAATATGTACGCGACAAATTGATAGAACATAAGCAATACATTAACCAGCATGGTGAAGACATGCCCGAGATACGCAATTGGAAGTGGGGAGCTGAATGAAGATTCAGATAAACTTGTGAGTTTTGATTGTTTGATGATGCATGATATCGACGATTTATCCGACGAATTGAGAGCCTTGCTTGACACAGTAATGGAGCTGGCGATGGATCTGCGTTGGACCTGGAGTCATGCAGGTGATGCGTTATGGAATTCGATCGATCCTGTCGTTTGGCAACAGACCAAGAATCCCTCCGCGGTATTGCAAAATCTCGATGCACAACGCATGCAAGAATTAAATAATAATGCGCAGTTTAAAGAGCGCTTACAAAAAGTAACCGCTGAGCGTCAGGAGTATCTTGCACAGCCAGGTTGGTATGGTGAAAAGCATAGCCAGTCTGGTTTAAAAGGTATTGCTTATTTCAGCATGGAGTTTGGTTTAGGTGAAGCCTTGCCATTGTATGCCGGCGGCCTGGGTATATTGGCTGGCGATTATCTCAAGGCCGCAAGTGATCTTGGGGTTCCAGTGATCGGTATAGGTCTATTATATCAGGAAGGTTATTTTCGTCAGGCTATCGATGCGAGTGGTTGGCAACAAGATATTTATCCTTATAACGAACCAACAAGTATGCCGGTGCGGCCGGTCCGATCTCGTGCGGGTGCCTGGCTGCGAGTCTATAGTGATTTTCCCGGCAGACGAGTGAGCTTTCGGGTATGGCAAGCTCAAGTTGGACGTGTCACTTTGTATTTACTAGACAGTAACGACTTACTCAACAGCCCACGTGATCAGGGCATTACCAGTAAATTGTATGGCGGTGGTCAGGAGATGCGGCTGGTTCAGGAAATTGTATTAGGAATTTGTGGTTGGCGGCTAATTGAAGCACTGGGATTGGAGATTGACATTTGCCATCTCAATGAAGGACATGCAGCGTTTGTTACTCTGGAGCGTGCGCGTTGTTTTATGGATCGTAACAACGTTACTTTTCAGGAAGCAGTATGGGCAACACGGCCAGGCAATATTTTTACCACCCATACCCCGGTGGCGGCTGGCTTTGATATTTTTCCTCAGGAATTAATTTGGAAATACGGGCAAGATTATACTGACCAACTGAGTCTTTCTCTTGAAGAAATTGGCAGGCTTGGCCGTAACCATTACGATGATCCCAATGAGCCGTTTAACATGGCTTATCTTGCTATGCGCACTTGTGGTACAGCTAATGGTGTTAGCCGTTTACATGGTGAAGTCAGCCGGCGCATATTTCAGGATCTTTACCCACGCTGGCCAGAACTCGAAGTTCCTATTACTCATATCACCAACGGTGTACATGTTTCAAGTTGGGACTCGCCCTGGGCAGACGAACTCTGGACTCAAGCAGCAGGTAAGAAACGTTGGCTCGGAGACATGGAACCGTTGGTCGATGCAATTGAAAATCTGAGTGACGAAGCACTGTGGATTTTTTGCGGCCAGGAACGTGCAGGACTGGTCGACTATACCCGCAAGCGACTGGCATTACATTTAGGCCAACGCGGTGAACCACCAGAAAATGTGGCCGCTGCACAAACGGTGCTCGACCCGAATGTTTTAACCCTCGGTTTTGCGCGCCGTTTTGCCAGTTATAAACGTCCCAATCTGTTACTGCATGATCAAGCACGTTTGATTCGACTGTTAACTAACATTGAGCGGCCGGTGCAAATTATTGTTGCCGGCAAGGCTCATCCAAACGACGAAGCCGGTAAATTTTTCATACAACAATGGGTGCAATTGACACACCGTCCAGAAGTTCGAGCCCACGTGGTATTTTTAGAAGACTACGATATTGCGTTGGCACAGGAACTGGTGCAAGGCGTCGACGTTTGGATCAACACGCCGCGCCGACCATGGGAAGCCTGCGGCACCAGCGGCATGAAAGTGCTGGTTAATGGAGGATTAAATTTGTCCGAATTAGATGGTTGGTGGGCAGAGGCGTATGCCGACGATGTCGGTTGGGCATTGGGTGATGGTAGTGAACATGAAGATTTGGATTGGGATGTTACTGAAGCGGAACAACTCTATCGATTATTGGAACAAGAAATTATTCCATTATTTTATGAGCGGGATACGTCAGGCATTCCACGAGCATGGGTGGCTCGCATGCGCGCTAGCATGTCCCGGTTAACGCCACAATTTAGCACTGGACGCATGATGCGCGAATACGTCGAACGGTTATACCTTCCTTGTGTAACAAAGGTTAACCATCGAACAGCACACGGAGGGAAACTAGGTAAAGAATTATACAGTTGGGAACAGAAACTACGTTGCAACTGGCAGGAGATTCATTGGGGTAATTTAAATATTAAAGAACAGACTGATGGTTGGAGTTTTGAAGTGCAAATTTATTTGGGAGATATTCCAGCGGAGTTTGTTCAGATTCAACTCTACGCCGCGCCGCTCGATGCAGATGAAAATTTTATAATCGTTATGCAGCAAGGTGATCCTATACCGGGTTCAACGAACGGTTACAGTTATCAAAAAAGTATTACAACAACACGCCCAGCGGAAAATTATACGCCACGTGTTGTACCGTACCACCCACAAGCAAGCGTGCCAAATGAACTGGGCTTGATTCACTGGCAACGCTAGTGTCAGGAAAATAACGTGGTGGAGAATATTTTTTTTAATTTTCTGATGCCGCATATAAAACAAAATAAACACGAAGCTGAAATGGAGAATAATAATGGCTCGTAGATTCGCAATACACTGGAAAACCGCTGCAATTGTTTTTGGTATTTTAATTGTTGCTATCGTTTTCTCATTAGAATTTTTCCAGAAGTCAAAGCTACCACCGGGTATTGTTTCCGGGAATGGTCGTATCGAGGCTGTCGAAGTTGATATCACCACAAAGTTTGGTGGTCGGGTTGCCCAGATGTTGGTTAAGGAGGGTGATAATGTTGATCTTAATCAGGCTCTTGCTCAGATTGATACCAAGGAACTGGATGCACAACTGCGTCATGCACAAGCCGGGGTGCGAAGTGCACGACAAGAAAGACTCTCTGCAATCGCAGTAATCGCACAACGTAACAGCGAACTTTCCCTGGTTAAAAAAGATTTGAATCGCTCCAAAGGTCTTTATGAAAACGACAGTATCTCACTTGAACAATTGCAGCGAGATGAAACTGCTGTGCAAACTGCGAAGGCAACATTGGCTGCAGCACGGGCTCAGTTATCTAATTCAGAAGCGGCCATTGAGGCGGCCATTGCGAATACCGAAGTACTCAAAGTTCAAATAGAAGACAGTATTCTAAAGTCTCCGATTGCCGGTCGTGTTTTATATCGGTTAACTGAACCGGGTGAAGTGTTGCCGGCCGGGGGGAAGGTACTAACCGTACTAAACCCTGTTGATGTTTACATGACTATTTTTCTTCCCACACAACACGCAGCCAAACTTGTTATCGGTGCAGAAGCTCGTTTGCTACTCGATGGTATTCCTGATCAAGTGCTTCCGGCTAAAGTTTCTTTTGTTGCACCCAAGGCGCAATTCACTCCCAAGGAAGTAGAAACTCGGGCGGAACGCGAAAAATTGATGTTTCGCATCAAGGTCCAACTTGCCCCTGAATTTTTACGTCAGCATGTTGAGTTATCCAAGACGGGTGTTCCGGGCGTAGCTTATATTCGCCTTCAAGCAAGTGCACCCTGGCCGGAGTTTTTACCACAAGTTTCATCACCATGACTCAGCAATCAGTCGTACAGGTTAATCAACTTTGCCACCGCTATGGCAAAACTGTAGCGATTGATCAGATTGATTTGGATATTCCGACGGGTGTGATGGTCGGTTTAATTGGCCCGGATGGTGTTGGTAAATCTAGCTTACTCGCCATTATTGCCGGTGTGCGCAAAATACAACAAGGCAGGGTAACGGTATTCGGCGGTGATATGTCAGACAAAAATCATCGCAATGTCATTTGTCCACGCATTGCTTACATGCCACAAGGCCTGGGTCACAATCTTTATATGTCATTATCGGTGTTTGAAAATGTGGATTTCTTTGGCCGGTTATTCGGTCAATCAAGTCAGGAACGAGCCTGGCGCATACAGGAATTATTGGAAAGCACCGGACTTGAACAATTTGCAGATCGCCCTGCGGCTAAATTATCCGGCGGCATGAAACAAAAACTGGGTCTGTGCTGTGCACTCATTCACGACCCGGATTTGCTTATTCTGGATGAACCGACCACGGGTGTTGATCCACTTTCCCGTCGTCAGTTCTGGGAACTTATCGAACGTATTCGAGAACGCCGCAGCGGTATGTCAGTGATAGTTGCGACTGCCTATATGGATGAAGCAAAACGTTTTGACTGGTTGATCGCAATGGATGCCGGCAAGGTTCTCGCTACCGGGGCACCTGCAACACTGCTATCCCGAACCGAAACGCGCGATCTTGAACAGGCTTTTATTGCCTTGTTGCCTGAAGATAAACGCCAACGTCATCGAGCCGTCAAAATCCCACCCCGCACACAACATAAGGGGAAAGCCGCGATTGAAGCACGCAATCTCACCCGGCGTTTTGATCAGTTTACTGCCGTGGACAAGGTAAACTTTCGCATTGAGCGTGGCGAAATCTTTGGCTTCCTTGGCTCCAATGGCTGTGGCAAAACCACCACCATGAAAATGCTCACCGGGTTATTGCCAATATCCGATGGTGAAGCATTGTTATTCGGTCATCCGGTTAATGCCAAAGATATTGAAACCCGAAAGCGAGTCGGTTACATGACTCAGTCTTTTTCTCTGTATTCCGAGCTTACTGTTCGGCAAAATCTCGAATTGCATGCCAGTGTTTTTAACATAGCCAAAACACAGATCAACCAACGAATAGCTGAAATGATCCAACGCTTCGGTCTTGCTGAAAACGAAAATGAAAAAACCGAAAAATTGCCGCTCGGTATACGGCAACGGCTTTCTCTTGCGGTAGCCGTAATCCATAAACCTGAGATGTTGATCCTCGACGAACCCACTTCCGGAGTGGATCCGATTGCACGGGACCAGTTCTGGGAATTGCTCATTCAACTTTCCAGAGAAGATGGCGTCACTATTTTTATTTCCACCCACTTCATGAACGAAGCCGAGCGTTGTGATCGCATCTCATTAATGCACGCTGGCAAAGTGTTAGCTCAGGGTGTACCCAACGAGTTGGTTGAAACCAGTGGTGCGGAAAATCTTGAAGAAACATTTATTTCTTATCTGCAACAGACCAGTATTGCCGAGTTCGATACCAATGCGCCGAAAACAACCACAACAAAAACAACTAAACCAACAGTTGCTCCAGGCCAACCGCGCCAGCAGCGTTTGCACTTGTTCGATCTGCGCCGAGCATGGGCTTATGCTTATCGCGAAAGTATGGAAATCAGGCGCGATCCCATTCGTCTGGCCGTAGCTTTATTAGGACCGATAATCCTAATGATCGTATTTGGGTACGGCATCACTTTCGATATTGAAAATATTCCCTACGCCGTTCTGGATCGAGACCGAACACCGGAAAGTCGCGCCTATCTGGAGAACTATAATGGCTCGCGCTTTTTTGATACGCGTGCACCACTCAACAATCATGCAGAGATGGAACGCCGTTTGCGCAACGGTGAGCTGACGTTAATCATCGAAATTCCACCTGATTTTGGCATTGATCTGAAACGTAACCGTTACCCCGAGGTAGGTATCTGGCTCGATGCAAGCTTACCGTTTCGTGCCGAAACTGCACGGGGTTACGTTCTGGGATTACACCAGTTTTACCTCGAGTCATTAGCCCGAGACGAGTTTGGTAAAATCCCCGAAGCCCTGCCACTCACTATTCAAACTCGCTTTCGCTACAATCAGGATTTTGAAAGTGTATTCGCCATGGTGCCTGGCTCAATCATGCTACTGTTGATTTGGATACCGGCCATGATGACGGCAGTTGGTGTCGTGCGCGAAAAAGAGATGGGCTCAATCACCAACTTTTATGCCACGCCGGTGACCGGCCTGGAATTCCTGCTCGGTAAACAGTTTCCTTATCTGGGTTTGGCTTTGATTAACTATATCTGTCTTGTGTTGTTGGCGGTAT
>Ga0316209_1000862_pt1 | contig 40822 bp, 50 predicted proteins | sample 6monopyrite_MG_FD_204945 | JGI IMG/M metagenome (GOLD analysis project Ga0316209, IMG submission 204945) | Microbial mat bacterial communities from mineral coupon in-situ incubated in ocean water Damariscotta River, Maine, United States -... | ecosystem: Environmental > Aquatic > Marine >...
AGTTATTTTCATAACTGGTTTTCCTAGTAGCGGGAACAATCCAAATATCTAACCTCATCAACGACTGTTTAAAGATTTACGAACTGTCAAAGCATATCGAAAATCAAAACCGTATTATTTTAGACCATACTTGAAATTATCACACTAAATAGTCAAATAAAGCTATAAATATACTGTATTATTTTGCCACCCTAATAAAATACGGTATATTTGAATTATGAAAGTAAAATACATACGAGTTTCAACCGCAGAACAGAATACTGCTAGACAAGAGTCTAACAATAATAATTTTGATAAAGTATTTATCGATAAAGTTAGCGGTGCTATTGATTTTCAAGAAAGACCGTCAGGTAGAAAAATATATGATTTAGTCAAAACTGGAAAAATTACCGAAATCCACGTACAGAGTATAGATAGACTTGGTAGAAATATAATAGGAATTTTAACTATTTGTGAGTTCTTGACCGACCATAAAGTAAATCTCTTTGTTGAAAATATTGGAATGTTTTCTATGATTAATGACCAACCTAATAACTCGTTTAAAATGATTGTTAGCGTATTAGGTAACGTTGCAGAAATGGAACGTAAATCGATGTTAGAACGTCAAAAAGAAGGCATTAGATTAGCTAAAGCACTTGGAAAGTATAATGGTCGTCTATTAGGTACTAAAATGAAAAATGAAGATTTGTTAAAAAAATACTCAAAAGTTGTTACGGAATTAAACAATGGCGAAAGTTTAAGACGTGCTGCAAAATTAGGTAGTTGTAGTTTAGGAACAGTACAACGTGTTAAAACTGCAATGGAAAAAGTATCTTAACTATTGGAATTTTTTAAACAACTCATAAAGTGGAATTTCTAAACACTCCGCTATTTCTTTAATCATACTTATCGAGGTGTTGACAATTCCACGTTCAATTCTACTTACTTGCATAACTTCTACATCCATCCTATCAGCCACTTCTTGCTGGGTTAAATCTAATTTCTCTCTAGTTTCTCGCAAGTAAATTCCGAACTCTTTTAAAAATTCATCATCACGTAAGTTTTTTCGTTTCGTTTTAGCCACGAAATAAAAATCGTGCGATTAAATATCAATATTATAGTCAAATATCTCTATATTGTGGTTTGATTTTAAAAATTAAAAAAATGGGAAATATTAGTAGTTGTACTTCTTGTGGTAACAGTCGTAGTGGTCAACGAGCAAAACAATGTGCGAAATGCGGAACGATAACTTGTCAGAAATGCTCCTTTACTGGTTGTTCTTGCGGAAGCAAATCTTACAGCAAACAGTTTACTATTTCATAATGAAAGAATACCTAATCGACCTATATAAAAAAGGTGGTGGACTACCTTCAAAAACTAGAGTTTACGCTTCAAATCAAGCTTCTGCAATAAAAATAGCTCGTGAAATGAACCCGAATTATAAAACTGGTGCAATTAAAGAATTATAACTATGTCGCAATATGAAAATCCTGCAATAAGATTAAAAAAACTAACTGTCGGTGTATATGAATATACTTTAATTATCGAGGGTAAAAATGAAGAAACTAGACTTAGTTTTGACGTTTTAGCTTTCCCAACAACTGGAACATATCACTTAAAATTTAAAGACGCTCGTGGTATGGATAAATCAGATGTTAGTCATTTTTTAAAATTTACTGAAATGGTTTTTGAGACTAATACTATGGTCGAAAACAGCAATTCTGTTTCTATTTCTTTAACAGATATATCTAGCGGAATTATCTTTGACCTAGAAAATATTTTATTCGTTACCAAAGAAGAAATAGACAATTCCCCAACGGCAGAAGATTATAAGAATAACGAAAGTTTCCAAAATATGGTAAAGCAACAACATAAGATGGATAATCGTAAAACCAAACAGTCAGGTGGATTTAGCTTATCCAAATGGATTTCTAGTAAAATCAAGTAGTTCTATCCTAGTGCTTCAATCCTATTTTTTATAAATTCAATTTCCTTTTTCAGCCCCAATTTAGTAATTGATTTTTGTAAGATACTTCTCTTATTCGGGTCTTTCTCCATCGCTAGTTCTTTTCGTTTCAAAGAAATTTGGTCTTCTATATTTTGCAGTTTCATAATTTTAAAAATTCTATGTTTTTTATTTGCCTATCAATGTGAAACTCCGTTTAAAGCATCATTAACAGTATAAAACAAAAATTCTGCACCACTTAGACCCGTGCGTAGAGGTACAAAATAGTACGGATTTTTTGTAAAAAAATTTTACGCATCAATCTAATTGTGATTTTAGAATCGCAAAATTTTATAATTGTAAGAAAGGTTACGGCTATTCAATCGCTACATTTTGTATCATTTCGCTTTCTATATATCCTCTTTTTTCAGACTCAAAGAGAACATTAAGCATATTATTATCTCTTAAATAAATGTATCGACTCCAAAGTGCATCCTCAGATAAATCTGAATTTTCATCATCGTGATACACAACATAATCGTGCGTAAGTTTTCTCAATACTGGATTTTTATCAAATCCATTAACTTCGTAAGCATAATTGTAATTTTCCATAATTTTTTAGTTTTTTAATTTAATTATTTTATATCCATCTTTTTGTATGTACGATTCCCAACCGTCAGAGTCAAAAATGGAAGACTCCTTGTAACTCATCCTAGAAAACGCAATCCTAAGCGTTCTAATCAGCGTTTTTTTATTAGTGCAATTAGTAAATAGATGTAAGTGATTAAAACCGTTAGACTTCTTTTTTTCAATTGTATAATTTATTTCTACACCCTTTAATGGCAGTTCGCTCAAAACAAAATCCATTATAATCTTTAAATCTTTTTCATTGTAAAAATCTACTGGGTCAATTGTTAAAGCGTAATATTTGGTTTTTCTAATACGTTCAGGTCTAAATTTTGATATTATCATCCTATGAATTATCCATCTGCCTTGCACATCCTTAGTAATCATACTTTTATATTCCCCAGCACTTTTAAATTTCAAAATTCTGTTTCTTATTTGCCTACCACTTAATTTAGTTTTCATACTAATTTCTGCTACTGTATAATATTCTTTTTCCATATTTACTTTTTTACATACCACACCTTTTAAACAGATGCCTTATTACCGACTACCTATAAGCCTTTATTTTAAATAGTTTAAAATTTTACAAAAGCCACTTTGCTATCATAAATTTTTAATCTATACAATGAGTAGGCAATTTTTAGGTATTTGTAAATACTTAATACTTATTGTTTTTTGCTATTCAACTTGACACCTATATAAATTTTTACTATTATTGCTTGTATAGGTATAGTCTGGCAGTTTGACTGAGACTTTAAGAAGAATAACTATCTTCCTCCGACTTGTAAAAAAATGAAGGTTTTCGGAGAATGGTAAAAATTGAATACAATTTCCAATTGGTCAACACTAGATGACCAAATCACAAAAGAACAGTTGCGAAAATTTGAAGGGTTCGACCAAATGTCGGACTCAGAGTGTGATGATGCAATAGATTTCCTAAGAACACTCTCTAGTATTATTTATAACGCCACAGGCAAAGAATTAAAAAAAATTGAAGATGAATAACTTAAACCAATTCAAGACCTTTCAAAAGAAAAAGGCAGAAGTAATAACAAATATTAATAAAAGCATTTGGGGATATACTCGTGTTAGTTCTAAAAAACAATCCGAAAATTCTAGTATTAAAGAACAAGAAGACGATATAAGAATATATGCCACTAGGAACAACTACAATGTAAGTGAAATGTTAGGTGGTACTTACGAAAGTGCATCGGGTAATTTTACAAGAAAAGAGTTTGATTCGTTGTTACTCAAAATCAAAAAGGCGAAACCTAAACCGTTTGCAATTGCTGTAAAGTTTATTAGTAGGTTTTCACGTGAAGCTGGTGGCGGTATTGAAATTCTTAAAAATCTAATCAATAATCACGCTGTACATCTAATTGAAACCTCATCAGGATTATGCACTGAAAACGATAAGGATAGGTTAGAGATTTACACGAGAATTATTGAAGCAAATAAAGAGAACTACACTAAACTTGAAAGAACGATACCAGGTTTAAAAAAAATGCTAGAAAACGGTGGATGTTTAGGTAAAGCCCCTATGGGTTATGATTTGTATGGTAGGAAAGTTTCTAACCCAAAATTTTTAAGTTCTGAACAAAGAGTAGAAATTAACGAAGTTGGGGAAAAACTAAAACTAGCTTGGAAATGGAAACTTAACGGAGAACGAGATTTTATTATAATTTCAAAACTGAAAGATTTGGATGTAGAAATTTCTAAACAGAAATTGAGTCAAATGTGGTCTAAACCATTTTATTGTGGCGTTAGTACAAACTCTTTCCTTGATAACCCTGTACGTGGCAAGTGGAAACCAATCGTATCTGAAAGTGATTTTATGAAAGTACAAAAACTCATATCAGAAAAACGTGGTGGTAAAAAAAGCAAAAGAATAAATCCACACAGACCGCTAACTGGTTTTATTAAATGTAATAGTTGTGGCGTACCAATGACTAGTTACGATATTCCAAAAAAAGGATTGCATTATTATAAGTGTCAAAGTGGGTGTCGTGGTGGCGGTAGCTTAAATGTAAAATCAACTACTAATAGTCAAAAAACTGGCGTTAACAATCTGTTTGTAGAACATTTGGGTAAGTACCAATTGGACGAAAAATTTAAAGAACCTCTAAAGTTTCAAATCAAAAAAATGTTCTCTAGTGTGAATAAAGAAGCAATCCAACGTGAGCAGTCTATCACTTCTGAAATTCAAAAACTCGAACTAAAACTAGAAACCTTAAAAGAGAATTATTACACTACCGACAAATTAAGTGCGGAAGACTTTAAAAAGATAGAAAGTAAACTAATAGGCTCAATTTCTACTTTACAAGCTAAATCTGAAAATTTTATTTCAAAAATATCTAACCTCGAAAATTTTGTAGAAAAATCTGTTGAAATATCGAGTAACATCAGTAATATGTGGACTTCTAGTGATTTGGAAACAAAACTAAGAATACAAAAACTCGTGTTTCCTAGCGGTTTACGGATAAACCTAGAAAATAGACAATATCTAACCGATGAGGTAAATAGTTTTTTTAGCTTAACGTCAAGTATATCAAGCGATACAAAAGGTACTAAAACGAAGAAAGTCAGCAAAAATGCTGACTTGTCTTCTCTAGTAGCGGGAACTGGACTCGAACCAGTGACCTTCGGGTTATGAGCTTTGTAATCAACATGTCAATTAATGACAATATACCTAATTATCAAGTATTTATGTGTCGTAACATCTCAAATAGAATCATATTAAATCATATAAACACAATAAATGTTTTACCTATGTTTTACCCTTTTTATTTTGAATTTACCTATCTTTGAGATATCAAAATATCGCTATGCCCTCAGTAAAGATAGTGCTTGCAAAGCATAAACAAAAGAAAGACAAAACTATTCCAATTGCGATTAGAATAATTAAAAATCGTAAGCCAAGTTATATTTTCACAGGAGAGTATATTCTTGAGAAACATTGGAATGAAGAAGAAAGATGCGCAAGAAAATCACACCCCAATTCTACTAGGCTTAATAACTTCATTCAAAAGAAGTTTAGTGAAGCCCATGCAACAGTGCTTGAAGTAGAAGCAGACAATGATAATTTTTCTACCAAGCAAATTAAAAAGAAAGTTAAACGTAGCGGAAGCAATATATCTTTCTTTCAGCTGGGTTCCGAGAGAGTAAAGAATAAATATTTGTCGGGCACATTCTCAGTGGCTAATTCGGAACTATCGATACTCTATAATATTGAAGAATTCATAAATCTAAGCAAAACCGAAACACGTCAGAACATTATTGATGGGATAAAAAAACGCAGAAAGAATCGTATTTCTGAGGCTCGAAAAAATGGACGCAATACGTTGGAAGAGGTGAAATACTTTTCAAAAATTAAGAGACTTTCGTTTGATGAAATTGATACCGCATTCATCAATAAGTTTAAGAGCTTTTGCGCTGCATATCTTGGTCAAAAGACTCGAACAATAACCAATCAACTGATTTTTATTCGCACCCTTTACAACCTTGCTATTAAAGAGAACATAACCAACGGTAAGAGTTATCCTTTTGCGGGTGAGAAAGAAAAAATACGAATAAAATCAGGTAACAAGATTGGCCTAACAAAAGCAGAAATTACGAAAATTGAAAACCTTAAATTAGAATATAATACATCAATATGGCACACCAAAAATGTATTTTTATTCTCATACTACTTTGCTGGTGTCCGCATCTCCGATGTTGTTGAGCTTAAATGGTCTGATTTTGTAGACGGTCGATTATATTACGAAATGAACAAAAATGAGAAGCCTGTAAGCCTTAAAATACCTCGGCAAGCTATTAAAATTCTAAACCTCTACAGAAAAGAAAAAAAGGCAAAGAATGATTATGTCTTTCCTTTTCTGAAAAACGCTGACCAGAATAACAAAGAAGACATTTTTACGAAAACACGTAATGCAACCAAATTATTCAACAAGTTCCTTAAAAGAATTGCGATTCAATGTGACATTGATAAAAACCTCTCTAACCATATATCAAGACATAGTTTTGGTAATATCGCAGGGGATAAGATTAACCCTTTAATGCTTCAGAAGCTGTATCGCCATAGCAACCTAAAAACAACAATAGGTTATCAAGCAAATTTCATCCATAAAGAAGCTGATGATGCTCTAGAACAAGTTTTGAATTCCTAATCTCATTCTAGGCTATCAAACAAATTTGATTCGTAGCTCCCTGCGATAACAGTATAAGGGTAATGATTATAGTTTAGATCATAACCTAATACAATAACTCCCCTACTTTCTTTATCATTTATAGCTTCAGCTATCCTATCATTAATTAAGTTATTTCTAGTTTCTCTATCGATATCTTTATATGGGAATCCAACTAAGGTATATCTTCTTCTTTCAGGTCCAACTTTCATTAACATATAATTGTATTTTTTTTCAACTTTGCCTTTTAAGATTCGATTTTTCAAGATTTTTAGGTTTCTTTCGTAGTCTTTTTGATCTTCTTCTGGAAGGTTTAAAAGAATAAAAGAATTAATAAGCCAGTTTTTAGTTCTTAATTCAATTTTATTCAAAAGATCTTGCCAATACTTAGTCTTTGTTAATATTGGCTTTTTGACATTTATGCCTCTGTTTTTACCGATGAAATAGGGGTCAAGTTCTTTAGATTTACCCGTCAGTTCAAAACGATTTAAACCATCATATTCAGTATCGCCTATGTTAAAGCCATGATCTAAATAAAAGGCAAATAGGTCACCTTCATCCCCATTAAAATTAACATGAGCCTCAAATTCTCTCCTCCTAGATAGATAATGAATTTTTTCGGCTTGAGACGTTAGTATATCAAAAATAACTTCTAAGTCAGTATAGCTAATTGAGGGTGCTAACTCCTCTATTTTATGATTAATAACATTAGCATTAATTAATTTTTTTAGGTTACACCCTATCGAACCTAAATGTGAAAGTGTAACACCTAGAGGAACGAAATATTTGATTTTAGAAGCATCAATTTTATTCTTTGCGCCTGACTTAGTAGTAAGCTCTATGACTCTTGGGTTATCCCTTAAGAAGTTTTCGAATCTAATAGCCTGCTCTGAGGGATCAACAACCAATTCTTTCATAGTTCTGAATAATCTATCTGTAGCTCCTCTTTTTGCAGGTGAGGAAATAGTTCCAGATTTAGATTCAACAATAATTGCAAATTCTTCAATTAATATAAGTAAGTCATTTTCATAGTCTTTTTCTTCTTTAGGACTATACCATTGATTTCCTGTATAAATTTGTGAACTTGGAAAAGACTCTCTAAATAATTTCTCAACTTTATTTTCTAAGTATTTTCCTTTTTTCCCTAGATATGATTCTTTAAGCTTCTTATCTGACCAAATGAATTCTTCTAGGATACTAACTCCTAAGTGGTCAAACATATGCAATATTGACGAAAAATAACCATCATCTAATTTTATAAATGGTTGTGAATGAACTGGATTATCTAAAAAAATATGGTCTTTATTTTTCTCTGAAAGTTCTCCAAAAGATAAACTCAATTTATCTAAAATAGATTTAATATTGCGTTTTGAAAACTTCTTTTCAAAATAGTCATATATTTCATCTACTTTAAAAGTGTAGATATCTTGAAGAAACAAATCTGAATGCTCTAAAAGCATGGCTTTTAGTAATTTTAACTTTTGACCAGCCATTTCCCATAGTTTCTTCTTTTCTTCTTTGCCACCACCCTCTGTATTAAAGGCTTCTTGATAAGTATCGATTATCTCATTAAAATTTTTCTTCTGAACAAAAGAAACTATCTTCCTTCTGTGAGTATTTAATTTTTTCTCTGTAAGAGATACAAGACCTGAAAAAACCTCTAGAAAATCGTTCGGGCTAAAACCAATAGTTTTTGTAAAATCTTGTGTAACAAGAGACGCTAGTTCCTGATTAATTTGTTGCATTTGACTCACATATGCCCAATTTCTAACTGCCAAAGTATTAACCATCATATCTGCTCTCAACATTACCTCACTTAAACCTTTTTGATCATTGACATCTTTAATCAATTTAAAATATCCAAAAGATTGATTTCTATTAAGACTCTTTACGAGTGCTTTAAAAGTTTCAACTTTATTATGTAACGGCTTCGCTGATATTTGCCTATCAGACATCAAAGAAAAAGCTTGTAAAATTTCAACATAGAATGGAGGAAACTCTAAAAACCCATTTACAGCTTCTTCATCTATTCCTGCTTCATTTATGGTAAAATAATAAGCACAAAATGAACATAAGTATAAAGGGTCATACTCTTTAAAATAATTAATAAGCTCCAGATAATCATTCTCAAATTGCATATTGGATTCCACTCCAAACTTTCGAAGCATCTCTATCCTTTCTTCAAAGGGAATATCTGGATTGACAGGATTCTCAACTCTGACGAAGTTTTGTTTAATAACCTGATAAGGCTTGGGATTTTTCCTTCTGGGTTTCTTTTTTTTCTTTTTCCTTTTTCTACTTAATGGCATTTAAATAATTTTTAAGACAATTAACTAAAATAGTAATTTTATAGCCTGAAAATCATTATGTTAATAAACATTTCCAACATAGTTACTCACATCAAGTAAAATAAACTCTTTATTCTAGTAATCTGAAAACACCAAATTTGGGTTAAGCTTTCAGATATGCTATATTTACCCTTATGGAAGTCATTTGCCTTGAAGATAAAGCGTTTCATCACCTCATAGACGAGGTTATTGAACGCATCAAAGAACAAAATCCCACTGTCAGATTAGATAAATGGATTTCGGCAACCGAAGCAATGCAGATGTTACGTATCACTTCAAAAACCACGCTTAGTGTACTGAGAAATAACGGTAAAATTAGATATAGCCAACCTCAAAAGAAAATCATTTTATATGACCGTGAGTCAATAGAACTCTATTTAGAAAATCACGCTAAAGACACCTTTTAAACCTAGTAAAAATGGCAGACCAAGAACCATCCCAAGATTATATCGAGGGCTTTAATAAAGGCTATGTTCTTCGAGAACATAAACCTGATTTGGCGTTGAGTCTGAGCCAAACTAAATTTCCTGAAAGTGAATATGAGTATGGAAAAGGCCTTAAAGATGGCATTCAGCAAAAAGAGCTTGAGCTTATCAAAGCTAAAGGAATGCAAGCACCAAAAAAAGATAAAGACAACGATCCAGAAATAGAACGTTAAAATAAAAACCAATATCTATGGAGGTTAAAGATCCCTCTCCTGAATATCTTAGAGGATTTAATAGAGGTTATATCGTTAGAAAATTTACTCCTAATAAGGAGATTAAGATTCAAAATTTAAGTGAGCACGCTACAGGTTATGCAAGAGGCTTCAACGATGGTGTAGACCAATACGAGCATGATATATCTAAAACGTTCGATCAAAAAAAAGGTGCTTTTAACAAAGACCTTAGACAAGATCGTTTTGAAGATAGAGGGCGCTAATCTTGTTTAGTGTGTTTTTTGTTTTCAGTAGCAGGTTGATTTTTCACCCTATAAAGCTCCGTGAGGCGTTTTGTTGATTTAAAGCTACAATCCCTTATTTTTTTCCTTATATGACCTCCCTGCCCTACTCATTTCCTATTTGATGGTATAAACATCCCTCTATCTTTCCTGAAAACAATTTTAAAGGCGTTTCTGTTTATACAGATGTAGATTTTTAGGCATAAAGTTTAGTCCTTCGGTTTTTTGAAGGTTATTTTAAGTCAGATGGTCATTTCTTTGATGTGGGATATGCCGATTATTCTATTAAAGCTCGAAATCGATCCAACCTTTTCTCCAATGCTACATCTTTATTATAAGAATATTTAATTAATGTATTAGTGTCAGACGCAAGAGTCCGATCTTGATTTATGCGGGTTTTAGACTTTTTCTTCAAATTCGGTCGAAGCAAATCGAAGGATAAAAAGATTTTAATTCCTGTTATCGCACCGATACGGTTCTTGGTGTAGTTGTAGGTTAAGTACCCTTCCCTCGCCGCATCTTTAAGATATCTATATACTTGTCTAACGGAGCGACCAATATGCTTACCCAAAACACCTTGCGTGGTTTTAAGCTCCCTGCCCTTTCCAGCCCATCCAACAAGCAAAGTTAAAAGACATCGTGTGCCAGGCATAAGTCGAGCATCTTTAATAAAGCTTTGCTTGATGGGCAATACATAAGAGCCATTGTCAGGTAATCTTTGGTAAAAATGTCTGCTTGGCACACTAGCTCCCTGCCCTAATTGCATTTGCAATTCTGCCGGCATCATAGCCATCATATTACTCAGTAATTGGTTACGATAAACTTGCTTCATCAATATTTAAGCAAGACTATAAATACTGTGGAAAAGGGTGCAAAAAACCATTGCAGAGTCATTAAAGACTTGCATCCGATTCGCATTGCAGATACCATCTAATTATTGGAATAAGATAGTATCAATCGATTTTAAGAACCGCCGCGTCAACGGCGGTTTTTTCTTTTCCAGATTTAAAAGCCTAAAAGCTTCTCCCTAGAGTTAGAGTTAAAGAATGGATTGATCCCCAGAAAGGGAATCGATACCTACTTGTATACCAAACTGTATAGTTTTCCACAACTGTATACACAGAGCCTGTATACTCGTATCCAGAGGTAAACACATCATAAGTATTTGATATATAATAATTGTTTAATAAAAAGTATACAAAGGCACTGTTTACTTTTGCCACCTATGTTTACCTATATACGTTTACCAAGTCGTAGCATTTTTTAAAAATACCCAACTGTAAACAGGTAAATTCTGTGTAGTTGTTTCGGATTTCATTGTGACCGCCTCAAAATTCCGCTAGTATACAATCAAGAAACAACGTTCCTTCACATCACTACACAGAAGTATACAACATGAAATATACTATTTCCGAAGCTTCCAGAATTGTTGGAGTTACTCGCAAGACTTTATACAATCATATTGAGAAAAAGCCTATCAGCACTGAAACAGACGATAATGGTAAACCTCTTATTGAAGCTTCAGAATTAATCAGGGTATATGGAGATAAGTGTAAGTTCGATAGAGCCAACCCAAATGAGGAAACACCCAAGACTACACACGTTTCTGCAACTGTGCCCAATGATTTAAAATACGAATTGGCTCTTGTAAAACAAGAAAATGGATTTTTAAAAACTCAAATAGAACAATATGAGAGTAGGGTGACTTACCTTGAAGACGCTCTTAAACAATCACAGACTGTCAATAATCGCACAACAATGCTTCTTGAAGACAAATCAAATTCAGGAGGCTTAAAAGAAACCGTTGAGCGTTTAGAAGAGCAAAATAATAGCTTCAAATCTCAGATTGATAAGATGGTTTCAAAATCCAAAAATCAAATATCGCGTTATCAAAGTTTGATTGATGAACAGTTTATCCAACTCGAAGGGCAGGGAACTAACATAGATAGTCTTAAAAATCGTCACTCTGAGCTTTCAAAACTACCTTTAGCAAATACAGTTGATGAGCTTGAAACCAAGCTCAAAAGCTACAGAAGTCTCTACAAACAACTTCGTAACATCTCTGACAATGGTAATTCCAGTTTCAAGAAAAAATGGCTTCCATTTGGCTCGCAAAAACCTTCACCGATAAGTAAAAAAGCTTAATAAGAATATCCGTTTTTTAATGTATGATTTAGTAAGCCCTTTACAATGTTTAACGTCAGTTTGAAGGGCAGGGCGCTTTCGCTTTCTTCTTTTCAATAGCAAGCCGATTTTGGTGTCTAAGTAGCCTATAAATTCCATTTGTAGAGTTTCTGAGCTCGAATAATGCCATTGGCGCTTACCATCAAATGCTCGTTCGCTAACGCTCACCATCTACATGTAGATTCTCGCTTTATTTGACGGTTTCGCTCCGACCAATAGCATTATTCGAGCTTTGTCAGAAACACTAAAGCAAAAGGAGACTATTATGACTGACACAATAAATAGCACTACTGAAACATCAACTACAAGCAGAAAACCTGACGTCAAATTGGTTCAGGAAAAGGCTTATAATCAAGTTGGACAAAACGGCCAACTTATCCGCAAATCCAAAACGGTGGATTTAACTGTCGGTTGGAAGGAAACCAGCAAAGATGGTATGGAATACATCTCATTTGCTGATAGCGTTATGGATGTCACTACCGATGTAGACGGTCGGGTACGACTAGTCATCTTTCCTATCCAAGACAAAGGCTAAAGATTACATTATAAAACTTATAGGGACGGGCAGTCTTTGACCGTCCTGTTTCCTTTTATAGATAATTTCACTAAGGGCTTCGCCCTCGCGCCCACCATAAGAATAAGCATGACCGTGTTGTGGCGAAGCCACTGCCCGCACCTAGACCATGCACATTCTTATGGTAGTTGCTACCCCGTTTCTCGGCGAAACACCAAGGGTTGCATACGCAACCCACTTACACTAAAAGGTAAAAAATGACAGAATATTTTAATAATTTATCAAAACATCTCGATACCCTTGGACGTAGGCATAGCCTATCCAATGTCTTTAATGATTTTCTGACAATGGCTATTTGCAGTTACAATAGAACGAATATTCAAACTCGGCTTCAAAGTGTAGACCAAGAAAACGAAGAATTATATCTAAATACCATAAAAAAATACAGCAAGGATGAACTATCCGTTTTTCCGAAAATCCTTGGTGAGCTTCAATTACAAATATATGAGCAACCATATTCTGATATTTTAGGGGAATATTTCACACAGAATATTACCAAAGGGCAGAATGGCCAATATTTTACTCCAGAGCCAATCTGTGAGCTTATGAGTAAGCTAACTGCCAACGAAGAAGGAATAAAGCAAAAGAATGTTCTAGACCCTGCTTGCGGCTCTGGGCGCATGCTCCTGAATTTTGCAAAACAAAATCCAAACAATTACTTCTATGGCGGGGATGTCTCATCAACATGCGCTAAAATGGCGACCGTTAATTTTTTCCTCAACGGTCTAAGAGCTGAGGTAGCTTGGATGAACTCTCTTTCACTGGAATGGTACGGCGGTTGGCAAATCAACACTAAAGGACTTGGAATAGTACCCATTGAAAAAGAAGAGTCTCACATTTGGACACATCCACCACAACCAAATGATAAAGAGACGAAGCAGGGGGAGCAATTGATCCTCTTTTGAACCCCAAATGAACTGCTTAAGCGACCTACGAAGAAACCTCAGACGATTGATTATCGCCTTCAACAGAATCAATATTTGCTTTATTTTCTTCGAACAGCTGTTCTAATTCTTGTGGAGTACCATCACGTATATCTTTGTACACATAATAAGAAATATTAACATTAAGGACTGTTTCAGAAGGTATAAGAAATATTTCTCCTTCCATTGGAACAAAGCTACTATCTTGATTTAATGGAGCATCGATTTCCCTGCGATAACAATTATCTAGATGTAGATTATCTAAACCATCTTCATCTAAATAAAAATCCAAAACAAATCCTGAATAAACATATATCTTACCACCAAAATTACTCAGAACATCAACAAATACAGCTGGATCATTGTTCTTGAAATCTTTGTATCGTTGAATACCTCCATTTTCTTTCCACCCCAATATTTCGCCTGAAAGAGCGTAATACCATTCATTGTCAAATCTAAAAAAAGGGAACCTTAAGTCTAGAAAATATTTTCTTATTGCACCGACTATCAATTTACCTGAGAAAAATCCAAATAGCACTGAAATAATTATATAAATAAATATTTGGGGGACAAAATCACCAATATTATGGGAGAATACATTGGATATTATTGTATCATTCTTTGCTCCTAAAAAAAGCACTCCTAGACTTTTAAGAGAAATGTTTGTTTCAAAAAAACTAAATCTTTGAATGATGACATAAGCCAGCCCATGAAATATTATAGAAGGTATAATTGCCCTTGCCGCATCACTAAATATACTAGTCTTGACATATCTCCTTGAAAATTTTCCGCTGTGATAAGCAGAAATGAATAGAAAACCAGGAAGTAATAGAATAAATATAAGAAGGGTTACAAAAGCTATGTTCAAAACAAAAGATGTTTTTTACAAATCAGAATAATCCAAAAATCAGCTTTCTTTTCTTCTCAGGATTTCTTTTTCTTCCTGAGGCAGCTTTGTTAAAACCTAAAAGACTAACTTTCTCCAAAACAGCTGATTGATCACCCTTGAATTTTGAGGCAATAAAATGTTTGTTGCTTCCTTGTCCTCTAACAATGGCAAGGGTAAGGGTGTCTGATCCATCAGGTTTGAATCTAGCAACTTCTCTAATTTTATTACTATAGGGTACTTTCATAACAGTAGTGTAAAATACTTTGTACTACTAAAATACAAAAAAAATGCCAATTTATATAAAATATTCACTTTTTGCGAAAAATTGGTAGTTTTTGGTAGTATTTGTGAATTTTACGTTAAATTTGTGTCAATTTTTTTCTAATTAACAAAGTGTCAGCACTAAAATTAAGTGCTAACTTTCAATAGATTACCTCATGAGCAAGAACGGAAAATTTCCTAATAATCTAAAACAAATAATGGATCCGAATGGTTTTTACCAAAAAGACTTATCCAATATATCAGGGGTTTCGATGAGTTCTATTAACGACCTTTATAATCAAAAAATTGCAGGCTCTGCCAAAATACAAGGTAAGATCGTTACTGGACTGAAAAAACTCTTCAAGAAAGAAGATCTAACACCACCAAGCCTTGAAACTAAAGATGTCTTTCCAAATGGTACGAAACACAACCCTATAAATTAAATTTTCTTTTTCTTTTCAACAGCAAGCCGCCGCATTTTACAGATTATGGGTCCGTAACTTCAATTTTTTCAACAAAAAGACCCTCTGAGCCATCGTCTTTGCCTGTTGCACTCTCTTTAATCCATTTTACTTTTTGCATTCCAAGCATATCAATAAGTTCGCTTAAATTCCTTCCAACAATCAGAATTACTTTTTGAAGTGTTTTAATATAAATCCCATCCTCTGGAACATACTCAATAAGCGGTTGATGAGAGTAGGGCATATATAACACTCGCCCATCACGACACATCACCTTGAGGCTGGTGACAATTGGAGAGTCAGTATCGACCATGAAATATTTACTTTCAATCGTCGAGCTTTTGTTTTCATTAGCAGGGGATTTTGATGTAGAATCTGGACTCTTATCGTTCGAGTCCGAAGTCTCCACGCCCCATTTCTTTCTCAGCTTGTCTTTGCTCATAGTGTGATTTCAAGTTTTCTAAAGATGGTTTTATTTTTGTCTGATAAAATTCACGCACACGTCCTTCATGCCGGACTTTATGTATCTCTTGGTTTTTTTGTTGGGTTGATAATTGCGATATTTCACCTGCGCTAACACGATCTCCAGAACGTGATATCGCTTGCCTCAAAGCGGTTTTATCATCAGTGAAAACTTTACAGTTTTCACTAGCGCGCGAAACACTAACGTAAAACTGCTTGTCATTAGACGCTCCAAAGGAATCCGAACTTTGCGCAATAAGAACGGTATTGGCATCCTTACCTTGGCTTTGATGAGAAGTGGTAACAAAGCCATGATTAAAGTGCATTGCATTCTTATCTAGGATCTGTCCGTTAGACAGCTTTAAATTGCCAGTATCATCAAACCCGTTTAAATCGTAAACCTGACCATTAAAAAGCTCTTTGCCGGCAATACTCTTTGTGTTCTTTGTAATACGGATTTTATCCCCTTCAGCTACGTTTATTTTCTGCGGCACATAAACACTATAAAAATCGCTCTTATCTGAGGGCAGGGGACTTGATATAGTATCTGAAATTGATTTAACCATTACTTGCCCATTTTCTCCTATCTCTTGAACGTGATATTTTTGCCCTGCTTTAAATCCTGTAACATTTTGGTGAAATTCAATTACATCATCTTTCTGATAACTCTGTGGCAGACCTTTTTCTCCACTTGTATATTGCTTGCTCTGAAGTCTTAATAATTCCCGATCATCTGACGCAATCTTTCCGTTTTCTTTAAAAACATTCCGAATTGCAGTTGTAATTTCTTTTCCTTCAAAATGGGTTGGCGCAACAATTAAAACGCTATTATCTTTTTCATTTGTAGCTTTTAAATATTCTTTAGCAATCAATTCTTGACGCTTATCACGCTCATTTACCTCAACAATATTTCCATTTTTATCAAGTTGGTCATATGCCTGTACTACTTCACTTTGACGCTTATCCGGGTTCTGCTTTATACCTATACCCTTAGCCAGTTTCGTAATTACCTCTTTATGCTTTTTAGTTTTTTGTTGACGCACAATTTCATTAACCCGTGCAACAGGAAGGTTGGAATGAGTTTCAAGAAGTTTTAAGGCATCGCCAGCTTCTACAGAAGAATGTTGCTTGTAGTCCCCACTAAGAATAACCCTAGCATTTTGATTTATTGCAATATCGAAGAGGTTATTCATAGTCGGAACACCAACTAATCCCGCTTCATCAATTAACATCACGTTATCTTTTATCTGGTCTTGTAAAGTAGGGCTTTTCAGAAGCTTCGCTATCGTCTCAGCACCTTCAAATCCCTTAGATTGTAAAACACCGCGAGAGGCATCTGATGAAGGAGCAAAGGCGAATAGTCTTTTATCTGACTCTTCAATACCCCGTTTAACTTCCTGCATTAATGTAGTTTTACCAACCCCAGCATCCCCCGAAACCATCATTATTTGATCTTTAGAGTTTAATACGTGATTCACAGCCGCAACTTGACCCTTATTGAGAATTTCATTTTGAATTTGATACTCTGGATTTAGAGCGGGTTTGGTTGCTTTCCCTGCTGTTGCTTTTTCAATCAATTTTTCCTCAGAATACAACATTTCTTTTGTCGTGATGTACTCAACTGTACGGTATTCAGCGCGGATTATATTGTCTCTTGAATTGAGTTCCTTCTGAACACGGCTAGGCGGTATGATCCCCGAAGCAAGGTCAATAGCATACGCCAAGACACGCTTCTCTGAAATGCTTGAATTTCTTTCTAAAAAATGTTGAAGCGATAAGTCTATCGCTTTTTCAGCAGTTATTTGTTGCACTCTACTTCCTTTGGAATCATCACTCTTGTCACGAGGCTTACCTTTAGCATTAACAATGGCGTGTAATTCGGTGAGCGTTAAACGCTCTTTCCAAAGAGTTTGGAGTTCACTATCTGGGACACTTGTATTTTTATCGTTTCTTGTTAATCGTCCCAGACGTGCTTTTGCTTTAGCCGACTTAATACCCCTTTCTTTAGCAATCTCTTCAATTTGCATTGTACGACCGCTAAACTTTTCAATTAGCTCACGGGAAATTCCGCCCACTTCCCATCGCTTTCCTGCTCGCTCTATCTCAAAGCCTTTGGCTTTGAGATTTTCCGCCAAATGGGCGTGATATAAGGCTTCAAAATAGGGTGCTTGTCCTTTAACATTACCCAACTCAACCGCACGAAAGCGGTTTTGCTCTTCAGAGTAGGTGGCATTGATAAGGGCGCAATGCGAATGTAAATGCATATCAGGGAGATACATTTTGCTATTCTCGCTTTGCTGTTTTAAAGGTCTAGAGGTATCGTGGACGAATTCGGCCCAAATTCCGTTTCCGGTCGTGGAATAATGCTTATTCTTTCCTGTTCCCATTTGAGTCTGAATATTACTTTGCACTTCCGTCATCGCCTTTGCCACGGCCTCAGAATGTGCATTTAAAATATCAGCGTCTTTTGTAATTCCGTAAATTAGAGAAACAGATTTCGGTGCATTGTATGTGAAGTCATACATTGCTCTACGCTTAGGTGAGTTTCTTGCTGTGAGCCGATCACCTGTATTGGGGTCAACATTAAATAACAGTGCTTCAAAATCACGAGGATTAATCTCACCTTTTAAACCGAGGTTATTAGCAACTTTACCATGCCAAATTCCAATGATCTTGTTTTCGCAATAGTAATCTGCCTGTGCAAGATTATCACGGAAATATCGGAGTGCCGCTTCTGCGGACGTACTTGGCATAATAGACAACATAGCTCAAAATATGCTTTGGCATCAGGAGGTTAAATTAAGCAAAATCAGTTATAGACATCTTGTCTTATGGAGCAAAGACGTTTTCAAATATAATAGAAAATTATGAATTACCACACCCACAAATTGTATTGTTCAGGTTTTTTACACATTAAAGTTTAAATTAGTCTTTCTATTAAATTTTGAGATATGTTCGGTAAGAAAAAGAAACAAAACGCATCCCTTTTGGAAATTTTAAACACCCCACTATTTTCTTGGCCTGGACATCCATCGGATAAATGGACTATCGGAGATGCAACAGAAGGGTGCCAAATTTTTGGAGCCACCGGATCGGGGAAATCATCAGGCTCAGGAAAACAAATCGCCATGTCATTTTTGAAAAATGGATTTGGCGGATTAGTCTTATGTGCCAAACCTGACGAAAAGGAACACTGGGAGCAATATGCTCGGGATGCAGGACGAGAAGATGACTTAGTGATATTTGAACCTGGTAAGGGAGAATTTAACCCTCTCTATTTTGAACAAAATCGTATGGGTGATGGACGAGGTGAAACGCTAAACATGGTCAACATGATTATGGTGCTTTACGATCTAGGTAAAAGCTTTATGTCTGGCGGAGCAGGGGGCGGAGAAAATGAAAAATTTTGGGACCAATCTTTACGCAGATTAACAAGCAGATGCCTAGACCTTTTAAAGTTTAGTCAAGTACATGGCTTAAGCATTATAAACATGCGCAACTTACTCGGCAGTAGTTTTTCCAGAGAAGAAGCCGACCGTTACAAAGAACTTCGATCTATACTCTTAGACAAAAATGCTGGAGAAAATGACAAGGACATTGTCATTCAAGAGCTTGAGCAGTGGTCCAAAACGAGTTTCTTTTTGGAATGCCTCAACGCAATTGAAAATCTTGAAGGTCTCTCACCAGATCAAGAGGACACCAAGGTAATGGTCAAAGATTATTTCTTGCGTGAGTTCGCGTATCTTTCAGAAAGAACAAAATCGATTATCGTTGAATCCTTTCTAGGGCTCGTGGAACCGTTCCTAACTGGAATGCTCAAAAGGCAATTCACTGGCACAATTTCAGAAGAACTATGGCCAGAGCTTACCTATGAAGAAGGAAAGATAATTATCTTGGATTTTCCTGTAAAACAGCACTTAGTTGCAGGGGTCTACGCTCAAGGAATTTACAAGTATTGTTGGATGCAAGAAATGGAGCGAAGGAAAATAAATGAAGAAAATTTACGGCCAGTATTTCTCTGGATTGATGAAGCACAGTTCTTCCTCAATGCCGAATATGATTCACTCTTCCAAACCACAGCAAGAGGAAGTCTTTGCTGTACCGTCTACCTAACTCAAAATTTGAATAGTTATTACTTCGCAATGGGAAAACAAAACCCACAAGCTCGAACCAAGAGTCTACTTGGTAATTTAAACACGAAAATTTACCATTCTAATGGAGATTACGACACCAATAATTTTGCAGCTGAAGCTATCGGAAAGGATTTTCGTTCTATGATGTCTTTAAATGTACAAAACACTCAAGCAGGGTCAACAACACATTCCGAACAGTTGCATTTTGAGGTATTTCCACATGATTTCACCATGCTAAAAAAGGGAGGGCGCAAAAAAACAGGGTATAAATCAGAAGCTATTATATTCAAATCAGGGGATGGCTGGTCGAACGATAAAAATTATCTAAAAGTTACATTTTCGCAAAACCCTAAAAAGTAAATTTCTTTGTTATCCGCGTATTTTAGTGTATCTTGAACAATTATGTTTAAGCTAAGAGCAAGAAGTTTCTTGTGTCTAAACTGGTTTTTTGTCATAGTAATTTTTTAATGAAATTGACATGAGTAAATAGAAATGAAAAATAAAAGTCTTACAGAAATTTTTAAAAACGATCCAGACGCATATCCAGAAGGTTTAATATTCCAAGAAGGTTTTATAGACTATATAGAAGATTTCGCATGGGAAGATGAGCCTAAAAAATGCTCAGAAGAAAATAGAAATAAAATCGAGTCAATTTTGAGATCACATGAATCTCAGAGAAAAGCATTGGATTATTTTGTTCAATTAGAAAGAAAACACGGAAAAGGCTCTCAACGTGGGTTATTGGACACATTAACTGAGAATTTTCAAGTACCTGACTCAATTACGAATTTACCAGAATGGAAAGCAGTGCACGGTTAAACTCCTTTAAATTTTATCCATATATTATAATAAGACACTAGTGTTCTTAGATGAATCTGCTTAACTACTGATATTTGCAATAGCGCATCTCTTGAATGTTTCACTCCTAACTTTTCGAATTCCGCAACCGCTTTAATTACTTCTTTAGATTTTTTTCTCGCGGTACTTATAGTATTACAAACATTTCCAATAGATATAGCTAACTCTGTGGAGATTTCAGAATAAGAATAGCCATCACTCAATAGCCATAAAATTTCAATTTGTTTTTCAGATAATATTTCCTGCAAAAGGGCATCATATCTTTCACTTTTCATTTTGATTGAAGGTGTGTACGATATTTTGTAATCAATTGTATTCCAAAAAACCTGCTTACTTGTTTTTTTCCTCTGAGCTCGAGCTAGGTTATGTGTTTTATTGATTACTGTGCGAGCAATAAAAGACTCTATTTGTTCTTTTACTGATTTTGATTTAGACCGAAATACTCTTTTTTCATCCCATAGTCGAAGTCTTACTACCTCAAGTGATAGAGCTAGCACATCATTTGCCAAATCATAATTTCCACCACCCCAAAAGATACTTACATTCATCATTTTTCTTCTAAAAACCTGACAACCTACAAGATTAAGGAACACATCTCGCTGATATTCAAGACCACTAGAACCATATGTTTTGCTGTATCTGATCAAAAGAGTGAGGTTAGATTAAGTTTTTCAAACAATTAAATTTAAACAAAATAAATGATTAATGAAGAATTTCTTCAAAATTTAATGATAAAAATCAAAATTCATTTCATTTATTTGTTTTTTAGCCCTGATTATGTACTTTTACAAATCAAAATAAGCCATGAATTCAGAAGACAGCATCAGTAAAAATAAAATTGATCCAGCTTATGTAAGATTATTGAAATCGAAAATCAATCAAACATTCGCAGGAATTACTCAAAAACAAATTGCAGATATTCTTGGTTTTGGTCCGACTACCTTTCATAACCTTATCAACAATAATAAAGGAGTTATCAGAACGGTAAATGAAATTGCAAGAGGATGTGAGTTCTACACCTACGATGAATTTCTTGATAAAAAGCCCATTTTAAATTTAATTAAAAAACGTCTATTAGAAGACGATGGAATTTGGGTTTCTTATTGTTTTGACCGACGGCGAAGATTGTATGAATCCCTCTGGAGGTTTAAAGAAACTCAAAGACCCCAAACTAACGAATCATTTATTGAAGTAACGAGAGACTCTTCCGAATTTCAATATAAAGGTGAATTAACCTTGGATCTTGATTTATCTTTAACTGTTTCTACTTTATATAATTCAAGCCACAAAATCGAATACAAAACTGCATTTCCTACGAAAAAAAATGAAAGTTTTTACAGAGAATTCCAATTTCTAAACTTAGAAGCCTTCGTTTCAAGGCGGAAACTATTTTTTTCAACTTTAGAAGTACTTATTAAACTCCCAAACACCTCTAATATTACTCCCAAAAAAATACAGTATGCAATAATCAAGGCACAAATGGGCTTAGATGGGATTCCAAATAATTATACTTATTTGGCATTTAATTTTCTAACAAGAAATGTTTCCAAATCTCGCCGCCTAATAGACAACTTCTCTATTAATGAAAAAAAAGAAAATGGAAGTTATTTAAATTACAAACATGATATATTTATTTCTTGCCCCGTAGGTTACATCGAGAACAAAGTAGAGTTTGATGCTATTAAAGATTCAGTCAGTCAAATTATCAAAGTGCTTGAAGATAAATATGGATTTAAAAAGAAGAATATTCATTGTGAAATAATCAAATATAAAGATTTTGAAAGCGTTCAAAGAGATGATAGGCATTTGTTTTTCGAATCTCGTAAGTATATCGACTCCACACACTATTTAGCACTTGTTCCCAAAAATCTAGGCAGGCATAGTTCTGGAATGTATATGGAAATATATTTTAGAATTCTTAGGAAGTTACCAGCTATCATATTTATGGAAGACAGACATTTTCTCCCATCGTTATTACATGGACTTTCTGAAAGTCCAGACAGGCCAATAAATATAACTTTTAAAGATTATGAAATTTCAAAAGTCGCAAACTACATCAATGCCGATGTTACAACTGAATATTTATTCCAATTTTCACTTTAAGTGACAATATTCTAGAAATTCTTTTTTTTCATAGCTAATAAAATCCTCTGTTTGAGAATATATAGGTGAAAGATGATTTAATTCATCTCTTGAGAATTGATTAACCCTATAAATTTTCATTCATGAGAACCCTAAAAATTTTAAGAATTTTTGCACTGAATACTATTGGTGCTGTTATGACCCTTATTTTCGGCCCCCCGACAAACGACCTGAAAAAACAAACAAAAAAATTAGAAAAGTTATCCGATAATCTCAGTACCGATGCACACGAAATGGGTTTAAATGGAATTGTTTCTATTCAAAACATTTTAAATCAGTTCCATGCTGCCTGTAAAAAAGCAACGGATTCTGTTTTGGAAAGCATCATTGAAATGAGAACGGCCATTGATGCTGAGCTTTCCCAAGTAGAGAAGCACTTGACTCTTTCTGATAAGGACCGCAAAGAGCTTTGGCTCAATAAACTCTGGCCTTCCTATCAAGAAAGGTTTGTGCCCCATTATCAAAAGCATGAAGCTGCCCGAAGAAGAAGGCACAAAGCAATAAAAAAAGCGAGAAGAATTCAAGCTTGGTTAAGAAAACATGAAGGACCTGAAGTACCCGGGTTCTTAGACAAGTCATGGCTTGGTTTGATAGTAGCAATTTTAATCTTCGTACTAGAGATTAGTTTTAGTTTACCCATTTTTGAAGGATTCGGTTTTAAATTTGGTGGTGCCATTATCTGTTCACTGGGTTTTTCCAGTGTCCTTTTACTGAGTTCTGAACTTACTAGTTATTATTACAAGAAGAGCAAACGTGGATTCATAATATGCCTCATCTTAGGTTTAATGACACTCATGTTTTTGATTGTGCTTAGAGTTATCTCAGGTGGAGAGCACCTCTTTTTGACATCAGTTGGACTATCGATTCTTTTTGGAATTTCAGTGGCACTAGCCATTCGTAGAAATAAGTATAAGGAATGGCTTATCAAAAAGGATATTGATGAAACCTCTACTCCACTTCTAAATTCGATCGACGCTATCATGAACGAGGCCAAAGCATCTGCAATACGCATAAAGCGTGAATTTGAAGATTTAGCCGAAATAAAGACCATTGAAGAGAAAAACGATCTATTGGCCCGACATATAAAACTTCAAGGGGATAAACAGAAAAATGAGCAAGCTGAAAAACACGTCCGATCACATATTGAAGATTTGAGAATTCAAAAAACCGCCGTATTGATACAAAGCCATTCAGAGGGATTAAGTGAGCGCACAGATCAGAACGATGCTGAACAAGGTCAAGGAGGAATGAAAGGATGGGGGAATGTGGCTTTTACGCTGTTATTAGCCATTGTTTTGACATTCACCAGTGCCTGTGACCCTAAGACTCCAGAAAACAGCCATTGGGAACATACTATGTTTGATTCATCTTTGAGCATGGAGAAAGAAAAAATGGAGCAACCAGATAAGCTCACCAAATCGATATTTACCCGCACCTCAATCGATAATCCGGGCTTTAAGGCCTTAAAAGTAAAGACAAGTTATAATGCTATCGGGGACTCCATTATGCCACAGATCAGAGGAGGGAACACCTTACATATCCCATCTCTTTTAAATCGGGATCGCAACGCTACAAAGAACCAAATCAAGGCTTACAAAGAAACTCTAAATAGAGATATGAATGATTTCCAAAAGTCATTGCCTGAAGCAAATAATACGAATCAGTATTATGTTCTAAGCTACATTTTAAATCAAATGAGCCGGTCTGATTACACCAATAAGACGATTACGATTGTCGGGGACGGTGTGGAGGATGGATTAATATTAGATTTTACAGATTACTTGGACAATCCTGAGGGGCTAATGGCCGATTACGCGAACCTTAGATTGTCTATGCTCAAAGCCGTTCCACTAGAAAATGATTATTCAGGTATAAAGGTGATTTTTTTGTATCCAGATGGGGACACATCCTCTCTATCCCTTCAATGCAGAAGGTTTTGGAAACGTTTTCTCAGTGAGCTATCTATAGAGGCTCAATTTTTTCCAAACCTCTAGTTTAACCATTAAAATTTCAAGTTATGCAAATAGATAGGCGCGTATCAGCAACACCTCGTTATTCAGATATAAAAATTTTGAATTCAATTTATGCTCCAAGCAAACTGAAAAGTGAGTTTACTTCGATGATCACTTACCGTTCGCGAAACAGTTTCAAATTTTGGATTCTAGTTTTCAAAAGTATCTTCAATCTATTCGCCGAATGTGGTTCCATGAGCCTTCGAATGCTCAGTCGGGTAAGATGGGGAAAAGGATCAACAGGTTTTTTAATCTTTAGTTTTACTTTGCTATGGATGGCTTTACTTTCAAGTGAAGTCAACTTTAACTCGTGGTGGAATTTTATAAGCGGATTTTGGCAAATTTTAAAAGGCTTAGTTAGTGACTATGAAATACCTTGGAGAAATATTTACGCTGATTGGCAGGTAGGTTCCTTTCCTATGCTAGTACATTTTAGTTTGTTATCTACTTTAGGGTTCGTTCAAATCTTAATAACAAAAACTAGTAAAAATTGGAGAGACGAAAAAAACCCAGAACAAAAGGGAACCAGCTTTCTATATTTTGCCCTAAAGAAACATGTGAAACTAGACGCTCGTTACTACAATAGCTTTGTCGACCCGGCAATTTGGATACTCTACACTATATTAATCTATGAGATGATCCCTAATGGCATTTACAAGTATTTTCTAATCTGGGCTAGTATCTCTTTGTGCTATCAAGAAATTCGAGATTATTTAGCGCAGAAAAAAGTCGAAGAAAACATATAGATTATGCTGACAAGATTAATCATATTATGCACTGCAATTATTCTATACCCATTGCTTTTAATGGCTTGGCAAAAACGATCTATTATAAGTAGGTATTTCAAAAACTTGATGCCGAAATTTAAGATACTACCCGTTAGAAATCATGCAAAAGCATATTTAAAAAATAAAAACGGCGTAAGTCATTTTAGAAAGCTCTTTGAAAAACACTTTAATCCCGATCGAGGAGAATTTAGTCAAGAAATTCTGCGCAATAGAGTTTATCAACTATGTATCAATGAAGTAAAGAAAGGGAAGAGCTATAGATCACTTAGGAGAAACTTGGCAGGAAAGTTTTTTCCTGATAAGAATTTAAATTCTGAGCTAATGCGCGACGAACGAATAATATTAACCTCTTATTTTTTTGAGCATTTCCCAGAGAATCCTTGAAATAAAAATAACATTAGATACTCATTAAAAGGTCAATTGCTTTTTGTCTGATGCTGCTGTAAGTCGATTTGAGATCATCTTCAAGTATGTATAAGTTTAAAAGAAAATCCCCAGGCGCTTTCTTTATTTCGTCTTTGTTTTTTCTAACTAAAACACTTGAACTTATCTTCAATACAGCAATAGACACACTATTATCTTTTTTAAAACGATCAAGATACTCCTCAATTGACAATATCTTCATCGGAAAAACTAAGCTTATTAGATGAAAGTTATCATCTCTACTCATCTCATTTCGGATACGCTCTTGTGTAACATTAAGAAATGGATTATCCGCGAATCCAGCTTCATATATTGAAGCAAAAGATTTAATTTGCCTGTATTCTTGGTTTTCATCGGTGTGTGAAAAACCTTGAATTTCCTTAGCACAAAATTCATTTAGGGCTTTGTGGTTATGTTTTTTACTAAGTACAAAAAGCTCTGAAATTATAACAGAGAGTTTCTTTTCGCCAGAAGTCAGATCAACAATTAATTCTGAAGTTCTATCACTCAGATCACTCTGAGAAACAGTCCCAGGCAGACTATCTAACCATTGACCTATTTTTATGGCATCAATTCCTGAAGCCAAAGTGTTAGAAGATCCACTCCTAAAATAAACATTCCCCGGATCAAGCCCTTTTAGTTTTTTAGTAGGTGTAATCGGACGGTCGTACTTTGTAACTGGAAATTCAAGTACGCCAATGAGAACTGTCTTATACTGAATGGTATAATAGATAAAGTTAGGTCTAGGAAATGTGGCGCCATTAACTTTTTCCTGAAGACTTGCATCATCCATACTTTGGGTTATTCCCTTTGCATTGATTGACCCATCTTGCCTTTCTTCAACACCGAAAATTATATATGAACTTTCACTACGTATAGTATTAGTAAAAGAGATAACATCTTTAATAAATGCCGCGCTTCGATCATTATTAAAGCTATAAAAATCAGACTTAAAATCGAGTATAGAAGATTCTGCTTTTGCTAAAAATCTTTCGAGTTTTTCTTCGGTAATCAATGGTTTTTGTTTTGATAAATTTCAACAACAAAGCTAAAATATTCCACAAGTGTTTAGCGCCAAATGAAACTGAAAATACTAACAAAATCATATATAATTTTACATATGATATATTATCACGTTTAACCTAGTATCTCTCACGAATTGCTATATGTACTAATTAATGCAGAAGTTTCCTTTAGTATAATTGGAAATATGGAGAGGACTTGATTATCCATTATATCCTTTATCTCAATTGTCTCATGATACTTTTTAGCATTATTTAGGTATTTTTTGACTGCAGGAATTCTTTCAAATTTTTGAGCTGAGATAAAAGCAGGAACCCTTTGTTCTGCAGGAATCCAACCCCTACATTCGTATCCTTCTATAATATTGCCTCTCATTTCCACCATAGGATAATATACAGTCGGTCCTCTATAAACAATTTTCGAACCATCTATTTCTCCAGTTTCTTGCAATTTTGTCAGCTTTGTATTCAACTGCTTCGATTTATCTTCAAAATGTCTTTGAAACTCTTGAATCTTAACTTTTTTCTGATTGAAATATGATACCCGATATTCATAATCTAAATTCGCAATTTTAAACATTACATCTATAAAACTGATACTTGCAAAAAATGCATAGTGAGTAACTGGTCCATATCCCGAAAGTTTATTGGAAAGATCTTGGGATTTCCATATTAGATTCTCAAGTCTAGATTGATAATTAATTGTTGAAACAGGGAAAACGAGCCTACCATCTTTTTCAATTAATATGTCTATCAAGTTTTCAAAAGATAATTGATAGGCTCTAAGCTCTAACTCAATATCTTTTATAAAAGCTCTCTCCAAATCTATTTTAAATTGAACACCTAAATCCTTAATTGCCTTTAATATTGCATATTGAAGGTTTATTATTTCAGTAAGTTTCTTATTAATCAGCTTCAAATTATTAATTCTTTTGAAACTGTTAATTGCACTAATCCCACCAAAAATTGCCGAGGCAATAGTTGCTCCAGCCACTAAAACTGGTGGTATGACATAATTGCTGAATGCCTGTTTCTCAGCTAAAAAATCAAATATTTCATCAAAAGATGCCGAATCCGTCTTATTTAAATCATTCATCAACTCTTATTTTAGGAGTTACCTATTTTCATACCTGAATTATTATCTACATCAATTCGGGCGAGAACGAAATCATCTCTTAACCCCATCGGAGTATTTGAATTGACCAAAATTGTTATACTGTGATTTCCTACAGAAAGATTTTCTATTGGAATTTTTAATAAATGATATTCTGGTCTATCAGGTATGATTTGTTGATCATCAATTTTACCTATTGGACTAGGTAAGCTAGAACCTGCTTCCCAATCGAAATAACAAGAATGAAAGTTGTTATTAAAAATTTCAACATCATTTGTGACTAACATAATTTCAATATATAATTGATTTTCAGGTATATAAGTGATGTTTATTGGCATCTGTATCATTAAACCTACAAATGAACTGTCGTTAAATACTCCAGGCGTATCTCCTAAGTTGAGTGAACCGCTCCAAATTGTATAATACTGATAATTTTCAGGTTTTTTCATTTCTAAATATTGTTTTATTAATTAATTTTAAAAGAGGCAACAAACGGCAAATGATCTGAAACCTCTTCTCTATATTTTTGTCTTCCTATATTCATTGTCCAATGCATCGGAAATAGCCTTAAACTTCCTCGTATGTACTCAGTTGTATATGTACGAGTAATTGCAAAGCCATCAAGTAAATTTGCACGCCCAGATTTCAAAATATGTGAATATCTATCCTGTAAATCCCATGAGGAAAGGAAGTCCATAATATCATCACCCCCAAGGAAATTGAAATTACTCACATCTTGACCAGGTATCATATTAAAATCACCCATTAATAAAATAGGCTTCCTTGGATTTTCTTCTCTAAATCTAGTTATAAACTCGCCTATCACTTTACATTGTGAATCTCTAATTTCTTGATTAGGTTTAGGTCTGCCTGATTTCAGGTGAACTGCTATCAATAAGAAATCAAACTTACCAACCCTCATTTCAAGGGAAAATGCTTTCCTCCCATTACCGTACTCACCTTCTGATCCTTCAATAAATTTAGGCTCTCCTGCTTCAACACCTTCCTTAAAAATTACACCAATATTTAAATCACCACTTTGCTGAAGTATTCTACTTTCATATTTACACCCTTTTTCTTTTAAACCATCTATAAGTCTTTCAATGTGAGAAATTGGTTTTATTTCAACCAAAGTGATGATTTCAGCATCAAGAATTGTTAACCCTTCAATCTGTTTTTTATATATTTCAGTTGGCACTGGATCAGAAGTTTTACTGTACCCAGCAAGGTTCCAGACCGCTACTTTCGCTGTTGTGTGACTAAATTGGCTCATTGTCTTTAAATTTAGTTAATTATCGTATTTTCATGAATAATCTATTTAGATTTTCAAACTATTGGGTTTTCATATATCTATTATATTCAAGTTCATTTTTGAAATACCAAACATCAAGAACCCTAATTTCTCTTACTTTTTTAGATTTCTACGGAGATATTCTACTACTGATGAAGTGTTCACCATAACTATACCCGTAGCTATTTGAGAAAATGTAGGACGTTTAATTTCGGATGTTCCATCATTATATTCAACCCTGCATTCCACTATTGCGTGTGTCGCAGCCATATCCCATAACTATTTTTTCTTACCGCCTCTTGCCCCAGCACTCGACGACTTATTAGTTCTAGGTGAATTATTTCCTCTACCCTTACCAGAAGGATTTCCCGTTTTGCTAGGGGCATTTTTAGGTGTATTTGATTTTGCCATGATGTGGATTTTAAAATGAATAATATATCCGACGGATATATCCGTCGAACATTCTTACAATCGAAAAAAAGGGGAGAATTTAAATTTAAGCAATTAATCCCATATTATATAATCTAATAAATTATTAACACTTCTATGAGAGAATGTCTTGTGTGCAATATAGAGGGAAATAATGCTTAAAACACTGTTTAACGATAAGTCTGAATATCTAGCCAAAGTCGATCATGACTATGCCGTCCGTGGCGATATCGAAGATATTGGACGAATAGCTACTAATTCTACGCAAGAGCTCGGAGGAGAAAGGTCTCCTGAAAAAAGCAAAAAACGGCGCTTAGAAGATCAAATTATTAGAATGACCAATGACTTCTATAATAACATGGCAAATTGGTCACTAATGGATTTCAGAGCTAACAACGTAGCTTATAGAGGATGGCTCAATGAACAAGCACAAATTGCATACGAAAATGGCAACATAGAGAAAGGAAATTCCCTTTCGGAGATCGCACATGAATTCTTTGAAAAAGAACAGGCAATTTTAAATGACACTACTCTTGACGAAAATCAACAGAAAGAAGCACTAAAAGAACTTTGGAAAGATCAAAATCAAGAAATAATTGAAGAATTCATCGTTCAGTACTCAGGGCAAACATCCGAGGTTGTAATTAACAAAAAAACAAATTTTGACAATCAAGTCGAAGATGTCAATCACGCAAAAATCGAAAGTAATGAGATTACCATCCCAGGTATCAAACTATAGGTTTTAAGGAATGTTCTTAACAACCTTTCTATTCGCCCAATAGTTTGCAATAGCTTGCTTTAAATAATTAGAGAAATCAGCCACGGTCGATGTAATTCCAACCCCTTCTCCATCAACAAAACATTTATATAATGAAGAATTTCGGTCATCAGTTCGGTCAATGAAAACCTCGACCACGATCCCTTGTGATTTAACAGTATTCTCAAACATTACCTTAATACGCTCATCACTGATGTCATCATATTCATTTCCAGCTTTCATATAAATACCAATGCCCTCTCCAGTTGCCGAATAATCATGTGCGGCCGCCATCTTGTAATATTTGCCTTTTGGGAGTTGCCCATCATTAATAGATTCATTTTGAGCATCGGCCGAGCCTATTGAGGATATTAAAATTATAAAGAGTAGGATTAAGTTTTTCATTTGTATGTTTTTTTAAGAAAAATCCCCCTGCCCTCAGGCAGAGGAGTTAATAATTTGATTAATGGAGAACCTTAATAATAGATTCTTCCTGTACCACTACAGTCAGGACATACGTGGTTGTTTTGAGGCTTAAATAGCCCCCAACCAGCAGATGATGCTACTCGACCAGTACCACTACATTTTGGGCAGGATTTTTCTTTACTCATAACAAAAGATTTTAAGATTACTAATTACTGTTTTGAGCATTAGGAAATAGCTTTCACAATGCGTCATTATGTTGTCTTAAAATTAGATATATTGCGCCAGGACCTAGAATATTTTAGCGAAACAAGAATTTGTTTATGGAAAGAAGTCGGAATTTTTAATATATCTATAAGATGGATGAACCAAAAATCACACATGAGCAATTAGAGGAATTCAAAATAGAATATGAAAATAGGCAGGCAAGAAATATCGAGCTTTCTGAGCTTGAAAAAAAATATAGAAAATGGACTGTTAATAATGAGTTGTCATTAGAACTCGATTGGCAGGATGAAATTTCTAAAATTGACAAAGAATTTCTATTTAAAACAGTGACATTAGAAGGGTTTGATAAGCTTGAACAAAATTTTACAGTAGAATATCTAGATTTAGACAAAGTATTGAATTTCCATTGTAAGGGAGAGGACGAAGCACTCAAACTATATCCCAAAAACAAATTATGGACGACTGCACATAGAACAGATTCCAAAATAACTCGATTAATTGAATATATTCTTGATGGAAAAACATTGTGTCCAATCGTGATAGGATGCCAACCCAATGAATATTCTAATGGAGAGCATGTTTTTAGTTTACACGATGGAAACCATAGAGCAGCTCTCTGTAGGTATTTAAAAATTAAAGAAATTCCTTTCTTAATAAGAAGGGAACAAGTTGATAAAATCCAGAATGCTATTAACTCATGTTAAAATTTACTTTTTCCTTTGAATTCTGTCCGAAAATATCTAATAATCGGACAGTTATATATTGAAAGAGAGGGATATATGCATAGAGTGGGGATGACATTGCACGATAGTTATGGGCAACGAAAATATTTAAACCATGCAGAACGTTTACGCTTTTTTGAAGCCACCAAGAGCAAGCGCACAGATATAAAACTGTTCTGCCAGTTGTTGCACTTCACTGGCGCAAGGATAGCGGAGATACATAACCTTACTTCAGATAGCATAGATTTTTCCAATAAGACGGTGATACTGGAAAGCCTCAAAAAGAGAAAAAAAGGCATTTATAGAGAAATCCCCCTGCCCGACCTTATTTTGGAAGACCTGAATATGTATATAAACAGCTTACAGATTGAAACGAAAGATTGTACTTATCTATGGTCATTCTCTCTACGCTCTGCTTCAAGACACATAAAGCGAATTATGAATGAAGTACAGATTACAGGTGTACGAAGCTCTTCAAGAGGACTTCGGCACGGCTTTGCCGTTTATGCGGTTGCAAGAGTCCCCCTTACTTTGGTCAAGAAATGGCTTGGACATGCCGCTCTTGAAACAACAGAGATTTATCTTAACGTAGTAGGCGCCGAAGAAAGGGAAATCGCCAAAAGGATTTGGTAATTTCTAACTTTGGGCTAAAAACACTTGAAATATAGCTCATAAATTTGCTATATTTGAGCTATAAATGACAAGGATATAACTCATGACTGCTTTTAAATGGAACTGGCAACATCAAAATTGGCCACAATTCACCTATGACAAGGAGGCTCTAAAAGCTCTTGAATATCAGTTTGCACAGCAAAGCGGCTTAGCATTGGGGGCTTTAAAGCACGTTTCTGAAGATGAAAAAGACCAATTGCTTGTCGAAGTACTCTCCGATGAAGCCTTAAAGACTTCCGAAATTGAAGGTGAGTACCTTGATAGAGACAGTATTCAAGAATCCATCAAACGAAATCTGGGTGTCTCCGTTGATAAAAGAAAACTGCCCCCTGCCGAGTTTGGCATTTCAGAAATGATGGTCAATCTTTATCAGACCTATGATGAGTCTTTAAGCGATAAGACGTTGTTTGAATGGCATCGAATGCTTACCAATGGGCGCAGGGATTTGACAGATATTGGGCGTTATCGCACCCATGAAGACCCAATGCAGGTGGTTTCAACGCGACTGGATAGACAAACAGTACATTATGAAGCTCCTCCTTCATCGGCTATGGCAAAGGAAATGAAAGCCTTTGTCGATTGGTTCAACAAAATGCACATGGGTGACAACAAGGATTTACTTGCGCTATCCAAATCGGGAATAGCTCATTACTATTTCTTGGCTGTTCACCCGTTCGAGGATGGTAATGGAAGAATTGCCAGAGCATTATCAGAGAAGTCTATCTCTATGGCGCTAGGACGACCGGCCTTGATCTCGCTCTCTCAAACAATACATCTCAACAAAAAGGCATATTACGCTTCTCTGGAAGCTCACAACACCAAATTGGATATAACCGACTGGCTACTTTATTTTGGGCAAACAATTATCGATGCGCAGGAAAACACCATAAGGGTTATCGAGTTCCTTATTGAAAAGGCTAAGTTCTTTGATCGATTTGCCAACACTATGAATGAGCGTCAAACTAAAGTTGTACTACGTATCTTCAAAGAGGGCTATCACGGTTTTAAAGGCGGCCTAAGCGCTGAAAACTATCTAACTATTGCTAAAACTTCTGCCTCAACAGCTACAAGAGATTTAAAGGATCTGGTTGCAAAAAAAATACTGAGCAAAACAGGGACTTTGAAAGGCACACGATACCACCTGAATCTGAACGGGAAAAATGCTTAATATCACTCAGTTATTTTGGATTTAACCTTTCATGCAATTTTCCTTAAGGACTTGATGTAAGTCATAGGATTAAACTACTCCACTCATTTATTGCAGTAATTGCATTTTTAGATATACCGTTCCTATTTCTTAGTCCATTAAATTAACAACGATTAAGAACCATTACCCTTACCTGTCCATTGCCAACAGGGTCCAAATCATGGCAAATGTAGCCGTTTGCCTCTGCGCGCTTGCAATGCCAAGCCCTTCGGGATTTCGAACATTTTTTCTTGCAGAAAAAATAACCGCAAATGCATTGCCTTATCATTCAGCTCCGGCATTTATTGCCCCGCTTTGGCACCTGCCGTCAACAGATGCCAAGCAGAAAATAAATGTTTAATCTTTAAATTTTAAAATTATGACAACGACTGCAAAACAAAACGGCACGAGTAAAAAAGAAAATGCAAACACAACTCAAAAAGCTGTTGTGAAGAAATTAGCCCAAGAGGCTACAACAACCAAACCTGCTGAGAAAACTACTCAAGAAACGCCCAAAAAAGAGGCGGTGACTTTGAGTTTAGATCAGCGCATTAATCAATTCGAGAAACTGCGGGGATTGGCAAATCAACGTGAGCGACTGGCAAATACACTGACAGAGCTTGCAAGATTTAATTACAATCAAGGCGAATCCTCAACATTCTCATTGAAAGATGCAACAGGTTTGGAGTTCAAGACCACAAATACCAATCTTATCAAGATGGTAACAGGTCAATTGCAACAAACTTTGGAAACTCGTAAGAATGAGTTGGAGAGTGAAATCCTAGAATTTAAGCTCTAACGAAACGCAACGTTTTAATGAAACCCGCTCTTAACCGAGCGGGTTTTTTTTATGCGTTTCTACTATTCCTAAAATCGTCCTTATTAGATATTGAAGAAATTAGTTTAGGAGGCTGACTTAATGCATTCTTTTTATTAATTAAATTTAATGCAGATTGTTTGTGCCAAGCGTTTACATCTTCAAATCCCTCGTAAATATGGTTCATTTGAAAAACCGAAACCTTTGATTTTAAATTGACCAGAGCATCGATTAGAGCTGCCTTGAATTTGTCACCTGCATTATCGTTGTCTAACCACAGAATGATACTTGAGTAATTATTATTCTCAATAAACTGAGCCCCTTGCGCATAGAGATTTGCAGAGTTGAGAATTAAACAGTCATTTGGAGGGGTGTCCAGTTCTTGAATAGTAAGCATACTTAAAAAATCTGATGCACCTTCGAATACATCAAGAGCCTGGCTTGTTCTAGCCCCTTTAATGACCGTTATATCCTTATTGCCAATCATTGTCTTAAAACCGTTGGGAGTACGTATATCGTAGCCCCCTGCTCTGGTTTTAAAACCAAGTCCAAAAATATTCTTTCCCGATTTCCTATTGAGGAAATAAATCTGTCGAAAGTACTTCTTAGCCAAAGGGAAGGGAATACATTTCTGCTGAAGATATTGAATTAGGGAATTACTGAAAATTTCTTTATCGCTGATAATTTTAAACGGTATTTCAGCTTTAGAAGTTGATGAATTGGTTTTACTAGCCTTTCCATTGAAAGAATGAATTTGCGTGCCGCCAGCCAAATCATCGAACCATTTTAGTGCATCTGAAACACTAGACCCTTGCCCTCGATTCTTTAAATATATCTGTGCAAACCATATCAAATCCCCACCCTTCTCCGTATCTCCAAAATCCTTATAAATATCATTTTGCGTATCGATGTGAAAACTCGGGGTTTTCTCATTTGGACGGAACGGGGATTTGTACCAAAGGTCATTCCCTTTCGATTTTTTAGGGTCTGGTTGATAACCTAAAGAAGAGAGGAGAGTTCGGAGTGTGAATTTTTCTTTGACTTGCTTGATATTCAATTTCGTTTCCTTTCCATTAAAGATTATCAAACCTAACTGGTCCTATTTCTTTTAATAAATAGTGACTACACTCATCTGGAGTAGCAAGCAACCTGGTATGCTCTTTCAACAAGCCTCTTGTACCGTCATAAGACATGTACACTCTTCTATCTTTTAGAGCACTCCATCCTAATAACAAATCAACCATTATTCCAACGGCATTTGAAGCTAAAACACCGTTTGACCAAACAACCTGAGGGTTACCACCAACATCCCCATATTTTTTTGCCTCTGTAGCTAATTTGGTTTCTGTAATAAACCCGCAACATTTCATACAAAAAGCACTCGGCAAGGACAGTATCAATTGACCCGAAATCGAATATGAGTTTTTTGTCTTATAAATATCCATTCCAATGTCAATTAATGGTATTAGGTATCTTCTAGCTTCAGCTTCTAACTGCTCTCTCTCAATAAAAGAATCCACACAACCAATAACTATATCACACTTGTGCAATGTTTCAGGTTCTTCCTGCCAACGCTTAGGAACTTTAATCACATTAGCTGTCGGTAGAACACTCTTAATATGTCTTTCAGCTATCTCCGTTTTTTTAGTTTCATTTTTCACATCTGAATACTTTGCGCCAACAAGTCTATTTATATTACTTTCTTCAAATGAATCATCGTCAAAAACAAAAATATTTTTAAAACCAATATGTGACAATTGCTGACCTATATGGGACCCACCTCCTCCATAACCTATTATTCCAATATTTATCTGTTGAAAAACATTAACCGAATTTTCTCCCAAAAACGTTTGTCTTTTTTGTCTCTCATTTGGCTTAACGAAAATATTATCTGCCAAAACAATGTTCATCGGATAGCCAATCTCTGCATATATATCAGCCTCAAAAAAACCTTGTTCTTCATCATATATTCTACATATTGCTGAATCGTCACTTAAAATAAGATACCCAAAATCCTCTTTTGAATTCAACCTTGAAATACTCGTCATTAAAGGATGAATACCTTCCTCATCACTAAGACTCTCTGATGGTTTCCCCGAATGTTCGTGCAAATGAACATGGAAAAGCCCACAATTTTCAGAAAGAGAAATTTGCATAATCGCTCTGATGGCATCTGAGTTTATTCTAGCTCCAACGCTTCTATCTTCTATATAGTCTTCATCCAAAACGGGTCTATAATCATAAGCTAAAATTATCTTTTGATCGTTACCCTCATATAAACGAGTAAGCAAAAAACCAACTCTCTCAAAGGCATGTTCATGAGTTCTCTCTAAATCTCTTTTGATTTTATTCTTGAGAGATTTAGTAATCTTAAATTTAACATCTTTCATCACTGAAGGGCTTTTAAATGAATACTTAGCATTTCAATTAAGGATAAGTCTGCCTTTGTTTTCCAAGATATGGCAAACCAATTTTTTCCTATTGCTCTTAATTTTCCATTCCAATTTCTCTGAGGACAGCCAGATATTTTTGATGAAAAAAATAATCGGCATGGATACCCACTATGAGCTGTGGGGCATAACAACGCTTCAACTACCACAGGAGAGCAACCCTCAGGCAATTGTAATTTTTCAATATAAAAATAAGTATAGCCCCCTTCCTGAACAGTTTTCAGGTCAGGAGCTACCTTTTTTAGATCATTTATCTCAGCTTGTGAAAAATCCATGACCTATGAAGATTGTCCATCTCTAGGGTGAGAAATAAACTTTTCATCACCTTTAATAATGACCGTTTGATCATCTGCAATAGGCAGAATCTGACCTTCAATTATTTGCTCCAACTCATATTCCGCGGGAACACTACCTATTTTTTTAAGATCAGAACCTAGATAACTACCACTAGCTATTCGAAAAGACTTATCGTCTATTTTAACAGTTACAGTAGTTTCTTCAGAATAAAATTTCTCTATTCCTGGTCTAGCTAAATTTACTTTAGCGTTATCTTCAATAAGCTCATCTTCATACTTCCCTTTAATTTTCAAGAAAATTTTCACATTGGAACCCAAAGACCCTAAATTTCTGATTTGCAGCCCAGTAATATACTGTTCGTTCCAGTTTACCAGCTTTCTATTGATTTTAAATTTAAGCAATGGTCTCAAGTAAAAGTTTTCTATACCAGGACGTGCTAGGTCAACCCTGCCATCATTAGCCACCAATTCATCATCCCATGGATCAATAAGGGATAGAAAGAGTTCCTCATTGTGAGAGATCCCTGCCAAATCCTTTAATTGTTTACCTGTAATAAATTGATCATGCCATTGATAATCTTTACCTTCAATTCTAATGTTAAGCTCTCGCTTTGTTTTCTGATTTTCGTTATTCTCTGTGTTCATTTTATAGAGATTTAAGTCAATACACTTTCAGTTATCGAGAATCTAATGGTGTACGCATCAGCTCCAAGTGCAGTAAAGTTGAGTTCTCTTAATCTCATTGTTAAAAAATAACTATATTTGAAAAAGAAATCAGGGGATCACAAAAGGACTACAATTCTTTTGTATTAACAGAACCAACGTTAAACCCTTATCGCCCAAAAAGTACTGCAATACTCTTTTGGGCGTTTTTTTATTTATATCTGTAGCTTGTTCATTTTAAGTGATTATTAAATTAATTCGAAGCAAATATAATCAAAATTCTATATCCAGCAAGAGTATTATCTAAATTTATCTATCTTAACCTATCAAGCGCATTCTCTTGGTAAATCAAATATTTTTTGATACCTTTGCACAAAGCAATGAAACCATGAGTAACCTAGGAGAAACACTTAAGAGTCTCAGAAATCAGAAAAAGTATACGCTCAAAGAAATTGAAGAAAAACTGGGAATATCAAATGCTTATTTGAGTCAGTTAGAAAACGGAAAAGTAAAAAAACCTTCAGCCAACACTCTTTATAAACTTGCCAAGCTGTATAACATTGACTTGGATGTTCTGCTTTACGCCGCAGGAATAATTGAAGAAAATCCTGTAGAGGAAAGAAGGGAAATGACTAAATTTATTAGTCAACTTCAATATTCTTCAGATGGATTAACTAAAGAACAAAAAGAATCTGTTTTACAATATCTAGAATTTCTTAAAAGTCGTAATAAATGATTGAGTCAACCCGAAAGGACATCGAAGAGGTGTCCTTTGAACTTTTAAAACAAAGTAAATCCTTAGATATATTTCCAACACCCGTAGATAAAATTGTCGAGCACTCCGAATTAATCGTAAATAATAAGGTAGACTTAACAAATGTTGATAAATCATTTATTGAAACCATCAAAGAAAAAACAGATGAAGGTTTCAAAATTCTTCAAGAGGGTTTAGCCAATATTCGAGGATTTTTTGATCGTACGGAAAAAACAATATACATTTCTGAAACTAGGCATCTTGGGCGGAAAAACTTCGTTAAATTACATGAAACCGGTCATGGTGTTTTACCATGGCAAAATGCAGTCATAGGAGCTTTTGACAATTCCTCAACTTTAAATCCTGATTTTGAAGATCAGTTTGAAGCAGAAGCCAATTACTTTGCATCGATTACCCTTTTTCAACACAATAGATACGATAGAGAAATGAAGAAAGTAGACTTCGGCCTTCCTGGGGTGATAGCCCTTTCAAAAAAGTTCGGGTCTTCAGTTCACGCTTCTTTTAGAAATTATATTTTCAAAACTAATAAGCGATGTATTTTATTGGTTTTAAATCCTATTCAAAATAAAAATTTTAACGAACCTATTTGTTCCAAAAGGAATTTATTTCATTCGAAACCCTTTTTCAAAGAGTTCGGGAAAGTAGAATTTCCTAATGAATTTGGTTACACATGGGGTTTTATACAAAGATATCTCACTAAATCTCCTTTCATTACTAACGGGGAAATTGATTTAGTTCTAAAAGAAGGTGAAATATTAGATTGCCACTATCATATGTTTAAAAACGGCTACAATGCCTTTGTTTTAATCTTTCCAAAAGGGGAACGATACAAACGAGTACGAAGCAAAATTATACTTAAATAACCACTCCTAACTAATTTTACTCTCTATTATCTCTGCTTAATATGGTTCCATTTGTGCTTGAATCGACTTCTGGCAAGTCAAATAGAGTCATAAACATCTATCTAAAATCTCTAATTGTTTTACCTATGTTTTACCCACTCCATAAAAAAAGCCCTCACATTTCTGTGAAGGCTTGATTTTTCTAGTAGCGGGAACTGGACTCGAACCAGTGACCTTCGGGTTATGAGCCCGACGAGCTACCTACTGCTCTATCCCGCGATATATTCCAAAAATTCACTTGGTTTTTAACCTTCAGATCATGAATCTGACAAATTTTATGAAATCCCACTCTATTTAAGTGGAGTGCAAAGATACAATGTTTTTAGTCTTTAGCAAGATTATTTTTTTAAAAAATTTAATCCACGACTATTCTGCGATCCAAGACATAGCATCCATACGTTTTTCAGTCGTAAAGTTTTTGATATCTACTTTAACCAGCAGGGTATCGATAAATCCTAAGGCATGGATCCATCTTCTGTCAGTCACTAGTGCAATTTTACCAAAACGATGGTGATACTCAACGGGGAAAATAGTTGCAATCAAAACGGCGTTTATAGAAAAGCGTTCTATTCCACTATCCTCCAGATAAAGATTAATTATATCGTGGGTTTCAAATTTCTTGAGAATTTCTTGTTTTAACTCATTAATGGCTGTCTTGTCCATGACACCATCGATGATATAACCCACTGTATTTTGAGAAAAACTAAACTCTAACGACATCTGTAAGAATATTCTGATCGCAAATTAAGATATTTTATTGTTATTCACTAATACATAAATAACCAGCTCATCGATAATTAATCACCTGCTACCCATGACATAGCTTCCAGTCGCTGGTCCACAGTAAAATTCTTATAATTCCCCTGTAAAAGAAACCCATTAATAGAAGAAAGAACATGAATCCATTTTCTATTGGTTACCATAGCTACTCTATTTAGGCTCT
>Ga0316209_1000863_pt1 | contig 40793 bp, 40 predicted proteins | sample 6monopyrite_MG_FD_204945 | JGI IMG/M metagenome (GOLD analysis project Ga0316209, IMG submission 204945) | Microbial mat bacterial communities from mineral coupon in-situ incubated in ocean water Damariscotta River, Maine, United States -... | ecosystem: Environmental > Aquatic > Marine >...
CTGTTGGAACAGCCGTGGGTCAAAACCCTGTATCTTTGATTGTGCCATGCCACCGTGTTATCCAAAAAAATGGTGTTATAGGTAATTATTTATGGGGTACGGATATTAAACGTCAAATATTAAAAGAAGAGGGCGTTGATTTATAATCTACTCTTATACTATGTAAGGTTTAGAACATCGCGCATAGAATAAAGCCCAGCTTCTTTTCCATTAACCCAACTTGCTGCATGTAATGCACCCTTGGCAAAAAGACTTCTATTCGTTGCTTTATGGCTCAGTTCTAGGCGTTCTCCTTCACCAAAGAAAAATACTGTATGTTCTCCAACAACATCTCCACCTCTTGCAACTGAAAAACCAATTTTACCTTTTTCACGCGCTCCAGTTTGGCCATGTCGTGCGTACTCAGCAAGATTTTCAAGATTATTACCACGTCCTGCTGCTGCTGATTTGCCAAGAGCAAGGGCAGTGCCTGATGGGGCATCAACCTTATATTTATGGTGAGCTTCAAATATTTCAATATCCCAGTCACTGTCAAGTCGCGCGGCGGCTTGTTCTACTAGAGCTATGAGCATGTTAACACCAACACTCATATTTGCGGCATAGACGATAGCTATGTGTTTTGATGCTTCTTTGAGCTGATCTTCATCATTGTTATTTAGCCCCGTTGTGCCAATAATTAGAGCCGTTTTATGCTCGATGGCTAGATCTAAATGCTCTATTGTACCTTCGGGAAGAGTAAAATCAATAATGACATCAGAACGTTTGAAAAGTTCATCTTTATCTTCCGTTATAAAATAAGAATCATCTTTTATATTCGAACCTTCACGAGCGCTACCACCTGATAATTTAAGGTCGTGCTTATCCCAATCACCAGATAGTAATTCGGCGATTAAAAGTTTTCCAACCCTACCGTTACAGCCAACTATACCAACATTCATAATCTAAGTTCTTTCTTTATAATTATTCGCTTAAATCGTCCCAAAATTCACGTATTTTTTTGAAGAACCCGCTAGATTCTGGAGAGTGTTTATTCGCTGAAGCTCCGCTATCCATAGATTTATCAAGGTCACGTAATAGATCTTGTTGTTTCTTGTTTAGGTTCACAGGAGTTTCTACAAAAATTTCGATATACATATCACCGCGAGAATCGGAGCGTATTTTATTTACTCCTTTTCCACGTAATCTGAATTGTTGTCCTGTCTGTGTTCCAGCAGGAATTTTTACAGTTGCTCTAGTACCATCAATAGTTGGTACTTCTATCTCTCCACCTAATGCAGCTCTAGTAACCGTTATTGGAACTCGGCAGTATAGATTTGCCCCGTCACGCTGGAATAATTTATGAGGTCTAACGTTAATCATAACGTATAGATCACCGCGCGCCCCTCCACGAATTCCGGCCTCACCCTCACCAGTAAGCCTGATACGTCTCCCTGTTTCTACTCCAGCTGGAATTTTAACTTTTAGTGTTTTGCTTTTTTGTGTACGTCCTGCCCCACCACATTTTTTACACGGGTTTTTAATCAGAGTTCCTTCACCGTTGCATGTGGGACATGTACGCTCAATCGTAAAGAAACCTTGTTGTTGGCGTACGCGTCCAGCCCCATCACATGTGGAGCAATTCTGCGTTGCTTTACCGTCTTCTGATCCTGAGCCGCTGCACTTGTCACAAGTGTCGTTCACAGGTATTTTTATTTTTGCTTCTTTGCCTCTATGGGCATCTTCTAAGGACATTTCTAAGGTGTATTGTAAATCTGATCCGCGCATTGGGCCGCGGCTACCACCACCTCTATGGCCACCTCCACCCATAAAGTCACCAAACATATCTTCAAATATATCTGAAAAACCTCCGCCGCCAAATCCGCCGCCACCAGCAGCAGACCCGCCCATAGAGCCGTCGAATGCTGCGCTTCCATAACGGTCATAGGCCGAGCGTTTTTGCTCATCTTTTAAAATATCATAGGCTTCATTGATTTCTTTGAATTTTTCTTCAGCCTCTGGGTTATCTTTATTTTGATCAGGGTGAAACTTCATCGCTAATTTACGATAAGATTTTTTTATTTCATCTGCGTCTGAGTCATTCTTAACGCCTAGAATATCGTAGTAGTCTTTACCGGCCATATCTTTTATGCTTTCTTATTATTTCTTGTTAGATAACGGCTGATTAGATGAAAACTTAGACATTGTAGGCATTGATAACCCTAGCAATTTCTTCCATATAGTAGGCTCTATGCTTGGGTTATTATTGTCATTACCAGCTTTTTTATATAAATCACGATTATATATTTTTCTGTAGTCCTCAGTTTTCAAAACCTCATAGGCTTTTTTAATCATCTTAAAACGAGAAAGAGCTATGTTCTTCTTATCTGGATTATTATCAGGGTGATAAATTCTTGCCATTGATAAATAAGCATCTCTTACTTCCCGATCATTAGCATCATGAGGGATTTTCAAAATATCATAATAGCTTTTTTTTTGATAATCTTTTGACATAAGCCACCGTTATATATGTAATTTGGAAGATACCAGAGCATTCATAACTATGATATCTTCCGATTTAATTAGGATTATGCTGATTTTTCTTCATCATCGCTTTCTTCTTCGATCTCAAGATCTGTGAAGTCAGCATCAATAGCATCATCATTGCTGCTATCAGAAGGTGAATCTGCCATATCGCTATCTTTATTATCATCACTATCCGCTGACTCTTCTTGTGCCTTGCGATATGCAATTTCTCCAAGTTTCATACTAGCTTGGGATAGAGCCTCTGTTTTAGCATTGATATCCTCTGCATCTTCGCCTTCTAATGCTGTTTTTAGTTCTGAAATAGCATCTTCAATAGACGTTTTCTCATCTGCAGGTATATCACTGCCAAGCTCTTCTAGTGAATTTTCAACAGAGTGTAATACTGATTCAGCTTGGTTTTTCGCTTCTACTGTTTCACGTTTCTGCTTATCACTATCAGCGTTAGCTTCTGCTTCTTGAACCATCTTATCGATATCATCATCTGATAAACCACCAGAAGCCTGAATGCGGATTTGCTGTTCTTTATTTGTGGCTTTATCTTTGGCTGAAACGTTAACTATACCATTTGCATCAATATCAAAAGTCACTTCGACTTGTGGTATTCCGCGTTGCGCAGGAGGAATACCAACAAGATCAAATTGTCCAAGCATTTTATTATCGGCAGCCATTTCTCGTTCACCTTGGAAAACACGGATTGTCACCGCATTTTGATTATCCTCGGCTGTTGAGAATATTTGTGATTTCTTAGTTGGAATTGTTGTATTGCGCTCAATTAAACGAGTGAATACGCCGCCCAATGTCTCAATACCTAGGGAAAGAGGGGTAACATCAAGCAAAAGTACGTCTTTAACATCGCCTTGTAGAACACCACCCTGAATAGCCGCACCATCTGCAACAACCTCGTCAGGGTTAACGCCTTTATGAGGCTCTTTACCAAAGAAATCTTTAACAGTTTCAATGATTTTTGGCATGCGTGTCATACCACCAACTAAAACAATATCATTAATCTCTGATGCTTTAAGACCTGCATCTTTTAATGCTGCTTTTAATGGAGCTGTTGTACGCTTAACCAGATCTGACACAATGCTTTCTAGTTTTGCACGACTTAGTGATATTTGTAGATGCTGTGGTCCTGCTTCATTCGCGGTAATAAACGGAAGGTTAACCTCAGTTTGGGTCGTGCTAGATAGCTCAATCTTAGCTTTCTCCGCAGCTTCTTTTAGACGTTGCAATGCAACAGTGTCTTTGCGGAGATCAATGCCTTGCTCTTTTTTGAACTCATCGGCAAGATAGTCAATAATGCGCGCATCAAAATCTTCACCACCTAGGAACGTATCTCCATTAGTTGATTTAACTTCAAATACACCGTCACCGACTTCTAGGATAGACACATCGAATGTACCACCACCAAGGTCATATACAACGATTGTGCCTGATGCACTTTTATCAAGTCCATAAGCCAAAGCAGCGGCGGTTGGTTCGTTTATTATACGCTCTACTTCAAGTCCTGCAATTTTACCAGCATCTTTAGTTGCTTGGCGCTGCGAATCATTAAAGTAAGCGGGGACAGTAATCACTGCTTTTGTAACTGTTTCACCAAGAAAACTCTCTGCTGTTTCCTTCATTTTTTGCAATAGCATGGCAGATATTTGTGATGGAGCGTATTTTTCACCATCTATTTCTACCCATGCATCACCGTTTTCTCCTTTAATAATGCTAAAAGGAGCCGTTTCTTTCATTTCTTGCACTTGTTTGTCATCATAAGAGCGTCCAATAAGGCGCTTAATGGCGTATAGTGTATTTTTTGGATTAGTGACGGCTTGACGCTTTGCAGGTTGTCCTACTAAACGCTCTCCATCTTTTGTAAATGCAATCATAGATGGGGTTGTTCTTGAACCTTCTGCGTTTTCAATTACGCGAGGTTCCTTTCCGTCCATTACTGCTACACATGAATTGGTGGTACCAAGATCGATTCCAATGACTTTGCTCATTTTATCCTCTTTTTGTTGTGGCAAATCTATATATAGCCCGACTAAGCGGCGCTAAATAAATTCCCAAAGGTTTATATTAGGCGGAACTATAACAAGTGATTTAAATAAAATCTAGTATTAAGCGCGCGGCATATAGCAAAAAATAGGCTGTTTTTGTTAAAGCAATATAAGGTTATACTTTTGTATCAATGGTATGCTTGGAGTCGCCAGTGGGGGGCTGGCTTGCATCTGATTTTGCTATTCCAACTCTTGCTGGGCGTAATATTCTTCCGCTTATTATATATCCAGGTTCAATCACTTGAATAACCGTACCTGACTCTTGGTCTGGCATAGGGGTTTCAAACATAACTTCGTGGAAGTTTGGATCAAACTTTTCATTTATAGGGTTGGTTTTTATAATGCCGTTCTTTTCAAAGCTACGGAGTAGTTCTCTTTCAGTTGCTTCAATACCATCTGTTAGATTTTTAATTTGAGGCGTTTCATTTAGTATTTCTTTAGGTACTGATTCTAGTGCTCTTCTGAGGTTGTCAGCAACATTTATAAGGTCGCGAGCGAAACTGGAAACTGCAAATTTAGAGGCATCCTCTCGCTCTTTTACAGCTCTCTTTCTACTGTTTTCAGCATCAGCAAGAGCACGAACCATTTGCTCTTTTGTTCTTTCTAGCTGTTCTTCAAGTATCTGAATACGAATCTGATCTTCGTTTGGCTCTGAGTTTTGATTTGTCTGTTTTGTATCTATATTGTCAATCTCATCAGAAAAAGGCTTATATTCCATATCTTCGTCAAAAGAAGGCGATACATCATAATCTGCTGTATCATTGCTTTGAGTAGGTATTTCAGGATTCTCTGGGTTAGAATTTTTTATAGACATAATGTTGTTTCCTCACCTATTAAACAAAGTCGCACTTTAACGATCTGTTGAATCAAGATTAATTATATATGTTTTTATAATCTTATTTAAGATGATTGCAAAAACTAATTATCTTTTATTTTGCGTATCAGTGGTAGTTTTGCCAAGACATCAATCTCATAGGGCTCTTCTTTAGCACCGCTAGGTCCATAGTACGTTTTTGTAGCAGTAACAGTTCCTAAATCATAACTATTATTTTCAAGTTTGATTTTAGGAGCAACTTTTCCTTTTGGATCAGCAAAAAACATATAATTTTTAGCGGTAATAGGAAGTTTGTAGCCGTCTAAAAGCTTTTCCATTGGCACAAGACCATATTTAGCCCCATGTTCTTTTAACTGTTCGAGTACATTTACATTGGATTTTGCTTTAGGAGCAATAAGCATTACGCTATTTTTAGGAAAGAACCAAAGTTTTTGCCATACTTCACCACGATCGGAAGGGGTTTTTATAATAAACCTATCTTTATTTACATCAATTTCAAAATCACCAAAATCTGTTGTTTTAATGTTTTTAAAACCAATCTTCTTAATTTTCTTTTTAATAAGCATATCCCGATCAACTTCTAGATCTACATAAGATTCATTATGCTTAATATCACAATCATAGTTGGTATATCGCGGGTTTTCATCGCTGTCTGATATAGCCGGCTGTGAGATAATAACCTTTAATGTGCCGTTAGTTATTTTTGTAGAAATACCATTTATAAAATTATGTGTTTCTTGGTCTTTTTCTGATGTCATATCGTCCATATGCGCACAACCTGCTACTACACCTATATAATATAGTCGCATGGTAAATTTTGATTCTGATTTTTGAGGCTCATGGAAAAAGGCTATTTCATATTCATTCTCAGGGAATAAGCTGATTCTAAAATCATTACTCTCTTTTTCTTCTTCAGAGGTATTCCCACTTGAATGGGCGTAAGACGTGCTATGCAAGGCTAGGGAGGAAGCAAATAAAAACATAAGGAGAGAAAGAAATAATTTTTGTACCATAGTAATAAACCCAAATAATCTAATTTAACCATGACTTTACCGCGGATTTGAATAATTGGCAAAACTTATCTTGATTTATTGTTAAATTACCTCCAAAAAGCATGGAAAAGAAATAAGGATATATTGATATGACAAGACCATCAGGGCGCAATGCAGATGAATTAAGGGAAATAGAAATTATTACAAATTTTTCAAAATATGCAGAAGGTTCATGTTTAATAAAATGTGGAGATACTCATGTTTTATGCTCGGCAAGTGTTGAAGAACGCGTTCCCGGTTGGATGAAAAATACGGGTAAAGGTTGGGTTACTGCCGAATATGGCATGCTGCCGCGCTCTACTCATTCACGAATGGATAGGGAGGCTGCTAGGGGTAAACAATCAGGACGCACACAAGAGATTCAGCGTTTAATTGGTAGATCTCTTAGGGCTGTTGTTGACATGGAAAAGCTAGGAGAGCGACAGATACGCGTTGATTGTGATGTAATACAGGCCGATGGAGGAACTAGGACAGCTTCTATAACAGGTGGCTATGTTGCTTTGGCATTGGCGTTGCAGCATCTTGAAAAAATAGGCGTAATAGATGAAAGCCCACTTATTGATAGTGTTTCGGCAATTTCTTGTGGTGTTTATAATGGCGTAGCTGTTCTTGATCTTGATTATGCAGAGGATTCTCATGCCGATACTGATGCTAATTTTGTAATTACCGGCAATGGAGGTATTTGTGAAATTCAAGGTACTGCTGAAAAAGAGCCTTTTTCTGAAAAAGAGTTTTTAGACATGCTGTCTTTGGCAAAAAAGGGGTGCGTGGAATTGAACAAAGTTCAAGAAAATGCGTTGAAGGGTTAGGATATGCGCAAGTTTGATGGTGATGAATTATTGATTGCTACTCATAATAAGGGGAAGGTACGTGAAATATCTGATCTTTTATTGCCTTATATCTCAAAATTTTATTCATCTTCTGAACTTGATTTAGAAGAGCCAGAGGAAACTGGAGCAACATTTGCTGAAAATGCTGTTCTAAAAGCTCAATTAGCAGCCAAGGCTAGTGGTAAAGTGTCGCTAGCCGATGATAGTGGTCTGGCTGTAAATGCTTTGGGCGGTGATCCAGGTGTTTATTCTGCGCGATGGGGTGGTCAGAATAAGGATTTTAATCTTGCCATGAGAAAGGTACATGAGGCTCTTGGCGATGCTAAAGATCGCAGCGCTTATTTTGTGTGCGTGCTAGCCATTGCTTGGCCTGATGGGCATGCAGAAATATTTGAGGGGCGAGTAAATGGCAATATAGTTTGGCCTATGAGGGGCTATAAGGGGTTTGGTTATGATCCAATATTTCAGGCTGATGGCTATGATATAACTTTTGCGCAAATGAATCCTAATGAAAAACATAAGATATCTCACAGAGCCAAGGCCTTTGATCTTTTCGTAAAAAATTGTCTTGAAGGATAAGATTTTAATATGTTTAGGCCAGAGCAAATGGGAATTTATTTTCACTGGCCATTTTGTAAATCTCGCTGTCCATATTGTGACTTTAATGCTCATGTGCGTGATAATATAGATCAAGAGCAATGGGGTAATGCTTATCTTCGATCTTTAGAATTTTACGCAAAAAAAATGCCAGATAAGCAAGTCATATCAATTTTCTTTGGTGGTGGTACTCCATCATTGATGGAATCCGCAACAGTAGCAGCTATTATTGATAAGGTTCAATCTTTGTGGTCCGTTGCTAATGATATTGAAATTACGTTAGAGGCAAATCCAACCTCCGTTGAAAATGATAAATTAAAAGCTTTTAAAGATGCTGGAATAAACAGGTTATCTTTAGGCGTTCAGGCTTTAAATAACAATGATTTAAAATTTTTAGGGCGAGAGCATGATGCAGGAGAAGCCTTAAGGGCAATTGAGCTTGCACAGAAATATTTTGATAAATCTAGCTTTGACCTTATTTATGCAAGGCCAAATCAAAGATTATCAGATTGGGAGGTGGAGCTGCGCAGCTCTCTTGAGCTGTCTAGTGGGCATTTATCTTTATATCAGCTTACGATAGAAAGAAATACTCCGTTTTACATGCGTCATTCCAGAGGCGAATTTTCAATCCCTGATGATGTTAAGGGCGCAGAATTTTATCACCTTACACAAGATATTATGGAGGAGGCCGGATTACCTGCTTATGAGGTGTCTAATCACGCAAATGTTGGGAATGAGTGCAGGCATAACCTTATTTATTGGCATATGGCTGATTATATAGGCATTGGAGCCGGCGCTCATGGGCGTTTTGCTATGGCAGGGAATAAATATTCGACCCGTGAGCATAGCGCGCCAGAAATTTGGCTGGAACGAGTTAGTGAAAAGAGCCATGGCTCTCATGATTGGGAGGTCATCTCGCAGAAAGATCGTTTTTATGAGGCGTTGATGATGGGGCTACGCTTGAGTGCAGGGTTGTCAATTGAGCGTATTGAAGAATTATCTAAAAAGCGTTTTTATGACATGATAGATCAAGAAAAACTACAAACGGTTATTTCTCAAAAATGGGCAATAAAAGATGGTGATAATTTTAGGCTGACTCGAGAAGGGCTGCTTCGTCTTAATGCTATCATACCTTATATATTGAAATAAAAACGGGAGCTTAATTCAAAGCTCCCATCATAATTATATATTGTTAGGCATGGTCTATTGTTTGGGCGCAAATATAGTAGAAGCTTCTTTACCATTTACCAGAAACTTACCCTCTGGCGTGGCCTGAATGTCATAAGCATAAGCTGGTTTTCCATCAGATCCTTTTTGCGCTTTTCCTGCGGCTTTCAGACCTTCTAGCTTAGAGGCCATTTCAGCAAAGCTTGGTGCGTTTTTGCTATCTTTATTGGCTGCATTTTTCTTAGCAATAGCAAGTAGAGCATCAAGGCCGCCAAACAGAGCATTAAATTGAGCCGTAAATCCAGTCATAGCACTGAGGTCAGTTAAGACTTTTCCATCAAGTGTTAAATTATAGATTTTATTTTTAATGCCATTCTTTTCTACGGATATTTCTGTTCCAGCTTGTGATAGCAGAGCTGGAAGACGCATTAAAACCCCTACGCCAGCCATTTGAGCTGAATTAGGGTCTGTTGCTATAGCTTTTGCAGTATTCGTTGCAATTTTAGTTAAAGATCCGTACGGGATTTTAAGGGCGCTGATATTTATATCCATATTTTGTGGAATTATGTCCTTATATTCAGGGTCTGTAGGAGATATTTTGATTGTATCATAGCCACTATTTATTGACATAGAACCTGATTCGCTTTTAACGTTTTCAAAACCGAATCCTATATATGTTGTCCCTAAATATACAGAATTAAATGATTGGTTATTAGGATCAGAAGAAATACCAACACCTTTTGCGCTGTATTTTACTGTAAACCCTTCTAAATCCATATCATACATGTCCGTAATCATATTAAATACGTCCATACCTTTTATATCATCGGTGTTTTCACTTTGTATCGATTTAAAGGTTTCAGCGTATTTAAGAATTTTGTCCTTGTATTCTTTCAAGCTAGGCATTTTCATTTTATTTACAGTAAAATCTACTCTTAATTCATCTGCCTTGAATGTTTCTTTTGTATCGGGAGGCGCGATGTTCATGTCGTTTATTTTGACATGTCCAGGGCCAGAGAAAAGACCTTTGCCGTCATCTTCCATCTTCATAAGTATTTGTGTGCTACCTATGTTAATTCCGACATCTTGACTTGCGGCTTGGAACTTTATACCAGCTAAACGCATATCTAAGCTTGTGAAATAGCCAATTTTCTCGCTGAACAAGCCAATGGATCTTTGTTCCTTAAATAAAATGCTGAAATCTTCTTCGGGAGTTTTGCCTTTCAACGTCATTTTTGAAGGCAAGGTAATTATCGTATTCCAATACCCAGATTTATTGTCTGGTTTTGCGTTGATCTTAATAACACCCATATCAAATACATTACCATTATCGGGAACGCCTTCAATTTTTGGTGCTCTAATATAGATGTTAGGAAAAGTAGCCGAGTAATAGGTTCCTTCAGGTTTAACTACTAGGTCGCCTTTATATTCAATTTGCACAGAGCCCAGAGCATCATTAACAGTTTTTTGATAATCAAGAAGCTCCTGAAAATAAGATTTTAATTTATCAGCCCCTTGTTGATTTATTTCTATAGCTTGGGCAGCATTAAGTGGAATAAGTATAAATGCAAAGAGTAAATATTTAAGCCGAGACATAATTTTTCCTTTTAAAGATAAATAAAAATATTCTTGTTCGGAGGGAATTTAAACAAAAACTCTTGCCGTGTCCAAGGATAAACTGCATATATTAGGCTTAATTTATAATAATAATGTGTTTGGAAGTTATGTTAGAGTCAAAAAATACACAGTTTACCTTGTCTGCGGAAGGAAAAATTTTATGGCAGGAAAAGATTAATAATCCTATCCCTGGTGTTGAAATAGCTGCTTTAGCTAAAGGATCGCAGCCATTAAAACCGTTAGTGATCATAACTGAATGTGAAGCCACTTCAAAATATGACATTCAGGAACTAAAAAATCGCTTGAGTATATGGGTTAAGAGCCACTTGTCCGAAACTATAGAAGCTCTAGTTATGCTTGAAGTTCCTAGTGGAGTTGCAATTAAAGATGATGCTGTTTCAAAGATAGCAGCCAAACTATATGATGGTATGGGAATTGTTCCTCGTGAGGATTTAGAAGATTTAATAGCAGAGTTAACTCCTGAAACTAGGTCTGATTTAAGATCAAAGAAAATACGTTTAGGCCCTGTACTTGCTTTTATGCCAGATCTAAATAAACCAGCTGCTGTGCGTTTACGTGCTTTGTTGTTGTCAATATATAATGGGTATGAGCTTCCTCCAAAAGTTCCTGCTGATGGAATTGTTTCAGTTAAAATAGAGGTAGATGTCGACCCTATTTACTATAGATCCATTGGATATCCATTGTACGGTGGACGCGCGGTACGTATTGATATGCTCGATAGAGTTATTTCCTGTATTTATGATCATGCTGATAAGGGTAAATTTCAGGCTCGTCATGAAATGGCAGAATGGCTGGGTTGTTCTATAGAAGATCTTTATAATGTTTTAGAATCTATGGGGCATACAAAAATTTATGATCCAGCAGAACAAGAAGATCAGTTAAAAGAAAAAACTTCTGATGATGTAACTGAAGTAGAGAAAAATGATAAAGAGGAAACTACTTCGAAGAAAGAAGACGTGGAAGTCAAAAAACCTGAACTTGCAACATTTAGGCTTAAAAAAGGTAAAGCATTTGCTTCTAAACAAGCGGGATCAGGAAGTAAGTCTTTTTCTAATAAGGGCAATCAGGCGAAGATTAAGGACTCTAATAAAAAGCCATTTAAGAAAAAGAATGAAAAGAAGAATAATAAAGATCGATCACCTCGCGTAATTTCAGCAGAAGCTAAAACATTAAAAGATGATTCACCTTTTGCAATTCTCCAACAATTAAAAAAGTAAGATTTATGAGCAAAAATAACAAATGTTTAAAAATTAGACATATTGTTTTTTCTGTATTCCTATGCCTTTTTGTCGTTTTTTTGGGGTCATATAAAACTTATGCCGCTCAGTTTTCAGGAGAATATCTGATAAAGGTATGCTCGGTAAATAAATACGGTAATGAAGTTGTTAAAGGCGGTAAGATTGCTTGTCAGGCATATATTGCAGGAGTCATTGATTATCACAACATGCTAAGGGCAATGGATTTAACCTCTGATATGAATTTTTGTATTCCAAATGGTGTAACTCTTAATGAAATACAGCTTCGTGTTCTTGCATATATGTATAAAAGGGCAAAACTTCACCGTAAATTTATCGCCGCACCAGGGGTGGCAATGGCTTTGTTTTCTATCTATCCTTGTAATAAATAAAATAGTAAGATTTTTTAAATATAGTAATAAAGGTCTGGGTTTGAGATTGTTTGGTTATGGCAGCAGAAGATAAAAATAAGCATGTAATTCGTTTGGAACGAGATAATGACGATTATATCTTGCCCAAAAACTTTTTTGATATTCTTGTTCTTAGATTTTTTCCTGTTATCAGTTTAACTTATCTAGCATCTATTATCGGTATTGCCGCTATTTCTGGTGAGTTTATTCAATATCTGTTTTTGGATAGAAAAGCTTACCTGATGGGTATATTACTGGTTTTCTGGGTATCAGTGCCTGCTATTGTCTGGATCTTGTTGGTTGGTAATCCAATGCTTACTCATGTTGCTGATATTTGGTACAAAATTTTATCTGGGTTGTTAATGGTTACAATCGGTCTAAGCTATGTATTATTCCCCGAGGCTAAATTATACGGTTTGAGAGAATATTTTGTTTTATCTATACCAATATTTATTCTAATTTACTTAATATTTGTTAGAGATAACCTATCTAAATTGTTGGTGTATCCATTAAATGCCTTAGGCTTTTGCGCTTTGATATGGGGTATGTTTATGGGCGCGGTTATATCAGTTTAGAAATTACGAGATAGTACATAATCGCTGATATCGCAGAGCAGTGATTTATATTTGCCATTAGGCAGATTCATTAACTCTTCTTTTGCACTACCTGCATATTGTTTTGCTAAATCTATGCTTTTTTCTATCGCTTCATGTTTTTCTATATATGACATAGCTGTGCCGAAGTCCTGATTGCTTTGTTTTTTATCGCCTAATGTACGTTGCCAAAATAATTTTTCTTCTTTGCCAGCGTCTTGTAGCGCAAAAATCACAGGAGCAGTCATCTTACCTTCTTTAAAGTCATCGCCAATATCTTTTCCAAGGGTTTCCTGATCGGCAATATAATCTAATGTATCATCAATGATTTGAAATGCGTTGCCAAGATTTGTACCATATTTACGCATAGCCTCGCACTCACTAGCGGGGCGGTTTGATAATACAGCGCCAACTTCACATGATGCTGCAAAAAGTGCAGCTGTTTTGGATTCTATGACCTTAATATACGCAGGAAAAGATGTTTCAATATCATTAGTGGTTGAAAGCTGTAAAACTTCACCTTGCGCAATAATTGCTGATGCATTTGATAAAATACCAAGTATTTCCAATGATCCACTCTCAACCATCATTTGAAAAGATTTTGAAAACAAAAAATCACCTACTAAGACGCTGGCCTGATTTCCAAAAATGAGATTAGCTGCTTGTTGCCCGCGTCTTTCATTGCTTTCATCTACGACATCATCGTGCAATAGGGTAGCTGTATGTATAAATTCAACAGCAGCAGCCAAGTGATAAGATTTATCCATCGGGCCTTCAAATATTGCCGTAGATGCAAGAGTGAGGAGGGGGCGTATGCGTTTTCCCCCTGCCATAATGAGATATTGCGCCAGTTGAGGTATTAGCGCTACATCAGATTGCATATTTTTTAGAATTAGAGAATTAACCTGCTTCATATCTTGATCTAGCAGGTCTGATAACATATCAAGTGGGCTGTCTTGATTATTTGGCATATCTTTAATTTTTATTTTCTGCGTTTGCATAGAAGCTTTAAATCAGCTTTTTTACAGTTGGGCAAGGTATAATATATGAATATTGCCAATGTAATTATACTATTATTTTAATCAATAGAGCCTAAAGAACGTGTTTGCATATTTCTTTTACTTTTTTGTGTTTTCTTATAGCGTTGTAAAATTGCAGCAAGGCCAGTAGCTTCTTTTTCTTCTTCCGCCTGTTCATCAGCATTTTTATTATTGGCATCTGCGTCTTCATCTGTGGTGTTTTCATCATTAGATGCAACCTCATCATCTTTACTAGAGCTTTGGTCTTTATTTTTTTTAGCCCCTTCGTCTGCTATTTTTTTATATTTATTCCATATTGTTTGTTCAGTCGTTAATTCTGTATCGTCAGAATCTTTTGTTTTATTTTCATCAGATTCAGTTTCTTTTTTATCCGCAGAATCTTCGTTGTTTTTATTATAAGTGGGGGGATTCCACTTCCTTGTTTGCATAACAGGCTTTTTCTCTTGGCTTTCTTTTATAACTTCGAGCTGTGGGTTAGTTGGCGCGTCATCTTCTGTGGCCATGGAACTTTTACTGTAGGTAGTTACAAATAATACAGTGATCATAAAAGCTAAGTATAATGCTTTGAGATTATTGTTCATGACTGTATCCTTGCTTATAGAAATAACTAAGGTCTAGATTAGGGGTAAATAATTATTTATGCAAGATTCATCGTATAGAATTGAAATTCTAGAAAAAAAAGGAAGAGAAGCATTTCAAAAAGTTATCGAAGAATATAAATTCTTTGGTAATGGTCAGAGCTATTACGACAGGTGTTTTGAACGTCAATCATTGCAGGAAATGGAGATAATTATTGCTTTGTGTAAGGATAAAGTTATTGGCTATGTTCTTTTGAATTGGCAACCCAAATATGCTTATTTTAAGAAGCTTGGAATAGCTGAAATACAAGATTTAAATGTAATTCCAGAGTTTAGAAGAAATGGTGTTGGTCAATCTCTTGTAGAATTTTGTGAAAAATTAGCATTGGAAAAAGGATATAGTGAAATAGGTATCGGTGTTGGTCTTGATTCTTCTTTTGGAGCAGCTCAAAGGATTTACGCACGTTTAGGATATATACCTGATGGACAAGGGGTTAGTTATGACCGTAAGCAAATTACTACGGGTGAATTCAGGCCTATAGACGATAATTTATGTTTAATGATGACAAAGAAATTAAAATAACTGAATTTTCTTTAATTTACTTATGATTAAAGCCTTCCTTTTCCTTGATAAAATGTGCTAAACTGAAGACGATTTTATGATTTTTTATCAGGAGCATGGGTTCATGACAAAATGGGTTTATTCCTTTGGCAAGGAAAAGAATGACGGCGACGCAACTATGCGTAATTTGTTGGGTGGCAAAGGCTGTAATTTGGCGGAGATGGCTTCTTTGGGGCTTCCTGTTCCTCCGGGCTTTACCATCACGACAGAGGTATGCACGAGTTATTATGATAACGATCATGAATATCCTGCAGAACTTAAATCTCAAGTTGAAGAGGCGTTGAAGCAAGTTGAGAAAGTTATGGATATGGGATTTGGTGATGTTGAAAACCCGCTTTTGGTTTCTGTTCGCTCTGGAGCTCGTGTATCTATGCCAGGAATGATGGATACTGTGCTTAATTTGGGGCTTAATGATAAAACTGTAGTAGGGCTTGCAAAAAAGGCGAATGATGAGCGTTTTGCATGGGATTCTTATCGCAGGTTTATTCAAATGTATGCCGATGTAGTATTGGGGCTAGAGCATCATGACTTTGAAGATATTCTAGATACCTTCAAGCGTGATGAAGGCTTATCGCAAGATACAGATATAAGCGCTCAAGGCTGGAAGGATATAGTCGGCGAATATAAAGATTTAGTGCAGCGTGATCTGGGCAAGCCTTTCCCTGATGATCCTCATGAGCAGCTATGGGGAGCTATTGGCGCGGTGTTTAAATCTTGGATGGTGCCTAGAGCTATTACATATCGCCGTATAAATGAAATCCCTGAAGGCTGGGGAACTGCTGTTAATGTTCAGTCGATGGTTTTTGGTAATATGGGTAATGATTGTGCAACAGGCGTGGCCTTTACTCGTGATCCATCAACAGGCGAAAATTATTTCTATGGTGAATATCTTGTTAACGCTCAAGGTGAGGACGTAGTCGCAGGTATAAGAACTCCGCAGTCATTAACAATTAAGGGGAAGGAGAAAGAGGGTTCTTCTTTGCCTTCTATGGAAGAAACTATGCCCGAAGTATTTGGGCAGTTAGATGAGCTTCGTCATAAGTTGGAAAAGCATTATAGAGATGTTCAAGATATTGAATTCACAGTGCAGCAGGGTAATTTATTTATGCTGCAAACCCGATCAGGTAAACGCACTGCCGCTGCGGCTCTAAAAATTGCGGTTGATATGGTGGAAGAGGGGTTAATCACTCAAGAAGAAGCCTTACTTCGTATTGACCCTCAAAGCTTGGATCAGCTCTTGCACCCAACGCTTGATCCAAAGGCAGAGCGCAATGTTATATCAAAAGGCCTTCCTGCATCACCTGGTGCTGCTTGTGGTAAGGTCGTTTTTACCGCTGATGAGGCCGAAACTAAGGCACATGCTGGTGAGGGTATAATTTTGTGCCGTCAGGAAACTTCACCTGAAGATATTCATGGCATGCACGCCTCAAATGGTATTTTAACTTCTAGAGGGGGAATGACTTCTCACGCAGCCGTCGTTGCCAGAGGTATGGGCAAGCCGTGTGTTGCTGGCGCAGGTGATCTGTATATTGATCATAAAGAAAAAGTGATTCGTAAAGGTGATATAGAGATTAAAGATGGTGAAGTTATTACTATTGATGGCTCTACTGGTGAAGTTATGTTTGGCGCTGTTGCTACTATTAAGCCAGAGCTGTCAGGTGACTTTGCTGTGCTTATGGGCTGGGCTGATGAGCGCCGCCGTATGGACGTTAGAGCTAATGCAGAAACTCCACTTGATGCTGGTACTGCACGCGATTTCGGTGCAGAAGGCATTGGGCTTTGCCGAACCGAACATATGTTTTTCGATGCAGATCGTATCCAAAATGTACGTGAGATGATTTTTGCAGATAGTGAAGAAGATAGACGCGAGGCTCTAGCTAAACTTTTACCAGAGCAGCGTAAAGATTTTGAAAGTCTATTTGAGATCATGCTTGGCCTGCCAGTTACGGTGCGTTTGTTAGATCCACCATTGCATGAGTTTTTGCCACATTCTGACGATGATATAAAAAACTTCTCTAAAGTTGCAGGAATTCCTGCTGATCAAGTTAGCTTGCGTTTGTCTGAACTGACAGAAGCAAACCCTATGCTTGGTCATCGCGGTTGCCGTTTGGGAATTACTTATCCAGAAATTTATGAAATGCAGGCAAGAGCAATTTTTGAGGCTGCGGTTAATGTTGAAGCCAGAACCGATGATTCTATAGTGCCTGAAGTTATGATTCCTTTGGTTGGAGCGGTAAAGGAGCTGGAACTTATGAGAGCCGTAGTTGATAAAGCTGCCAAGGATGTATTTGAGGAGAAGGGCGCTTCGGTAAAATACATGGTGGGAACTATGATTGAGTTACCAAGAGCTGCTCTGACTGCTGATAAAATTGCAGAAAGTGCAGATTTCTTTAGTTTTGGAACTAATGACTTAACACAGACTGCTTTGGGAATGAGTCGCGATGATGCGTCTAGCTTCTTACCTTATTATACTGAAAAAGGTATTTATGAGCGTGATCCATTTGTTTCAATTGATGTTGAAGGGGTTGGCGCTCTTGTTGATATTGCGCAGGAAAAAGGGCGCAGTGTTAACCCTGATATCAAGCTTGGTATTTGTGGAGAGCATGGTGGTGATCCTGCCTCGATTGCTTTTTGTGAAAAAATAGGGCTTAGCTATGTTTCTTGCTCACCTTACCGCGTCCCTATCGCTCGTTTAGCCGCGTCCCAAGCAGCTATTCGTGAGAGTAATAGCAAAACTGTAGAAATTAAAAACAAAAAGAGCGCATAATTTGTGCTGTTAACCTTGAGGACACTCACCTTTATGCATTTACTTAAATATATGTTTTCTGCGCTTTTAGTTTTTGGATTTAGCTCTACCCTTTATGCTGGAACCAATAAAGCTGACTTGTTTGATGCGTGTGTTAGAAGCAAAAATAATGAAAATTATTGTAAATGTGCAATGGGAAAACCTTATGACGAAGTTCTTGCCGTCAATGTAAAAAATAAGGTTGATATTCTAAATCGGGTAAAAGATGGGCTAAAAGTTAGGTATAAAAAGGCGTATGATTTAGAAATATCCAAGGGTGGTTTGATACCTTCTCAGATACAGGCCGTTTGTGATGTTATTAATGATTACTACAAATTTAGAGAGGATAATGGTTTGCCATATAAGAAGGTTGGTAAAAGGAATTTACTTTATGTTGATAGAAATGACATTAAGCCAATGACAAGTGATATAAGGCAGGCATTGACGGTAAAATCTACTGAGACAAGAAAGAGAATACAAGATTTAAACAATAAATATCAGCGCAACGGAGCAATGGGAAGCTTCTCTAATATTAATGGCGGCGCTTGTGTCATAAAAAATAAGATAAAGTGGTTAGATGAGGAGATAAAAAAGTTAAAAAACTTACCTCCCCAAATACCAGTATATGTAGCTATAGGAAGTTTACTTGAAGCAAGTAAAAATACTTGCAGTCATTTAGAGTGATTTAATTGCCCATTCATCTTTTAGTAGGGCTATGCCAATATTTCCGTTTGATGAGCGCATCTCTCCGATAGTGGTTTGTTCGTTATATATTGGCTCTAATCTTTCTGGGAATTTATCAATATTCAGATTCGATGTCTGTATTGTATATAGATGTTTTTTGCCCAATCCTCGGTAATGCATTCTAGCCGTAATCTCTTGCCCTATATAACAGCCTTTATCATAAGAAACAGCGTTTAGATTATCCATATTCCCTTCGTCCATAGTGGATTTATTTACAATCAAATCTCGGCTACCATCGGGAATAGTTAAAGATATTCGGTGTTTATTCCACTCATCAAAAGATTTTTTATCTAGGTTTTGGGGCTTTGTAAATGATCTATATCCCATACTTTTATGACGAGGGTCTTTGTGACCATATTTATCTGAGCCAAATATTGAATATATTTCTGTATTTTCATTTACTGATATATCTATATTAAGGCGTAACTTATACATATTGAGTGTTTTAGCTAAGTTTAAAGAGCGTTCTTTACCTTCGCAGTCTAACAATAGATTTTCATTATCTTGAGTTATAAAAAAATCAAACATGAACTTACCTTGTGGTGATAAAAGACAAGCGTAGATACAATCTTTGTTGTCCAGAAAGTTAATATCATTTGTAATTAGACCTTGTATAAATTCTTTGCTCTTAATCCCCGATATTTTGATTAGTCCGCGCTCTTTTAGTGTTGTGAAAAATGGTTGTTGTGTCATCATAATTATATGAATTCCCGATCTGACGTTAGCTCTGTACTTTTTATAACTTCCAGCCGAATTGGTGATGCGGTATTGTCATCTGGCTTGCTTAAATATTTACATGATAGTTACCCTAATGCAAAGGTTACTATTTGTTGTGGTCCCTTGGCCGTTTCTTTATTTGAAGGCTACCCCAACTTAGATAAAATTATACCGGTTAAAAAACAGAAATATAATAAGCATTGGTTTGATGTGTGGCTACAAATTGTTGGAACACAGTTTGATATAGTTATAGATTTAAGAAATTCCGCCGTATCAAGGCTTGTTCGCTCTAAAAAGCGTTATATTTATGGCTCTTATGTTGATAAGAGCGCGCATAAAGTGATTCAAAATGCTTCGGTTATGAAGCTTGAGGAGCCTCCTTCACCATATTTATGGTTTACTGAAGAGCAAAAGGGGGCTGCGAATAATTTTATACCATCAGGAAATACTGTATTAGCAGTAGGGCCTACGGCTAACTGGATAGGAAAAACTTGGTCAAGTGATCGGTTTATTGAGGTAATAGACTGGCTTACTGGAGGGGGCGGTTTATTGCCTAATGCGCGTGTTGCTGTATTTGCAGCCCCAAATGAGGAGGAAGATGCTTATAAGGTTTTATCTTCTATTCCCAAAGATAGGCAAATTGATCTTATAGCCAAAGTTGACCCTGGAACTGCCGCGGCATGTTTGAGGTTATGTGATTTTTATATAGGAAATGATTCTGGGCTTATGCACTGCGCTGCGGCCGTTGGAATTCCGACCCTTGGACTTTTCGGCCCTAGCTATCCAAATATTTATGCTCCATGGGGGGGGGAAGCATTTTTTGTTTCTACACCAGAAACTATTGATGAATTGATAGATTATGAGGGTTATAGCTCAAAAACTTGCAAAAGCCTTATGGTTAATTTAAGCGTTGAGTCTGTTAAAGAGGTCATAAAGAAAAACTGGCCGAAAATATCGACCAGCTCATAGTATCTTTTTTAACAATAAATATTTTTAACTATTATTGATTTAAATTATCATAGTCACTTGTTTTGTTAGAAAATAGCTTAATCTTTTTTGCGCCTTTTCTGTATTTAGTGTGGTTATACAGATAAGTTTCATGAGCTTGTTCGGCAACATCGTAGGGAACATATTTAACTCTTTCCCAACCACTTGTAACCATACAGCCTTCAAAATCGTTGTAGTCAGTATGCTCAGCAAATAATTCTTTGTCACGCTCGGGAGCATCCCAGCCTGCAAGTCTAGCTTCGTTGGCTCCTAGAACCACACCGTCCACATATTCAGGAACTGCATTTCTTAGAGCGCCGAGGCGTTCTAACTCACGTAATTCAACTACGCAACGTGCAATGTCACGATTTAACATTTGCTGTGCTTTTGGACCTTGTAGATATATAGCAGAAGAAGCACTAATACGTTGCCAGTATTGTCCTTTATGCTCTATATCGTCGTTTACACTGCCGGCTATTGAAGGGAAAGAAAATGTTAGGGCAAGACCCAGAACCAAGAAAGAACGCATAATCATCATCAGAAACTTTTTGTTTAGTTACAAAATCAATTAGAAGCATAACAAAAATAATGGGTTATCTCAATATAATAATGTAATAAAGATTTTTTTCTATTATTTATAGCCATCTACAGCCCACCAGCTTTCTAATACAGCCCCGTATATTGGGGTGTTTTTTGGGTGTAGGATATTTTTATTATAGGCAATGTAATCAACATTTTTATAAAAAAGCGGAATAAATATATACTCGGATAGTGCTATGCGATCAATTATATGGGCGTATTTCATTAAGTCATCATAGCTTTTTGCATTTCCCATTCCCTTGGCAAAATAATCAAGGGCAGGGTTACAAATTCCTGAATAATTAAAGCGTGCAGGCTCATCTGCTGCTTTGCACGTCCAATAAAGTGTTTGTTCTGTTCCAGGTGAAAGTGTGAATTGTACATAAAAAGCCAGCATGTCATAATCATAGCTTTGTTTGCGTTTTTGAAATGTCGCACTATCCGCCATGCGAATATCCATATGTACCCCTAAACGCTCTAGACTACGTTGAAATGTTATAGCTATTTTTTCATCTTGTGGGGTAGTTAGTAAAATTTCAAATTTTAGTTTTTGCTTAGTTTTTTTGTTAATGCGTTTGCCGTTTTCAATTATCCACCCTGCTTTATTTAGAAGATCGGAGGATTTTTTCAATTTTTGCCTCATGGTTAGTTTTGGATTAACTGAAGCATTAAAAATGCTAGGCTGAAGTTTGTTTTTCCAAGGTAATAAAAGCTCTTTTTCTACGTCACTTGCTTTGATGTTAGAGGCAAGAACTGAGTTTGGGAAGAAGCTTTGAGTATGATTGAACTCGCCATGATACAGGTTTTTTGATACCCAATCATTGTCAAAAGCTAGACTTATGGCTTTGCGAACTCTTATATCATCAAAAGGCGGTTTTCTTTGATTGAAGAAGAAACCTTGAGCTCTTTCTGGTCTTCTATGAATAAAGTTTTCTTTTATTATGTTATTGTTCATATCCGAGTATGCGCTTTGCCATTTGCTTACGTCCCATTCTCGCCTTATATCAAAATCGCCTTTTTTGAATGCTTCTAGAGCAATAGTATCATCTCTGAAATAATCATAAGTAATGGTATCAAAATTATATTGTCCTTTATTAACAAATAAATCTTTTGCCCAGTAATCTCTTACGCGCTCATAGGTTATATTTCGTCCAATTTCATTAGACTTTATGCGGTAAGGGCCGTTTAAAAGTGGAGTTTGTGCTATCGTGGAATTGAAATCTTTATCTTTCCACCAAGATTTAGATAAAATTGGCATCATTGCCAGTATCATAGCTGTTTCGCGGTCATACCCTTTTCCAAATTTGAAGGTAATTGATTGTTGCTCTTTGTTTATTTGAGTTTCTTTGACTAGCTTATAAATACGGCGCATATTGGGGCGGCCGTGATCTCTTAGTGTTTCAAAAGATAACTCTATATCATCAACGGTAATAGGCGATCCATCATGGAATTTTGCACGTTCATCAATCCAAAATCTAATCCATGATCTATCGGGAGCAATGCTGTAGGCTTTTGCGATAAGTGGATACATGGTAAATGGCTCGTCCCATACTCTGCGCATTAAACGGTCATAAACTAAATTCATGTTGGCTGGAGCTTTTCCCTTTAATGAGAATGGATTTAAGGTGTCAAATGTACCAATAACCGACATTTTTATATGTCCGCCTTTGGGGGCATTTGGATTAACATATTCAAGGTTTTTGCTGTCGGCGCTATATTTTGCTTGCCCATGCATGGAAAGCCCAAAAGCTTTTTGTTGCTCACTCGCCATTGCGCTTATTGAAAAATGCGTCAATATAAAGAAAGTTGCAAGAATCGGAATGTAAAATCTTATCATGGAAATATTGATAACAAACTCTGGCAAAGTATCCAAACCGTTTATTGATAGGATACATCTTATTCATGGTGATCTTACTACGCAAGATAGTGATGCTATCGCTATGGTTATTCCTCAGGATCTTGAATTTGCAGGATCTATCAATAATTCAATTAGAGAGGCCGTGGGTTACGATATTGATGAGTTTATATTAGAGCATATTTACAAGCCAAAAGTTGGTGAGGTCTATGCTCTACCCGCTGGTAATTTAAAAGTTAAGCATATTTTGGTGGGGGTTATGCCTTATTACAGGACAGAATTTGATCAAAATGATTCTCATCTATCTGGGGCGGTGCGACGTATAATGGAGCTTGCACGCTGTATGTTATTAAGCAGTATTTCTTTTCCCCCGTTATTTTCGGGAGGAAATGGCTTTCCAAAACCAAGAGCAGCTAGACTTGTTTGTCAGGGAATAAATGATCGTATGCAAGAAACATTCGAAGATGTTCGGATCGTTTGTTTAGAAGATCAATCTATAGAAATTTTTGATCGAAAACTAAGAGTTTTAGGTTGGAATGGAAATGGCGGATAAATAACCCGCCATTTTTATATCTCGTAATTATGCTCTTTGTTAAGCGGCAAGCTCTGAAAGCTTTACCGCTGGTCGTGGCCCAATATGAGAGATAACTTCAGAAGCGGCTATTGCACCAAGCTTTCCACATTCTTCCAGTGGTTTATCTTCAGTAAACCCATAGAGGAAGCCTGCTGCGAATTGATCGCCCGCGCCAGTTGTATCAACAACATTATCAACAGGTACGGCATCAATTTTAATTGTTTCACCTTTTGAAATAATAACCGCACCTTTTTCGCTGCGAGTTATAACTGCAATTTCCACATGTTTACTAATGGCACTAATAGCATCATCAAAATTGTCTTGTAAGAATAGAGATTTAATCTCATCTTCATTAGCAAATAATATATCAACATGGTTTTCCACAAGATTTAAAAAGTCATGACGGTGGCGATCAACACAAAACGGATCAGATAGTGTAAGCGCAATTCTGTGCCCATATTCATGCGCATGTTCTGCCGCCTTGATAAATGCAGCCTTTGCTTGCTCACGGTCAAATAAATATCCTTCAAGATATGTTATCTTTGCGCTGGCAATAAGTTCTCTATTAATATCAATCGGGCTTAATTCCACACTTGCACCAAGAAACGTATTCATTGTGCGTTCTGCGTCAGGGGATACTAAAATCATGCATCTACCTGTATGTGCACCTAAAACCAGTGGAGAGGTTTCAAAGTCAACACCCAAAGAGCATATATCTGTTTTGAATACTCGTCCAAGCTCATCATCTGCAATTTTTCCAATGAATGCGCCATTACCACCAAAAGAAGCAAATCCAGCCATGGTGTTAGCCGCAGAACCTCCAGAGGTTTCAACGCCTTTGGGCATTTGAATGTAGAGATTCACCGCTCTGGTCTCATCAATCAAGGTCATCGCCCCTTTTTCCATGTCATGTTCTTTGCTCTGTTCTTCAATAAATGTTTCAGGCACTTGTGACAGAACATCAACTAGTGCATTACCAACGGCGACTACGCCATATTTTGTTTCGGACATATAACTTACCTATAAGCTTGTAGTTTTAAAAAAAATATAGTTTTATCTTCTACAATAAAAGATAGTAAAAGGCTACGCCCTAATGAATGAAAAAGTATCAGATGTTAAATGTAAAATTGTAGAGGCAGCACTTGAACTTGCGGCAGAGCAAGGGTGGGCTAATACCACATTAAGAGATATTTCAGAAAAGTCAGGATTTAGTCTATCCGAAATTTACACATATATAGAGCATAAAGACGATATTTTAGCGCTTTTAGGGCGTATTATTGACCAAAGAGTTCTCGGTGATATATCCATTTCTGAGCAAGATACGATAAGTGAACGAGATCGTATCTTTGATATTTTTATGGATCGTTATGATATTTTGAATGATTATCGCGCAGGAGTTATTGCTGTTTTGGATTCATTGTTATGTGATCCTAAGCAGGTAATTATATCCATGCCGCATATTTGCCGTTCTATGAATTGGATGTTAGAGGCGGCAGGCGTAGAAACATCAGGGGTAAGGGGGGCTATTAAAGTTACAGGAATGACAGCCATTTATCTAAAAGTTTTAAGGGTTTGGAAAACCGATGATAGCAAAGATATGTCTAAAACAATGGCTGCGCTTGATAAATCGTTGGATAGGGCAGAGGGAATAGTTTATAGCTTTGGGCTTTAAGAATTTATATTCCGGGCTTTTTCTTTTTCCAAATCCTGAATGTAACCTATATATGGTATTGCGTCGTAAGTTCCGGCTTTTTCAGAGGCTTTTTGGGCTGCTTTGGAAGCTAAAGTAATAGCACGTCTTATAGGTAAACCTGCTTGAATGGCGCTTGCAAAGAAACCGCAAAAAACTTCAAAACACGCTTTTGTATCTATTATTTTTTCATTGGGAGTTGATTCGTAATTGTTGATATTACCTTCTTTATTATGCAGTTTTGCTCCATAAACCCCATTATTTATGGCCTCAACAATATATCCAGTGCTATTATAGTTTATTTGGTTTTCATTGCTTATAATAATATCCGCCGAAGAATATATAGAAGCATCTAGTTTGTTGTTATTGTCTAAACATAAGATAGAGTTTGATTTTCTTGCTTTTGCTCGCTCTAACAATATATTGATAACTTGCACATCACTATCGCTTGAGAGCATAAGTAAGGTGCGTTCATTCAGGTTTATTTCTGGTATTTGTTCTGCGTGAGTATGTAGATTTGCTCCATATGAAATTATGGAGGTTGCCTTATTATCTGGGTCAGAGAATGAAAATTCTAATCCTGTACCTGTTTTGCTTTTTGCAATAGAAGAGCTGTTTATTCCTTCTTTGCGAAATATATCTAGGCAGTTTCTACCAAACAGATCATTACCTACCGTTCCTATTATAGATACCCTGCCGCCTGCGCGCGCCGCGCTTATGGCTTTAAGGGCACTTGATCCGCTTATTTCTTGCATACTATCCTGTGTAGCCGTGTTTTGCGCTCCAGATATAAGCCCATTATCAATAAACGTATTTATATTGCTATATATGTTGCCAAAAATAAGAATCATAGGTGGATTTATTCACTTCTAATGTTTATAAAATTGATTTATATCATGTAATCATAGCTAAGTTGTAATATTATGTTTGATCATATGAGTGTTTTTTAGATTATTATTCTCTGAGTGGGTATTTGGGTGCTTACATTTATAGGAAAGATAAGGTTATGACTGTGAATTATAATGATTTTTTTCAAGTTTGTGTTGATAAGGTTAAATCAGAAGGTCGTTATCGTATTTTTGCTAACTTAGAGCGTGAGGCGGGTGCATTTCCTAAGGCTATATACAGAAGTCCTGATGGCACTGCTAAGGAAGTAACGATTTGGTGTAATAACGATTATTTGGGCATGGGGCAACATCCTAAAGTTATTGCTGCGGCGAAAGATGCTATAGATAAATGTGGGACAGGCGCAGGAGGGACACGCAACATATCTGGAACTACTCGCTACGTTGTTGATTTGGAAGAATCAGTTGCTGATTTGCATGGTAAAGAAGCGGGGTTGGTTCTATCCTCTGGATATGTTGCTAATGAAGGTGCGCTAGGAACTTTGGGCAAGTTGCTTCCTGAGTGTGCCATTTTTTCAGATGCTATGAACCATGCGTCGATGATTCATGGGATTCGTGATAGTAAGCAAGAAAAATTTATATATCGTCATAATGATTTAGAGCATTTGGAAGATTTGCTTAAATCTGTTGATATTAAGCGACCTAAAATTATTGCATTTGAGTCGGTTTATTCAATGGACGGTGACATTTCTCCTATTAAAGAAATTTGTGATTTAGCCGAGCGTTATAACGCTATGACTTACCTTGATGAGGTGCATGCTGTCGGTTTATATGGTCCAAGAGGCGGCGGCGTAGCAGAAGAGCGTGGCTTGATGGATCGTATTGATGTGATTGAAGGCACGTTTGGTAAAGGCTATGGCGCTATGGGCGGCTTTATAACAGGAGGCGCGTCTATTATTGACGCTGTGCGTTGTTATGCTTCTAGTTTTATATTTACTACCGCGCTTCCTCCTGCTGTATCTGCTGCTGCGCTTGCAGCCGTTGAACATTTGAAGGTTTCTGATGTTGAGCGTCAGAAACAACGGAAGAATGTTAAGCTTCTTAAGGAGATGTTAGAAACTTCAGGCTTACCGTATTTAAGAGGAGATAGCCATATTGTGCCGCTGATTGTTGGTGAGCCAACATGTTGTAAAGATGTTACTGATATTTTGATGAATGATTATAATATTTATGTTCAACCAATAAATTATCCAACTGTTCCAAAGGGAACAGAGCGCCTTCGGCTTACTGCTACTGCTGCTCATTCTATTAAAGATGTAGAGTATATGGCCACCACATTGCAAGATTTGTGGCAAAATCACCATGCTCTACGCAAAGTGGCCTAGTGATATTTAGATAATTACACGAGTATGTTTACGTTTGTGCCACGTGTCTTATTGACTGGGGCTGATTGCACAGATTCGCTAATAACTTCTGCAAATTGCTGGTTTCTATCTGCATTAGCTTTGATAGACGACAATGCCACATTCTGACGTGTTATCGCGGCTTCTGCTGCTATTGTTGGTGGTAAGCTCATATCAATAATACCTTCATTTATATCTCTATGATATCATGAAAATATAAAAAAAATATAAAAAAATAATTTATACATAAGATTATCATCATATATTTTTGTATATTTTAACTAATATAACGATTTGTGCGTTGTTGATATTATCGACTCACCGTAATATATTTCGTAAATAAATTGTCATTGGTTAAGCTTATAGGAGGAGTGCATATGGAGTGCCAGAGCATTATTATGAATTTTACCTTTCCGCCAAGTCTTGATGATATGGAAGATCTAGCGGCCTCAGTATATGGTAGTTTGCCAGATGAGATATTAACTTGTTGTGATGATCTGAGCATTGTTATAGAAGATTCAGTCGATGCAACTACTCTTGGTGATTTGGGTCTAGATGATCCGTTCGATTTGTTAGCTTTATATAAAAGTGGAAGCGAGATTTCTCCTGGTGTTGAGCGTAAAGCAGCGAATGATGATGATGTTTTGGTTTTATATAGGCGATCTTTGCTTGATATGTGGTGTGAAACACAAGAAGATTTACTCTCCTTAATTAGGCAGGTTATGATTGAAGAGTTAGGGCGGTATTTTGAGTTCTCTGATGATGATATTGAGGATATGGCGGAGCGCCATTATCAAGGAATGTTATGATTTAGATATTTTTTTAATCAAGATAATTCAATAATATGATATTGAAAACTATGCAGATGGTTTTGTATTATGCTAAAGTAACCGTTAGTTATAATTTTTAAAGTAGGGATCGTCGTTTGTCTCGTTTAGTTCGTAGTTTTTTGTTATTAGCTGTAGTTTTTTCATTTGGAGCAACAAGTGGTTCTTATGCTGCCAGCGTTCCTGTAACATCAGAGCCGGGACTAGCAACATTAATACCAGGTGTTACGCAGCGTAATACGTGTAGCCCTGATTTTATGGAAGTTTTGAAAAATAGAGCTTGGGAGGGCGCGCAAAGAGATATAACTCAAAATGCGAATATTATTCCCAGACCAGATAGTGTTCTTTCGTTAACGTGTTTTGATTCATGGTTAGATCACTTGGCAACGTACGCAGCAAATAATTTTCCAGGTGATCCTGATGAATCCGATGGGCAGTTATTTAATGGTTTAATGACTGATTGGTTTATAGTTTTTCCCGATGATCTTTTAGCAGGAATAGACCCCAATTTTACTGAAGGGTTTGTATTATACGCATTGCTTGAAATATTGGTTTTAGACCAACTGGAAAATGTAGATAGTGTTACAGACTCATTAGGTAACGCGTTTAGTTTGGCTTTATGTGCTCCTCTTTGGGGGGCAGATCCAAAGCGTCGCTATTTAGAGGATAACTTTCCCGGGCTTATGATTGGGGATCGTGCAAGCAATCAGTCTGCTACTCCGGCATATAGTCAAATCTCATCACGTTTAGATGATAATGTTAGTGATGGTAGCAATTTTAATGGTTGTGCTTTGATGAATCAGGTATGGCAACGAACTAAATGCTATGATTTTACAACAGAGTCCGCTGTATATAAGGCTGCGTTTGCCGGAGGGGTTGAACATGATGGATTTTATACATTTGAAAGCTATGTGGCTAAATCAACTAGTGGCGGTAGTGAAGATTACAGGGTTCGGGCAGATCAGTGCGATGCACTTAGCGGTGATATAATAGACTTTCCTAGTGCCACTGAGCTGTTATGTCAAGGGCAGGCTAATGGTATTCCGTCTTTGCCAGCATTGGGGGGGGCTGCCTCGGTGTCACTTATGCCACCTAGCGTAACAGTGGCTGGTGGTGGTCCAACATGGGCGCAGGCGTATAATGCGGCTAACCCTGCACCGGGTGGTGTGGGTGCTATGGACGTGTATGATAATTTTTTAAGCACAATTTCTGGTACAACTTGTGCTCCTCCAATTAAAGTTGGGTATATTGTTAACGATCAAAGCAGTGTTACAATTACTTATGTTGATGCAGTTTGTCCAACACCTGGTTGCTATTTTGATCCACCATCATCAATCGCAGGTACTGGTAGCTGTCAATATTAAATATTAAGGGGTGTTATATATCTGCATAAAATACGGGTTATATAGCTTTTCTCATAAATTCAGAAACTCTGCGAGTAAAGGCCGTTGGATCATCAATCGGTTCACCTTGTATGATCTTAGCTTGATCTAATAGTAAGAATGCCGCGTCATTAATATCTGCTTTACTATCGCAAATTTTTGCTAGTTTTTTTATAAGCTCATGGTTTGGGTTTATTTCAAGAACTGGCTTGTTATCGCCTTCATATTTTTGATGCAGACGTAAAACTCTTTCCATGTACATATCCACACCACCATCGGGAGCCACAAGGCAGACAGGAGAGTCGGTCAAACGTTGCGATGTTCGTACATTGTGTACTTTGTCAGCTAGAATTTTTTGGAATTCAGATATAAGGGTTGCGATAGATTTATTATCTTCGCTTTTATCAGCATTATTGCTTGTTTCTGTTTCTTCGGTATCACTTTCTTTATCAAATTCAGTAAGGTTTATATCACCCTTAGTTATAGATTGAAAAGGTATATCTTTATAGTCAAGAACGCTTTGTAGCCAGAAATCATCAATAGTATCAGTGAAAAATAACACTTCTATATTTCTTGATTTAAACCCTTCTAGTTGAGGACTGTTTTTAATATTTTCTAGTGATTCACCACTTATATAATATATTTTATCTTGATTTTCTTTCATTCGTTCAACGTAATCAGCAAGAGATGTAAGCTCATCACTGTTTGTTGAATAAAAACGACATATCTTTAAAAGTGCTGCTCTGTGTTCTGTTGCATCATGTAACCCCTCTTTTATCGCTGGGCCAAATTGCCCCCAAAATGCAGTAAATGTAGGAGGGTCATTGCGTGATAGCTTATCTAGATCACCAAGTATCTTTCTTGCTACGGCGCTTCTGATTTTTTCTATGGTTGGATTAAATTGCAGAGTTTCACGGCTAATATTTAGGGGGAGGTCCTCACTGTCAATAACCCCGCGCATAAAACGTAGCCAAGGATACATTAGAGTTTCAAGGTCATCTGTAATAAACACACGTCTTACATATAGTTTTACAAAGTTACGTCGGCTAGGGTCAAACATATCCCATGGTCGTAATGTTGGAACATAAAGTAGTGATGTAAATTCTATTTTACCTTCGGCTTTCCAGTGCGATGTCATAAGAGGTTCATCAAACCCGCCTGACAAATGTTTGTAGAAATCTTCATATTCTTCTTTTTTTATCTCATTTTTAGAACGTATCCAAAGGGCAGAGGCGCTATTTACTGCTTTGGCATCTTTATCTTTGGCAACTTCTGATGGCGCACCAATAAAAATTGGCACATCGATGTGATCTGAATATTCTTTGATAGTGGATTCGATTTTTTGATCCAGTAGAAATTCAGATGCTTCGTCTTTGATAGAAAGAGTAATCGCTGTCCCGCGTTCACCATCAAGGCGTGCTAATTCAATTTCATTAGGTTCACGAATTGTAAACCCAGTCTTTCCATCGGACTCCCAAAGCCATGATTCATTGCTTCCTGCCTTGCGGCTAACCACTTGAATTTTATGAGAAACCATATAACTGGCGTAGAATCCTACTCCAAATTGGCCAATTAGCTTTAGTTTATCATCGCTATCACTAGAATTTTCCATCTGCTCCATAAGGGCCGCTGTTCCTGATTTTGCAATAGTACCAAGATTCTCAGCAAGCTCTTCTTTGCTCATGCCAATGCCGTTATCAATTATGCTCAGAGTTCTATTCGTAGTGTCTTTATATATGCAGATACGAAAATCAGGATTATCTTTGATAAGTTCAGGAGTGGATATTGCGTTGTAGCGTAGGCGGTCACAGGCGTCTGCCGCATTAGATATAAGCTCTCGTAAGAATACATCATGGTTAGTATAAAGTGCATGTGCAACTATATCTAAAAGGCGCGATACGTCAGCGCTAAAATTTTGTTGTTCTTGTGAAACTTGCGATTTCTCTTTTGCGCTCATTACCGAATACTCCATGTTAAATGATTATGGAGTTATGCCCTTGTTATACAAAAAAATCAAGGGTACAGGCGTGTTATATCCCATATTCCATCGTTAGATTTTTTATATAAGAACCTATCGTGCAAACGATCAGGGTTATCAGTCCAAAACTCTATTTCTTGAGGTATCAAACGGTAGCCAACCCAATATTCAGGCTTTGGAATTTTTGAATCCTCAGGATACTTGTTTTTGTAGATTTTTATTTTATCTTCAAGAGTTTTTCGTGAATCTACAGTATGTGATTGTTTTGAAGCCCAAGCTCCAATTTGTCTGTTATAGGGACGCGTTGCAAAATATTTATCGGCTTCTTTGTTATCAATAATTTCTATTTTTCCAGAAACTCGGATTTGTTTACGAAGTGATTTCCAGTGGAAACATAAAGATGCGTATGGGTTTTCGTCTATTTCGTTTCCTTTTTGGCTAAGACGATTTGTAAAAAATTTAAAACCACTATCATCGGCTTGTTTTAATAGAACCATTCGAACAGAAGGTTTTGCATCTTTTGTGCATGTTGCAAGTGCCATAGCTCCAGGGTCATTCATTTCATTATCTGAGGCAGTTTCATACCATAGGTTAAATTGTTTTATTGGATCAGGAGATAGAGGGCAGTCTGAAGGTTTTAATCTCATTTTGTAATGTTTCCTAATTTTTGTGTATATATTCTATGAATTATATTTACAAGAGTATATACTGCTTTCCTCAATGAACTAAAGTTAATCCAGAAGCAAAGGTTTGGTCGAATGAAAAAAATTACAATGATGATGATGGTGGTTTCAGTTTTTGCGCTAGGCGCGTGTGATACTACTACAATGCAAAATAAAGGCACTAAAGAGGTCGTAGGAACAGGTGCTGGCGCTCTAATTGGCGGTATTCTTGGGTCTAAAGTCGGCGGTGGATCTGGCCAGCTATGGGCTACGGGAGCTGGAGCTTTACTGGGAGCATATTTCGGTAATGAGATTGGTAAATCGCTTGATGCCGCAGATAAACAGAAAATGTCAACCGCGGTATATCAAGCGCAATCTGCGCCTATTGGTGAGCCTATTTCTTGGAATAACCCAGAAAGTGGAAACTCAGGAGAGGTCGTTGCAGTCAAAGATGGTTATGCGGCTAGCGGTCGTTACTGTCGTGAGTTTCAACAAACTGTTCATATAGGTGGAAAAGATGAAACTGCTTATGGAACAGCTTGTCAGCAGCCAGATGGTAGCTGGGAAATAGTTAATCAATAAAATGTTTTAATTTTTTAAAATATAGAAAAGCTGCTTTATTATAGGCGGCTTTTTTTTATTATAATTTTTTATATTGTTTATAGAGAATGATTTGGGGACATTTATTTTATTATTAGCAGGCAGTATTTTTATTGCTATTGGAGTGGCATTTTTCCTTGATGATCAGCGTTTCTATCGCGAAGGGAGACGTATAACAGGCAGGGTCAAGGCTATTGAAAAATATATCTCAGAGCATAGGGTTGATGGAAGGACAGAGCGTAGGACTTTTTTTCGCGCCCATGTGGATTATAATTATAATGGGCAAGAAGGAGAGGTTACTAGTACGGGTTCTAATGAGATAAATTATAAGTTAAATCAAGCATTGCCAGTTCTTGTTTTGGTTTCTAAATCTGGAGATGTAATTGATGCAAGGATAGCTGATAAATCATACAAAATAATTTCAATTATATTATTTCTAATTGGTTTAATGACCCTGGCTATGTATGTATTTGCAGTTGAGGGTTCTATAGTGGTTGCTTCAGTGGTTTTTCTTATCGCAATAATATTGGGCAAAGTTCTCGCGGGATTGATGGAGAAGGCTTCTTCTCTTATTTCTGTAGTTCAGGAAAATGGAGTTAGTAAAACCCCTGAAGATTCGATAATGATTGAAACCAAGGCAGATTATTTAAAAGAAATATCAAATCATAGTTTTTGGGGTAATATAATTGCTTATTCTTTTATGGTTGCTAGCATTGGGATTATATATGCAGGATATTCTCAATTACCTTCAACAGCACTGGAAATGATCTCTGATGATTTTGGAGGGTTCTTGAATATAATAACCTCAGGAGTAGTACCAAGTTCGTGGAAAACACCACTTATAATTATTGGCATAGGGTTATTTTTCTTTCTAGCATCTTTGCGCTCTGCATATTATGTAAGAAAGAAATACGGTGGTATGCAAAGAATATAGATGTGCGTGATTAGCTTTTAATTGCGTTTGGACTTATGAAGTCAGTGATGTTTATGTCTGTTTCGTTGTTGTCGTGATTAGAGTTTATGCTGGAATGAGCTTCTTCATATTTCCCTTCACTCTCTAACTTTCTTGCAAGCATGATCCCACAGTGAATAGAGGAGAATTCATCATTTTCTGATACGATGTCTAGAACATTATCCCATGAGATATAGCCATTATCTCTTTTAATATGAAATAGATGTTTAGATAATACGCCCAATGTTTCCCATTTTATATTATCTACTTCTTCTTCATATCTGGCCAAAGCATCTTTAAAAATGCTTTCAAAAATATCATCGTTAGGGCATTTCTTTATCATATCAGCCATAGGTATGAGTGCTGGAACACACCAACCCATTATTTTTCCTTCTTTTAATGAAAGGTTTTGTTTGTTTATTATATCTATGATTAAGTTATAATTTTCTGGGTTTGCAATATTCCTTTGAAGGGTTTCTAGAAGCTCTTTGCATAGTTTCTTATGCAGCCGAGAGTTGACCTCTTGATTTGTATAGGGATTGTAGTCTTGAAGGTTTGCTATGATTTTTGGTTTCTTTGATATATTTTCTGAAATCATATCGGCAATAGACTGAACATAAGTATTATCGCTAGTATAAAGTGCCGCTCCTAAAATTGTTTCTATATCATACCCCAACCAAGCTAGTTGTTGGGAGGGTAAGCTAAAGCTATGCCATTGTTCAATCGATGTTGATGTATGCGTGCTTCCAATATCTTCTGTAATTTTGATTGCAGATTGTATGGTTTTTTTATTTTTTTTATATTGGTTAATATTATCTTTAAAAACATATTCAAGAGTATCAATGCACATTGGAAAAGGAAACTCTTCAGCTCTAAAACCCATTTTAGGGGTAAGTGTGTCAGTAATTCTTTGTTTAGATAGAAGCTCAAATGCTTCTTCTTTTCCCTGTAGAGTCTGGACACTAGCGGAAAAGATGTCACCCATAAGGTTTCTGTGAAATATTTGATGGTTAGTTAGTTTCGGAATTATAATATTATGATTGTCTGTGAAGCTATCTGGCGTTTTTTTATCTTTTGATTTTCTATGATTTATATATTCTTTGTATAATGCGATCGCATGCCAAGCAATATGGAGGGTATGGTTCTTTAAACTATCAATGGAATCAAATCGACTGTAATTTAAAAAGCATAAACCTAAATACGCATTATTTTGAAATGCACCAAGAAAACCGGGGTTATTAAACCTAGCAATAGAAGCAAATCTAGTTTGATTCTTTCCCAAAATTTTACGTGTAGCATCAATATCTGGATAGTTAAGTGCGTATTTGCCTGCTGGGTGTTCATTTATCTCCGCCGAATCCTCAATAAATGCTTTTTCACGTCCATTATCTTCATGAATCGTAAAATGTAGATATAAGTCGGGATAGCAAGATTGAACCTGCCTTCTAACGACATTACATATATGTTTTGCAGATTTATAATCGACAGACATGAATCCTTCATATTCTGTTATGGGTGGATTTTGATTAACTCAGAGTTTTATTATATCAGAGTTTTATACTTCTCAGAAGTGAAGCTATGCATTTTTTTTATAGCTATTTTACCTTATATTGTTCCTTGATCTAGACGAAGCTGCGTAAATGTGTACGATAATAACTACTTGTTAATTTTAATGTAATAGTAAGAAAATATTATGAATAGTGATTTTTTAAAAGGTAAGCGCGGTCTTGTAATGGGGGTCGCAAATGATAGGTCGATTGCTTGGGGAATAGCCAAGGCGGCGGCTGATAATGGTGCAGAACTGGCATTTACCTATCAGGGTGATGCTTTGTTAAAACGTGTAAAGCCTTTGGCAGAAAGTGTTGGTTCTAGTATTTTACTTCCTTGTGATGTCACTGATGAGGCAAGTATAGATGCAACATTTGCAGAAATTGAATCGCTGTGGGGGGAAATAGATTTTGTAATCCACGCCATAGCGTTCTCTGATAAGAATGAGCTTGATGGTATGTATCTCGACACCTCACGTGATAATTTTTTAAAGACAATGGATATATCAGTTTATTCATTTACGGCCGTTGCACAAAGAGCCGTGCCTTTAATGAAAGATGGTGGTTCACTTTTAACTCTTACCTATTACGGGGCAGAGCAGGTAATGCCGCATTATAATGTTATGGGCGTGGCTAAGGCCGCATTGGAGGCGAGCGTTAAATATCTTGCTGCCGATTTGGGCAAGGATAATATTCGCGTTAATGCAATTAGTGCAGGGCCAATTAAAACTCTGGCTGCTAGTGGTATTGGTGATTTCCGTTTCATATTGAAATGGAATGAGCTTAACGCACCGCTTAAACGTAATGTAACTATTGATGATGTTGGGAGGTCCGGCTTGTTCTTACTCTCTGACCTTGGCAGCGGTGTTACTGGCGAAGTTCTGCATGTTGATGCGGGTTATCATACAGTTGGCATGTTAGCAGTAGATAGCGTACCTGAAACGGCTGAATTACTTGCTAGTATGAAACCTAAAGATAAAAAAGGTGAGGCTGCATAATATAGGTGATAATCTATGTCTGATAATATCTGGTTTAAAGACTATACGGTTGATTATCTTGAAGGGCTTCGTAACGCTAATATGGGAGTGCATATTGGACTAGAGATTATCGAAGTCGGGTCTGACTTTCTAAAAGGTAGGCTTCCAGTTGATAATCGTACTACTCAGCCCTTTAGCATACTTCATGGCGGTGCGAGCTGCGTTCTTTCCGAAACATTGGGCAGTGTTGCTGCGTGGATGACTATTGACCCTGATAAATGCCGCGCAGTTGGCGTTGAGATAAATTGTAATCATATACGCGCTGTCACAAAAGGGCATGTTATCGGCACATGTACGCCTATTCATGTTGGTAGGCGTACACAAGTTTGGCAAACCGATATGGTAGAAGAGGCAACAGGCAAGCGAACGGCAATAAGTCGTATGACTATTGCAATTATTGAACATGGTACGCTTTCCACACAAAAGGAAAAAATTACAGTTTCCTAGGATATCTGTAACCTGTTGTTTTTAAACTGTAAAGTGGAAATCCTTCAGTTTGTTTGATAGTTTTTAGTTCACTTTATTCTTTGTTTTAGAGATTAAAATAGTGTTTTTTATGCAATTACCCCAATTTTAAAAAATAATAGCAAAATATTCCTATTTAGGCAATAAAATTATTCGGATTTGATGTTGTAGTTAAACTGTTTATAATGCCCGCTTGGTATTAATAACTATTTTAGGTGTATGCTTAATGTCGGGTAATCATTTCGGAAATTTATTTCAATATACAACTTTTGGAGAGAGCCACGGGGCAGCCATCGGGTGCGTTGTTGATGGTGTTCCTCCGCGAATTCCACTAGATGAAGCCTATATACAGCAATTTCTTGACCTTAGAAAACCAGGGCAATCACGCCACACGACCCAACGTAAAGAGCCTGACGAGGTGCAAATATTATCAGGTGTATTTGAGGGAATGACAACGGGAACGCCGATTGGTTTATTGATTTATAATAAAGATCAAAAATCTAAGGATTACGGCGATATAAAAGACAAGTTTCGCCCAGGTCATGCAGATTACACCTATCATGAGAAATACGGCATACGTGATTATCGTGGGGGCGGGCGTTCATCGGCTCGTGAAACTGCAATGCGCGTGGCTGCGGGCGCAGTGGCTCGTAAAGTCCTTGAACATCAAATAGGTGAACATATAAAAATCCGTGGTTGCGTAGTGCAGGTAGGAAGTGAAAAGCTTAACCGTGATAGATTGGATTGGGATCAAGTATCGCAAAACCCGTTTTTTTGTCCTGACGCTAAAACATCGCAAGATTGGGCAGAATATTTGGATAAGGCGCGTAAAAATGGTTCTAGCGCAGGTGCGTTGGTAGAAGTGCATGCAAGTGGAATCCCCGCAGGTCTTGGCGCGCCCGTATATGATAAATTAGACGCTGATCTTGCAAAGGCGATGATGAGTATTAACGCCGTTAAGGCAGTGGAAATTGGTAATGGCTTTGATTGTGTTGTCTTGGGCGGAGAAGATAACGCCGACGAGATTCGCACAGGCGCAGATGGAAACCCTGAATTTCAAAGCAATAATGCCGGAGGTATATTGGGCGGTATTTCTTCAGGTCAGGATATTGTCGTGCGCGTGGCATTTAAGCCAACCAGCTCAATTTTAACTCCGCGCAAAACCATTGATAAAGATGGTAATGAAACGGATATAATAACCAAAGGCAGGCATGATCCATGCGTTGGTATTCGCGGAGTTCCTGTGACAGAGGCGATGATGGCATGCGTTCTTGCCGATCATTGGCTGCGCCATAAAGCGCAATGTCTTTAATACGTGCTATAAATTATTTTATTGAGATACTAATATTTGTTAGACTGCTCATATGGATAAAAATAAAGAGCCTAAGGTTAATGAACGACAGTTTTTTGATCGTTTAAATAAAATTACTATCACTTTATTGGGAATAATCTCTTTTATCCTATTTTCTGCAGCTCTTATTCATATTTTTATATTTCCGCAATCTATAAACTCTAAGCCAATAATACCAGTTGCAGACGGTACGTCACTTTATAATGCGATGGAAATAACAGATGACGAAAAAGAAAATATTAAGAATTTATATAATTCCCTTGAACATCAGAATTTTAAAGAACAAAGGGGAAAGCAATTAATAAAAAGATAGATTGAAGAAATTGTTTTTGTCACCTTTTATATATGATAACTTCTGTTTAAATGAATAATAAGAAGAAATTATAATGCAGCAAGACCCTTGGTTAAGACAAAAAAAATTACATAGCTCTATAGCACCAAAAGCAGAAGCCAAACCTAAAAGGAAATGGCGCGTTTTGCCTATATTATGGTTGGCATTTAAGAGATCATCTATGCTGATTGGCGCTCTTGTGATTATATCATCTATAGCTATGTCTTTTATGTTTGCTCCATTAGTTGAGGATATTGATAAAAGCTTACCAGATCAAATGGTTCTGTATATGGAGCTAGAGGGTGGTATGGGGGATCTTCCTAGGGAAAGCAGCCTTGTTGACCCATTCAAAAAAAATAATAAAACCGTAAAAAATTATATTGATGCATTAGATAGAGCGCGAATGGACTCTAGGGTAGAAGGCATATATGCCAAGCTTGGTAATGGCCATTTATCTGTTGCGCATATTCAGGAGTTACGGAGCGCTATTCGTAATTTTAGAAAAAGTGGGAAATTCGCTTACATTTATTCCACTTCTTATTCGCAAGGGTTGGGCGGGTATTATCTCGCGGCAGCTTTTGAGGAAATATGGTTACAGCCTCTTGGCGTGGTAATGATAAATGGGCTTAATGCGGAAATGCCATATTTGCGTAACGTCCTTGATAAGATTGGAGTAGAGCCACAAATCTTTAAGCGTAAAGAATATAAGGGCGCTTATGATATGTTCACTGAAAGTGAAATGCCTGAGCCGAGCAGGCGCGCGACAACAGCACTGATAACGGATATTGCTGACGTGCTTAAAGCTGAAATCGCCAAGGATAGGGGGATATCTGAGGATAATTTTATTAGCGTTGTTAATAAAGGCCTTTTAATGGACGGTGAGGTTATTGATGCCAAGGTCGTTGATTATGTTGATTATGAAGATAAACTGATTTCTAAAATAAATGAAAAGGTAACAGGCGACCCTGATGATAAGGATTTATCCTATATAAAGTTTGGTTCTTATATCTCGGAAATGATAGAACAACGGGATTTGGCAAATGAGAGCGTTTTTGGTGTTAGCCATGATATGAATTCAGATACACCTAGGGTGGCTTTGGTATATGCTGTTGGTGCTATTATGGATTCAGATCGCGGTAGCGCGTCTACCTCTGTCGATGATGGTGTAGCAGGTGCAAAAGGAATATCTAAGGCTCTTCTTAATGCTGCCGATGATGATACTATTGACGCTGTCGTCCTTAGAGTTGATAGCCCTGGGGGTTCTCCTGTGGCTTCGGAAACTATTTTGCGCGCTGTAGAAAAAATTCAAGAAAAAGGTAAGACCGTTACCGTTTCTATGGGGCCTGTAGCGGCTTCGGGGGGGTATTGGATAGCAAGTCTTGCCGATGAGATATTTGTTTTGCCAACGACTATTACTGGTTCTATTGGTGTGTTAGGGGGAAAATTTTCTCTTGAAAAACTATGGTCTACAGTTGGTGCTAGGTGGGATTCTGTGCGCTGGGGTGATAATGCTGCTATGTGGTCTATGAACCAACCTTATTCAGAAAGTGAAGCTGAACGTGTAAATGCAATGATGGATAATGTGTATAGTAATTTTTTAAAACGCGTATCCAAGGGGCGTAATATTAGCATTGATAATGTTGATAAAATTTCAAGGGGGCGCGTTTGGTCTGGAAAACGTGCTGTTGAGATAGGCTTGGCTGATCGCTTTGGAGGATTGAATGATGCTCTTGATTATGCAGCGGTGCAGGCGGGAGGTAAAAACCGACTAGATGTAGATGTTGTTATACTGCCTAAGCCTCTATCTACTATAGATCAGATCATGAAATTGCTTGAGGGGCAGGTGGAAATTAGCGAAACTTTACGCATAGGGTCTGAGGTTTTTGCAAAATTAATCCCAACCTTAAACAAAATAAATGTAATGCAAGATATGAATAGTGGTGCAGTAATATATGATCCTATAAATATTGAGTAACTTTTAAATTACATGAAACGAATGGATCAAGCCCTAGGTGTTTAGTCCTAGATTGTGATAGAATCTGTATACTGATTTGCCAATTACATCAAATAAGGAGAATTATTGAACGGATGTTGTTGAATGATTAACAGGCGGAATATTTGTAATTCAAGATGTTGCAGGGGTATTGAGTGAGATATTGAAGTTAACCTTTAGTTTGACAGTAATGATAGCGTCAGCATTTAAGGGGCTGTTGCATGCTTGATTTCAGGACATCTTAAAAAGCAAATAGGCGCCCCGCCGCATAAATTGGCGTCTCTATCATTGTTTTTTGCGGTATTTTCTTGATTTTAGATG
>Ga0316209_1000864_pt1 | contig 40706 bp, 34 predicted proteins | sample 6monopyrite_MG_FD_204945 | JGI IMG/M metagenome (GOLD analysis project Ga0316209, IMG submission 204945) | Microbial mat bacterial communities from mineral coupon in-situ incubated in ocean water Damariscotta River, Maine, United States -... | ecosystem: Environmental > Aquatic > Marine >...
GCGACGCTGACGGTGAATGGAGGGGCTTCGTTCTAGGGGGCGATCGGTGGATTGGCCGAACCGGCGATGGGATCAGCTCGCCCGGCGTCCCGCCAACCCAAGCAGTCCAAGTCCCACAAGGAGCGCCATCGACGGCTCGGGGATCACCGCCCGAAACGCGAAGTATCGCCCCGTCTGGTTGCGCATCTCGATCGGCAGCTGAAGATGGGATTGCGGCCTTGCCCACCCGGTCACAACACGTCCGTCGGCGGAGAGGTTAGTCGCGGTGATGAGATCCCAGTCCGCAGCCTCGGTCGCTCCGTTATCGATCAGAAGTTCTCTGAGGAGCCGGGTCTCGTCCGTCTCACCGAAGTAAATGTATGCACCGGCGAGTCCCCCGAGATCGGCCTGTCCGGCAATGACCGAGCCGTCGTACGAGGCCGCATCAGCGGAGTACGGGGACACATCTGCATAGAGCGTTCCGAATCGGGTGGTGACCTCTTCTCGGGCGCCCGGCAGCATCGTCGCGCCCTCGTCCGTCCATTTCGTGGCGCGTAGACCGAGAACACCACCGGCGCCGGAAAAACCGACGATGGTCGATCCATCCCCTGACACGTCGAGTACGAACGAGTCGAGCCCATCGGAGAGCGCCGGAAGCTCCACGTAGCCCCCTTCTTCACTCCACGAATATCCGCGCGAGCCGTTGATCGAAGTCGAGTCCGGGAAGACCGACCCAACGACGAGCGTCCCGTCATCCGAAATCGCGCGCGCACCGATCGAATCCGTCACTCCGGTCAGATCCTGAAGATCACGGACGCCATTCGTCGTGTCCCAGACGAAGCCACCGTTGCCGGGCCTCAAATTTTGTGGCGATCGCCCACCGACTAACACGCTCCCGTCCGCCGAAGCGTCGATCAGGGCCGAACCCGGGTCCGTCAGGATCGGGAGCCAGGGCTGACCGTCCGGCAGAGCCGTCGCCTGCGTTCCGGTGGCCGGGTCCCCATTTCGGAATTGGCCTACGATGGTCGATCCGTCATCGCTGATCCCAAAGGGGGTCTCGCTGTAGAAGGGGCGCGCCTCGAGGTCGACGCCGGGCGAGAGCGGCGTCGACCCAACTCCAACGTCCCAGCGAACGGGAACGTCGCGAAAAAACCGCGAGTTGTAGATCTCCCTCTGCCATCCGATCACCGTCTGCCCGTCGCCAGAGAGGTCGAGAAGAGAAGTGTGGTCGCGCCCATCGCCGTCGGTAAAAGGGAGGATCTCAAACGTCGCCTGGGCCTGAGCGGAAACAGGGGAGAGGGTCGCGAAAACGACCCCACTCGTGATCAGAACCAACGCGAAGCGAGAAATCGAAAACCGCACTGCCACCTCCGTACCCTTGATGGGTATCAGAAGGAAGTGGTGATCAATCCGCGTATGTGTCGAGCTTGTTAGGCTGCGGCGCGCCGATTCGTGATTCGTCCGCTGTGCGGGCGTAAAGCCGCTTACACTCCACGACTCGATCGGCAGAAGCGCCTAGATGTGAGCGACTTTCCTGAATTTCTTGAGCGCCTCGCTGTTGTGGTCGAGCTCGTAGTAGACAACTCCCTTGCCTTCGCGAATCCGGAGAACGCCCGCTCCGACGAGTCGGTCGAGCGCGGCTTCGATCCCTTCCGGCCCGTGCTGCGTCCCCATTCCTCTCGGATCGTCGGCAAAAACCTGGGCCGCACTCATACGGTAGTAGCGATTCAGCCAGCTCTTCTTAGTCAAGAAGTGCTCCACGATCGTCTTGGGAAGCTCGCTCTCCGCGAGATTCTTGAGCCGCTCGCTCTCGGAGAGCTCGGACGGCCTAGATTGGATGAGCTGTTCAGCGTGAGCCGACGCTCTCGAGGCCTCGTCGACGAAGTCCTTCGCTTTGGTCCCGCCCTGCATGCTGGCGCTCATCAGGCCCCGGAGTTCGTCAGGCCGCCCACGATCGACGTCCGCAACGACCGCCAACAGCCTCTCCTCTCTCTTCTCCGCGTCTTTGATCACCTCGAATGATGTTTCGAGTCGTTGAGTCAACTCCCGAATCTCCGATTCGAGCTTCTCGTCCCGAACCCTGAAGCTCTCCAGCTCCTGTGCCTGCTGGTTTGCCTTTTCTTCAATCCCCAATGCTGCGCGGGTGACGTCACGCACGAGACCGTCGGGCGACTCGGTGAGGAAGTGGTAGAAGCTGATCGAGAGAGCTGCGCAGACCGCCACGACCGCCGTCGCACCTGGCAGCGTCGTGGGGTAGCCAAACTCGATGCCCGGCAGTTTGAGTTTCGGTGATTCGTCGGGCATTCGGATCTCCAATTCGGCTGCTCGTTGTGCGGGACGAAATTGGTCGCATCCCGCCGCCGATTCAGCAAGAGGGCAGCCAGTCGAGGGCAGCGACCTCAAGATGAGTGAGGCGCTGCTGGCGAACTCGCTTGCCGCTCTCGGGATGAGGGGATCGGCCTAGCTCCGGGAAGACCGACCCAACGACGAGCGTCCCGTCATCCGAAATCGCGCGCGCGGCGATCGAATCCGTGACACCGGTCAGATCCTGAAGATCACGGACGCCGTTCGTCGCGTCCCAGACGAAGCCACCGTTGCCGGGCCTCAAATCCTGTGGCGATCGCGCCCGCCGATTAACACGCTCTCGTCCGCCGAAGCGTCGGTCAGGGTGGAATCCGGATCCGTCACGCCGAGAGGCCTCACGGAGTCTTGTTGACCCGCGGTCCATAGGCTGCCGGTCCCTCCGGATTTTCTCTGGGGTAGGCTGCGTCTGACACTTTCGAGGCGCCCAAGTTTCCGAGGTGAGACGAGTGATTTCCGATAACTTAGAGCGTGGCCTGTTCAATGCCGTCAATGCGGTTGTGCGCCCTGCCGTTCGACGCGGATTCGCCGCGCCCTGCATCGCTCCATTCGGCTTGGTCTTGTTGGAACACACCGGACGAAAGAGCGGCCGAAAATACGAGTCGCCGCTCTTGGCGCTTCGCTTCGGCCGACGGGTGCTTGTCTCAACGGTTCGCGACGAAGGCTCCAACTGGGTGCGCAACCTCGAATCCGACGAAGGCGCCCATCTTTGGATGAATGGCCGACGCCGACCCGTGCGCGCCGAAGTCCACCGCGGGCTCAGACTGACCGTTTCCGTCCTCAAGCCCGCGTAGACCGACGCCCGCGCGTCGTTCCGAGAGATCGAGGGATCCGGTCGGGGGGTGGGTGGCCACGAGACACGCCGTCACCGAGGGGCGGTTCAACCCGCGCCGAATCCGTTCGGCCCGGATGAAGTGTCAGCCATGTCTCCGGAATAGTCTGTAAACCATGTGTCCGGAATGGACCGGAAAATCATGGCGCGCCCGGCACGACTCGAACGTGCGACCCCTAGCTCCGCAAGCTAGTGCTCTATCCAACTGAGCTACGGGCGCCCTGATTTTCTTGTGCTCTCTTCACGATGCGTGCGACCCGCTGCCAAGGCAGCGATCGCGGGTCGGGTTGGCCCCGGCCGCATCGGAGGGCAGACCTTAGCGGCTTCGAGGGCGCTCGCCCAGACCTTGGGCGCTTCTCTCGTCGATCTGGGGCGCCCGGCTTCGGACCGAGCTCAGGCCGGCGCGGACCGACTTCTGGGCGGATTCGCCGGGGCGGGGAGCAGCTCCAAATGGCGCCTGGAACCACTCCCCCGCCAGCCCTCTCAGCCCGACGCTGAGGCACTTTCCCCCTTCAGCCCCTCCTCAATCGTGCCGCCGGCCTCCCCTCGCCGCCCGACGGATCCCCATCCCGGCGGCGGCAGAGCCCACGAGCAGCATAAGGCCGAGCCGGGGCTCCGGGACTTCGATCGCGTCGATGTCATAGGTTGTGAAGAAATACGGGGTCTGGAATTGATGGGCGAGGTCCCAGGCGTGGCCGCCGTGATTGAGGAAGGTGGCGGGCTCGCCGAAGCGCCAGTGGATGATTTCGCCGCCGTGGAATCCCATGATTCCGCCCTCGATGCTGAAGAGGATCTCGTCCCCGCGGTCCCAAACGCCGGCTTCCGCGACGTCGTGCACCATCAAGGCGTCGAGATCGATGTCGCCCGCCCCGCCGCCCCAACCGAGGGAGTGCGCGACCGACGCGATCTGCGAAGTCGTTAGGTAGATCTCCGGTGTTCCCGACACATACGTCCATACGGAAACGGATCCCGGGTCGTCCTCGAGCGAATAGAAATTTGCATCGCCATGGTTCAGGGGATCGTCCGTGATGCCCCAGAGATCCAGTCCATCGACGTCATCGATCTCGGGCGATGACATGAACTGATCTGTGTGAATGTCCCGGTACAGGATGCCCGCCTCGATCACACCCGCCGGCGTTTCGTGAAAGGCAGCAATACCGCCTTCTGCGGGAAGGTCTCCGCGGAGTGAGAAGAACAGGTCGAGTTCGTTGTTAAGCAGCCGCTCGAAGCCGGCGTCGCCGCCATGAGCGAGTGCATCAACCTGCGCGTCGGGCTCGACCCCGAACTCGATGCCGGGATAGAAGTCCCGACCGTCCCGCGGCTGATCATCGCCCTGGAGGTCCATCAGGGTCGTTTCAAGCGTCTGCCCCGGATCCCGCTGAAAGTGCCCACCACCGCCCGGGATTTCGCGTTCATCGTACCGATTACTGTACTCGGCGTTCGCGGGAAAGCCGTAGTCCTGAACCGGAGAGAAATCGACATTGTCGACGTAGAACTCTGCTGGTCCGCCTAACGCGTAGAAAATGATCTGATTGACGGGGCTTTGTCCCGCCGGCGCTTGGAGAAACTCCCATTGGCCGATCGTCGTCGTCAGGGCATCGACCCCCGTTTGGCCGCCGTTGCCCGCGCCCATCAGAACCGTGCCACTGACGACGTAGACCCAGGCGGAGGTGGTCGCCTTCGCGGGGCCCGTGCCGAAGGGGCCGGTGATCTGATTGATGCCGTTGCTGCCTGCGGAAGTGGAAACCCAGAGCATGCGCGCGCCGCCCCCCGGCAGGGTCGAGGGCACGAGATCCGTGCGTGTCAGAAAGGGCGTGTTGTTATGGAAGACACCCCAGTTCGCCGCTGCCGACTGTCCGGCACCGCCTGGAACGGGGGGATCGTGTTGAGTCGGCGTACCTGCAGGGCCGACCAGCTCGAAGCTCGTGTTTTGGAAGGGAGGGTTCGCAAACGCGGGGGACGTCGCGAGACATCCCAAGAGCAGCGTTGTGAGCGCACCGGCGCGAAGCCGCCGTGCGTCCGATCGGACGAATAACATACGGATCTCCATTTCGGTCTTGGGCCCGCGCAAGACACGCGGGACGACCCAAGCCTATGGAGAGCACTCTCGTCCCCCTATGAAGCGGTTCACAGATGCACGCGTGGAGCTCGCCGAGAACCGAATCAGGCTGACTCTCCTGAAGGGTTCGTCGTGAGGTCAGTCCTTGCCGAGAATCAAACCCGTCATGCCGGACGAGAATGCAGCGTGCTCGACCCCTTCGATCTGGTTGATCGCGGTACCCCGAATCTGCCGAACGGCTTCGGCGAGGCTATTGAGACCATGGATATAGGCTTCGCTCATGAGACCTCCATGCGTATTCGTCGGCAGAGCGCCGTCGAGCGCGCAGTTTCCATCCCGAATGAAGTCCATCGCCTCGCCCTTCGCGCAGAATCCGAATGCTTCCAGATGCTGCAATAGGATCGGACTGAAATGGTCGTAGAGCATCGCCACCTGGATATCCGCCGGCCCGATTCCCGATTGTTCGTAGAGCTGGCGCGCCATTCCCTGCGTCGTGGCCATCTCGGTGAAGTCCTCGAAATAGAAATTCGTGATCGCATCGGTGGGATACGGCACCCATTGCGCCCCAGCCGTGATCCGAGCAGGTTTCTGACGTAGGTCTCGCGCGCGCTCAAGCGAGGTCACCACGAAGGCCTGCCCCCCATCGCTTTCTTGGCAACAGTCGAGCAAGCGCAGGACGGGCTCGATGATCCATCTCGAGTTCTGATGATCTTCGACCGTCAGTTCCTTTTGGTAGCCGAACGCGTTCGGATTATTGAGCGAGTGCTTTCGATGAAGCACCGCAATTTCCGCAAGGTCTCGGTTCGTCACGCCGAATTCGGTCATGTATCGATGAGAAACCATCGACTGCCAACACGCGGGCGTCGCTGCGCCCCAAGGAACGGCCCATTGCATGTTGACCGCCCCACCCCCGGGCGCCGGCTTCGCCGCGTTCGCTGAACCAAAGCGATACTCGGAGCGCTCGTTCATCGCGCGCCAAACAACCACGACGTCTGCGAGCCCTGCAGCGATCGCACCCGCTGCGTGAACGACCGAGCCCCCAGACCCTGCGCCACCATGCGGAATACGCGACGCATAGCGAAGGCCGGGGATCCCCAGATTTCGAATCAGATCGACGTCCTCGGTATTGTCGATCGTGAACGTCACCATGCCGTCCACGTCCGCCGGCGCGAGCCCCGCATCATCCAGGGCCGACTTAATGCACTCCGCGGCGAGCTGAGTTTCGCTTCGACCCGAGTCCCGAGAGAACTCCGTGTTGCCAATGCCTGCGATCGCCACCCGATCGAGAATTCCCATCGAACGATCTCCCGCTACGCCGTAGCCGGTCGGAAGACCGGGATCTTGTAGTCCTGCTCAGCGTCTTCGAAAAACACTTCGACACGCATGTCCGCAGTCACATCGTCGTATTCGATCTCACGCAGATTCGAGACCACCCGGACCCCCTCGTCGAGATTGATCACGGCGACGATATTCCCTTCTCCGTAGGCGGGGATCGGCGGATACCGGGGAATCACCCAGGTGTAGACGGTCCCCCGCCCCGAAAGGACGCGGAACTCGTTCGCGACGGAATGGCAGTCCGGGCACATCGGCCGTGGTGGCGAGCGCAGCACACCGCAGTCCTTACAGCTCTGCGCTACGAGCTCGCCTCTCTTGGCAGCTTCCCAAAATGGGATGCCATCACGTTCGATCCAGGGAGCGGGTCGCAAATTCATCGATCGATTCTCTCCTGACGGTGGGCTCAGCGTCGGATCCCAATCCGCCTAGCGTAGGAAGGTCAGACCTAAGCCGAGTCGAGACGCCAAACGCGTTCGGCGTTTCGAAACCCGATCAACTCCGCATCTTCCGTCGGAATGCCAGCGAACATCCGATCGAAAGTCGATTGCGAGGTCGGCCAACTCGAAACCGGGTGGGGATAATCGGAGGACCACATCACATTCTCGACCCCGAGACTTCGTTTCGCGTTTTCGTAGGCGAAGGGTTCATCGATAAACGTGAGGTGGACGTTCTTGTGAAAGTAGTGGCTCGGCAGCTGCTTGATCGCGGGAAACGCATAGTTCTGGCGGAGAACCAGGTCGTCCGCCATCTCCAACCACCAGGGAACCCAACCGATCCCCGGCTCGACGAAGACGAGCCGCAACCCCGGAAAACGTTCGAAGACCCCTCCCAGAATGAACATCCCCAAAGCCTCACTCGTTGAAAGCGCGGTCCCGAGAACCAGTACGCCCTTTTGCGGCGTGGGATCTCGCTTCGCCAGTGCTTCGAGCTGAGTGTTGAGTCCGATGTGGCAGCAGACCGGGAGATCGACCTCTTCGATCTTGGCCCAAAGGGCGTCGTATCGACGATCCCAATAGTCTGGAAGGCCAAGTTCCGGCGGGAAGAGCGGGAGCTGAAGCGATTTTCCGCCGGCCTTCGCAAACCATTCGACTTCCTGAACAGCCGCATCCACATCATGAATCGGAATCTGGCCCGAGACGATCAGTCGCGAGGGATCTTCCGAAGCGAACTCCAGCAGCATCGTATTGAACGCCCGGGTCGCGTCGCTTGCCCCGCGCTCAAGCATGTATAGATATCGAAACGCACTGACCTCGCTGTAGAGAACTGAGGCGTGGACGCCATCTTGATCGAGATCCTGCAAGCGAGCCTTGGCGTCGCGATAGCCGTCGCGACCGAAGGACGGGTACCCGCTCCCGCCGATGCGGCCGGCTTCCGGATCCATTTCGACGCCCGCCTGATCGGACCATTGCTGATTCGCCTCCGATGACATCGTGGATGCCATCAGCGCACCAAAGCGCCCCACCGCGTCGTCATAGTCTCCGTGATACTGACTCGCGAGATGTCTCTTCACGTCCTCGTGTGTGACATCAACATGATCATCGGCAGAAATAAGTCGCATGTTTTCAGAACTCATAGGTTCTCCTTCGCGCTCCCTAAGAGGAAGCCTCGTCAGCTTTCCCGACCGTTACAGATCCGCCGGCTTCGAGAAAATCTTCGATGACCTGATAGAGGTACTCGCAGTCCTCGCGGGTCATCGTCGGATGGCAAGGCAGCATGATCCCGTTCGACATAATCTGGTCGCAGTTCGCGAGACCCTGCTCCTCGATTCTGTATTCGTGCCCCTTGAGCATGGGATGACGCGTGATATTCCCCGAGAAGATGACGCGACTCATCACCCCTGAATCTTCAAGCTGAAGTTGGAGATTCCGACGGCTCAGGCCTGATTCAGGCCGGACTTGAATCGGGAAGCAGAGCCAAGTCGTCTCGGTATCAGGAATAATTCTCGGCAGAATGAACACATCCTCGTGTTTCCGCAGAAATTCCTGATGCCAGTTGAATCGCTCCTCTCGTAGTTCCCAGAGCTTGTCGATCTTATCCATCTGAGCGACACCGAACGCGGCCCCGCATTCGTTCGGAATGAAGCCATAGGCATTCTCTTCAAAGATGAAGAGCCCGTCGTACTCGACGCCATCGAGATCTTCCAGAAAGCGACCGTCGCTGTCATTCACCTTCGTACCAAACATCCACTTCTCGGAGGATCGGCCCCAGGCACGCAGTGCGAGCGCCCGATCGAGGAAACGGTCGTCATCGAAGAAGACCATGCCGCCGTTTCCGAGGGCCGTAATGATGTGGAAGATCGAGAAGCTCGTGATCGAAATATCAGCGCGGGCCGCAGTCGGCGTACCGCGTAGCTTTCCGCCGAGCGTGTCCGCACTATCGTGAATCACGAAGAGGTCGTGACGATCTGCGAGCTCTCTCACCGCGTCCCAGTCGCAGATCCCCCCGATCAAGTCGGGAATCAGAATCGCTCTCGTGTTTTCCCCGATTGCGCTCTCGATCCGATCGACGATCAGCTGATAGTCATCGAGGCCGACATCGACGAAGACCGGCGTGCAGCCGACCTGGTAGATACACGCGACATCGGACGAGAACGTCAGCGCAGGCGTGATGACCTCCGAACCCAGCGGAAGGTTGGCCAACCGCATCGCGATGGTAAGTGCGGAGGAACCCGAATTGACCATAACGCCGTGGCGCTTTCCCATATATTCGGCGACGCGGCTCTCGAACTCGCAGACCTTGACCCCGGGCACCAAGCCGGCGGGATCCTGCATCTGAGTCATCACGGCGTTGATTTCGTCCTCGTCGAACATCGCCCCGCCGTACCGAACAACTCTTGGTTCTATTCGCATCGATCTCTTTCCTCGTAATATTCAACGTCACTCGACGAGCAACGGATATGCCCAAAGGGCCTCGCTAGGCGAAGAGCCCGCCGCAAAGAACGGACGAAATCTCTCGACTCAACCGGCGTCGCGAATAGCGTTTGTCTCGAGACATCAAGAGGAGCGACCCCAGAGCCATATGGAGCGCAAGTCGCGCACGTGAGGCGACCGCGGAGGCCTCGAGCTCCCCCCGATCGGACGCAGCGGCAAACACCATCCCCCATCGACTGAGGGTCGCCGCCCAATAGGGACTCTCGTGTCCACGAAGCTCAACGACGTCGGCATGGAGTGAAGCCAGACCGCGCTGCATCTCGGGCCGGCTGATGTCGGTCACGAGTTCACCGACCAGAACCGTTAGGTCACCTTCGAGCGTTCCCATATCCGGCACCGGATCATCCGATCGATCCGAATAGAGCGCTTCTTCAAGAAGCGAGAGCCGATCGCCCCAGTTCTTGTAAATCGTCGGACGTGAGACTCCCGATCTCTCCGAGATCGCTTGGATTGTCGCTGCGCCGTATCCGTCCGTAATGATCAAGTCACGCACAGCCGCGAGCACAGACTCCCGCTTATGCGGGTCCCGGGGGCGACCAGGACCATTCGCGCTGGATCGGATTCTCGCGTTTCCCATATCTTTACTTTACGTTTAGTAAAGTATTTGTCAATGAGATTTTTGGTAGCGATCGATTGCCTTCATCTCGGCAACAGATCCAATCGGCTCGGAACGTCTTTTACGTACCGAGCAGTTCGCCTCCGGCGTTCGCCGGGATTCGGGAGCAAGGACCTCACCAGGCGAGCGGCGGTGCGTCGCTGAGCCCACGCGCAGGGGCAAGCCTCAGTCAGCCGGGCCCAAAGACACGGAAGGCAGCGACATCCAATCGGAAGCGGGGCGAATCGCGAAAGCGCCGCTTAGGACGCCGAACCGCCCTTGATCAGCGCGACTGCGCCGCGCCAGATGTCCATCAGCGTTTCGTTCTTGTAGTCGCGGAATTCGCCGGCATCCATGAACACGCCGTGCTCGACGCACATTTCGAGTTCGATGTGGCGCTGCTTCGGGTCCGTGACTTTCTCCATCTGCGTGCTGCATCGCGGGCAGTCGATGTCACGAATTGCGTTGAGTTCCTTGCCGCGCTCGGCGTCGCCGCTGTCAATGAAGTCGGGGCGCCAGGTGTCCTTCAGCTTTTCCGCTTCGCCCGTATCGAACCAGAGGCCCTGGCAATCGGAACACTGGTCGTAGGTCACGAGCCCTTCGAGTGTCCGGAGGTTCTTCTCATCCATCTGGGCCTGACATTTAGGGCAGTTCATCACGATCCTCATTCATACGTTCGGCATGGGCGCCGTAAGAAAATTGAGTCCTTCCGCTGGCTGGGCGCTTCGGGAAACTGGACACAGCTTAACGACTCTGGCGCCACTCGTGGAGGGATTCCGGGGACCTCGCCACGAGAAGTAGAGTCACTACCGCAATCGAACGTCAGGCCAAATTGAGGCGAAAGCGGGAGTTTCAAACTCCCCTGCTCGGCCCAGCTTTATCGCCTCGCAACCGTGATTCGTTCGAGGTCCCGAGCGGATCCGAGATCCGTCGTCCCCTCGGAATGGGAGTACTTGAGCAGCCGACCCGAGGGCGTCCTCACGATCACGGGGCGCGAGGAAGACACCGAAGTTTCGGGATCGAGCCAAACGTAGGCACCACTCTCGAGCTGAACAATCGAGCCGACGCGCATCCGGTCGACGTTCGACGTGTTGGTCTCGATCGAGGCGACCGAAAAGGCGTGGAATGCCGCCGCTTCAATCGTCGCGTGAGTTCGATCAGGCGCGATGTCGTACGACGCATCTTCGACCGGGTTCGATCGCACATCGAGCCTGCTTACCAACGGAAGCTTCGAACTGGGGACACCTGCCAGGACAGGGCGCCGAACTCGTGCTCGATGACGTCATCCTCAACGTCGTACCGGAGCCGGGCACAGCAATCATGCTAGGCCTTGGCTTGTTTGGACTCGCCGTTTGGTCTCGCGACGACTCTGCCCGATAGTAGGCCCGATCGGGGGGCCCAGTTGAGACCCGGGCCGGGTTCCGGCCCGAGACCGGCTAGTTCGCGGCGCATGATCCGGAATAGAAGGTTCGCTCGGTCGGCCCATTTCCGATCGACGATGACAGGCCGAAACCTCTCCCGCCCCTAGGCGCCCCGAGGGCGCAATCTCAACGAATTTCGGGCCGCCCCATGATAGGCTGACCCGGTCGGACCCCACCGGCCGGAGCCGCCACCATGCCCCCCAGCCCCTCAGCCCGCGCCCGCGGGATCACCCTCCTGCTTGGGATGATTCTCGGCGCGTTCGTCGTCGTCGCACCCGCGTCGGGTCGAGCCCAGTCGATCTACCGAACCTACTGGGTGACGGGCGAAGTCACGTCGATCCTGAACTTCACCAACATTCCGACCCCCACCCTGCCCTTCGCTGTTGGCAGTCCCTACAGCGCCGCCCTCACCCTCGACATCACGACGCCGGATGCCGCACCGCTGGATCCAGATGAGGGGCACTACAACTTCGCGGTCACCGAATTCACATTCACGGTTGGGTCGTACACCCAGAACAACAGCGATTGGAGCGCATTCCATTCGTTCAACGACGCAGGAGCGGGCGACACCTGGGGTGCGATCACGAGCTGGCAGCCCGTCTCCCTCGGAACCGAACTCGGGGATAGTCGGTGGACCCTCGTCGACTTCAAGGACTCCACCTTTGGCGTCTACGATGACGGCTCATTCCGACACTTTCACTATGAGGACCTGCTCCAGATGGATCGAGCGGCCTTCGAGTTGCGATTCAGCGACGTTGTTCCGCCCCTCAACCAATTCCTGCAGATCGACGGGAAGATCACGAGCTTCCAGAGCCTCTTCGCGCCTGTGGCCGCGTGGAGCACGTCCGTCGCGAGCGGTGGAAATGGAACTGTCCTTCAGTTGATCGATGACTCAGGGCTCTCGCCGCTGGGCGCGGACATTCGCACCCTCACCCACGATGCCCCGCCCAACGCGTCCACGATGTGGCACGCAGGAACGCTTGACGGGGGACTCGGGGGACCCACCGGAAATCCACCCGCGGTTGATTCGCAAGCCCTCATTTTCGATCTGGGAGAAACCTTCGAGATCGGTGGCCTCTATCTCTGGAACCACAATCAGAGTGGCCTAACAGGTCGTGGCGTCGAGGACTTCGAAATTTCTGTTTCGACCGGCACGAACCCGGCCACCGCGAGCTTCACCTCCGTCGGACTCTTCTCGCTCTCCCCCGCCGCCGGAGTCTCCGGCGAGACCGCGCAGGTCGCCACTTTCACGCCAGCCACCGCACGTCTGGTCCGCGTCGATATCGACACCGGGCAGAACGGATTCGCGAACGACTTCGTCGGCCTATCCGAAGTGCGCGTGCTACCGGAGCCCGGCCTCGGGAGCGCGCTCGCCGGCGGCATTCTGCTGCTTTCCGCGACGGCGCGTCGCCGAAGACGAACGAGCCGAAGACCGCCGACTTCGCTCATGCTGATTGCGCTGCTTGGTTTCCTGGTCACGGCCACAATCGCCGAGGCGCGAAGTTTCTGGGCCTTTGAAACCGGCCCGGTGAGACCGATGGCCATGTCCTCGGATGGGACCCGGCTCTACGTCACGAATATCCCGGACCAGCGTCTCGAGATCTTTGCGCTCGGGGGAGCGAAAGGACCTGTGCTCGTCGATAGCGTCGAAGTCGGCCTCGAACCCTGCGCCGTCGCCCTTCGCAGCGACACCGAAGCCTGGGTCGTGAATCACCTTTCGGACTCCATCAGCATCGTCGACGTGTCGACCACCCCGGCCCGGGTGGTCCGCACGCTGCTCGTCGGCGACGAACCGCGGGACATCGTCTTCGCCGGCGCAACCGGCGACCGTGCCTTCATTACCACTGCGCACCGCGGCCAGCATCATCCGAACGACCCTCAACTCCAAACGCCCGGGGTCGGCAGAGCGGATGTCTGGGTCTTCGATGCGACCTCCCTCGGCGACGAACTCACGGGCACGCCGGAAACAATTCTTCAGCTCTTTGCCGATACTCCGCGGGCGCTGGCTGCAAGCGACGACGGAAGCCTGGTCTATGCGGCGGCCTTCCACTCCGGCAATCAGACGACGACCTGGCGCGAGAATTTCCTCGTTCCAACACTCTCGCCGACGGCGAATACCGTCGCGCCGATCGAGCCGACGCCCATCCAGGGCCGCATCCTCGGCTTCGACGGAACGGATTGGGTCGATGCACTCGGCAATGTTGCGCCGACGGGAACGCCGCGTTTTCAGTTACCTGACCAGGACGTTTTCAAGATCGACGCGGATGCCGTGACTCCCGTTGTGCTCTCGGACGATCGCACGGTCGGCACGATTCTCTTCGACCTCGCGATTCATCCCACGAGCGGCAAGGTCTTCGTCGCCAATACGGACGCGAACAATCGCGATCGTTTCGAGGGTACAAGCGCCACATTCGGGAGTCTGCGCGGTGAGCTTCACAAGGCGCGTATCACGATCCTCGACGGCACGACCGTTACCCCCCGCCATCTGAATAAGCATCTCGCGACGCTCCCCGACTACGCTGTTCCCGCCTCTCCCCCCGACGCAGCGAAGAGTCTCGCAACGCCGGTCGATGTCGTCTTCAACGCGGATGGAACGACGCTCTATGTCGCCGCCTTTGGTTCGAGCAAGATCGGCCGCTTTACGACGACCGAACTCGAGGCGGACACCTTCATTCCGGATGAGTCGAGTCATATCGAACTCTCCGGAGGGGGCCCCGCCGCGATCGTGCTCGATGAGACGCGGGGGTTGCTGTACGCGTACACGCGTTTCGATCACGCCCTTGCGATCGTCGATCTCGAACGAGAGATCGAGCTCTTTTCGATTCCGCTCGCCGATCGGGAACCGGCTCACTTAAAAGACGGCCGTTCGATCCTTTACGATGCGAAGTTCTCCTCCCAGAACGGCGAAGCCTCTTGCTCTGCGTGCCACATCTTTGGTGACCTCGACAGCCTCGCCTGGAACCTCGGCGATCCCGACCTTCCGGTCATTGCGAATCCCAATCCTTTTGTTCCAAGCCAGAACCCCCTCGATATCAAATTCCATCCGCTCAAGGGGCCTATGACGACCCAGAGTTTGCGCGGCATGGATCATCACGGGCCGCTTCATTGGCGCGGCGACCGAACCGCCGTTGCTTCGGGCGGCGTGTTCGATGACGAGTTCGCAAACTTCCTCGAGTTCAATGGCGCGTTCGTGGGGCTGCTTGGCCGATCGACGCAACTCACGCCGGGTGAGATGATGGCCTTCGGCAATTTCGCCCTCGACCTCGTCCCGCCACCGAATCCGATCCGCGCGATCGATAACTCCCTGACGACGACCGAGCAACTCGGACACGATATCTTCATTGGACCCGCGACCGACGGAACCGGCAACTGCATCGCCTGCCATGGTTTCGACCCGGCGTTAGGCCAGCTGGGAGCCGATGGGCTGACTGCACTCTCGGGTCAGTTCCAGGAAACCAAAGTTCCCCAACTCCGCACGCTCTATCAAAAGGTCGGCATGTTCGGCATGGACGGGACCCTGTCGCCCCTGGGTAGCCAGCTGACGGGGGACCCGAACGACGATCAGATCCGCGGCTTTGGCTTCCTTCACGACGGCAGCTTCGACAGCTTGAATAGCTTCACACAGATCTTCACCTTCGGCGCCGCCGCGACCGAGTTCGGACTCGCCGACGTAGAAGAAGCAAGAGACGCGGTCATCGATTTCCTCTTCGCCTTCCCGAACGTCCTCGCCCCCGTGGTCGGCCAGCAAGTCACCGCGCGATCGAATGCCACGCCGACGCCGCCGCCCTTCCCCAGCTCGATCACCGACCGCATCCAACTCTTCGAGACTCGCGCCGCAACCGCCTACGCCACGCCGGAAGACCCGAGCGCCATGGAATGCGATCTCATCGTGAAGGGAACGCTCGCGGGAGAACATCGCGGCTACCTCTTCGATCCGGTGACCACCCTCTACCAACCCGACCGCGCGAGCGACTCGAATGTCAGTCGGGCGACGCTGCTCACGCAAGCCGCGGTCGCCGATCAGGAGCTGACCTGGACCTGCATGCCCCCCGGATCGGGTCTCCGCACGGGGATCGATCGTGACGAGGACGGCGCGCTGGACGGGGACGACAACTGCCCGTCTGCCCCGAACTCGGTCAATGAAGGAACGTGCATAGCGGGAGACGCGGCTGAGATCGGCACGCTGTGCACGATCAACGCTGAGTGCGGCGTGGCCGGAACGTGTTCACTCGCGCAGGAAGATGCGGACCTGAACGATACGGGCGATGCCTGTGAACCGACGATCGTTCCGGAGCCGGGCTTCGCAACGGGACTGGTCCTATCGCTCCTCAGCCTCGCGCTCTATTCGGCGCCGCCGCGGTCGCGCGATCAGCGAGGGCGAGGCCCCCGCTCAGTCTGACTCATAGGGGTCGACACTGGTCTTCCCCTTCTCCGCATAACGCGCGAGCCCCTGTCGGATGTTGAGGAACTTGACGCCCTCGTCCCACACTTCGAATCCGTATTGGGTGTCCGCCTCGAGGTAGACCACGGTCCCCGGACCACACTTCCGGCGCCCCATCGAGAAGCCGCCCTCGAGGATGTACATGATCTCGTCGTGGTCGTGGCTATGCACCGGCGCAACGAGCCCGCCGGGAAGCCAGTTTACGTGCACCCAGGGCCCCGCTTCGAGATCGCCGACCAGCTGGCCCCCGCCGTCGGGGTAGTCGCCGCTGCCCTTCGCGCCTCCCCGAATCCAGGGTGCATCGTCGATGTGCATGATGATGGCGCGTCCCATCGCTCTCTCCGATTCGGGGTGGGTGACCTGGTTGGGATTAGCTTCCTGGGGTGCGTTTTGCCAGCTAGCATTATTGGTCGAATCAAAGACCGAGTCGGCGACGTGTCGCGCCGACTCATTCCATCCGGCCTAGCGAGAATCATGACGCAGTCACCCGCACACCCCATCATCGATGCCGACGGCCATATCGTTGAGCCCGACGAGACGTGGACCCGCTTTCTGGATCCGCGCTTCCTCGACGCGGTGCCGCGGCCCGTGCGCGATGGGAACGGGTTCTTCTTTCGCGCCGGCGAAGTCGAGAGCTTCCAGATGCAAGCGCGACCGGAGAGCCTCGCCGCTCCCCGCGAAAGTGGTCAGCGAAGCGGAGGGATGGTCGCGCGGGCAGGCGCCGCCAATCCCGCAAGCCGGATCGAAGACATGGATCTCGAGGGCTTCAAGCGGGCGGTGCTCTATCCGACCTACGGCTTGATGGTTCAGGGCGTCCGCGATCCCGAGGCGGCGAACGCACTTTGCCGGGCGATCAACGAATGGATCGCCGACTACTGTCGCCACGACCCGAAGCGCCTTCTCGGTGTCGGCGTCCTGCCGCAAACCGATCCCAAGGCCGCTCTCGACGAGGCCCGTCACTGCATCGAGAACCTGGGCATGATCGGCGTCTGGCGACGCCCCGAGCGCATCCCGGGGACCCCGGCCCTTCATGACCCCGGCTACGAACCGCTCTGGTCCTACCTCGAAGAGTCGGGACGCCCCCTCGCGCTTCACCCCGGCCTGAATGGCATCGTCCCCTGCGATGAACTTCGCCATCGCTATGACGACAACTACGGGGCGATGCACGCCGTTCACTTTCCGATGGAACAGATCATGGGCCTAACAGACATGATCTGCTTCGGCGTACTCGACCGGCATCCGCGCCTTCGCGTCGCCTTCCTCGAGACCGGCGCGACCTGGGCGCTCGCCCAGCTTCATCGGCTCGATGAACATCTCGAGCTCTTCGGCTTCCCGGAGAAACCGAAAGAAAAGCCGAGCGACCAATTCCGCCGCCAGGGCTTCGTGAGTGTTGAAGAGGCCGAACCCGGGCTTGCCGCCGTGCTTGACGCCTATCCAGACTCCGTGATGTTCGCCTCGGACTACCCCCATGGCGACGGCGTCTTTCCCGGCGCCGCGACTGAACTGCTCGAATGCGACGCGCTCAACCCGGATCAACTCGAGCGCGTCCTCTACAAGAACGCAGAGCGCTTCTACAATCTCTAAGCCTCAATGCCTCAACCCCAGGAGAATCTCTATGCCCGGCCTCGACGACATGACCGTCCGCGACGCAATCTTCGGCCTCCGCGCGACGCGCATCTTCGAAGACAAGCCCATTCCCCGGCCCGTGCTTGACGAGATGCTCGAAGCGGCGACGATGGCCTGCAGCTCGGGCAACACGCAGCCTTGGGAATTCGTCGTCGTCACCGACCGGGACGTCAAGCTTCAGCTCAAGGAGCAGATGGTCGACGCGTTTTCGACGATCGACGAAGAGCGCGCCCAAACGAAGGAACAGCTCACGGACAGCTCCGGCCGCTCTGTGACGGGCCGTGCCGCGGTCGACAACCTTGAGAAGGCCGGCGCGATCGTCGTCGTTTGCTGGAATCCGGAGCGCGGCATCCGCATGAAGGGCGAATACGAAGAGAACCCGGACGGCACGCTTCGCGAAACGCGCGAAATTCCCGGCGGCCGCGGCGTGAGTCTCTTCCAATCCGCCCAGAACCTGATGCTCGCCGGCCGCGCGCATGGCGTGTGTTCACTCTTCACGACCTTCTTCTTCCTGAAGAACAACGAGATCAAAAATATCCTGGGAATTCCTCCGCAGATCTTCATGGAGTGCGCGGTCTTCCTTGGGTACGGAGACGAAAAACTCGGCAAGCCGAAGCGCATCCCCGTTCCGAAGGTCTCACACCTGAACCGCTGGGGATCAGCCTACGTCCCGGCGAACAAAGACTGAAAGGTAACCCCCTTATGTCGGTCGTCGCAGAGCCACTCAGTCGTCATATCGGCGCCGAGATTTCCGGGGTATCCCTCGCGGATCTCTCGAGCGAAGTCGCACGCGAGCTTCGCGACCTATTGCAAAAATACCATGTGCTCTTTCTGCGCGACCAGCCGATCACGCCCCACCAGCTCGCGGATGCAGCGCGTCAATTCGGCCCGCTCGAAGTGCACGCCTTCGCCCGTCACCTCGACGATCCACCGGAAGTCGGCGTCCTCGATCAGACCGAGCCCAACAAGGATGGCGCGAACAATTGGCACACCGATTCGACGTTCCAGCCCGAACCTCCCTTTGGCTCCATGCTTCAAGCGGTTCAGCTCCCTTCAGTCGGCGGCGATACGACCTGGGCCTCAATGATCGCCGCCTTCGATGCGCTCTCTCCTCTGATGCAGGAAACACTCGACGGCCTAACGGCGATGCATGATGTCCGTGGCCCCTTGCTTCGAGCCGTCGCAGGCGGGCACGCCGTTCAGGGAATCGATGACGTGATCGCCGAATGGCCGCCTCGCGAGCATCCCGTCGTCTGTCGTCATCCAGAAACGGGCCAGCGCTTCCTCTATGTGAACTCCAACTTCACAACGCGCATCAACGAGGTCACGGAAGCAGAGAGCGACGCGCTGCTCCACTTCCTCTTCCAACATGTCCGCACTCCCGAGTTCCAGGTTCGCTTTCGCTGGAACGAAGGGTCCGTCGCCCTCTGGGACAATCGCTGCACTCAACACTACGCCTCCGCCGACTACGATGAGCGGCGCATCATGCATCGCGTCACAATCGCCGGAAGCTGGGCGCCGAGCGCGAACTAACGCGCGACACACGCTGCACTCTCTGAAACAGGGGCTCGCGCCCCGGAGAACCCGATGGACTTCGATATCCAACCCATGACGGCGACACTCGGTGCCGAAATCCGAGGCATCGACCTGACGGCCGAAATCGATGACCCGACGATTGCATCGATCCGTCAGGCCTTGCTCGACCATCTCGTGCTCGTCTTCCGCGATCAAGAGATGGAGACCGAGCATCACATCGCTTTCGCGAAACGATTCGGTGAGATCAAACGCCCCCCGGTCGCCACCAATCATGGCGGCCCGCCGGAAGTCAACGTGATCGACCAGGATGATCCCCGCGGTGAAGGGGCCGACGCGTGGCACGCGGATAACACCTACACCATGCAACCGCCGATGGGCTCACTCCTACGCGTTCTCAAGCTGCCCTCGGTCGGAGGAGACACTTCCTTCGCGAGCATGTACGCGGCCTACGACGCACTCTCGCCGACGATTCAGAATCTGTGCGATCAGCTCGTCGCCGTCCACGATGTCACGCGCTCCCTCTCCCGGGCGATCGACCGGGGACATAGCACGGCGAACCTCGCCGAGGTCACCGCTGCATTTCCGCCCGTCGAACATCCCGTCGTGATCGTGCACCCGGAGACGGGGCGCCGCGCGCTCTTCGTCAACGTGAATTCCACCGTCCGCATCCAGGGCATGCCCCCTGCCGAGAGCGACATGCTCCTCCGCTACCTTTTCGAGCACGTCAAGGCGCAGGAATTCCAAGTTCGCGTGCGCTGGGACACGCGCTCCCTCGTCTTCCTCGACAACCGATGTACCCAGCATTACGCGGTCCCAGATTATCGCGAGCGGCGGGTCCTCCACCGGGTCGCGGTCGAGGGAGAACGGCCCGTCGGCATCGTGAAAAACGCCTCTTAGAATGACGCGCGATCGGGGCCCCGCGGTGATAGGGTATTCCCCATGAGTAATGAATCGATCGGCGAACTGAGGCTTACGAACGAAGACCGGATGGGCACGGAGGGATATCCGTGGGAAGAATGGGATCGACTGCGCCAAGACGCGCCGATCCATTGGTACGAGCCACCGGATGACTACGAACCCTTCTGGTCGATCACGCGACACGCTGACATCCTGACCATCTCGAAGCGCGCCGACATCTTCGTCAGTCGGCAGAGGCTGCGTCTCTTTGCGCGCCCGATCGAAAACCATATGCGCGCCACCCGCGAAGCGCTCGAGGCCAACTTCGGGCCCGCCAATGGCGCGCCCCTGTCGTTCAATGACATGGACGCCCCGCACCACCTGAAGTACCGAAACCTAACAAGTCGCCACTTCACGCCCCGCGCCATGCGCGGCTTCGCGGACAAGATCACCGCGCTCGCGAAGGATCATGTCGGTCGATTCGCTCGCAGCCTCGAAGAGGAAGGTGCAGACGGTGCATCTCTCGACCTCGTCGAGAAGCTCGCCGTCAAGGTACCGACCGCCGCGATCTTCCAGATGCTGGGTGTCCCGCCCGACCAGCATGACGAGCTCTTCACGTTATGGGAGGGAACGGTCCGGCGTCCCGACGAAGCGCGCGAAGCCGACGAAGACGTCGCGAGCGTCTTCTTCAACCCTGACGGTGACGGCCAGCGCTATCTGGCAAAGATGATCGACGAAGCACGGGAGCGCGGGGCAACGGGCGATGACCTCCTCGACACCCTCCTTCAGGCGCGCGTGGACGACGAACCGCTTCCCCAGCAGGCACTCGTCTCGTACGTGATGTTGCTCATTGCAGCGGGGCTCGACACGACACGCCACGCGACAACCGGCGGAGTCCACTTGCTTCTCCAGCATCCGGACCAACTCGCACGCCTGGCCGCCGACCCGTCGCTCATCGATTCAGCGGTCGAAGAAATCCTTCGCTTCACCTCGCCCGTCATCCACTTCATGCGAACGGCGGTCGCGGACTTCGAGATCGGCGGAACGACGATCCGCAAAGGCGAGTCCGTCAGCCTCTGGTATCCGTCGGCAAACCGCGATGAAACGGTCTTCGACCGGCCCTACGAGTTCGACATTACGCGCGACCCGAATCCGCATCTCGCCTTCGGCGGATACGGACCTCATTTCTGCATCGGCGCCCACCTCGCGCGAACCCAGCTCCGCGCCGTCTTCACGGAGTTGCTCCCGTTACTGCCGAGCGTCGAGGTCGCGGGCGAACTCGTGCGCATGCGTAACCTGCATGTCGGAGGCTACACGGCCCTCCCCGTTCGACGCCGGGAAGGCGCAGCGCTCGCGAGTTAGTTCGCCGCCGAAAGAAAGTATGGTCCAAACGAATCGCGAGCCCGCACCGGACGGTGTGAAGATTGGCCCCGTTGCCCATCATCTGCTCTTCGAGAACGAGGACATCAAGATCTGGCAGGTCGACACGCCCGCCGGAGAGACCTTCTGGCATCACTATCACGATCTCGATTACGTGCTCTTTCACGTGACCGAGATGTTGGGCGCCGTCTATCACGCGAACGAGGAGCATGACCGCGTCTGGCGATCGCGACTCGAAGCAGGGGAGACCCTCGACGAGAGTCTCGGCGGGTGGTGCTACGAGCACGGTGTAAACTTCATCCCCGGGACGGGATTTCTGTCGCCCGGCTATGCCAACGTCGGAAAGACACGCTTCCTGGCCGCACTGATCGAGGTCAAGCGCGAGCGGCGCGCGGATCAGTCGGACGTAGGCTTCGTTCGAAGCGATGCGCTTGTCGGTCTACCGCCTCGCCCGGGAACGACGATGCTGCTCGAGAACGATCGCGTTCGCGTGTTTGAGACCCTGCTCGAACCGGGCGAGCGGACCGAGCCACGAAACCGACTCGACACCGCCGTCTACGTGATCGACGGCGGAAGCCTCTGCGTACACAACAGTTCGAATGCCCTCGAAGAAGCCAGGGAAAGCACGAGCGGCCATTGGCTCCCCGCGACAGAGGCCTACGTCCTTGAGAACGTCGGATCCGCCGCCTATCGAGAGATCAGCGTCGAGCTGAAATAGGCCGGCTCCATCTCTACCCGAGCACCCTCGGACTAAGGTCCGTAGTTCGCCCCACCCCAAAGGCCGAGGCCCCAGATCATCGGGGCGGTCATTTGTTCGTTGATCGTGTTCGACGAGCGGCCGGCCGGGTTCGTCACAGAAACTTCGATATTCGCGAGACCCGAGATCAGCGCGACCGGGGTCATGCCTCGAATCGTCGTGTTGTCGATCACCATGCCCGTCACCGTCGCTTCATCGGACGTTCCGCCCGCGAAGGGCGTTCCCGACGTTGCGCGAAAGCGAACGGAGGCCGACCCCGAGCCCTGAGCGAAGCCGTTTCCGGTTGCCGTAAACGCCGTCGGCGTATTCACGACGACCGGGCCGCCCAGACTGGAGAGGGTCGGCGGATAGAGCGAAGACCCATCATCGCTACACCCTGAGAGCGTCATCGCTACGAGCATCGCCAGCAGCAGGGCTGGAACGAGTCTGCAGACGCGGTTGTGCATGTTCATTCCAGACTCTCCTTAAGGAAGATTGCCGACCACCAAGAAGTGAAAAAGCGAGTCGGTTGCCGTTCCGGCGCTCGTCCGGAATGTGACCGTCGTCGTTTGAACTCCTCCGGAAAAGCTGGAGCTCGTGGATGAAACTCCCAGAGCGGAGTTGACCGGCGTAAAGACGGGAACGGCGATTCCGCCGAGAACTCCGGCCGGAATCGTAATCTCGTATCGCCCCACAGCGAGTCGAGCGACGACAACGCTTCCGTCGGAAACAAATTGGACGACACCGAGCGAATCAACCACGCCGGTCACGGCCGCCTTCGCATCAAGCTGGAGCGCTGAAATCGCACTCCCCTGGACCGCAATCGTTGCCTCAAGCGCCGTCACCCGCGCGATGAGCGAGTCAATTCGTATGTCGTTGTCGTTGATCTCGGTTTCGTGGGCCGAAAAATTCGAGTTGATCGTAGACGCGCTCGCGACATCCCCATCCGTGAATGTGTTGGGCGTGGCGACCGACCCGGCGAAGGCGAACGTCGCCAGCATTGCGGAGAGGACGAGCCCGAGAAGGGTTTGAAGAGCGATGGATCGGATGCGGCAGGAGCTGAGCGAGAGACGCGGCATAGACTTCCTTGGGTTCGGAATAGGAACGGCGACGTCGCCTCACCTGAGAGCACGACGATCAAGCCAGCAGCGCGAATTCTACGTTGTCCGATCTAGCCCAATCATCCTGCTGATTAGTAGGGGGTAAAGCGCTCACTCGCTTCTCCTTCCCTAGGCTCCTTACAAGGAGGATCCCGCTTGGACCGATCACTATCGCCTTGTCTCAATCGACCGCTGATTCGCTTTCTCGAACCATTCGCGCTGCTACTGACATTCATGTTGGTTCTTCCGGCCGGCTGTGTCGCGCGCACGCCAGGCGAACCTGACGATCCGGCCCCCCGCGCAGGCTTCTCTCAACAAGGCCTCGACGAAATCACCCAAGTCCTGCAGGCCTCCGTCGATCGTGGGGACCTGGGCGGCATCGTCGCGTTCGTGCATCGCCGCGGCGTCCTCGCGCAGGTCGACGCAGTCGGCTCGCAAGATGCCGCTGGGACGAAGCCGATGTCGCGGGACACGATCTTCCGGATCGCGTCGATGACCAAGCCGATCACGAGTGTGGCGGCGCTGATCCTTCTCGAGGAAGGGCACTATTCGCTCGAAGACCCCGTCGATCGATGGCTACCTGAACTAGCAAATCCGTCCGTGCTCCGGGATCCGACGGCGCCGCTCGACACGGCCATTCCCGCGAGCGGACCGATTCGCGTGATTGATTTGCTAACGCATCGCTCGGGAATCGTGACGCCACGCGACAAGCGCGGCCCGCTGCGAGCGGCACTGACCGAAGCCGACGCGAATAACGCCGCGGGATACGATGCCTGGATGAAATGGATTGGAGAAATGCCCCTCGCCAACGAGCCGGGGACCGTCTTCAACTATGGAAACTCCCTCGATGTCCTGGGCATCTTCGTTGAACGGGTCGCGGGAATGCCCCTCCCCCAATTTCTCGAAGAGCGAATCTTTGAGCCCCTTGAAATGCGCGACACCGCGTTCCTGGTCCCCGCCGAAAAGAAGGATCGATTCGCGCAACTTCACTCCCTCGGACACGTTCCGGCGAGTTGGATTCCCTCACCGGATGCGGTCCCCGGCTTCCCGTCGGGAGCAGGCGGCCTCTATTCAACAGGAGATGATTATCTCCGCTTCGCCCGGATGCTTCTTGGTCGCGGAGCGTTAGGCGACGTTCGCATTCTCAAGGAAGAGACCGTCGACGCGATGACCGCAAATCGGCTCACTCCGGAGCAGCGAGGGGGAACGCCCTTTGGCGGAGACACGCCGCATTGGCGCGGACAGGGGTTCGGGCTCGGCGTCGCGATCAAGGATGACTCGAACACGAAGACGAGAGAGCTCGGCATCGCATCCGTCGGCTCCTTCGCCTGGCCGGGCGTATTTGGTACCTGGTGGGCAGCCGATCCCCAGGAGGACATGATCATCGTCTTCCTCGTGCCCGGCGGCGAAGCCCTCGCCACCCGCTGGGCATTCCAGGAGGCGGTCTACGGCGCGATCGCGGACTAACGCGAAGCGACATTCTCGCTACTAACGTCAAGCTCGCCGCCGGGCCTGCCATGACCCGATGTCTTCACGAGAGCCCAGACGATCCAGTACACTTCGTCTAGTGGCTGTGCGTAGGAGGGCATGAAATTTGACGTTCCCGATCCCCCGCGAGACTCTTGAAATCGGCATCGGCCTCCTCGTCCTGGGGTTGCTCTGGGGCTCCTGGTTCTCCGGACGTGCGCGAATCGCACCCAGGGGCCATTGGCCGGTGGCCTGGGCGGTGCTGGTCGCGATGGGCGGGATGCGCGTCATCGGCCTACCCGCCCACTACGAACTCATCCCCACCGTCGCTTTCTGGGCGCTCTTCGTCGCTGGCGCCTATCGCTATGCGGAGCGCCCGACGCCTGGTTGGCTCATCCCCGCGAGTCTGGGGGTCTGCGGCGCCCTCACGCTCGCGTTTCTCGAGCCGAGTTTCCAGATCGCAGGATGGCTCTCGGTGATCACTGCCTGGGCCGGTGCCTTCGTCTCCGCGACCGTCGTCCATCGGGCAGCGAAGTCTCGAAACGCATCGATGCTCCATCGACTGCTTCCACTCGGATTCATCGCCACGGTCGCGCTCGGCAACTTCGATCACTTCGTTGCGAAGCGCGGACTCGATCTGGTCTCCATCTGGCTCGTCGGGGGCATCCTGGTCGCCGCGCACCAGGCGATCGCGATCTTCGATGTCATCCGAGGGCGCGCCGATGCCATCGCGAGGGAGCTCGAAGAGTCCGTCTCCACGCTGCGGTCAACGCTTGAAGCAACCGACGAAGGCATCCTCGTGGTCGACAGAGACGGTCGATACACCAATTACAACCGTGCGTTCGGCGAGATGTGGCGTATCCCCGAAGACGTCCTTGCTCATCGCGAAAGTGACTCGACCCTTGCCTACTCGAAAGACCAGTTGGTCGACCCCGACGAATTCTACCGACAAGTGAAGCGTCTCTACGCGGATCCCGAGGCGGAGAGTTTCGATACCCTCGAGTTCAAGGATGGGCGGACGTTCGAACGTTATTCGCGACCCCAACGCATCGGAGACGAAATCGTCGGGCGTGTCTGGAGCTTTCGTGACGTAACAGAGCGAAGACGTGCTGAGCGAATCCTGGAGCGCAACCGCGAGCAGCTTGAGGAACTCGTCGAAGAGCGCACTCAGGAGCTCGTTGAATCGAGGGACCAGCTACGTCAAGCAGACCGGATGGCCGCGATCGGAACCCTCGCCGCGGGCGTTGCGCACCAGATCAACAACCCCATCGGCGCGATCCTCAATGCGGCCGAGTACGCATTGCTATGTGAAGACGAGGATGAAGCCGTCAGCGTCTTCAAGGATGCGCTCAGAACGAATGCGGAGGAGGCACGCCGATGCGGGGCGATCGTGCGGGGGATGCTCCAATTTGCCCGACAGGAGCCCGTCCCGAAGGTCGTCGAAGATCTCAACGAGGCCGTTCGGCAGGCAACCCGTGCGGTCGAAGGCTACGCAACCCGTCATCACGGGAGTATCCAACTCGACATCTCGCCGACTCCGATCGAGTTCCCGATGAGCCTCCTAGAGATGGAGCAGGTGATCGTGAATCTCCTCCGCAACGCCATTGAAGCCGCGCCCCCGAAGCCGGAAGTCCGTGTCTCAACGCAGCTAGACGGAAAGACGGCCCGTATCGAAGTCAGCGACAATGGACGCGGAATCGAGGATAAACATCGTACCGAGATCTTCGATCCCTTCTTTTCAACGCGTATCATCGAGGGGGGAACCGGCCTTGGACTGAGTGTCGCGCACGGGATCGTGACCGATCACGGCGGGCAGATCGCCGTAACCCGGTCGGATGAGCGCGGGACAACCTTCACGATTGAGCTTCCGATCGAGTAACCGTCTCACTCGCACTTCATCGCAATATCGCGACATCCGCATCACGTCCCCTGCCGCGGATACGAACCACACACGAACAAGGAACCCCCACAATGTCCGATAGCCCCTTCGACGCCGAATTCCGTTCTGCTGCCCGATTTCTCCCACGAGGCATCGCGCGATCGTGGAATCTCCCACTGATTCGCTTCATCGGTTCCCTCACGAGCCGAGGCGCGGATCCCGAGAACGTCGAGATCGAGAACACGGGAGCAGGACCCGTCCGCATCCATCGGCCCGCTACAAGCGGGACCGAGGCGCTGCCCGCCGTGTTATGGCTCCACGGAGGCGGGTTCCTCGTTGGATCTCCAAAGCAGGACGATGCACTCTGTCGTCAGATCGCAGACGAGTTGGGCGCGATTGTCGTTGCGCCCCTCTATCGACTCTCCCCCGAGCATGCCTTTCCCGCAGCACTCGATGATGCCTATGCGGCACTGACGTGGCTCTCAAAGCGTGACGACGTCGACGCGACTCGAATCGCCGTTGCCGGCGCAAGTGCCGGCGGGGGCCTCGCAGCGCAGATCGCGTTGCACGCTCGCGACCAAGGCGAGATTCGCCTCGCCGCGCAGATCCTTGTCTACCCGATGCTCGACGATCGAACCGTCAATCGAACGGACCTTGATGAGAGCGTGTTCCGACTTTGGGACAACACGTCGAATCGAATCGGCTGGTCCGCCTACCTTGGACACGAAGCCGGCGTAGACGAAGCGAGTGCCATTGCCGCCCCTTCTCGCAACGAAGACCTCAGCGGGCTTCCGCCGACATGGATCGGCGTCGGCTCGCTCGACCTCTTCTGCGATGAAGACATGGCCTACGCGGAGCGGCTACGTGCAGCGAATATCGACTGCGAGACGATCGTGATCGACGGAGTCTTCCACGGGTTTGACGGAATCGTGGCGGACTCGGCCGCGACCAAGCGATTCCGGGAGTCGATGTTCGCTGCGATGCGGAAGCTGCTCGCTGCCTCGGCGTGAACACCGAAGGTCTGCCCCTGAGCCCTCGTTAGTTGCCCTCGCCCGGGCCGGACACCAGCTGCTTCCAGGGTTCACCAAGTTCGACCACACCGAGATAGCCGCCGCCCACACCAATATCGTCGTGGATACCGAAGCCAAGTAGGTCACGGGCACGAGGCGAGAGTTCGCGCACTATTTCGGGAGGCGTCGAGAGGCAGTTGTTCTCTTCGGTTCGCAGCCACCCGAGCGTGTAGCTGACATGAATCCCACGGCGAACGAGGTCGCTCGTCACATTGCTCCCACCCGCGTGGAAAGTGCTGCCGAGATAGACCACAGCACTGCCCGCGGGCATCCCGACCGCCACCGCTTCGTGTGGCTCGGGGTAGCGCCCCTCTTCCCAACGATGGCTACCCGGTACAACCAATGTCCCGCCGTTCTCCGGCGTGAATTCGTTGAGCGCGATCAGTGAGGCGAGCTGCACCTCACCCGACAGTTTGGGCAACCGCTTCCAAACCCATTCGTCTCGGTGAAGGAACTGCGCCTCGCTGCCAGGACAGCGTTCCATCACGTGCGCGATATTCAGTTGATAGTCGGCGCAGTTCGGCAACAGCACACGGTCGCAGATGGAGAGATATCGGGGATGGCAGAGCACGTGCTCATTGAACGCCTTGGACTTCCCCGCGACGCCCGTCACGTGTCGAACGGCATCCCCGAAGAAGCCGGCGATCGCCTCACTCGGAAAGTCGCGCTCGAGGTGGCGTTCCGACTGCATGAGATCGTCTACGTCACGATTGAGTGCATCGAGCCCTTCCCGTGAAAGGAAATCGTCGATGATGACGGCGCCGAATTCATCGAGTGCGGCAAGCATCGTCTCGTCGCTCGCGCTGGCTTCGATCGTCGGAATTTGCTCACCCATCGTTCTCTCCTTGTGTGGATCCTCCCCGGCCAGAATAGGCGATTTCTTCGCAGGCGCGCTGCCCTCGAAGGCCCCGCGCGAAGACCGCCCGGACCTCGCTATCGTCGCCCCTACTTCCGGAAACGGGAGCGAACGGAGATGCAGATGAAAAATCGGATCGAGTCGGCACTCAGCGCCTGGGGCAAATGGGTCGCGACGCATCCCTGGCGTGTGATCCTCGTCGTGCTCCTGATGACGGGCGCGCTCGGCACCCAGATTCGCCACTTCTACATGGAAACGTCGAACGACGCCTACTTTCATGCCGATGATCCGGTCGTTGTGCAGAACGACGCCTTCAAGGAGATCTTCGGACGCGACGCGGGTATTGCGATCGCCTTGCGTCCCGAAGGCTCAGTCTTCGACCTCGCGTTTCTTGAGGTCATCCGCGACGTCCATTCGGCGATCGAAGATGAGGCCCCACACATCGTTGATGTAACGAGCCTCCTCAACGTTCGCGAGACGCTCGGGAACGAGGACGGCCTCGAGGTGCGGGATTTCCTCGAGGATTGGCCAGAGACGCCTGAGGCACTCGCTTTGCTTGCGGAGCGTGCCCGCTCGAACGCGCTCTATAGAAACTACATGCTCTCGGAAGACGGTCGCTCGACGATGATCGTGATCGAGACAGAAGCGTACTCTCAGCTCGAAGAAATCGATGCGCTCGACGGTTTCGACGACGTGAGTTCTGAGTCAGCCAATGCGTCGCGCCGACCGATCACCGGAGCGGAAGATGCCGAGATCCTCGCCGCCGTCGAAACGATTCTCGACCGGATTCCGCCGAACGTCGAGGTCCACGTCGCCGGTATGGCCTCATTCACAACGATTCTTCAGCGCACGATCGGCCCGGATATGGTGAAGGCAACTCTGCTCTCCATTCTGGTGGCAGCGGTCTTCTTGGCGTTGTTATTCAGGAGCGTGATTGGCGTCGCGCTCCCGCTCATCACGGTCCTTCTCTCGGTCTTCGCCACCTTGTCGACAATGGGGGCAGTCGGCATCCCGATCATGGCGCCAACGCAGATCATTCCTTCACTCCTGCTTGCAGTCGGGATCGGCGGAGCGGTTCACCTTGTCGCGATCTTCTACCAGGGACTGGGCAGCGGCCTCGACCAGAACGAAGCGGTGGCTCACGCGCTCACGCATTCGGGTCTTGCCATCGTGATGACGTCACTTACGACCGCGGGTGGCCTGCTCTCATTCATTCCGGCTGCGCTCGCGCCGCTCTCCCATTTCGGCATCATTAGCCCCATCGGCGTCCTTCTCGCGCTCCTCTACGTGCTGATACTCCTCCCCGCAATGCTCGCGGTTGCGCCCATTCGCCGTATCGCGCCCGACACAGATTCAGCGAACACAGTGTCCCAACGGGCACTCGTCTCCGTTGGGCGCTTTTCGACGCGACGCCCAGGCCTCATCCTTTCGATCTGGGCCGCAATCATGATTGCTGCGGGGATCGGAATACCGCGGATCCACATTGGTCACGACATGATCGAATGGTTCCCGCCAGACGCTGATCTGGTTCGGGCGATCGACTTTGCGAACGACAACTTCGGCGGCGGCGTCACCTACGAGATTCTCGTATCTACGAAAAGCGATAACGGGCTTCACGAGCCCGATGTGCTTCGCAAGCTCGAAGCCGTCGCGGAGCACGTCCTTTCGGTCGAAGCTTCTGGGCTCCGATCCGGCAAGGTCGTCTCGATCGTTGATGTCGTGAAGGAGACGCACAAGGCGCTGAACGAGAACCGTGACGAAGCCTATGTAGTCCCCGACGACCGCGACCTCATTTCGCAGGAGCTCCTACTCTTCGAGAACTCAGGAAGTGACGACGTCGAAGATCTCGTCACGAGCGACTTTGAAACCGCGCGACTCACCGTTCGGATCACCTTCGACGACGCCGCACTCGTAATGCCCTATCTGGAAACGGTGGAGCCCGGAATCGCTCGCATTCTCGGACCGGATCTCGACTATCAACTCACCGGAGAGTTTCGAATCGTCGGCAACACCATCACGGCTGCCCTCACGACGCTGATTCGGAGCTACTCGACGGCTCTCGTCGTCATCACGATCCTCATGATCATGCTGATCGGACGTGTGCGACTGGGGCTCCTCACCATGATTCCGAATCTGGCGCCGGTCGTCTTCACACTCGGGATCATGGGATGGTTCGGATTCCCTCTCGACATGGCGAGTCTCATGAACGCCTCGATCATCGTCGGCCTCGCCGTCGATGACACGATCCACTTCATGCACAACTTCCGGCGCGAGTTCGAGGCAGGCAATACCGTCGAAGAGTCTGTCGATCACACCCTGAAAAGCACAGGGCAGGCGCTCCTCTTTACCTCATGCGTGCTCGCCTGCAGCTTCCTCGTCTACACCCAGGGCTACATGCTCCACTTGTTCGCGTTTGGCGTAACGGTCTCCGCGGCGATCGTTGTCGCGTTCCTGGCGGACGTAACGCTTGCGCCGGCGCTCGTTGCGACGTTTGCGGCGCGGCTTTCGGGGCCGAAGAAGACCACCTGAGCTGCGCTTCAGATTGGTCTCAAAATCGGGCGCACGTCCGGCCTCTGCATGCACACCCGATGGCATATCCGTCGCAGCATTCTATCCTTGGAGGCCTAATCCAAACGGACGGAGCACGCGTTAGGTCACGGCGCAAAGAACCCGTCGGGAAGAGCGGATGATCGGTCGAATCTCTACGCTAGGCGGAGTACTCCTCCTCACCCTCCTTACAGCGTGCGCAAGCCCAATCCGGCAGCAGCTTTGGCACGAGGTTTCCTCGGAACGTTTTCGCATCGTGTCCAACCTGGATCTCGAGGAGGCCAAAAGGGTCGTCGTCGATCTCGAGCGCTTTCACGGGCTGATCAAACAGACGACGAATGTCGGGGACTACGAATCACCGATCCCGAACGACATTCTCGCGTTCGCCTCGGAACGTCAGCTTCAGTCGTACCTCGGGAGTCGAAATTTCGTCGGCATGTTCATTCCCGGGCTTCGCAGCAACATGATGCTTCTCGCTCCTTCAGGGCGACGGGTGAGCGCAACCCAAACGATGCTTCATGAGTACGTTCATTTCGTCGTCGCAAACGGTGAGGAGTCCATCGTTCCGCTCTGGTACAGCGAGGGTTTTGCGGAACTCCTGAGCAGCGCTCGAGTGGATAGTGAAAAGATGGTTGTGGGTGGCGTCCCCGGCACGCGGGCAGGCTGGATCCAATACGGAAATTGGCTCGACGCCGACGACGTAATCAGAGGCGAAGGCTATGACGACTTCTCCGGGGACCGTCTTGCTCAGTTCTATGCCCAGGCATGGCTGCTGGTTCACTATCTCACCCTGGATCGCAATTCTGATCAGAAGATGTCCGTCGGACTCTCCCGATACCTCGGGCTCCTGCGCCAGGGCGCCGAACCCATCGACGCCTTCGAGCGGGGATTCGGAGAGGACGTTGGCACGCTCAACAAACGTTTGCGTGACCTCGTCAATAAGAGAAATGGTTTGAGCCTCCAGCTCGTCGGCCTTCCCGTAGATCGGCTCGAATATGACCGCTCTCCACCCAGCGTCCGTGTTATTCCTGCAGACGAGGTCGCCGTCTGGCTTGGGGGCGTCTGTTTGCGCCGCGGTGATTTGGAATGCGTGCGTCGCGAAGCACGATTCGCAGTGGAACAACAACCAAAGAACGGCGCCGCACACGCACTTCTCGGCGACGGACTCAAGTTTGATTCCGAGTGGGACGCGGCTGAGCCTGAATTTCGACGTGCGCTTGAGCTCGCTCCCGAATCCGTCACGATCCGTCTCGACTGGGGCGAGTACCTGGCGGACCGTGCGAAGAACACGCCCGATCCGATTCGTCGACGGCAACTCCTTAAAGATGCGCGCGAGGTCTTCCGCGACATTCTCGCCGACCAGGAACGCAACCCAGAAGCCTGGCTTGTTCTGGCGAGCTCCTATCTTGTCCCGGGCGAGGATCCATCCCTCGCGCTCAAGCCAACGGAGCGCGCGTTCGACCTTCTGCCCTCATCCCAGGCCGTGAAGAGCGTACGGGCTGAGGTGCTCCTCATGAACGGTCGGCGACTCGAGGCCGAAAAGGCCCTGCACGAATGGCTGGGACTGCGCCACGGAAACGTGGCTGAGAATGACGTAGAAGCGATGATGGATGAAATGCTCCAACGTCGAAGCGAGCTCGCAGAAAAACTCGGTGTCGCGCTGCCCCCGGACGCATAACGGCGGGCTTACGGCTCAGGCGCTTCGAGACCGCGGCACATCTTCGATCGCGCGACAGTGCGCTAGCTCCGAATGGTGCGAATGACCTTCGTGTACTGACCCTCGCTGTACCCGCGAAGGATCTCGCCCGAGAAGTCGAGGACGGGAATCCCCGTGCGGCCCGTCTTCGCTTTCAGCTCGCTCTTGATCGCTGGGTTGTCGATATTGCGAAGGTCGTAGCCCACGCCTTCTCGATCGAGGTGAGCCTTGGCTTGTTTGCAATAGCCACACCACGTCGCGTAGTACAAGATGACTTCTTCGCGCTGGGGCGTGCCTCCGCTCGGATCCGTGTTGGTTCTGTTCGCTGCCGCTTTCGCAGCGAGGATTGCGGCCGTTCGCTCAGAAGAGACCTGCCAGGACCGGCGAGCCGCCTGCGGCGTCAGTGGGGGAGGCTGATTCATCTCCACGAATCCGACCTGGGCTCGCCAGGCTTCGGGTACATCCGTGATTCGCTCGACAAACTGAACACGCCCCGAGCTGTCAACGAACTGATAGTAGATTCTCATGGCGCCGTCGGGCCCGATGGACTCGACGTCAGGATCAACGGCGGCCGGAGCCTCCCTCTCTGATCCAGCCCCCTCAACCTGATTCGCGATCGGCTTCGCGTCGATTTGGTCGCAGCCGATGACGGCGATCATCACCAAGGCCACAACGACGGCGAGGGTGATTTGCACAGTCGTTCGCTTCGCGCTCGGGTCTGGCTTCATTTTCGATGCCCCTATGGCGGGACAAGGCGGTCCCGGTTTCGACACCCACTTTTCGGTGGAACCGTGGTCCGACCTGAGTGAGGAGGGGAGCGCGAACAAACCGGTCTCGGAAGCAATTTCGAGCCGTCACAAGCGATCTGTAAAGCATTTGACACCCATTCTCTGAGATATTCGCGGCGCCACGACCACTCCCTATCGAGCGCTGGTTGCCTTCTGCGATCGAGGCGCTCGGGAGATTCGCCACGTGTCCACGCTGCCTCTGTCCTGGGTCCGATTCGATCGCTCAATCCTCCGGTCCGTTCTCCTTCCGCTCCTCTTTTCACTCCTCCTACTCTCGTCATTCGCTCCCGAAAGAGCGCTGGCGGCCCCACCGGGAATCTACTCACTCGGTGGCGAATTCCGCGACCGGGATCCGTTCCCACCCCTTCGACGCGACCAGATCGAAGGTCTACGAAATCACGGAGCGAGCGTGCTCCTCAACGGACGCCAGCACAGCGGTGTTTCTAGGATCGTACGCCCGGGCGCCGCACCCATCCTGCTCAGCGAAATCCCTCTCGCACAGGAGCCGGGCATCATTAACACCGCCATCTTCGAGGTTTCCGAAGACACGCAGAGCTTTCTGATCCAACGCCGTTACCCGAGCGGTAGCGACCCGCGCCGCGACTACGCCCTGCAGTCGACCTCTGGAAACGCACGGCCCATCGACATCCAGGAGGGCCTTAACATCGTTTTTTCGCCGAACGGTGAGTACGTGGCTGACAGCCGACTCACCGCGCTGAACCCCTCCACAAGAGCGTTCGAGAATGAAGTCTATCGGCTGACAGTGACTGGCGGCGTCGAGCCCTTCGTCCGACCCGCAGGCTACGACGTAGTTCGGCCCTCGGCGATCGCCAACAACGGAATCATCACTGGGCACGGCATGGTCCCGATCACCGACAGCTTCGGCACCATCGTTCTCGACTACAGACCGAATGGTGTCGTGCAGTGGGATCTCGACGGTACGCCAACCGCGATCATCGGAACGGACGATGCTGGTCAACCCTGGACTCTCTCCACACTCACCGACGTTCGTGACGATGGCGGACTTCTGCTCGGATACGGACGATTCGAGACCCCAGAGCACGTCTCGCCCGGATTCATCGGCGTCGTCGACCCCACGACCGGGCTCGACTGGATCGCTGAGGACCTCAGCGACGCCGGCTTTTTCTCTTACACACCGAACGCGATGACGGACGACGGCAGGATCATTGTGGGTGGCGTCGAGGACCACCGGAATTCAGAGAAGGAAGCCCTCATCTGGACTCGCGACGGTGGGCGACAGAGCTTCGCGACCTACCTTAACCTCGCGGGAATCGATACGACGGGCTGGACCTTCGAAGAAGTCATCGACGTCTCCGCCGACGGTCAGAGTTTCGCCGGCTACGCCACCCGTGACGGCAGCACCGACTACCTCTTCTACGCGGTCATCCCCGAGCCGTCGACCGCCCTCCTACTCGGTTTCGGACTGGCCGTGCTCAGCGGGCGGAAGCGCCCAGAGCGGGACTGACTCGACCGCCCAATCGATAGAAGATGGGGGATCCAGTACGTGGTTGTCGTACTGCCGGGCCCACGGGGTTGAGAGCCGACCGGAGCTCCAAGTCGTGACTAGGCCCTATCCACCTAACGCCTGAGGTCGACCTGCATTCGAAGCGGTCGTCGCATAATCCCGACCTGCTCCCAGTCGTCCTCGCTTTGCTCGAGGACAGCGGTCTCGGGCAAAAAATCCAGAGCGGCTTCGAGCATGAAGCCCAGCTCCTGCATCGCGAGATTCGCACCCAGGCAGTAGTGCGGACCGTGGCCGAAGGTCAGCGCTTCGCGGGTGTCGCGCGTGATGTCGAAGCGGTGGGGGTCGGAGAAGACCGAAGCATCGCGATTCGCGCTCGCCGGCGAGAGCATGATCGAGTCGCCTTTGCGGATCGTCATACCGTGGAGCTCGATGTCTTCGAGTGCATAGCGCGGGGTCACCGCAGCCAGCGAGCCAAAGTCGTAGCGGAGGGCTTCACGGACGGCGTTCGGAATCAGCGTCCGATCCTTGCGCACGCGGGCGAACTGGTCGGGGTGATCGAAGAGATGCCGGAAGAGCTGGCACGCGCCGAGCGTCGTCGTCTCGGAACCCGCGGAGATCAGGCTCGTCAGAAAGACCATGATCTCGTTGTCTGTCATCGGTTCGTGCGGGGTGCCGCCCGTGGACTCCGCTGTGTTGTAGATGAGATCCGAAACAAGATCGTCACCCCGCTCGACGCGTCGGTCGGCCGTCAGCTTGAGGATCCATTCGGCGAGTTCTTCAAGGGCGGCATCGCCACGGGCGATATTCGCTTCGTCGGCGAAGAAGACGTATCTCCGGAGAACGTCCTGTGCGAGCGCCCGGAAGCGGGACTCATCACCGGGGAATGGGGGAATGCCGGCGATCCGCGCGATCACGGTATTCGGGATCGGGTCCGCAAAGCTGCTCAGCAGATCGACCTTTCCCGTCGCTTCGCGAAGTGGGGACGCGAATTGTTCGACGACCTCGCGCACCTGTCGTTCCATGCGCCGAACCGCGCGGGGCGTAAATCCGGCGGCAACGCGGCTTCGCCAGATGCGATGGCCCTCCGGAGTCTTGTTGAGGACGCTCGATGATTCAAAGCGCCCCACAAAGGTCGACTGATCCGGCGCAACATAGTCGCCTGAATCGATCCGATTCTTCGACAGAATCGGATCCGCGAGAAAGCGCCTAACGTCCTCGTAGCGCGTGATGAACCACCACCCGAGGTGAGGATCGCGATAGACCGGTTCTTCCTCGCGCATCTGTTCCAGACGCGCGTGCGGATCCCGTACAAAATCGGGGTCGAGCAGGAGTGATTCGTTGGTCGTCATTGCTGGCGATCAGCATAGACTAAAACGCTGGACCGCGAACACTCCGGGAAACACCTCGCCTTGTACCCCGCCTTGTACGTCGCCTCGCACTTGGCCTCGCACTTCGACTTGCACCTCGCCGCTCAGAAATCGCCGTTACGATCGCCCGCCCTAACGCGTCACCCCACGTCCTCGACCGAACAACGCGAGGCCAAGCCCCCCGCATGCGATCAGCGTCAGCAGCCCCGGTTCGGGTAGGCCCTGGGCTTGTCGCCAGTCCACGCCCGAAACCGACGAATTCGACAGCCAGATATCGGGTACGGGCTGAATCAGTGGCGTGATCGCCTGAATATCCGTTATGCCGAGCCAGTGAAGCCGAACGTGCGCGTCGGAACTGGCCGATCCGTCTGTGCCGTCGGCGAGCGCCTGGTTTCGGAGCTGGAAATCGACGTCGAGCTGAAAGGGTGTCCCGAAGACGAAGTCGTGGAAGCCAGTCAGGTACACGCCGGAGGGATCGCCACCGTCGAGAACCATCGGGCCCTCGGCAAGGCTGTCCGCCAATCCCACGTTTCCTTCGTAGCTCCAGGGCGTGGTTTCGTCGGTCCCGACCGTGATGGAATAGCTCGTCTCCGCGAGAACGGAGGCGCCCGTCCCTAGCGTCGCCGCCTCATCGGAATCAACGAGCAGCATGAACACGGCCTTGAATCGCCCGTTCTCGCCCGGATAGCCCAGCGCGTTGATCGTCACCTCGTCTTCCCAGCTCAATCCAGAGGAGACGTCGGCCTCGCCGCCATCGGTCGTTCCCACCTTGTCGGCGCTCGCAAAGATCTCGGCGTAACCGAGCTCCGAGTCGATGTCCGTGTCGCCCGTGGCTTCTGCGCCTACCGAGGATTGCGTTTCATTCACGAGGCCGATGTTGCTCGCGAAGCCGGATTCCGCGTCGAACGCCGGACCCGCCGTGCCGATCGCGTTTGCGCAGAGGATGATCGGATCGGTGAGTGCCGAGCCTGATGCCGGACAGTCGAGAAAATTGGCTTCTTCGCCGGGGGGTTCGGGCAAGGTAGAAGGCGCAACTGCCACAGCCGTCACCCCGCCACCCAGGGAAAGAAAGCCCCCACTCGTGATTTGCGTAAACGCACCCGTTGTCGCATCGACACGATAGATCCCAATGCTCATTCCCGTTTCGACTGCGGGCAAGACGTAGTCACCTGAAGCCTCAACGGCGATGCCACCGCTCATCGCTTCAAAGCCGGAAATCGGACCTAACACATCCAGAACACCGGTCGACGTATCGACGCCGATGAAGAGTTCCTCGTTTCGATCCGTGACGATCAGCTCACCGCTCGGCGTGAATGCGACATCGCCCGGTCGACCGAAGGCGTTCGGCGGAACGCCGAAGAGCGGATAAGCCTGAATGAATGTCCCCGTGGACGTGTAGCGGCGAATTTCGTCACTGACCTCGGCGGCGAAGTAGAGGTCGCCGCCCGCATCGATCGCCACACCGACGCGGCTTGAGCTGATGCCGGCAATCGGCGTCGCCGTTCCCGTCCCGACGTCGACGAGATGGGGCGTTGCCGTAAACGAGGACACAACGATGTCGCCGCTCGGCGTGAGCGCGAGGTCGTGCAGATCATTGCCGGGTGCCGTCACGTTTTCAGCGATGAAGGTTTGGACACCGGTATCGGCATTCACCTCGATCAGGTCGTTCGATTCCGTGATGAAGATACGACCCGTATCGTCGATGACGACGTCGTGCCCGCCTCCCGCGCTCGAGATCAGGGTCTGGACCCCGGTATCGGGATCAACGTGAATTACACGATCGGAGACCCGATCGACCACGACGATGTCGCCGGGGCCGAGCGTGATGGCGGACGCCGAAATCGGCATCAGAGCGATCAGCGCAAAAGCGAAGATCCCCCAGAAGAGGCGGGAATTGAGTCGGTGATCATCTGCTCGAGCGGTCATATTGCGGCTCCCTCGTGGCGAATCAGGTTGCGCCCAATCCATCCGCTCACCTCGACCGCCATTCAGCGCGGCGAGGGGGATCTCCGGAATGGGTCTACCCAAACTAGCAAGGATGGGCTTGCCGATGGGAAAACTATTGAACTCGTGTCAATTTCGACCGCTCGTCGAGCACCTAATGGCACAGGGGGCACCTTGCGGGCTCTACACTCAGGCATTGGGGCTTGCCGTCGAGAGGTCTCTCACGTCCCCCCAGACGGGAGCTTCCCGCGGAATCGCGGGCCAGAACGAATCGACTAACGGAGTACGGCGCCTTCTTTGGACCCCGCGCACATGTCGAGGTATTCGTCCGCCCCGAGAGGGAGAGGGGCCCGGGGAGCGGAGGAGCTCGCCCATCCGATCGCCAAGAAAAGAGCGACGAGAACGAGATGGCTGGCGTGAACGCGGCGCGTGTTCAGATCGAACATAGGGATTCACGTTCGACGAAGCCGCGGAGCACCGCAGCCCACTTGGGCAGATCCCGGATGTACCCCCAGGCAGGCTTGAGACGCGGTCAGTGGTCGTCCGGACGCTATTGTGTACAGCACGGGCATACTATGCGTCCGGGACTAGCCAAGCGGAATCAAGCGCACGCGATCGCAAAGCCTTTCGTCCCCGCGGCTCGAGACAATGGTGATGGTGAGACACGATGGCGATCAAGGACGACGACTCCACTTCTTCGAAACAGGCAAGTTCGTCGCCTAAGCGACCAACTCCACGGGCGTCGTCGAAGAGAGCAACGAAGTCGAGACGTTCGTCGACGCCAACCGAGGAACCGCGGAACAGTGAAGGCACACCTCCCGCCCCCACCAAAGGCGACGCCGCTCCGGTAGAGCCCAGTTGGCTGAACTCGCTGGCAGTCATCTTCGACGCCCTCGCCGAAGTGCGCGACTGGCGGATCTTCCTATCACTCTTATTTTTCGGGGTCGCGATCGTTCTCGCGACGACTGCGCGCGTCACTCTAATCCCCGACGACGTTGCGCACTGGACGCGCGCGTGGGACCTCCGTGACCCGCAAGTTCGCAACTTCTGGCTGGCCGCTGGCGAGACCAACGCCTGGCAGCGCCGGCTCCAAGTCCCGATCGACTTTGCCGACATCGGCTTCTCGGGCGCAGAAGGACTTGTCCTCGTCGGAGACGATCGCATCTTCTGGTCGGAGGACGACGGTCGTTTCTGGCACGAGGCGGAGATCGACTGGAGCGCCGCCGAAAAGGAACCCGGGGAAAGAGCTGACCGTCTTTCGAACCTCGACCCGAGCAACGCAAAGGGGATCGGCCCAGAATCCGAGACCAACCGGGGCCGCAATCGAGAACCTGATCCGACGGCCCAGAACGATTTCGTACAAGAAGCCCCATCGAATCCGGGATCGTCCGGGCCACCGGTCGCCGCCGCTCCAATCCCCCTCCCGCCCCCCTTCCGCCCGCCGCAACTCGACTCGGTCACGTTCGTGGACTCCACCGGTTGGGCCGTCGGTGGGCAAATCGTCCTTCGATCGATTGATCGCGGTCGGACATGGACAGCCCTGTCACGACATGCTGGACATACCGACCTCTACGGAATCCATGCGGCGAGCCAGGAAAGCCTCTGGCTCCTCCACGATGGGGGGATCTCTTCGAGCGGCGACGGCGGAGCTTCCTGGCAATCCGTCGATCTGGGCCGCTGGAGTTCGATCCAGGCGGTCGCGGGCGTACGGGATGGAGCACTCTCGGCGGTCTTGCGAGCCTCGGAGAGCGATTCGAACAGCGCGAACGCCGCGCTGACGGCCGGATGCGAGGCGATCGGCCAAACGTGTTTGATCCTGACGCCCTATTCCAGATTCCATCACGGCCGAAGTAATTTCGCGACCGTCGACGCGGCGCTGAATGGACCTCTCTTCGATGCTGGCTTCGGACACAGCCTGGATATTCGGTTTGATCTGCGTAGCGACTCGGAAACGGTTTGGGCGATCTGGACGCCTGTTCCCGAGCCGGGCACGGCTCTGCTGCTCGGAATCGGGCTCATGGGTCTCGGGCCGCAACGACGACCGCGACAAACACGGCCTGCTTAAGGGCCCGCGATGTCGCCCGGCACACTTCGCCTAGCAGGATGCGTCGACCACTCCCGCGTGAGCTGAGGTTGCCACCCTGCTGTGACTCGCGGACTACGCGAGACCGAGCACGGCTCGTGCTGACCGCTCGTTTCCAATCTCCCATCGCCGTTTGGTGACCGATAGCTCCGCGGTGATGCCATCTGCAAGCGTGTCGCAAAGCGCCTCGACGTGCGGGATTGCGAAGAACACCTCGCCTACTTCCCGCCCTTTGTTTGATGGAAACGATCGCAGAAGCTGCACTTGCCGGTGCCGCCGACTCCTGCGCGCCTCG